>Ga0193699_10000708_pt1 | contig 13607 bp, 16 predicted proteins | sample L3c2metaG_FD_160095 | JGI IMG/M metagenome (GOLD analysis project Ga0193699, IMG submission 160095) | Soil microbial communities from a riparian zone of the East river system, Colorado, United States - L3c2 | ecosystem: Environmental > Terrestrial > Soil > Riparian zone | place: USA: East... | reverse complement strand
GGGCGAAGGCGAGCTGAAGAGCGGCGGGTTCGCGCGGCCCTCGATCCTGGCCGATGCGCTGGAAGCGCTGATAGGCGCGGTCTTTGTGGACGGCGGCTTTTCGGCGGCCCGGGAGACCGTCCGGCGTTTGTATGAGCCGCTGCTCGCCAGCCTGGATCCGAAGGCGCTCGGAAAGGATCCGAAAACGCTGCTGCAGGAGCTGCTCCAGGCGAGAAAGATCGCGCTGCCTCAATATTCCGTGGTGGCAACCCACGGGGCGGCGCACAGCCAGGATTTCGAGGTCGAGTGCCTGATTCCCCAGCTCTCCGTGCGGACCATGGGCAATGGAAGCACTCGGCGAAACGCCGAGCAGGAAGCGGCAATGCGCGCCTTCGAGCAGATCCGCCGTCGAGCGGCCGTGCCGTGATGGCCGTCGAGCCGTTTCGTTGTGGAACGATCGCCCTGATCGGACGTCCCAACGTCGGCAAGTCCACCTTGCTCAATGCATTGCTTGGACAGAAACTCAGCATCACCTCGCACAAGCCGCAGACCACGCGGCAATCCCTTCGCGGGGTGCTCACCACCGGGACGGCGCAGTTCGTCCTCGTCGACACCCCCGGTTTCCAGACCCGGCACCGCGGTGCGCTCAACCGGGCGATGAACCGCGCGGTTCGCACTGCGCTCGAGGCTGTCGATGCGGCGATGCTGGTCGTGGAGGCGGAGCGCTTCGGTGCCGAAGATCGCGCGCTTCTGAAGCTGACGCCGGCGGGGTTGCCGCTGCTTCTGGTCGTAAACAAGATCGACACAACCCGGCCCGCCGGCTTGCTCGCGTTTCTGAAAAAGGCCGCAGGCGAAGCGGAGTTCGATGAGATCGTGCCGGTCAGCGCAAGCCGCGGCAAGGGGCTCGATGAGCTGCTGGGGGCGCTCAGGGGCCACCTGCCGGCGCAGCCGGCGATCCATCCCGAGGACGACTTGACCGATCGAAACGAGCGGTTTCTCGCCGCAGAATTCCTGCGCGAGAAGCTGTTTCGCCTTCTGGGGGAGGAGCTTCCCTACAGCATCGGCGTGGAAATCGAGAAATTCGAGGAGCAGCGCGGCATGCGGCGCATTCACGCCTCGATCGTCGTGGGTAAAGAGGGGCACAAGGCGATCATCATCGGATCGGGCGGGGGCAAGCTGAAACAGATTGCCACCGCAGCGCGTCTCGACATGGAGACGCTTTTCGGGGGCAAGGTTTACCTGCAAGTCTGGGTCAAGGTCCGCAGCGGGTGGACGGACGACGAGGCGGCGCTGAGACGCATGGGCTATGGTTGAGCGCACCAGACAGGAAAGCCGTGAAGCCTTCATCCTGCACGGCTACCCCTATCGCGAGACGAGCCTGCTGCTCGAAACGTTTACCCGTGCATTCGGACGGGTGTCGATGGTGGCGCGGGGAGCGCGCAGCCCGCGCTCGCCTCTGCGCGGGGTGTTGCTCGCGTTTCAGCCGCTCGCCCTGTCCTGGTTCGGCAAGGGCGAACTGCGGACGCTCGCACGCGCCGAGTGGGTCGGCGGACAACCGCTGCTTCACGGCGAATCGCTCATGTGCGGGTTCTATCTCAACGAGCTTCTGTTGCGGCTGCTACCGCGCGAAGACCCCCACGATGCCTTGTTTTCGCGATACCGGGAAACACTCCGGGAACTCGCGCCGAACGCCGGCTTAGCCCCGGCGCTGCGTTCGTTCGAGAGAGCTCTGCTCAAAGAGCTCGGGTATGCCATGACGCTCGAGCGCGACAGCGCGAGCGGTGGCGCGATCGACCCGGCGAAGAGCTATGCGTACGATCCGGAGCGCGGGCCGATCGAGGTCAAGGACTCGGGGCCGGAGCCTCGCGTGTCCGGCCGGACGCTTCTCGACATGGCGCGCGACGACTATGCCGATCCCCAGACTCAGCAGCAGGCCAAGGCACTGATGCGCACGCTCATCAATCACCGGCTCGATTACCAGCCGCTGAAGAGCCGCCAGATCTTCAGGGATCTGCTCGCGCTGTGAGGCAGGCATCCGCATGACTTTCTTGAGCGTCAATCTCAACAAGATCGCGCTGCTGCGCAATACCCGCACCATCGGCATTCCAAGCGTCGTCCACGCGGCGCGCATTGTGCTGGGTGCGGGCGCTCACGGAATCACGGTCCATCCGCGCCCGGACGGGCGGCACGTTCGGGCGAAGGACGTGCGCGAGCTCGCCGTCGTGCTGCGGGATCGGCCCGGCGCGGAATTCAACATCGAAGGCAATCCGTTTCACGGCCTGCTCGAATTCGTTCGCGAGGTGCGCCCGGCGCAGTGCACGCTCGTTCCCGACGAAACCGGTGCCTTTACATCCGACCACGGCTGGGATCTGGGCAGGGATGGCGCGCGCCTGAAGCCCGTCATTGCGGAACTCAAGTCGCTGGGCGTGCGCGTGAGCCTGTTCATGGATCCGGTTCCGGAAGCGATGGCGGCGGCGGCCGGCCTCGGCGCGGACCGGGTCGAGCTGTATACGGAGCCCTATGCCCGCGCTTTCGGCGCCGTGGAGCAGGACGCCGTGCTCCGACGCTACGCGGAAGCCGCGCGCGCCGCGCAGCTTGCCGGCCTCGGCGTCAACGCCGGCCACGACCTCAATCTCGGTAATCTGCCGCTCTTCCTGCTCTCGGTTCCCAAGGTACTGGAAGTGTCCATCGGACACGCGTTGATCTCCGACGCCCTGGATTGCGGCCTGGCCGAAGCCGTGCGCCGGTATCTCGAGGCGATTCGGCAAGGCAATGCGAGCCCGGAGAAGAGGACATCGTGATTCTCGGAATCGGGACCGACCTTTGCGACGTCGGCCGGATCGAGCGGGCGCTCGAGCGCTTCGGCGAGCGCTTCGCCGAAAGAATCCTGGTGGCAAGCGAGCTGCAGCGCTTTCGCCGCCACCGCAAGGGGGCGGCCTATCTGGCCAAGCGCTTTGCCGCCAAGGAGGCGTTTTCCAAGGCGCTCGGAACCGGCATCCGCTTCCCCGTCAACTGGCACAACGTCTGGGTGGAAAACGAACGCTCGGGCAAGCCCTCGCTCAAGTTCTCCAAGCCGCTGGCTGCGCTTCTCAAACGGCGCGGCATCGCGAACGTGTACGTATCCCTGACAGACGAAACAGGCATGGCGTGCGCGTTTGTCGTCGTCGAGGGAGCCACTCCGAAGATTCGGAGGAAAACATGACGCTCGGCCCGGTGATGCTCGATGTAGCCGGGCTGCGGCTGACGCCGGAGGAGAGGGAGATCCTGCGCCACCCCGGCGTGGGCGGCGTGATCCTCTTCGCTCGCAACTTCCGTTCCCCCCCGCAACTCCTTGCGCTTACGGCCGAGATCCGCGCGCTGCGCCAGCCTGAGGTGCTCATCGCCGTGGACCACGAGGGCGGGCGGGTGCAGCGCTTTCAGGAAGGATTCACCCGCATCCCGCCGATGCGTTTGCTCGGGGAGCGCTGGGAAACCGACGCGGCGCAGGCCCGGTCCCTTGCGGAAGCGACCGGTTATATCGTGGCGGTGGAGTTGCGGACGCACGGAGTGGATTTCAGTTTCGCACCGGTGCTCGACGTGGACTTCGGCTCGAGCAGCATCATCGGAGATCGTGCTTTCTCGGACGAGCCCGCGGTGATCGCTGCGCTCGCCGGCGCGTTCGTCGCCGGATCGACGGCCGGCGGCGCGGCATCGGTCGGCAAGCATTTTCCCGGTCACGGCTATGTGAAGGCGGACTCGCACGTGGATGTTCCGGTGGACGAGCGCGACCTCGATGAAATCGAAGCGAACGACCTGCTGCCTTACCGCGAGCTGATCAGGCACGGGTTGGACGGAATCATGCCCGCTCACGTGATTTATCCGAAAGTGGACAAACGGCCGTCCGGATTCTCTCCGGTGTGGCTGAAGGAGGTGCTACGCGGCCGGCTCGGCTTCGGCGGCATGATTTTCAGCGATGATCTGTCGATGGAAGGCGCGAGCGTCGCTGGCGGGGTGCTGCAGCGCGCGGAAGCCGCGCTCGCAGCCGGATGCGACATGATCCTCGTATGCAACGCGCCGCGGGCAGCGGCCGAAGTGCTGGACGGGCTGAAAGCCCGTCCGGTCGATCGCGCACGTGCCGAGCGCATGCGCGGCAGGGGCGCGTTGAAGCCCCTTGGTTCGGATACGCGCTACGCGTCGGCGGTTGCAGCGATTCAGGGTGTATCAGTTTAGAATTCGAGAGTGGCACACGATCACCACCACCACGGCGCGCACGATCCGCGACATGCCGGGCGGGCTTTCGCGCTGGGAATCGGCCTGAATCTCGCGTTCGTGCTGGTCGAGGCGGTATACGGAGTGCTCGCGCACTCCATGGCGCTGCTCGCCGACGCCGGGCACAATCTGAGCGATGTGCTCGCACTGACGCTGGCATGGGGCGCCAGCACGCTGGCGCGGCGCGGGCCCTCGGAGCGTTTTACTTACGGCCTGCGCAGCTCGTCTATCCTGGTCGCGCTGCTGAACGCGGCGCTCCTTCTCGTGGTGACCGGCGGCATCGCCTGGGAGGCGATCAATCGCCTGGCCGCGTCGGCACCCGTCGCCGGTGAAACTGTGGTCTGGGTGGCGCTGCTGGGCATAGTGATCAACGGCGCGAGCGCGATGTTGTTCGCCCGCGATCGCCGGCACGACATCAACATGCGCGGCGCGTTCCTGCACCTCGCGGCCGACACGGCGGTGTCGCTCGGCGTCGTCGTCGCGGGAATCGGGATCCTCTTCACCGGGTGGCTGTGGCTCGACCCGCTCACTGGCCTCGTCATCGCGGTCGCGATCGTTTGGAGCACCTGGGGCCTCCTGCGCGATTCGGTCGCGCTCGCGCTCAACGCGGTCCCCGAGCACATCGACCCGCGGGTGGTGCGCACCTACCTCTCGAGGCTCGCGGGCGTCGCCGAGGTGCACGACCTGCATATCTGGGCGATGAGCACGACCGAGACCGCGCTCACCGTGCATCTGGTCATTCCCGGCGGGCATCCCGGCGACGAGTTCATGGCGGAAGCGTGCAAAGAGCTGCGGGCGCGCTATCACGTGCATCACGCGACCATCCAGATCGAGACCGGTGCGCAGCCGTGCGAGCTGGCGCCGGATCACGTGGTGTAGGGGGAACGTCCGCCATGGCAATACCCAGACTGCACAAGCCCTTCTCGATGATTCGAGAGTTCCACCTTGCCGACTGGTTTACGCTGGCGAACGCGGCCTGCGGCACGGGGGCGGTGTTTTCCATGATGACGTACCTGCAAACGACCGAGGTCAGGCATGTCTATTTTGCGTGCGGGATGGTGGTTGCCGCCGGCGTCTTCGATGTGCTGGATGGACGGGTTGCCCGGTGGCGGCAGAAGACTTCCGCAATGGGCCGTGAGCTCGACTCTCTCGCGGATCTCATCTCCTTCGGCGTGGCCCCGGCCGTTATCGGATACGGTTGCGGCATGCAGGGCTTGTACGACCGTATTGTCCTGGTCTATTTTGTTGCATGCGGAGTATCCCGCCTGGCGCGCTACAACATTACCGCCGAAGCGCTGTCTGAAGGCGGAGACAAAGTGAAGTACTTCGAGGGAACTCCCATCCCGTCGTCGCTGCTGCTGGTGATGTTGATGGCTGTGGCCGCCTCACAGGGCGCGTTGCGCGAGTCCCTCTGGTTCGGCGAGGTGGTGTTTGCCGGCTTCACGCTCCATCCGATGGTATTGTTTTTCGCGGCTTCAGGCTCGCTGATGGTCAGTCGAATACATTTCCCAAAGCCCTGAGCTGCAAGGAGAGGTCCAATGGCTTCCGCATATCGATTGGGATTGTTGCTGCTCGTAACAGTTGCCGCGATGACGCTGTGCGGCTCCTGCGCTATCACCGTACCGTACCAAACCAACGCTGATGTCCAGCCGACCAATGACCTGCCCAATCCGTACCAAACCATCGCGCCGTGGGGAAATCTCCCCGAGGGAAGGAAGTGGGGGGCACTGAACGGGGTCGCGATCGACAATGACGGCGAATCGGTCTGGGTGGCGGACCGGTGCGGGGCGAATCCGGAGGTGCCACCGGGGGTTTCGCCGTTCACGTACGACAGCTGCGCGGGTTCATCGGTGCCGGCGGTCCTCAAGTTCAATTCTTCCGGCAGGCTTTTGAAGACTTTCGGCGCCGGGATGTTCATTTTTCCCCACAAGATGTATGTGGATCGCGACGGCAACGTGTGGGTGGTCGACATGCGCGGCGCGAACGAACGGGAGTTGAAGAAGAGTCCGGATGCGAAAGGGAAGGGCCACACTGTCGTGAAGTTCAGTCCGGAGGGAAAGGTGCTGCTCACGCTCGGGAAGCCCGGGGTCGCCGGAAACCCGCCCGAGGCCCTGACCGAGCCGTGCAGCGTCGTCGTGGCACCGAACGGCGATATCTTCGTCACGGAGGGGCATTCGGGGCAGGGTGAGAAGGCGACCCCGGATACGGTCGCGCGGATCTCAAGGTTCACGAAGGATGGCAGGTTCATCAAGTCCTTCGGCAAATGGGGATCGGGGCCGGTTGAATTCCGGACTCCTCACGACATCGCCATGGATCCGCAGGGGCGGCTCTTCGTCGCCGACCGGGGAAACATGCGCATCCAGATCCTCGAGCAGGACGGGACGTTCATCGCGGAATGGAAGCAGTTCGGCCGCCCGAGCGGCGTGGCCCTGCGCAACGACATGATCTATGCCGCCGACTCCGAATCCAACGGGGTTGCGGCTCACCCGGGATGGAAGAGAGGCATCCGCGTCGGCAGCCTCAAAGACGGCAAAGTCCTGTACCGAATTCCCGACCCGCTCGAAATGAAGGGAACCAGTGCGGCGGAGGGTGTAGCCGTGGATGCGAAAGGTAACGTGTACGGCGGGGAGGTCGGCCCGCGGCAGTTGGTGAAGCACACCAGCGGGCGCTAGAGCGCCGCCATCAACAAAGGAGAGTCGCGATGAAACCCAATCCCGCTGTCTGGTTTGAAATCTATGTGCAGAACCTCGATCGCGCGAAGAAATTCTACGAATCGGTGCTTCAGGGCAAGCTGGAAAGGCTGAACAGCCCGGGAATGGACATGCTGGCGTTTCCGATGGAGATGAACGGCCCGGGCGCCGGCGGCGCTCTGGTGAAAATGCAGGGCGTTCCCTCCGGCGGCAGCAGCACCATTGTTTACTTCGGTTGCGAGGATTGCTCGGTCGAAGAAGGGCGAGTCACAAAATCTGGAGGGCGCATCCACAAGACCAAGTTTTCAATCGGCGAGTACGGCTTCATCTCCCTGGTCATCGATACCGAGGGAAACATGTTTGGCCTGCACTCCATGAAGTGAACCACCGCGTCGCCTGCGGCGACACTCCTCCTTGAAGAGGAGGGGATAAGTCAAAACCTAAGCGCGCTCGATGTACGCGCCGTCGTCGGTATTGATCTTGATTCTCTCGCCGGAGTTGACGAAAGGCGGAACCTGGACGATAAGGCCCGTTTCGGTCTTTGCAGGCTTGAACGAGGTCGTCACGGTGGCGTTCCTGATGTTGGGATCGGTCTCGGTCACGGTGAGAACGACCGAAGGCGGCAGTTCGACCCCGATCGGCTTTTCGTTGTAGAACATTACCTTGACGTCGGTGTTGGGCAGCAGGTAACCGGTCTGTCCTTCGAGCATGTCTCCCGACAGGGTCAGCTGCTCGTAGTTCTCCTTGTCCATGAAAATATAGCCCGTACCGTCGTTGTAGAGGTACTGCATCTCGCGCGGATCGACGAAGGCGCGTTCGACCTTGTCCTCGGTGCGGATCCGCTGGTTGGTCTTGGTGCCGCTCTCGATGTCCTTCATCTCGACCTGCATGAAGGCGCCGCCGCGCCCGCCGACGTGCACGTGGTAGCATTTGATCACGCGCCAGATCCGCTTTTCCCATTCGAGCAGATGACCGACGCGGATTTCGGTAGCGAGGACTTTGGCCATGGTTTGGACGCGCTGAAAGCAAAGGTGGTTGGAAGCAAAGGTGGTCGGAAGCAAAGGCGCGGCATTTTATAACAAAAAGCCCCGGTGACGAAGCTTTTCGGTAGGTACTGCTAGCATGCCGGTCACGGCAGCTTTCGACGCGCAGGCGCTGCTCGCCACTTTGCCGGGTTTGCCAGGCGTGTACCGCATGATCGGCGGGGAAGGGGCGGTGCTCTATGTCGGCAAGGCGGGCGACCTGAAAAAGCGCGTCTCGTCCTATTTTCAGAAAACGCAGCAAGGACCGCGCATCGCCATGATGTTGACGCAGGTCGCAGCGGTCGAGATCACGGTCACCCGCTCCGAAGCGGAGGCGCTGATCCTGGAGAACAATCTCATCAAGTCGCTCGCGCCGCGCTACAACATCCTGTTTCGCGACGACAAGTCCTATCCCTACCTGATGGTGAGCGGCGGGGAATTCCCGCGTCTCGGCTTTCACCGCGGGGCGATGGACAAGGCCCATCACTACTTCGGTCCGTTTCCGCACGCGGGCGCCGTGCGCGAGAGCATCCAGCTGCTGCAAAGAGTGTTCCGGCTGCGCACCTGCGAAGACTCGGTCTTCCAGAACCGCTCGCGGCCCTGCCTTCTCTACCAGATCAGGCGTTGCACCGCGCCCTGCGTGGGCCAGATCGCCGCGGCCGCTTACGCTGAAGATGTCAAGGGAGCGCAGCTGTACCTCGAGGGACGCAGCGACACCGCCCTCAAGCGGCTCGAGGTCCGCATGCAGCAGGCCTCCGACGCGCGGCGCTACGAGGAGGCGGTGGTATACCGCGACCAGATCCAATCCCTCGCCAAGGTCAGCCAGCGTCAGTACGCCGATACCGGCGCGGACGTCGACGTCGATATCATCGCGGTCGCCATGGAGAACGGTTTCACCTGCGTCAACCTGATGATGGTGCGCGGCGGCAGGCAACTCGGAGACCGCAGCCTGTTTCCGCAGAATGCGGAGGAGCGCGACCCGAAGGAAGTGCTTGCGGCATTCATCGCGCAGCATTACCTGGACCGGCCGGTACCGCCAGCGCTGGTCGTCGGCGAGGATCTCGACATCGAAGAGCTCGAATCAACGCTCACGGAACACGCGAAACGCAGCGTGCACATCCATACGCGGCCCACGGCCGAGCGCCGCGCCTGGCTCGAGATGGCCCGGCAAAACGCGCTTCAGGCCCTCAAGTCGAAGCTCGCCGAGCACAGCACCCAGGGAACGCGGCTCGCGGCGCTGCGCGAGGCTCTCGGTGCGCCCGAAACCGCGCAGCGCATCGAATGTTTCGACGTGAGCCACACGATGGGCGAGGCTACGGTGGCGGCCTGTGTGGTGTACGATCACATGGACATGTCCCGAGGCGAGTACCGCCGCTACAACATCGAAGGCCTGGCGCCGGGCGACGATTACGGCGCCCTGGCGCAGGCGCTTTCGCGCCGATACGGCAGGATAGCGGGCGGGGAAGGCGTCGCACCCGACCTGATTCTCATCGACGGCGGCAAGGGACAGGTCAGCGCGGCGAGGGAAGCGCTCGCAGAGGTCGGTCTCTCCGACCTTTTGCTGGTGGGCATTGCCAAGGGCCCGGAGAGGAAGCCCGGGCTCGAAGAGCTGTGGGTCGGCGAGCACGCGGTAAGGCTTCCGCCGGACCACCCCGGACTGCACCTGATCCAGCGGATTCGCGACGAAGCACACCGCTTCGCCATCGCCGGACACCGGGCGCGACGCTCCAAGCGGCGCACCACTTCGACGCTGGAGGGCATTGCAGGGATAGGCGCCAAACGCCGCAAACAGTTGCTCACGCGGTTCGGCGGACTGAAGGGGGTCATGGGCGCGAGCGTCGAGGACCTTACGCAGGTCGAGGGCATCAGCCGCAAGCTCGCTGAAAAAATATACCACGAGCTCCATGCCGCTTAACGTCCCGATCCTTCTCACGTGGCTGCGCATCCTGACGATCCCGCTGGTGATCGGGGTGTTCTATGTCCCGGAGGTGTGGCTCTCGAGCCGGCACCAGAACTTGATTGCGACCACGTTGTTCATCGCGGCCGCGATCACCGACTGGCTCGATGGCTACCTCGCGAGGCGCTTGAACCAGACTTCGGCGTTCGGGGCGTTCCTCGACCCGGTCGCCGACAAGCTGATGATCGCCGCGGCGCTGATCGTGCTGGTCTGGCTTCAGCGCGTGGACGCGGTCATCGCCGTGGTCATCATCGGCCGGGAGATCGCGGTTTCGGCGATGCGCGAATGGATGGCGAAGATCGGCCAGTCGAAAAGCGTCGCGGTGAACTTCCTCGGCAAGATAAAAACGATTTCACAGATGATCGCCGTGCCCATGCTGCTCTATCACGAGCCGATCGGGGTGCTCAGCCCGCAGCGCGTCGGCACCTGGCTCATCTATCTCGCCGCGATCCTGACACTGGCGTCGATGTTCTACTATCTCAAGCTCGCCCTTGCACCGCGCGCGGCAGGAGATCGCCGGCGGCTTGACCGCAGGGGGATCGATCCGTAGAATTTCCGCCTGCTCTCGCGGGAGTAGCTCAGTTGGTAGAGCGTAACCTTGCCAAGGTTAAGGTCGGGAGTTCGAGACTCCTCTCCCGCTCCAGAATTCCGAGGAACAAGCCTCCGTCGCTGTTCCTTTTTTAGTTTCCGGCGCCGCTTGGGTGCTGGATAGCGCGTACGGCGGGGTGGCAGAGTGGTCATGCAGCGGCCTGCAAAGCCGTGGACGCCGGTTCGATTCCGACCCCCGCCTCCAACGCCTCGCCCCGGATTACCCCAGAATTCGACCGCAAGAGACGGAGTTTCTTGCGGTCGAATTCTTTCCATACTGGATCCTATCCATCCAGACGGGAATGACCATGAAATCGAAAGCGCAGCACGTCGCCAGAACCGCCAAGAATGTCGTGCAAGATCCGCGCTGGGACGCCGTCATTGCGCGCGATCCGGCCGCGGACGGCAAGTTCGTCTACGCGGTCAGAACGACGGGCATCTATTGCAAGCCCAGCAGCGCATCGCGCCGGCCGAAACCGGAGAACGTCGAGTTCTTTGATACGGCGAGGGCTGCCGAAGCCGCCGGCTACCGGCCGAGCTCGGCGACGAATCAGACGACGGTTGCGGTCGAGCACGCCAATCTCGTTGCCGAAGTCTGCCGGAAGATCGAAGCGGCCGAAGCGGCGCCGAGCCTGGAGGCGCTCGCGAAGTCGGCTCGCATGAGCCCGTTCCACTTTCACCGGGTGTTCAAGGAAGTGACGGGTCTCACGCCCAGGGCCTATGCTGCGGCACATCGCGCGCGCCGCATGCGCGAGCGCCTCACTGGCCCCAATACGTCGATCACCAATGCGATCTACGACGCAGGTTTCAACTCCAATAGCCGCTTTTATGAGGCTTCAGACCAGGTGCTGGGCATGCGCGCCAAGGACTATCGCGCCGGTGGCGCGAATGCGGTGATTCGCTTCGCCGTGGGCCAAAGCTCACTCGGCTCGATCCTGGTCGCGCAAAGCGAGCGCGGTGTGTGCGCGATTCTACTGGGTGACGATCCAGAGAAGCTCGTTCGTGACCTGCAAGACCAATTTCCCCGGGCCCGGCTCATTGGCGGCGACGGAGCCTTCGAGAAGCTGGTCGCCCGCGTCGTCGGTTTCGTCGAAGCGCCGCAGCGCGGCCTCAAGCTACCGCTGGACCTCCAGGGGACGGCGTTTCAGGAGCGCGTCTGGCAGGCTCTGAGGAAGATTCCAGTGGGAACCACGGTGAGCTATGCCGATATGGCCAGGCGCATCGGAAAACCCAAAGCCGTGCGCGCGGTTGCACAGGCGTGTGCGGCAAATCACCTGGCAGTAGCCATACCCTGCCACCGTGTCGTTCGGCGCAACGGTGACCTTTCCGGATACCGATGGGGTGTGGACCGCAAGCGCGAGCTCCTTCGACGGGAGAAGCGCTTCTGGATGTCCGACCAGAAAGAAAAGGGGGCCCGAGTACAGCTCAGGCCCCCCGCGTAACCGGCTTACTGTCGTTACTTCAGCCGAAGGTCATTCTTGACCGACATCACGCCTTCGACGCCGCGCGCCACGTCGCCGGCCTTGTGAATCTCGGCATTGGAGCCGACGAAGCCGCTCAGCTGCACTGTGCCTTTGTAGGTTTCGACGCCGATCTCGGTCGATTTCAGCGAGGATTCACGCAACATCGCCGTTTTCACCTTGGTGGTCACCGCGGAGTCGCTTATATACGCCTTCGTTCCCTCGTTCGTTGATGTAGCGGCGCATCCGAGAAGGGAGGCGAACGCCACGGCGAAGAAAAGGGCTGAAAACCGATTGAATATCTTCATTGAGGTTACTCCTGTTAAATGAACTGCCGCTACGTGTCTTGCCGAAAAAATGACTGACACACGCAGGACGAGTTGTACGCTGAACGCGAAGGCGAGTCCGTTCGTCAGGCAACAAAGGGAGATCTATTTGCCGGAACGGGATGCTGAACGAACGAACCCGGGTCTTGCGTGCGCCAGCGCACGGACGACGCGCCAAGGCGCGGCGTCGACGGATCTAACTCTGAACTAACTCGGGTTTCGGGCTTCTGGGTTTTTTGGCGGGCAGCAAGCGGTCATATTCCTTCTTCACCGTCGCATAGCATTCGCACGCCTGCGTTTCCAATCCCGGCCGATCGAGGACCGTGATATGCCCGCGGCTATAGGCAATCAAGCCTCGGGCTTGCAGCTTTCCCGCCGCTTCGGTAACGCCTTCGCGGCGCACGCCCAGCATGTCGGCAATCAACCCCTGGGTCATGGTGAGCTCGTTGGTGGACAGACGATCCAGACTCAACAGCAACCAGCGGCACAGTTGTTGTTCCACCGAATGGTACCGGTTGCACACGGCGGTTTGCGACGTCTGCGTGATCAGCGCCTGGGTGTAGCGCAACAGCAAAGTTTGCAGTCTGCCGTGGCGCTCGACTTCGTCTTGCAGTGCCTTCGCTTTCAGCTGAAACGCGTGCCCGGCACTTTGCACCAGTGCGCGGCTCGGTGTGGTGCGGCCTCCCGTGAACAAGGCGAAGCCCACCATGCCTTCGTCGCCGACCACGGCGATTTCCGCGGAGGCGCCGTCCTTCATGACGTAGAGCATCGAAACGATGCAGCTCGTGACGGGAAAAAAGACATGCTCCAATTCGACGCCGGATTCATAGATCACTTTACCCAGAGGCATTGGGGCCAGGGTCAGATCCGGAAGGAGGCGATCGAATACTTCAGCAGGCAGGGCCGCAAGAAGGCGGTTGCGGGTTGGAATGATTTCGACAGGACTGGCCAAGGCCGTACCCTAGATATTGGGCGAACCGCGCGGTTGCGCAAACTCTCTTGATGCACGGATTTTACGCAGGAATCAGCGTCGTTCTGTGCGTTAGCCCACGTAGGCGCGCATATCCTGAAAAAGTTTGGAGCCGCAGATTGCGGGCGAATCGGGGATCCAGTCATCGATATGTGCGGCAACGCACATAACCTGGAGTTCGCCAACGAACAGACCCGCTCTGTATCCGGGGTTCATGATTGCCTGCCGGCGCAAACTCGTCGTGGACGCTTGATTGCGCCCCCGAGCGTGTCTTGGAGATCTGCAAAAGCCATGAAAAACCAAGCTGTATTCTCCGCCTCAATGCTGTTCGGTTTCATGCGGATCTCTTGCGTCACGGCTCTTCTAT
>Ga0193699_10000706_pt1 | contig 13609 bp, 14 predicted proteins | sample L3c2metaG_FD_160095 | JGI IMG/M metagenome (GOLD analysis project Ga0193699, IMG submission 160095) | Soil microbial communities from a riparian zone of the East river system, Colorado, United States - L3c2 | ecosystem: Environmental > Terrestrial > Soil > Riparian zone | place: USA: East... | reverse complement strand
CGATAGTGGTGGTCGACCCGACCGGCAGCGAGGTGCTGGCGCGGATCACCGGCGTCGGCAGCTCCGAGCCAGGCCTCGGTGGCTCCGTCGAAGCGATCGCGGTCGATCAGTCCAACGGGCACGCGCTCGCCTTCAGGCCCGCCTTGGGTGTGGCGGAGGAGTACGAGGCGTCGGGCACCTTCGTCAAAGACTTCGGCTCCTTCGTGGACTCCAAATTTGGCGGGACTGCGGGAATCGCGGTCGACAACTCCGGTGGCCCCAACGATGGCGACGTCTATGTCGCCTACGACACTCCTACTCCGGGAGCCTTCGATCTCACGGCATTCGGCCCGCTTGCCTACGGTGAACCGCCGCAGGCGGCGCTGGAGACCACCGGCGGCGTAGGGGGTGGCGCGGCGACCCTCAACGGGACGGTCAACCCGAACGGCTTCGCGCTCACCGGCTGCCGGTTCGAGTACCTGCTCGATTCCCAGTACCAGCAGAACCGGAAATCCCAGGAAGAAAACGAAGAACCCGACGAACCATTCGTGGGCGCCGCCTCGAAACCATGCGCGGAGAGTCTCGCCGAAATCGGCAGCGGCAACGAGCCGGTCGCCGTCCATGCCGATTTGAGCGGACTCGACCCCGCCCAGCGCTACCGCTTCCGGCTGATCGTCGAAAACAAATACGGGACCGGCGTCTCCCCGGGCTCTGGCTTGTTCGGCCCACCGCTGCTCAAAGCCGTGCGCGCCTTGCCCGTTCTCTACGACGAAGCAACGCTTCAAGCGGAAGTCGACCCCTCAGGCCTCCCGACCGAATACCACTTCGAGTACGTGACGCGGGAGCACTTCGAAGCGGAAGGCTTCGAACAAGCTCAGCAGACGCCGGTGGTAGGGCTGGGACCGGGCGACGGCTACTCGGTGGTGAAAGCGCCACTCACCGGCCTCGTCGAAGGCACCGAGTACCGCTTTCGCATCCTGGTCGGCAACGAAGCGGCGGCGCTGGAAGAAGCCGACGTCCTCATCACGCTCGAAAGGCTCGGCGGCGGATCCTGTCCGAACGCCGAATACCGCACCGGGTTCTCCGCCCAGCTGCCGGACTGTCGGGCCTACGAGCTCGTCACCCCCGCCGAAAGCCGGGGCAGCAGGCTCCTCACCCCCGATCCGGGCAACGCCGGCGGTTCCTTCAACATCTGGCTGGCGAAGCCGCGCGGCGAAGGTGCCGGCGAACGACTCGTCTATGGCAGCTTGAGTACCCTGCCGGGGTTCGACGGAACCGGCAGCGAAGGCGATACCTACCGCGCCCAGCGGACGCCCGGCGCCCATCCCGAAGCGGGCTGGGCGACTGAGCTCTTCAGCCCCACCTTCGCCGAGAACGGCGGAGAAACCGCGAAGCCGCACGGCATCGCCGAGGAACAGCGCTACGGCTTCTTCCCCGCCAGCGGTCAGGGCTCCTTTCCGCGCGGCGAGTACCTGCGCACCCCCGCCGGTTTGGAGCCGCTCGGCAAGGGCAGCCTCGGCACCGACATGGAAGCCCGCGGCCGCTTCATCGGGCGCGCGGGAGCTCACGTCATCTTCTCCTCCAAAGTGGAGCTCGAGCCGGGGGCGGCGCCCGCCGGGACCGAATCGCTCTACGACCGCGCCGCCGGGGCCGCTAGCTCTGAACTCGTCTCTGGGAAGCCGGACGGCGGCGCCTTCGGGGCCGGCGAAGACGCTCGATATGTCGCGGCGACCGAAGACGGCTCCGGCGTCCTCTTCAGGGTCGCGGGCACCCTCTATCTGCACCATGCGGGCGAGAGCATCGAGATCGCCCAAGGTCCCAACGCCTTCGCCGGCGTGTCGCCCGACGCAAGCCGCGTCCTCTACGCCGCCGTGGGCGCCGGCAGCCAGCCAGGTGGCCTCAACGTCTGCGACACGCAGGCCGGCCCCTGCGCCGGCCCGGGGGCCCATGCCCCGACCGAGATCGCCTCCGATGCTGTCTTCGTCAACGTCTCCTCCGACGGCTCCCGCGTCTACTTCTTCTCCGAGGAAGCACTCACGGGCGAAGAAGAAAACCAAGCCGGCGAAAAGGCGACGGCTGGGGAGCCGAACCTCTACGCCTGGGACGGCGTCGCCCCCCGCTTCCTCGCCATCCTCGATCCCCGCGACGTCGAACCGCACGGCTTTGCCGACTTCGTCGACCTGGGGCGTTGGTCGCAGGGGATCAGCGCCGGGAGCGAAACCGGTCTCAACCAGTCACCCACCCGCAGCACCCCGCATGGCGAGGTCCTCGTCTTCCAGTCCCACGCCCGCCTCACCGCCTACGACAACGAAGGCGCCACCGAGGTCTATCGCTACGCCGCGGCCGCGCCGCCGGGTGAAGCGATCGTCTGCGTCTCCTGCGACCCGAGCGGCGTCCCGCCGGGCAGCGACGCTCGGCTACTGGAATTCAGCTCCGCCTCAGTCGCCGCGTACTTCGGCCTCGTCCCCAACGTCACCGACGACGGCGAGGCGGTCTTCTTCCAGAGCTTGGATCGCCTCTTGCCCGAGGACGCCAACGAAGCTGAGGACGTCTACGAGTGGCGGGCGAAAGGGCACCGCGGCTGCGAACGCCCCGACGGCTGCCTGGCGTTGATCTCCTCCGGGCAGGGCGAAGCGCCGAGCTACCTCTACAGCATGAGCGCCGACGGACGCGATGTCTTCTTCGCGACCCCCGAGAAGCTGGTTCGCGAGGACGTCGCGGGTAGCCCGTCGCTCTACGACGCGCGCGTGGAGGGCGGCATCCCCAGCCCGCTGCAGCCGGTCGTCTGCCACGGCGATGCCTGTCAGGGAGCCGGCGGCGCAGCGCCTGCCCTGGCCGACCCGGTCACCACCGGCGCCGGAGAAAGCAGCGCGCCATCGCGCCCCTGTCCAAAGGGCAGGCGAAAGGTGACGCACAACGGCAAGGTGCGCTGCGCCAAGCGCCGGCATCGTCACGCCGCCCCCAAACACAAGCGGGGAGGCCACCGATGAGCCGCCGCGCTGCCGCGATCGCCGCCTTCGCGCTTTCCGTGCTTGCCTTCGCGGGGGCCGCTCGCGGGGCGGAACCGCCGTGTGAACTCGAACCGCACACGCGCTGCTTCGGGGTCGAATCGCTTGATGCGGCGCTCTCCACCGTCCAGGCGGGCGCTCACCCGGACCTCACCTTCAGCTTCGCGCTCAAGCAGGACCCCGCGAGCGAACCAAACAGCTTCGGCCTCAGGAACGCCTACGCGGAAACTCGCAACCTGCGGATCGAACTGCCCCCCGGTCTGATCGGCGATCCCAACGTGCTGGGCAACCCCCAGCTCTGCCAGGTGAGCGAACTGCTCGCCTGGATCGGGGGAGGCAATTGCCCCAATGGCTCTCAAATAGGGATCGCAAACGCCTATACCTATGAACTCGGCTCCTTCCCAGAGCCCGTCTACATGATGCAGCCTCCCGGCGGCGACGTGGTCGCCCGCCTCGGCTTCATCGCCGGCGTCTTCCCGATCTTCATCGACGCGCGAGTGCGCTCGGAGAGCGACTACGGCATCATCCTCGAACTCAGCGAAATACCGAGCGCGGCAACCCTGGTCAAATCGGAAGCCACGACCTGGGGCGTCCCCTCCGACCCCAGCCACGACACCGAACGCTGCACGCCCATTGAAGTCTTCGGCGGCTGCAGGGTCTCCGTAGCGCGCCCGCCCGGCTCGCGGCCTCTTCCCTTTCTCACCAACCCGACCCGCTGCGGCGTGCCGCTCCAGATGCGAGTCGCCGCCGCCAGCTGGGCCGAACCGCAGCGCTTCGACGCAAAGACGGCCTCGTTCCCGCAGATCAACGAATGCAACCGGCTGCCCTTCGGTCCCAGCCTCACGGTGGAGCCGACCAACCGCCGTGCCGCCGCGCCCACCGGCCTCGACATGACGATCCAGCTACCGGCATCGGAGGGCGTCAAGGTGCTCGAACCCTCCCAGACCCGCGACATCCGCATCGAGCTGCCCGAGGGCATCGCGACCAACCCGGGATCGGCCGATGGCATCGCCACCTGCAGCGTCGCCCAGGTGCGCTTCGGCGAGCGGGTGGCGGCCGATTGCCCGGACGCCGCCAAGCTCGCCGACACGGAATTCGAAGTCGGCGCCCTGCCCAGAAGGATGAAAGGCGCGATCTACCTCAGGGAGCCCGAACCGGGCAACCTCTTCCGGATCTGGATCGTCGCCGACGACCTCGGCGCCCACGTGAAGCTGCCCGGCCAGCTCGAAGTAGACAGGCAGACCGGGCAAATCAAATCGGTCGTGCTCGACAACCCGCAGGTGCCGCTGCGGGAAGTGAAGCTGCTCTTCAAGTCGGGCTTCCGGGCGCCCCTGATGACGCCCAGCTCCTGCGGGGAATACCTCACCCACTACGACTTCACGCCCTGGTCGGGCGGGCCGGACGCGGTCGGCGACACGCCGATGCAGATCACGGAAGGCTGCGATACCGGCGCCTTCTCGCCGAAGCTCTCCGCGGGAAGCACCGACGCCCAGGGCGGCGCCTTTGCCCCCTTCGTCTTCACGATCTCCCGCGAAGACCCAGAAGAAAACGTCTCGGGCCTCGACGTCACCCTCCCCAGGGGCCTTGCGGCCTCCTTCGTCGGCATCGCGCGCTGCGAAGGCGCCGAGGCAGTGAGCGGCAACTGCCCCGCCTCCTCCCGCGTCGGCAAGGTCGTGGTCGCAGACGGCGCAGGGCCGAACCCCCTCTGGGTTCCGCAGCCCGGCAAGGATCCGACCGCGATCTACCTCGGCGGCCCCTACAAAGGCGCCCCCTTGAGCATCGTGGCGGTGGTCCCGGCCCAGGCCGGTCCCTTCGACCTCGGCAACCAGGTGGTGAGGAACGCCGTCTACGTCGACACCGAAACCGCCCAGGCGACCGCCAAGGCGGACCCCCTGCCCCAGATCGTCGAAGGCATCCCCGTCACCTACAAGACGATCAACGTGCAGCTCGACCGCCCCGGCTTCTCCCTGAACCCGACCTCCTGCGCGAGGAAGGAGACCACGGCCTCCCTGACCTCGGTGGGAGGCAAGAGCGCCAGCCCCAGCTCCTCCTACGCGGCATCCGATTGCGCCAAGCTCGCCTTCAAGCCACAGATTTCCTTCCGCCTGCATGGCGCCACCCACCGCGGTGCCCATCCCAAGCTTGACGTCGCCCTGACGATGCCGAGGGGCGGCGCCAACCTCGCCTCCACCTCGGTCGCCCTGCCCCATTCGGAGTTCCTCGACCAGGGTCACATCCGCACCGTTTGCACCCGTGTGCAGTTCGCGGCCAAGGAATGCCCGCCGGGTTCGGTCTACGGCCACGCGGGCGCCAATTCGCCGCTCTTCGACTTCCCGCTGGAAGGCGAGGCGATCCTGCGCTCCTCCGATCATCTCCTGCCGGACATCGTCTTGGCCCTGCACGGGCCCGCCGCAATGCCGATCGAGATCGATGCAGTGGGGCGGATCGACTCGGTCAAGGGAGGCATAAGGACGACCTTCGAGACGATTCCAGACGCCCCGATCAGCTCCTTTGCCCTCCACATGCAGGGCGGTGCCAAGGGGCTGCTTCAGAACTCAGCCAACCTCTGCGCCTCGACAAACCGGGCAACGGCCGTCTTCGGCGCCCAAAACGGTAAGCAGAAGACGACCCATCCCGTGCTCGAGAGCTCCTGCAAGAAGGGCGCCCGCCACAAGAAAAGGACGCACAGGCGCCGTTAGCAAGACAAGACCTCACCTCCCACAACAAACCCAGTCAAACCAGTCACATAGGAGCGGCCCAGTCCGGGCCGCTCGGAGAGGAAGGGCAAAAGTGAAGACCATGAAGCTAATCGGCCTCGCCGCGCTGGCGTTGATGGCGTTCGGGGGAGCCGGGAGCGCCTCGGCATCGCCGACGACGTTGTGCAAAACAGCTACCGACAGCCCCAACTGTGCAACAAACGATCAATATTCCGCAAACACCAGCTTGACCGCGTCTGGGGAATTTGGGGTCGAATTCCCAGGTATGCCTTGGTCGCTAAAATGCACCCAATCGACCCTGAACGCTGAAACGACCGGCCAGACAGGCGAACCCCTTCCGGTGAAACTGTCCCAATGGACGTTCAGCGGTTGTACCACCCCCAACGGTAAAGCATGCACCGGCGCGACGACCAACCTGCCGTATGCAGGTGGAAGCCTGGCCTGGACGACCGGGAGCAACGGGACTTTGAAATTCGGCAGCGGCGGCACCGGTGAACCGCGGTGGACTTTCGAATGTCCTTCGGTGGGACTCAAATGCAGCTTCGCTATACCGGGAATCACGTTCAACGGGGGGTCCCCGGGCCAGCTGTCGCTGCCAAATGTAACCCTCGATCATAAAGGTCAGCTGGAATGTTTTGGTTTGTATGAAGCAAAGCTCATAGCAAATTCATTCACGATCAGCTCGCCGAGCTCGGCGTATGTCGCGAAGCCGGAAACCGCAAAACCGGGCACCGGTCTTTGCAAAGCAAACGAATCTCCCTGTGCTGCGGCGAATCTGTATAGGGCAGGCACCGTGATCACAGCCGAAGCGACGAATTTCAAAATCACGGGAGCAGGCGCGGAATACACTTGTGGAAAAGCCACGCTTGTCACGGAAACGACAGCGCGTAGTGACAATCCTCTGCCTCTCACCGTCACGGGTTCGGTTCTGAGCAGCTGCAAATATGGAGCGGGCTCGTGTAATACCTACACGGAAGAATTGTCCTCCGGCTCCATCGCATTTGCATTTTTGAATGAAGGATCCTGGAAGAGCGGTGTAACATGGAAATTCGAATGCGCGGGTGGGACGTTTACCTGCGCGTATATGCTCACGCCTGAAACGGGCGGTGCCATATTGGAAGGCACCGAAAACCGTGGCCCATACCCGGCGAGGGTTATATATAACGAAGTGGCGCTTTCAAACAGTCCGAAAACAAAATGTGGGTTTACCACACGCCTGACTGCGACCTTCAACGTCTCATCGCCCAAACCGATCTACGTCGTCAAAGTCGCCTAGAGTGCATGTGACCCCATCAGCAGGCCCACGCCGGAGCTGAGACGTTTAGGGGCCCCTCCCGGTCGGGAGGGGCCCCTACTTGGTACGCCCGGCATGGGCAGCAGCTCGGGGTGCAAGTCCCCCGTGGATCGTAGGGCGAGGCGGAGCAGGCGGGAGCGGTAGCTGTCGCCTTTGAGGCCGAAGATCTCGGCGCGCCGCAGAGATGAACCTCTCCCTCGCCGAGTACGTCCGCCGGGCCGTGCGCCGCGAGCTGGGCGGAGAAGATCGCCCCGCCGCCGAGATCAGCGCCATCTTCGGCCTGTTCGACTCGGGTGGGTCTGACATCGCCAAGCACAAGGACGAGTACGTCGGCGAGGCCGTCTGACAAGACTACCTGCGCAGGACCGGCCAGCCTCCCCGGTGAGCCTGTTCGTCGATACCTCGACGTTCTACGCGGCTACCGACAGTGGCGATAAAGCTCATGCTCGCGCGAATCGGCTGCTGGGCGCTGGACAGCAGCTTGTGACGACCGATCATGTGCTGGTCGAGGCGTGGTCGCTGATAAACGTTCGCGGCGGCCATGCCGCAGCCGAGCGCTTCTGGGCCACGATTCGCGCGGGAGCGGCGGCAGTCGAGCACGTCACGCCGGCCGACCTGGAGGCCGCCTGGGCTATCGGAGAGCGCTTCGGCGACCAATCCTTTTCAATCGTCGACCGCACCAGCTTCGCCGTGATGGAGCGCCTCGGCCTCCACCGTGCCGTCGCCTTCGACGACGACTTCGCCGTCTACCGCTTCGGCCCCCGCCGCGAGCGAGCCTTCGAGGTCCTTCGCTGAGCATCGAGGGCCCAAGGCCGTAGGCAAGACCGCCAGCGCGATGCGGCGCGCGGCGACGGTTCACCGGCCATCCCCTCTGGCTCCAGAGGGAACTCGGCGACGAACTGGCCGACGCGGCGGCCAGTGGTGACGACCGGACAAGCGGCCTACAGGCGGCCCGACGGCATCGCGGTAGTGCCCGCGGCGCTGCTCGGTCCCTGACCGCGGCGGCTATCCAACCTCCCCGCCGGTGGCCGCGTTCCCTCCCCGCCCCCAGCCCCAGCGCACGCGCCTCAGGGGGTCGATAATCTACGCCATCTCGCTGCTTCAAATCATGCATCTCAATGCTAAACTGCTTGCATGCGTACGACCATCACTTTCTCCGACGATGTCGCTGCCGGTGTCGAGAAGCTTCGCCGCGAGCGCGGGCTCGGGCTCAGCGAGGCCGTCAACGACCTCGTCCGGGTCGGTCTGATCGCTGAGGAGCCAGCTCACACGTTCCACCAAAGGACCCACGATCTTGGCGCCGGCGTCGACTTCTCCAACATCGGCGAGACGATCGAGACGCTCGACGGGCCGACCGCCCGCTGATGCTCCTCGACGCCAACCTGCTCCTCTACGCCGTCCACGAGCGCGCGGCCGCGCATGAAGCCGCCGCGGCCTGGTTGACGGATCAGCTCAACGGGCGGCGCCGGGTCGGCTTCCCCTGGCAGAGCCTCGCCGCGTTCCTGCGAATCTCGACGCATCCGCGCGCCTTCGAGCAGCCGCTCGATGCCGCGACTGCCTGGGAACGAGTCGCCGATTGGCTTGCGGCGCCGGTCGCCTGGATCCCGCAGCCCGGTTCGGAGCACGCGGCGCTGCTCGGGGAGCTGATCACCCGCCACGACGTCCGCGGCAACCTGGTTCCCGACGCGCAGCTTGCGGCACTCGCGGTCGAGCACGGGTTGACCGTCTGCTCCTCAGACACCGACTTCGCTCGCTTCACCGAGGTCCGCTGGCTGAACCCGTTGGAGCCCTCGAGGGCCTGACCTCTGAAGAGGGAGTCGGGGCGCGATCGCGATCTCGAGGACGTCGCGACCCTCCTGGCGGCCAAACGCTCGAGCTGAGCGACGCCCCCGAGGCTCTCGCCGTCTAGGCCCTGCCTATCTTGGCGCTCTGGGCCGGGAGTCGGTGATCGGTGCTCTTGTCTTCCCAGAGTTGGCACATTTGCGTCTTGTTCGGTGCGTCTGGAACGCCGAGCATCGGCCTCCAAACCGCGAAAGGAGGCTTCGATGATCTATGCGCTGATGGGGTACGTGCACGCGGCAATCGAGCGGCGGGTGCGGGCGATCCGCTCTCTCGCCGGCGAGCGGGGGCAGGGGACGGTCGAGTACGTCGGCCTAATCCTGCTCGTTTCGCTGCTGATGGTGGGGATGGTCGCCGCGATGAAGGGGTTCAATAGATACTTGAGTAAGACTGGATACTCCCTTGCCCCTCGGACGGAATCGCTGATCCGGCCTCTAGACTTTTCCCTATGGCCACGCGCGACCGGGTAATCCACGTCACCCCTGACGCCTATGACCGCCTTGAGCGAGAGGCGGGCCGTCGCGGCGTGCAGCCGGACGAGCTTGCCGACGAGTTGCTCGCAGCGGAGCTTGCCCCTGCAAGCTCCGACCTAGAGAGCATCCTGTCCGACCTGGCCGATGTCCGCAGCAGGGTTCGCGGCCCCGTCGATGCCGTCGCCGTGGTTCGCGAAGGCCGCGAAGAACTTGAGCAGCGCGGCCTTTGACGGTCGTCCTCGACTCGAACGTAGCCGTCGCACTGGCGCTTGACACTGAGCGCGCGCCTGCCATTGAAGACCGGCTCCGCGCCTGGGAAGAGGCGAAAGAGGCTCTTCACGCGCCGTCGCTCTTTCGCTTCGAGGTCGCCAACGCCCTGACTCGCAACATCGCGGCAGGCAAGATCGACTCCGCCGACGCGAAAGTCGCCTGGCAGCGAATCGTCGCGATTGAGATCAGCCTGCATGGCTTGGTCGATGGCCCCGCCGTGATCGCGGTCGCCGCCAAGCTCAAGCGCGAGAGCGCCTACGACGCCGCCTATGTTGCGTTGGCTCAGGAATTGGGCGCGGAGCTGTGGACGCTTGATGGTCCGCTGGCTCGAAACGCGGCCAGCGTCGACTTCCCGGTTCGTCTACTTGATCCTGACCCACGTAGATGACCGGCGATCAAGATGACCATCTCGATCTGCCGAAGGGCATCCGAGAAGAGGCGTTCATTGAAGCCGTGGAGAGTTCGGGGTACCCGCTGCAAATCGTTGTTGGTGCGGCCCTGGACGAGCGGGGATACGCCCTTGAAGAGGAGTGGGCCTTCGGCGATCCCGATAGTGGCGAGCGCCGGGCCATCGACGTTGTGGCCTTGCGTGATCACCAGACCGAGCCGGTCCCCTCCGAGCATGGCGCCACCGAGTTCGCCCAAGTTCTGCTCATCGAGTGCAAGCAGAGTCGCCACCCCTATGTCTTCTTCGAATCGGTTGCACCACCCGAACTGGCGGGCTTCCCGGTGGTGCTCGGCATCGGCAGCGACCAGGTTGGAGGAAAGGGCGGCGCGCGTAACTCAGTCCCGATTGGCTCTCTGCTCTCTGTCCAAGACGAGCCGCTGATGAAGGTTCCGCCAATTGCTGCCTCGCTCAGTCGTGCAGAGCCGAAGGGGGAGAAGGTGGTGATCTCCGGCGAGCACAGCTACAAGTCTTTGCTGATGCCGCTAACCAAGGCCTTTGCAAACTATGAAAGGCAGTTCCGAGGCTCGCGGCCAGAAAGATTCGGATCTTCGGAGCGCGTTTTTAAGGTGCGCCTGGCGCAGCCGCTTGCGGTGATTGACGCACCGATGATCTTTGTCGGCCGACCCTCAGGGAAGCCCCGTCTACAGCGAATTGAGTGGGTGCGATTGATCGTGCGTCATCCCATTACGTGGCACCAGTGGCAGCATGGAGTCATGCAGGGCGGCGGTGGCTTCACCGTGGTTGACGTTGTTCATCGCTCGTTCCTGGGTAGCTTTCTAGATGAGTACTGGGGCAGCTTTGGCGATCAGTTCTTCGGTCGTTTTGCTCCGATGAACGACAAAATCCTCAGCAACGATCTCTAGTCGCTGTGGCTAGGCTCCGCCGAATGCCCGCCGACCCCAAGCGCAAAGCCGCCAGTAAAGCGGTCGAAGCGGCCCAGAAGCAGTTTGAGCGCGACAGCAAGGCCGCGCGGGACGCTCGGCGCAAGGCATTCGCGCAGGCGCAGAAGGCTGGGCTCTCGCTGCGAGACATCGGCGAGCTTGTCGGCCTCGATCACTCGCGGGTCCGCCAGATCATCCGGGGCGAATAGCCCCAATGTGGAGATTTTCTCCACGGCCTGATACGTTGGCTCGATCCAGATAAGCGGCGACCCGCCGCGCGTAAACGCGAGCGGGCCGCCTGACCACAAGGAGAGTGGACTCCTCATGGCTACAGACAACCCTACGGATCGCCAGTCAGGCGATCCTGCTTCCCCCGCCGAAGAAGATGCAAGGGCCGAGGCGGCAGTTCTTGCCTTCGTCCTTGACGAACATCCGGACCGCCTCACGATCCCGGAGCTGTCACGGGCGCTGAACGCTCATCCGGGCGGCTTCAGCAGCGACGACGCAGTCGAGAGGGCAGTCCGCGAACTGGTCGGAGGCGGTCTCTTGCATTGCCAGGGCGGCCTGGTCGTGCCGACCCGCGCGGCGGTTCGCTTCGACCGGCTCGACTACGCATGAACGTCGCAGAGCGCTTCGGCAAGAACCTCGCCCAGTGTCGCAAGCGCGTTGGCATCTCCCAGGAAGAGACGGCCGTACGCGCCTCGTTGCACCGCACGGCCGTTGGGCAGTTGGAGCGGGCCGAGCGCGTCGCCCGCGTGGACACCCTGATCAAGCTCGCCGGGGCGCTGGGAGTCGAGCCGGGCGAGTTGCTTGACGGCCTCGGGTGGGAGCCGGGAGGAACGCGGCTCGGCAGCTTCAATTTCGAGTCTGAGCCGGACGTGACGCCGTGAATAGAGAGCACAGCGCCCCCTGCCCACTTACCCAGCTAGGTGGGCAGGGGGCGCGGAGGGGCGAAAACGAGAGTTCCCACGTCTTATTCGCATGGAGAGCTCGCTCTTGACCGCCGACCAGGTAGCTCAAAAGCTTGGAGTCCCCAAAACGTGGGTCTATGAGCAGTCGCGCAGAGGCCGGATTCCGACGGTCACCCTGGGCCGCTATAGGCGCTATCGAGCCGAGGCAATCGCGCGTTGGGTTGCCACACGCACGGCTACAAGCTCTGGGAGGGCGGCTGATGTAGCGGCTCTTGACGATTTGTCAACTGAGCGCCGCTACGCAACTTGACAGCGCTCGAAACCTGCCTGGTAAAATCTGGCGGCTTGTGTAGCCGAGGGCAGGCTATGCACGCAGCCCCACCAGCACCCCTCCTCGCCCGCTTTTCTCCTCTACGGACCCTCCGTCTGTCGCGGGTTGCTTCGGCCAATCCTGGCACCGCTGCGCGGTGCCCCCGGCCTCCGTCAACCCGCGACAGACGGAGGGTCAGATGCACGCAGCAACCGCAAGGGGTCCCCAGGGCGCAAGCCGTCAGGCGAAGAACTATGCCTGTGGTCCCACCACACACGTATCCCAGCCGACCTACCTGCCAGCAAAGCGCCGCGCCGCGCGGCCGTCAACCCCTAAAGGGGTCGGGCGCGAAGCGCCCTTGACTGCCGTCCGGCGCAGCGCTAAATCTCTGGGTAGGTCGGCGGGGCAGGGGACCAGCGGGGAGCGCTCCAGGGGTGGACAGGGGTGTGGACGAACCCGTGGACCGGGCGTTCACAGCCCTTTGGCTTTGGACTGCGGTTGGAGGCGTCCTTCGGCAGCCGACCACGCCCACACACCATCAAGAGAGAGAACCAATGGTGTGCGGTCGTGGTCGGCTGCCGAAGGACTTGTGGGGCCGGGGAAGCGGGACGGCTGCGAACGCGAGGCGGTGGTGGGACCGGGGAGGGAGCGGAGAGGGACCGAGAAGAGAGACGAGACGAAGCCGGTGCGAAAAGGGGTTGAGCTTCGTCTTGCCAGGAAATGGTGGTCGTGATGGAGACGCGGGAGCTGCGAGCGACTGGTGCCGGGGAGCGTCGGGACCGCGACCGGGAGCTGGTGCGGCTGATCGGCCGACACGGAGCGATGTCGTTGGAGCAGGTGATGCGGGCGATGGGCGCGGGCAGGACGGCGACCTACCGGCGCTTTGCCCGCTGCGAGGAAGCGGGGCTGGTGGAGCGGCTGAGGATTCTGGGCAGCGGGCCCGCGGTCCTGCACGCCACCCGCGAGGGCCTGCGCTACGCGGGCCTGGGGCTGCCGGTCGCGGCGATCTCGCCCGGCGGCGTCGACCACATGCTGCGCTGCACCTCCCTTGCGATCCGTATCGAGCAGCTGCATCCGGATCGCTGCGTCTTTACCGAGCGCGAGATCGTCCTCGAGGAGTCGATCAGGGGGAAAGCGCTCGCGAGCGTCGCGGTCGGCCGCTTCCGGGGCCGTCCCAAGATGCACCGGGCTGACCTTCTCGTGGAAAGCGAGGGCTCGGAGGGCGAGAAGTTCCTGGTCCCGTTTGAGGTGGAGCTGACCCCGAAGGCCCCGGCGCGGCTGCGGACGATCATCGCTGCCTGGGCTAACGCTGCCAGGGCTGGTCGCTTTCCCCTGGTCTACTACTTCTGCGAGCCGGGGCAGGCCTGCCGGGCCGTCGAGCGGGCCGTGGCGAAGGTCGGCGCTGGGGACAAGATCGCGATCGCCAAGGTGATGCCGCGATGACGGCGGGGGAGAGATTCGGGTGTCTCAGCCCTTGGA
>Ga0193699_10000704_pt1 | contig 13643 bp, 13 predicted proteins | sample L3c2metaG_FD_160095 | JGI IMG/M metagenome (GOLD analysis project Ga0193699, IMG submission 160095) | Soil microbial communities from a riparian zone of the East river system, Colorado, United States - L3c2 | ecosystem: Environmental > Terrestrial > Soil > Riparian zone | place: USA: East... | reverse complement strand
CTGCGCGCACGTCGATAGCACTCCGTCGCCCGCGGAAAACTCAGTACGTCGAAATGAAGCTCAGAGCTACAGGAGATTGCAGATGTCTTCCAATTCCAATCGCGGCGTGGTTTACCTCAAACCCGGCACCGTCGAAGTTCAGAAGATCGACTTTCCGACCTTCCGCAATCCGGCAGGAAAGACGATCGACCACGCCGTCATCCTCAAGGTCGTAACGACGAATATCTGCGGTTCCGACCAGCACATGGTCAGGGGCCGCACGACAGCGCCGGCCGGCATGGTGCTCGGACACGAGATCACCGGCGAGGTGATCGAGAAAGGCCGCGACGTCGAGTATCTCCAGGTCGGCGACCTCGTATCGGTCCCTTTCAACGTCGCATGCGGCCGCTGCCGGACCTGTCGAGAGGGCGACACCGGCGTCTGCCTTCACGTCAACTCCGACCGCGCCGGCGGCGCCTATGGATATGTCGATATGGGCGGATGGATCGGCGGGCAGGCCGACTACGTGATGGTGCCCTACGCAGATTTCAACCTGCTGAAATTTCCGGATAAGGCGCACGCCATGGAAAAGATCCGGGATCTGACCTGCCTTTCCGATATTTTGCCAACTGGATTCCACGGCGCCGTGACCGCCAAGGTCGGAGTCGGATCGACGGTCTACGTCGCCGGCGCAGGGCCGGTCGGCCTCGCGGCGGCGGCGTCCGCGCGCATCCTTGGCGCGGCAGCCGTGCTGATCGGAGACATGAACCAGGAGCGGCTCGCCCACGCCAAGAAAGTTGGCTTCGAGCCGATCGACCTCACCAGGCACGATCGCCTGGGCGAACTGGTCGCCGACGTCCTCGGCGTCCCGGAGGTCGACAGCGCGATCGACTGCGTCGGCTTCGAAGCCAAGGCCCAAGGAACCGACGGCAAAGTCGTCGAAGCGCCTGCGGTCGTGCTGAACAGCCTGATGGAGATCACCCGGGCAGCCGGCGCGATCGGCATTCCCGGCCTGTATGTGACCGACGATCCCGGCGCGAAGGAGCAGGCAGCCAAACAGGGCAACCTCAGCCTGCGCCTCGGTCTCGGCTGGGCAAAGTCCCATAGCCTCCACACCGGCCAGACGCCGGTGCTGAAATACAACCGGCAGCTCATGCAGGCGATACTTTGGGACCGGCTGCCGATCGCCAAGATCGTCAATGTCAAGGTGATCGACCTTGAGCAGGCGCCGGAAGGCTACAAATACTTCGATGCCGGCGTCGCAAGCAAATTCGTCATCGATCCGCACGGGCAACTTCCCAAGGCTGCCTAGGAGCATCCCCGAAGCCACGGCAACGGCAATCGAGATCGGCTGGCCCGCGGTCCGCGCGGGCTGGCAATTTGGGCAAGCCACGTCCGATCGGACTGCGCATGATGGCAGTCGGAAGGCGTTATTTTATAGGGTTTTCTCGTTTCATAAGGCTTCGTGGGATCCGGAGACAGAAGAGAAGAGAAGAGTCCCGCTCCACCAAAAGCCTGCGTTCAACGCACTTCAGCACCCAAGTGGAGATTATCGAACGCAGCACATCATCGGGGGTCTCGGACGAGGTCAATCGAAACTTGCGAAACCCATGCTCCGGGTGCTTCCATGACGAATGTTTGGTGGTTCCCTTTTGTGCGAACTGTCAGCAAGGCAATGATGGTATCGCTCTCGACCTTCGCTTCGATAAGACCGTTGACGTTTTGCCCTGAGACCTTGCCTCCCTGACGATATTGACTTTCAAACCAGTTACCCGAAAGGGCAGTGCCGTTTTGATCAATATTGGCACTCAAATCCATTTTGTAAGCATCGCTGGCGCAGCGCACATTCATTTTCACAGACTGACCCGCGTTCTTGATATTGTAGTCAACTTTGCATCGGACGCGCTCGCGCGCTCCATCCGATGGCTTCATCGAACCGCTACCTGACCATGAGCCAGCCACGTTATCGAAGCCTTGCTCGGCGCAAGCCGGTGCGACGGCAAGAACTGTCATCAGGAGCGAGCATCGCAGTATTCGATGAATGATGGCCCGACTCCAGAACATTGATCTTTTCCTTACCGCCGCGATTGTCATCGGCCCTGTTGGCGTTTCACCAAAAAACGCAATCAGTGGCACCAACACGCGCATCGTGGGGCGATGAGCTTCGAAGGCCTTCGCAATTCGCCTCACCGCGGCCGACCTGTTCCACCAGGCCCGTATCGAAGTGCACGTGTGCCCCCAGCAGTGTCGGAATGAAGATCGAACAGATAGACTCCAACAACAATGGAAGCACCATGCGGGACGGGAAAATTTCCAGCCGAGCGCCATATCGGAACCGCGTAGATTTTCTCGATGAATGCCTCGGCTGCATTCCTTCGAGAATCATCATTGGTTAGAAGCGCTGTCCTGAGCATCTCGCTTTCCGGCACCACGACTAGTTTCACCTAGTTGATGCCGGTTGTTTGCGACCGAAGCTTGTTCCGATTTTCGATTCTTTATTTCCGCATATTGCCCGATCCGCGCATTTCATTTATTCGGCGCGCTTCGGACACATTTTGCCCCAGCAGCTCGCTTCGCGTCATCGAAGCATTGTTCCGAAAACACGATCCCAAAGCGTTGTCGTCACACCGTAGTTTCGACTCGCAAACCTGTGATGGTCGCGGTGATGCTTCAGCAAGGAAGCCGGAAGAATTGCGGGATTGTGATGGGCGCAATAATGGGCAAGTAGATACCAGGCGTAAGCGACCAGAGCGCCGGCCAGAATGGCGCCTCCAGCCATCAAATACAGCACGACGAATGCCAGCCATATTTGCCAGAAGATCTTGTCTATCGCGTCGTGCGGATGCGCATGGTGGATCCCGTGCTGTACCGGAGCGATGGCATGCAGCACAAAGCGGTGCGTGACGTATTCAGCCAGCGTCCATGCCATGAGACCGCAACAAAAGAGAATAGCGGTAATGGACGACTTGAGAGTAGAGGTGACGAGCAACGCGATTGCAACGGCAATCGCGAAGATAAGCTCGCCGAAGTAAATAGCGACCGTCATTGTAGGCACCAGACACGTTGTCAGGTTCCAGAGCCTCTTTCCATATAGCTCAGTGCACATCTCATTCAACCGCGGAATTGGGTATGACGGTCGCAATTGTAGCTAAGAGGTTTTGGCAGATCCTCCACTAAGGTGAGCGGTCGATTCAATGAAATCGCGGCATCGTGAAGCATGAGGCTCAAAAGGGACTCACTCGGCAGGCGTCCGGGCGGCTCTGTCCGGCTCGGCCGCCATCCGCTCGTGGGCGAGCCGGGCGAGGCCCGTGTGCAGAATGGCGGCGACGATGGCGCCAACGATCGGGGCTGTCAGGTACAGCCAGGCATCGTTGAAGTTGCCGGTCGCGACCATCGGGCCAAGCGCCCGCGCCGGGTTGAAGGCGGCGCCTGTGAGGGCTCCGCCCATGATGATGTTGAGGGTCAATGTCATTCCGATCGCCAGCGGGGCGAGGCTGCCGGCGCGGCCCGCAACCGCCGTGCCGAGTACGACCGTGACCAGGAAAAAGCCGAGCACGGCCTCGATCATGAAGCCGGCGGCGGGCGTGATCGTGAGGGACGTGGCGCCGAGAGCGAGGTCATGCGCGAGTGCAGGCGTGCCGAGGCCGGTCCCCGCGCCCCCCAGTACGGCCGACAAGAAGAACGCGCCGGCGATACCGCCGAGGAGCTGACTGACGATGTAGCCAATCGCTTCGCCGGTGCGCATGGCGCCGGCGGCGAGCACGCCGACAGTGACGGAGGGGTTAAAATGCCCCCCCGAAACCGGGCCGTAGGCGAAGGCGAAGGCCATGACGGTCAAACCGTGGGCGAAGGCAATCGCGGCGACACCGGGCAGGCCGGTGCCATCGCCGATCACGGCCGCGGCGCCGGCGCCGATGAAGATCAATGCGAAGGTGCCGATGAACTCCGCAAGGAGCTTGGGTGCAATCCGGTTGGACATTGTTGACTCCAGGGATGAGATTGACCGCTCGGCGCGATCAGGTTGCGCCAAGGGCCAATACGTTGGTTGGGTGGCGGCCGACGGCACGGGAAGTCGCCGCCGGCCGGCGAAGCGGGCGGGCCTACTCCGCGGCGAGCACAGGCGCGCTGCTCAGCTCCCCAAAATCGCCCTTCGCGAACCTCACGAGTGCGTCGGCTACGCCCTTGCCGTAAGCCGGGTCCGCCTTCGTGCAGTTGGCCACATGCCGCTCCTGGATGTGCTTGGCGGCCTGGCCGACCTGGCGGGCCGTGTTGTCGAACAGCATCTGCTTCTGTTGCGGATTCATCTTCCGGAACAGATCGCCCGGCTGCTGCCAGTGATCGTCATCCACCCGGTGATCCCAGTGGGCGGCAGCGCCGCTGAGCTCGAGTGACGGCTCATTAAGCTGCGGCTGGTCGGTCCACTCGCCCCGGCTATTGGGGAAGTAGGTCGGAGTTCCCCCGAGGTTGCCGTCGGTGCGCATGGCGCCGTCGCGATGATAGCTTTGGAAGGGGCATTTCGGGGCGTTGACCGGGATGTGGTGGTGATTGACCCCCAGGCGGTAGCGCTGCGCATTTCCATAGGAGAACAGGCGTCCCTGCAGCATCTTGTCGGGCGAATAGCTGATGCCCGGCACGATGTTGGCGGGCGAGAACGCCGCCTGTTCGACTTCGGCGAAGACGTTTTCGGGGTTCCGGTTGAGCTCAAAATATCCGACCTCGATCAGCGGGAAGTCGCCCTTGGGCCAGATCTTCGTCAGGTCGAACGGGTTGAACGGGAAGGGCCTTCGCCTGAGCGTCCGTCATCACCTGGATGAAGAGCTTCCAGCGCGGGAAATCCCCGGCCTCGATGCTTCCGAACAGATCGCGCTGATGGCTCTCGCGGTCCTTGCCGACAAGGGCCTCGGCTTCCGCATCCGACAGGTTCTGGATGCCTTGCTGGCTGCGGAAATGGAACTTGACCCAGATGCGCTCGTCCGCGGCATTGATAAAACTGTAGGCATGGCCGCCGAAACCGTGCATATGGCGGAAACTCCTGGGAATGCCGCGCTCGCTCATGATGATCGTAACTTGATGCAGCGCTTCGGGCAGCAGGGTCCAGAAGTCCCAATTGTTGTCGGCGCTGCGCATTCCGGTTCGCGGATCGCGCTTGATGGCGTGGTTCAGGTCGGGAAAGCGCAGCGGATCGCGGAAGAAAAACACCGGCGTGTTGTTGCCGACGACGTCCCAGTTGCCCTCTTCAGTATAGAACTTCAGAGCGAAGCCACGGATATCGCGCTCGGCGTCGGCGGCGCCGCGCTCGCCGGCCACTGTCGAGAAGCGGGCGAACATCGGGGTCTGCTTGCCGATCTGCGAAAAGATTTTGGCCTTGGTGTAGCGGGTGATGTCATGCGTGACGGTGAAGGTACCGTGGGCGCCGGAGCCCTTGGCATGCATGCGGCGCTCGGGAATCACTTCGCGGGCGAAATGGGCCAGCTTTTCGATCAGCCAGACATCCTGCAACAGCGCCGGCCCCCGCGGCCCGGCGGTCTGGATGTTCAAATTGTCCGTGACCGGCGTGCCTGACGCATGGGCTAGGGGCGGTCGTTTGGATTGGTCATTCATGGGATGTTCCTGTGGTCTGTTACTTCTGCTTTCGCAACGTCGTCCGTTGACGGAACCGCGTTTGCGAGAAACCGGGCTGGAATCGAAATGTATCGACCCACGTCGCAATGACTTTGGTTCGATTGCTGTGATTGCACCGGTTTTGCGTCAATCGTCAGAAGCCGGAAGTTATTCAGCTGCCACTGCCCAGTGCTTCAATCATGCCCGGCGGGTACGAAGATCATTTGGGCGTGAAATCGCGCAAGGTGGATCGGGGCAGGCCTTGACGCTTCACTCGAGGGCCCAGGGTACCAAACCGCCGCGGGCGTCGAGGCCGATTTGCCGCGGAGTCCGGCGAAATGCGAGTCGAATGGCCGTGTCGAAGCGCCATATTGAGAAACGGTCGCTCATCGCTGCGTCGGCAAATTGCAAGAATTTTAGATCTTTGCGTCCCGAGGTCGTGTCTTTCCGAAATACATCAGTTCCCAGATGGCGCGATCTTCGAAACGCTCCACAGGCACGTCCCGCTCGAACTTCTCGATCGTGACCTTGCCGGTGAAGCGGTGGTAGGCGACGTCAAAGCCGATCAGCCGGGCTATGATCCGCTTAAGCAGCGGCGCACGCTCGGTGAAGATGGCTTGCAGGTTGGTCTTCTCGCGCCCGAATGACACGACATACGTGTCGCGTTAATCGAAATTGCCAGGATGGGCAACGACGACGCACAATTAGCCGATGAAAGTTCCTGCCTCGAACCCTATGCAGCTATTTACCGCGAACATTTTGAATGATCGATAGCGCGTCGCTGGCAGGGAAGGTCTGTCTGAGGGCTTCGTCGAGCCGTTCATCGGTAAGCTCCCATTCCTTACCTTGCACGCTCGGTTTCGCTGAACGAGTTTTTCCTCGATCCTTAAGGGGCTTGATGACTGACCGGTCGCTCCTGACATTCATTGGTGCCTCCTTTTATTCGGACTTGAGTTCGGACCAACAGGTCGCGCTTGACCAAGCGGTCCCTTGCATCCATCGATGAACTGCAATCGAGAGATCTGTGAGAATGGTCTTCCGCAGTTCGTCTCGCGAGCTCGTCTCGCGTCCTGGCCTTAGGCATGCCGGCCGCACTCGAAGAGGAACCAGGTTCGCTTCTCAGACTCGTCAATCCAGTTCTCCAGCAGGCTGGCGGTGGCCACATCCCCTGCCTCGTCACACAACGAATGCACCTCGCGCATGTTCTGCGTCAGCATCGCATTATCGTCCCGGAGTTCAGCTATCATGTCGAGCGGCTTAACGTATTCGGCATCGTTGTCCACGATGCGCTGAAAACGCGAAATCTGCCCGATTGAGCGAACGGTTGTGCCTCCCAGCTTCCGTGCTCGTTCAGCAATGGCATCCGTCATGGAGAAAAGCTGGTCGCCTTGATCGTCGAGCATCAAATGATAGTCCCGGAAATGCGAGCCGGACATATGCCAATGGAAGTTCTTTGTTTTGAGATACAACGCAAACACGTCAGAGAGCAGCGGTATCAACGCTTTCGAAATGTCATGAACCGTTTTTTCCGAAAGGGTCGTAGGAGTCGTGAGCGGCGCTCTGTGCAACATATCGGTGACCTCGTTGATCATTGGTCGGGTGCCCTTCAACCGCAAGCACAAGACAACGATGTCTGAGCTGCTGGGCACCCAACGGACTGCCTACAAATCCTCGCGCTCTCATGGTTTTCAATTAAATAGTAATTTAGCCATTTGCGGTCAGCCCTGGCCGTTCGGTCCTGCTGGCCTTTGACGATACCGTTTGGATTTCGACAGGCATATTGAACCTGCTACGGAAGAACGACCCGTTTGCGAAAAACCTTATTCACGACGTCGCTCGACGTCGCGATCGATGCGCTGGATAGCCTCAATTGCGAGATAGCCGCCTTCGCAATACCGGACCCTGGTCTTGCGGTAGTCGCGGCCGCAACCAAGGTGCCGTCGAAGACCGACTCGATGCACCAGCACCGGCGCCGCACTGCCTTGAGCGGGCGGCGCGGGGGGCTGATGCGCATAGGGCCTCGACTGGGATCGCGGCAACCGATCCTCCCGCCGGCTTAGTCAGCAAAGCCGACAGGTATCTTCCGATTTAGAAACTCATCGAAAATTTCGGATTGGCGACCTCCACGCTGAAATTGTATTGCAAGAGACTACTACCTGTCATAGATTTTTTAAGAGCGTAGGAGTCATTCCGCCACCACTCTGACAGACCAGCATATTGGATACGGGTGAGAGCAATCATGATCTTCCTTCAATTCAGGCACATCGAGACGCTCGATGACGCCCTCGAACTCCTGCAAATGGCCATCGAGCTCGAGTTCAGCACCTTGCCGCCCTACCTCTACGCTCTCTACTCGATCATGCCTGGGACCAACGCCGAAGCGTCCAGCCGTATCCGGTTTGTCGCGATGGAGGAGTGGTCCACATGTGCCTGGCCTGCAATATCCTCAACGCCTTGGGCAGGAATCCGGTGCTCACCGCGCCGACTTACCCGGGGCCGCTACCGGGCGGCATCAGCGGCGGTGGACAACAGCCGCTGATCGTTCACCTGTATCCGTTCTCGAAGGAATCGATGAAGCAGGCGATGGCAATCGAGGAGCCGGAAGATGGCGCCATCGATTTTCCACACGAGATGGTCGCCGCGGCCGCGCCAACCTTCATCACGATCGGCCAGTTTTACCACTACCTCGACAACTACCTGGCAACGCTGCCGGGCTCGCAATGGAAGGCCGGGCGCAACCAGATCGATGCCCGCCAATTTCTGCAGGGCGAGATTTTCCCGGTCAACAGCTATGCCGATGCGCATCTCGCGATCCAGCGCATCGTGTCGGAGGGCGAGGGATCCAAGGAAAGCCCGCTCGATTTCGCAGGCGAGGTCTCGCACTATTATCGCTTTGGCGAGATTTTTTACGACCAAGTGCTTACGAAGGCGGACAACCCGAAAGGCTATGCCTGGAAAGGTACGCTAGGGGTCGACTGGAAAGCGGTCTATCCGGCCATTACCGACCCGGGCAGTCATGATTTTTCCAAAGATCCGCCAGCGGCACGCGCCGCGCAGGATGGTTGCGACAAGGCGTACACAAGTCTCGTGCAAGAACTCCAGAGAGCGGTCGCCGGGGAAGCCGGACGCCTGGGCAACGCCGTGCGCGCCATGTTCGACCTGCGGACGGCGGCCAGGCATGCGCTGACGGTGCCCTTGGCGGTGCCCACCGAAGTCGCGGGACCAAGCTTCCGCTACCGTCCGGGCCTTTAGAGCGGAGAACTACAATGAGCGTCCTTGAAACTCCCCGGCTGTATTTTCGCGGACGATTGACCTGGGATCCGATCGTCACCAACAACCAGCCCGCGCAATACGACGAAAACGACAGTACGACGGTTTTCGGCAGCGGCGCCGCTGATGTCGCTGCCTTCCGAAAGGACGCGATCGCCGCGGTCGTCGGCGGCGGCAATTGGAATCCCCACGGCACGCATCGCTCGACCTTCTACGAGACCTCTATCGTCGGCGTCGATCTGGGCAAAGGCACCGTCACTGACGACCCGATCGTCAGATGCCCGGTCTCGCTGACGGGCATGCTTGTCGATCTTGAGCCGTACGGCTCGGTGTCCTCGCAGGTATTCTTTGATGCCATGAGTTTCGGTATCCAGGGCGGATGCCAGGTGTTTGCTCCGCGCGCCACCAGGATGACGGCCCGTTACATCAACTTCGCCCGGAATTTGTCGTACAAATATATTGCCGGCGTCGCGTCGGTCGTCTGGCAGACGTCGTTTCCGAAAACCGCCGGGCTGCGCATCGATCCGCACGATTCTCCCGCGCTTGTGCAGTTGGCGGCAGCCCTGAAGGACGACGACGTCTTGGGATTGACGGTTCGCTGGAACGCGTACAGGACGCTTTATTTCGATAGCCTCAATCCGTCCAGCAACCCTGTCTTGGCCAAGCAGCTTCAAGACAAACTCGGCGGCGGAGGATTTCAGCCAAACCCGGCGCGAAGTGAGTTGGTCGGCGTGCTCGGCCTGTGGCGCAAGGGCGAACCGGTGAGCGAGCCCGGAGACCGGGCGCTTCTGCAGCAACGTTCCAGTCCTGTGGCGTCGGCACATGTTCGCCTCTCGGCCGATCGTCTTGAGCTCGATCTCGCCAACAGCATTCCCGAGACCAGCATCGACCTGACAAAATTGGACCTCGGCGATCTCACGGCGGTCGCCGTTGCTCCCGACGGCAAGACCATCGTCGCGACGCTTGGCACTTTCGGTTACGACAGCTACCGTCGCGAAGCCTATGAAGCCTCGGCGGGTATCGTCACGATCAAAGTCGATCCTGCCTCGGCGCAGAAGGCGCAAACTGCCGACATCCAGTTGCGGCAGCAGGACGGTACCGTGCTTCTTGCCGAAGCCGCGCTGCGCGCAATTCCTGTCGTGCCAAACATCTATCTCGACGAAGGCAAAACAACGGCGCTGGAGGTGCTGGTACTGGATCGAGGAAAGCCGGCGGGCGCGGGTATCGACGTGTCGATGGGAGATTCTGCCACGGCGACCGTCGCAACCATCACCGGCGTGACAGATGCCCAAGGGATTGCGGTGTTTCCGCTCGCAGGTGTGACCGGACAGGTGCAGGGATTTGCGCTTGCGGCGGGAAAAGGCGTTTCCGCCCCACTGAATATCGACACGCAAGCCACGACCTATGTCTATGTCCGCACGCGGCCTGCGGATGCGAATATCGCCCAGCTCGAACCGACATGGACGAATGTGCACAAATACGTGCTGCGCAATTGGCAGGCGATGGCGCCGTGCATGGACAATTGGCTCGATCTCGGCAATCCCGACCAGGTCAAATCGTTCGCCGCCGTGCTGCGACGATTGACCGACAACGCCAATTTCGAGGCCTTCAGGTTTATGCCTGTTACCCGCGACATGACCGCCGGCGAACGTGCTCTGCTTTACGCGTTTCTCGATGGAACGCCGGTCGCCGCAGCGGCCGTTGAAGCGCCATCGCCTCAGCCTTCGGCCCAGCAGATGAGCCGTGCCCTGCGCGGCGGCTCAACCAGTCAGCGCAATTGAAATGTGGAGGTCTCACGTGTTCAGGAATTTGTTCGGGATTGCCTGCGCGGTACTGGCCATGGCGTTCGCTTCAGGAGCGGCGGATGTGCGGGCGGGCGATCAACCCGACAATGTTTACCAGACTTACGGCGTCCATAATCCGGCGGCGGACAGTCCCTGTGCCAACCCGAACTGTATCTACACCCGCGAACCCGGCCAGCCTACCGATCCCCTTTATCCGGATTACTGGTCGTCGAACTGGACCATGTACCGCGTGTTCCAGGGCTATGCGCAAAATCCACCACCCTACGACGGCGCTCCGCCGGCCGCGCTGAAACCGGGGCGAGACTACGAAATCTCAAAGGGCGCGACCTATTACGACAACACATGGCGGGGACCGACCGGGCAAGGCGCCATGATGGAGCACTACGAGAAGCGGTGTCTGCCGATCTTTCCGATCTCAAACCAATTCACTTGCGCGTTCATTTCGCTGGGCGACATCGCGTTTTTCGTCACTTACGACAGCGATAGGCCGAAAGGCATGCCGCCGGTCTGCCTGTTCTCGCCCCTGAACCATCCGCCGCGGCCCGACTTCATCAGCCATCTTCCCTACAGTCCGGCCGACAGTGCCCGTCTCGGCAATCGCGTCCAGGGATATTCCTTTTGGGTGGATGCGGCGAGCGGCAAGCCGATCCAGGTCGGGGTGAGCCCCGACCGCACCAACGATCAGGCGATCATGTTCGGCTACGGTTTCATGAGCACGGCGACGCCGGACCGCGTCGACAAGTCGGCCAAGCCTTACCGGCATCCTCAATCGTTCTATTTCTCCGGCTATCCGCTGCCTCCGGCGAACGCGCCGATCGTAAGCCAGAACTATACCAACTTCGCCATGATCAGGCCGGATCCCAAGACAACCTGGGATCTCGTCAGCAAGCTAGACCCCAAGACACTCCCTGCTTGCCAGCTCTTCAACCCGCCCGCCGAAATGGTCGGGCCGACAAATACGCGCAGGGCTCCGACCTGGGGCGACATCAAACACCGGTGACGAAGTACCACTGTGTGCAAGGCATACGCGATAATTCAACCAAACGAGTATTGACCAATTCAATCAAAACAATTTGGCGTAGCGGCCTCCGGTGAGTTGCAGTCCGGAGGCACGGAGCTCGAACAATCTAAAATCGGAGGATCAAACATGTCGACGTCCAGCCTCGAAGATACCGTGAACGCCATTGGTTACGCGAAGGTGATCGTTACATTGAAGGCTACCGCGGTGGCCGCCACAACCTCCAACAGGGAAGGCGCAATCCAGGATCACTTCATTGTCCCAAGCGAACCGCAGGCTGAAAGCCTGGCATTATCGGCGCGCCTGTCCGCCAGCCGCAGCTTCAGGCGCACCGAGCCGTCGGCCTCGCGCCGCGTTCGCGTCTACAAGAATCTTGGTTTGGCGATAGGCTACGTTAATGCAAACGGTCTCGCCGCGCTTGAGGCCGATCCGCAGATCGAAAAAGTTGTGAAAGCTCCGGAGCTCAGCCTTATCCGGCCGGTCGAGGCTCACGCTGCGAAACTTGCCGCAGGCACCAGTTGGGGCATCCAGCGCTTGAAAGCTGATCGTCTTTGGGCGGCTGGTTTTACCGGCAAGGGAGTGCTTGTCGGTCATCTCGATACCGGTGTCGATGCCACGCATCCTGCGCTGAGCGGCGCGATCGGATCGTTCGCAGAGTTCGATATGGCGGGCGACAAGGTGCCGAATGCCAAACCTTCGGATAGCGCTGAACACGGCACTCATACCGCCGGCACCATTGTTGGACGGATCGGGCCCAAGGGCTCGTTCGGCATGGCGCCCGAAGCCAAGCTGGCCAGCGCCATGGTGATCGAGGGCGGCCAGGTGATTGACCGCATCCTGGCCGGGATGGATTGGGTGATTGGCGAAGGCGTGCGCATCATGAGCATGTCGCTGGGCCTTAGAGGTTACACGCCTGCGTTCCAGGCGATCATCGACGCGCTGCGGGCTGCGAACGTTCTTCCTGTGATTGCGATCGGCAATGAAGGCCCGAACACCAGTCGCTCGCCCGGCAACTACGCCAACGTGCTTTCAGTTGGTGCGATCGACGCCAACGATCAGGTTGCCGGTTTTTCCGGCAGCCAGCAATTCGACCGACCCGAAAATCCGCTGGCTCCGAGCCTGGTGGGGCCCGGCGTGATGGTCTTGTCGTGTGTACCCGGCGGACAATACAAGACCATGGACGGCTCCTCGATGGCGACGCCGCACATTGCCGGCCTCGCAGCGCTACTTTTGCAGGCCAAGCCGACCGCGACGGCGACCGACCTCGAGCAAGCCATCGTTGGTTCGTGCACTCTACCGGCGGGTATGCCTCAGGCCCGCGGCAGTCATGGCGTGCCGGACGCTGAGCGTGCTTTCGCCATCCTGACCGGATCGCCGCTTCCAGTCATGGAAGCTGCGGTGTCCAGAATCCCGAGACTTGCTAGAGGACGCGTTCGCGCAAAAATGCCTGCGGGGCGTGGAGTCTCCCGCGCGGCGAAGAAGACCGCTGCTCGGTCCAAGGTTGCAGCCTCCACGAGAAAGAAGACGGCGGCCTCGAAGGGAAAAAAGACAGCGCGGCGCACCAGCCGGAGTCGCACTGGCGGGAGCAAAAGGGCCTGAGATGTGTTATTGCCCGGCGGCTGGGCTAACGGCTGGCCACAAGGAGGCCTATATAAGGGAATGATCTCTCCAGACAGGAGGAGTTTTCCGTGAATGACAAAATCAAGTCTTCGCCCGAATGGGAGTCGGAGGCTGTGGTTAAGCGACTGCGCGAAACGACCTCGCGGGGGCAGCCATCGTCGGTTCAGGTGTTCTTGACGGACGAGGTGTCGGCGAACGACCTTCCGGAGAAGGCCAGAGAGATCGTCAATGAAGCCAGCGCCAGCCTTAATCTCCCGGCTGGCGCCGTTAAAATCGGAAAGGTGCATCGTTTGGCGAAGTCTTTTTCGATTTCGTCCGACATCCCCAACGTCTTTGAAGCCATCGCCAAG
>Ga0193699_10000702_pt1 | contig 13674 bp, 13 predicted proteins | sample L3c2metaG_FD_160095 | JGI IMG/M metagenome (GOLD analysis project Ga0193699, IMG submission 160095) | Soil microbial communities from a riparian zone of the East river system, Colorado, United States - L3c2 | ecosystem: Environmental > Terrestrial > Soil > Riparian zone | place: USA: East... | reverse complement strand
AATCCTCACACGCTCGGACAGCCGCTCATGCCCAAGATCCTCGTCCTGTTCTACAGCCGCACCGGCAACACCGCCGCGCTTGCCGACGCCATCGTCGAAGGCGCGAAGGCGGAGCGGTTCTCCGAGGTGGACGTTCGGCGTATCGATGATCTCGCGCCGCAGAGCGTGATCGACTCCATTCCCGAGTGGAAGAGCAGTCGAGAGAAGCTGAAGGCCAAGTATCAGACATTCTCCGACGTCAATACGTTGGCAGATTACGACGCCCTCATACTCGGCTCGCCGACGCGCTACGGAATCATGGCAGCGGAGCTGAAGCACGTGCTCGACCAGACCGGCCCGCTCTGGCAGAAGGGGGCGCTCGTGAACAAGGTGGGCGCGGCGTTCACCTCGGTGGCCACAGGGCATGGCGGGCACGAGACGACGCTCTGGTCGATCATGACGCCGATGGCCAACCTCGGGCTGATCCTCGTGCCGCCGGGCTACAGCGACGCGGTGATGTTCGCCGGAGGCAGCCCGTACGGCGCCACGGCCACCACGGGTGGCGGCCCGCCGGGCGAGTCGGACCTCGCGGCGGCGCGGCAGGAGGGCAAGCGCGTGGCCGAGGTGGTGGGCTGGATCACGCACGCGCGGTCGCACAAGCACTAGACGACCGTCGGACGGTCGGACGGTCGGACAGTTCGAGCGCTCGGCATTGGCAGGGGAGGTGCCGATACTCCTGGCTTCCTCCGCCTGCCGGATCATGCCAGCCGACCACTCCAACGCACCGCCGCTCCCACCGCTCCCACCATCCCCGGGCCGGCCACCGGTGGTGCTGGTGATCGACGACGACGCCTCCATGCGCGCGGCGCTGCGCCGCTTCCTGGAGCGCGAAGGCTATCGGGTCGTCGAGAGCGTGAGCGGTCGCGACGCGCTGACGCTGCTGCGCGAAGGGATCGGCGTGCAGCTCGTCGTCACCGACCTCAAGATGAAGGACGGGAGCGGCGGGTGGCTGCTGGCACAACTGGGCTATGAGTTTCCCGCACTGCTGCTTCGCACGCTCGTCGTCTCGGGCGACGCCGGGAGCGCGGGCGCCGCGCACGTGGTGGCGCGCTGGCGCTGTCCGCTGCTTCCCAAGCCGTTCGGCGCGGGCGAGCTGATCGACGCGCTCCAGGAGCTCGAGCGCGTCGGCTAGCCGCGTGGCGTGGCCCGGTCAGGCGTGCCGGTCGTCGATGAAGGTCAGCGTCTTCCGACGCAGGACGACCCCCTTGAGCGCGGCGAACACCTCGGGGTCGAGCAGGCGGCCGACCGCATTCTGCTCCAGATAGGCGATCGTCTCTCGCGCATCCATCGCCTCGCGGAAGGCACGCTGGGACGTGAGCGCGTCGAACGCGTCACACGCCGCGAGAATCCGGCCGCCGATCGTGATCTGTTCGCCGGCGAGACCCCGGGGATAGCCGCCCCCGTCCCAGTGCTCGTGATGGTCGTGCACGTACTCGAGCGCGGTGGGAATGTGCTTGAGCGGCGTGAGGATCTCCATTCCCATCTGCACGTGCTCCTTCACGTGGTCGAACTCTTCGGGCGTCAACGACCCGGGCTTGTTCAGGATGTCCTCGCGGATCCCGATCTTGCCGACGTCGTGCAGGCGGCCGGCGAGCCGCACGTTCTCGACGATGTCCGCGTCGAGTCCCATCGTCTCGGCAATCGATGCCGCCTGGTCCGCGACCCGGCTCGAATGGCCGCGGAGATAGATGTCCTTCGCCTCCATGGCATTGATCAGCGTTTCGGCGACGCCGATCGTGAGCGCATGCAGCGCCGCCTTCTCCTTCTCGAGCTCGGAGGTGCGCAGCGCGACCTCCTCCCGGATGTGCTGCTCGACGCGCCGCCGCTCGATCTCGAGCTGGCGGCGGTGCGCGCAGCGCTCCACTGCATGCTGGAGGTCGATGAGCTCGATCGGCTTGACGAGATAGTCCATCGCGCCGTGTGAGAGCGCGTCGGTCGCAGTGGGAGCGTCGTTCACCGCGCTGAGCATGAGGATCGCGAGGTCGGCGTCGAGCTGGAGCGCTTCGGGGACGACCTCGAGGCCGGTCATTCCGGGCATGCGGACGTCGCAGACCATGAGCGCGAACCGCTGGCGCTCCAGCATGACGAGCGCGGCAATGCCCGACTCCGCGACCTCGACCTCGTACCCCCTGGAGCGGAGGAATCGGGCGAGCGCGGTGCGGATCGTCTCTTCGTCGTCCACCACGAGCACACGCGGCGGTGTCGGTGCATTGGTGCGTGGAACGAGCGCGGGTTCGGGTCGCAATGGAATGCGGGGCGGAACGGCAGCGAGAGCGGAGTTGCTCAGCATGGAGGGGGGCTCAGGGAGACAGGCATCCTCAGTATCGACCTGGCCGCGCGCGATGTTAGGCGCTCGGCCGTTGGGCCTTGCCCGACGTGGCTCGAGCTCGGAGCGAGACACCGCACGCCCGGAGAATCGCGCTAGCGTGCAGGCGCGATGCCTAACTGCCACGGTCCGAGGTGGCGGCTTCACTGTCGTTATCGTATCGCTATGGTAGCAGCATCCTGCTGCCAAACTCCCGCTCTAAGCGGGAGGGTCCGCTGCTTCTATTTCTTCACCCGTGTCGCTGCCAGGGCCGAGTCGATCTCGTTCTTGTGGAGCAGATACTCCGGCAGCGCGGCGGAGCGCTCGCGGCCTTCCACCGAGACGAGGCGCACGTCGAACTGGCGGGCGTGCGGCTCATTGCCCACCATCCGCGCGGCCTTCGCGCCGAGGATGAGTCCGAGCAGGTGGGTGGGGCGTTCGCGGAGGATGGAGTCGGCTTGGGCGCGGGCGAGCGTCGTGTCGCCGCTGACCTCGCCGATGCGGCCAAGATCGTAGCGCTGATCGAGGTTGAGCGGAGCGATCATCTCGTAGGCGCTGACGGCCATCGGCAGGAAGGCACGCACGTTCTCCGTCTTCCCTGCCTCGGCTTCGCGCATGATCCGGTCGTACAATCGCTCGGCCCGCTGCGCGGGGGTGAGCTGGCTGATGTCGGGGGCGCGAGGCATGGCGCCGGCGGGGGCCGCCTCCGGCGCGGAGATGATCGTCGATCCCTGGGCATTGGCGCCGTCCAGCACGTCGGAGGTGCCGGTGGGGCGAGCGCCGAAGCGCTGGCCGGCGACGAGGGCGATGAGGGCGACGAGGGCGATCGCCGCGACCGCCCATGGCATCGCGTTACCAAGCCCTTGTGCGCTGCGGGTCGCGGTGGCCCCCGCGGGGGTGCCGCAGCGGTGGCAGTAGCGCGCCCCGACGGTCATAGGGGCGGCGCAGGTTCCGCAGCTCGCGCCGGCGAGCGCGGTGCCGCAGCTCGAGCAGAAACGTCCGCTGCCGGCAGCGCCGCAGGAGGGGCAGGCGGTAGGGGTACTGGAGGGAGAGGTCACCCGCGGAAGATAAACGGAGGCCTGGAGGCTCGGAGGCCCGGAGGACGTTGGATCCCGACACTCGCTTCGCTCGTGCGGGATGACATCCTCGGTCGCAGCTCCGGGCATCCGGGCATCCGGCCCCGGTCTTTCAGTTCTGGTGGTTTCCGCCCGGCTGGCTCACCTGCTCCAGCGTCTTCTCCACCTTCGCCGGGTCGCTCGCCTTGCGGGCGAGGTCGGCCTGCGAGACGACGCCGACGAGCGAGCCGCGGTCGTCGACGATCGGGATGCGGCGCACCTGTTCGCGGCCCATCAGCGCCATCACGGTGTCGACGCTGTCGTCGGGACTCGCGGTCTTCACACCGCTCGACATGACGTCACGTACCGGCGTGTCCGTGGTGTGCCCCTCCGCGACGTGGCGGATGGCAATGTCGCGGTCGGTGACGACGCCGACGAGGCGTCCGCGCGTCTCCGCGCCGCCGACCCGTTCCACCACCGGCACGATGCCCACGTCCTCTTCCTTCATGAGACGCGCCGCCTCGGACACCGGCGTGTCCGGGGTCACGGTGCAGGGATTCCTGGTCATGAGCTCGGAGATCTTCATCGTCCGTCACCTGGGTCATGGGTCAGCGCCGTCCCGCGTCTCGGGGTAGCCAGACGGGAAGTGGGGCAAGCGATGTGCCGAAGCCGAGCGGACGATGAATTGACAGCGCCGCGGCGTCCGACGAGCATTCGCGCGTGCCCCAATCCCGCGCCCTGCTCCCCGACCTGAAGAACGCGTCGGCGAAGGACGTTCTCGAGCTGACGAAAAAGCTCAACGTCCGCTTTCTCCGTCTGCAGTTCACCGACATCCTCGGCGTCAACAAGAACGTCGAGATCCCAGCCTCCCAGTTCGAGAAGGCGCTCGCCGGCGACATCATGTTCGACGGATCGAGCATCGAGGGGTTCGTGCGGATCGAGGAGAGCGACATGCTCCTCGCGCCCGACCTGTCGACCTTTCGGATCTTCCCGTGGGGGGACTCCGAGTCGCGCGTCGGGCGGCTCATCTGCGACGTCAACCTCGCCGACGGCTCCCCCTTCTCGGGCGATCCGCGCGGCGCGCTGAAGCGGGTGATCGCCGACGCCGCGGCAATGGGCTACACGATGAACGCGGGGATGGAAGCCGAGTTCTTCATGTTCAAGCGCGGGCCGAACGGGGAGACGACGACGCAGACCCACGACGTCGGCGCCTATTTCGATCTCGCGCCGGTGGATCTGGGCGAGGAGGCGCGCCGCTCGATCGTGGACGATCTGGAACAGATGGGGTTCGAGGTGGAGGCCGCGCACCACGAGGTGGCGCACGGCCAGCACGAGGTGGACTTCCGGTACGCCGACGCGCTCGTGACCGCCGACAACATCGCCACCTTCCGATTCGTCGTGAAGGTGGTGGCGCAGCGGTACGGGCTAGCGGCGTCGTTCATGCCGAAGCCGATCTTCGGACAGAACGGCAGCGGCATGCACACGCACCAGTCGCTGTTCAAGGGGAAGTCCAATGCGTTCTGGGACGAGAAGGCACAGTGGGAGCTGAGCGAGACCGCGCTGCACTATATCGGCGGATTGCTGCGGCATGCCCGCGGCACCACCGCCATCACGAACCCGCTGGTGAACTCGTACAAGCGGCTGGTGCCGGGCTACGAGGCGCCGGTGAACGTCGCGTGGAGCATGCGCAACCGGTCACCGATGCTGCGGATCCCCGAGCGGCGCGGGCTGGGCACGCGCGTGGAGCACCGGGTCCCGGATCCGGCGGCGAACCCGTACCTCGCGCTCGCCGTGATGCTCGCCGCGGGGCTGGACGGCATCCGCACCAAGGCCGACTACCGCGAGCCGGTGAACGAGAACATCTGGGAGATGAGCCACCGCGAGAAGCGGCGGCTGCGCATCGACGACCTGCCGCACGACTTGAGCGAGGCGTGCGACGAGCTGGAGAAGAACGACGTGGTGAAGTCCGCACTCGGCGAGCACATCACGTCGCACTTTCTGGCGGCCAAGCGGCAGGAGTGGCGTGACTACATCACGCAGGTGTCACAGTGGGAGCTGGACAACTACCTGGCGAAATACTGAAAAGCGGGCGGCGCGTGCTTCGCTCGCGCCTCGTCGGACGGGCGGCGTGAAGCGCGGGTCGATGGGCCGAATCGCCCTCCTCAGCGCAGCGCGCCGTCCCTCGTCACGCGTGCCCAATAGCTCACCACCAGCGGTCCATCCTGGCCCGGCCGCGTCTCGGGCCAGAGATCGAGCGTCCACCCATCTGCGACCTTCAGGTGGATGCCACGCTTCGGCAGCTCCGTGAGCAGGTCCGCCCCAGTCACGATGCCGCCGTCCGGAATGGTGCGCAGCACGGAGTCGACGCGGGCGCCGTACACCATCGGCAGTGTCTGTCGCACGACGCGCTCGAACTTGTCGCGACGCCGGGTGCGTGACGCGGGGGTGTCGAAGTCCACCACCACACTGTCGCCGCCACGCTCGACGATGAGACTGTCGGGGAGGTCGGTGCGACCTTCGCGCACGATGAGCGCGAGCGGCGGCTGCGATGCGGGCATTGGTGTAGCCGATGGCGCGACGACCGGCGTTGCCGCCGGCGACGCCGGTGCGGGAGTCATGGAGGGAGCCGGCGCGGGAGCCGCGTCCAGCGCGGATGCTCCGTGCTGCTTCACATCGGCCCCGGCGCTCACGCTCGAGGCGATCACGCTCGCCCGGGCCGGCACGCGCAGGGTGTCCAATGGCGACTTGGCGCGCCACGCACTCGCCGCGCTGGCGCCCAGGACGTAGACGCCGAGCAGTCCCAACGCGGCCACACCGCTCAGGGCGAAAATCCGCTGCTGGCGTGCGCGCGCGGCATCGCGGCGCTCCTGACGGCAGCGGAGACAGACGGAAGTGCCCGGACCCAGGTCATGGGTGCAGGCGGCGGATGGCGCAGGCGAATCGGGCGGCACGGAAAGGACTCCTCGGGAGGGGGCTGGCCATCCCATAGACGAACCGCCGCGCCGAGTGAAACAGGGCCTCGGACGAGGAGCCGGTGACGCGGCTCACAGCACGCGTGACGCCGGTGCGCCGAGCGCTACCGCCTCTGCCGAGAGGACATGAGGAGCATGTCGACAATCGCCCAGCTGGTGTCGCTCGTCGCGGTGAGGGCCACCCCGACGGTGTGGCCGCAGCTCGGGCCGCAGCGCCAGTCGACGAACGCGACCGCGGTGCGACCGGACCGGCTGAACCCCACGGGCGACATGCGTACCGCTCCGGCCGCATCGGCGTGTGCGGCGCGAAAGCGCGACCATTCCTGACCGTCCGCCTCGGGAGGTGGGACGTCGCCCGGGTCGGCCTCCAGCAGCATCGGGCGGCCGATGGGGACGGCACGGATGTCGAGCGCCGCCGCGCTGCGCGCGAGCAGGTCGGAGCGGGCATCGCGCGCTTCGGCGGAGTCGCCGTGTGCCCACCACAGCTGGTCCACTCCCCAGCGCGACGCGAGGCCGGCGCACTCCATCTCGCTGCACCCGCCGTCGAGCGAGACGGTAGCGACGGCGACGATGCGGCCGGTGCTGCGCACGTAGATCGATTCGGCGATCGCGCGATAGACGGCGATGGCGCGCGGAGCCGTGCTCGAAGGCGTCGGGACCGGCGCCTCGGGCGCCGGTCGAGCGCAGGCAGCGAGGAACGCCGCGATCAGTAGTCGGGGAACGGAACGCATCTGATGTCGCGAGAAGGTGCTGACACGAAAGATGCGGCCGGCTCAGAGCATGCGCCATATGGCGTGCGTGACCGTGTTGGCAGGAGTCATGGCGGCGCGGCTTGGCAAGAAGCGTGGCCATGACCCCTGCTCTCACGTACGCCGTCGTCAGCGGGTCGCGACTTTGGCCTGCTTCCGGCTGGCGTCGAGCGTCAGCGAGATCTGGATGCCGTCGTCCGCCAGATCGTTGGCCAGGCCGGAGCCGCGGTTGCCGACGCCCCACTGCCGGCGGTCGATCGTGAAGGTGGACGTCGCGACCATGTGCCCGAAGCCCGGCCATGCGACGTCGGTATCGAACGCGATCGGCTTCGTCACTCCACGCATCGTGAGATTGCCCGTGATCTGCCATCGTGCCGGCCCGACGCGAGTCGCTCCGGTGGACTCGAACACGGCCGTCGGATAGCGCTCGACGTCGAAGAAGTCGGCGCTCCGCAGCGAGGGATCGAGGCTCTGCATGTCGATCGTGAAGTCACCACTAGTGAGCCTCTCGTGGCGGAGGACGAACATGCCGCTCGTCAGCTTCACCGTTCCGGCGCGCGCGGCCCGCCCTGCGAAGCCGGTGCCCCTCCAGCGAATGGACGTGGCGCCAGGATTCGCGACGAGGGTGTCGGGAGCGCCCCCCGCGATGACAGGTGCTTCCGCGCTCGTTGCCGGTCGCGGGCTGGGGACGGGCAAGGCGGCGAGCCCGACGGCCGAGATCGCGACGAGGGTAGTCCAGACGGTACTGGTCATGCTCCACGCTCCATGGTGAAAGTCCGTGCAGGAGAGATGCAGCGGGCGGCGACGATGTTAGCGCGTTAACATCGGGCACCGCGTCGACATCCTTTCCCTATGCGAGTCAGCCGGTTGGCCGATCCCACTCCGACCACCGACGCCGGCTCCGCCGAGACGGCGGCGCTCGTCTCGGCCGCCCGCGACGGCGACCGCGGCGCGTTCGGCACGCTGTACGAGCGCTACGCGCGGTTCGTGCACGGCGTGCTGCTGGCGAGCGCGCAGCGGGACGACGTCCCGGATCTCGTGCAGGACGTCTTCTTCCGCGCGTTGCGGCAGCTCCACACGCTGCGCGAGCCGGCGGCGTTCGGCGGATGGATCGCGACATTGGCGCGCAACGAAGCGCGGATGCACCACCGGGCCGAGAAGCCCACGCAGGAGCTATCGGATCAACTGGCCGGACCTGCACCAGCGACGGCGGCGCACGCGCTGGAGATGGACGACGTGATGAGGGCGCTGCGCGCGCTCCCCGAGCGCTATCGCGAGCCACTCACCCTGCGGCTCGTGGAGCAGATGGGGGGCGAGGAGATCGCTCGGACGCTCGGACTCACCCACGGCACGGTGCGGGTGTACCTCCATCATGGAATCAGGCTCCTGCGGGAGCAGCTGGGAGAAATGCATGTCTGACGACTACCTCTGGGACCCCACAGCCGTCCCCGATCCGAAGATCCAGCGGTTGGAGGCGCTGCTGCGCCCCGTCGCGCACAGGCCGGTGCCGCTGCGCGAGGGCACGCTGCCGCGGCGGGCGAGGCGGATCCGCATCGGCGCGTGGTCGGCGCTCGCGGCGGCGACGATGCTGGCGGCGGGCGGGCTGTACGCCGTCCGCCGCTCGCCCGTCACTCCCTGGGTGGTGACGGCGAAGCAGGGCGCGCCGGTAGTTCGGGCCGCGGACGGCGAGATCTCGCGCGGCGCGCTGGCGCGCGGCGGCGTCGTCGAGACGGACGCGCGCTCCAGTGCCGTGCTCACCGTCGGGCGCATCGGACGAGCGGAGCTGGGACCGGGCTCGCGGCTTCGCCTCCTCGGCGACGATGCATCGGAACACCGGCTGGCGCTCGAGCACGGGACGATGCACGCGTCGATCGATGCGCCGCCGCGCTACTTCCTCGTGCAGACGGCGAGCGCCCTGGCTGTGGATCTCGGCTGCGTCTACACGCTGACGGCGGACGAGCTGGGCAATGGCACGCTCACGGTGGAGCAGGGAGAGGTGGAGCTGCAGCTCGGCGACGTTCGTGTCGCCGTGCTGGCGGGCAACACGGCATCGTTGCGCAACGGCAGCGGGCCGGGGCTGCCCTATCCGGTACAGGCGTCGGAAGCGCTCCGTCGGGCCGTCGCGTCGTACGACGCCAACCCGTCCAGCGGCGTCGCGCTGGACGACGTGCTCGCCGCCGCGGATGCACGCAGCACGATCACGCTGTGGCACCTGCTCCAGCGCGCCGAGCCCGCGGCGCGCTCGCGCGTGTACGCGCGCCTGGCCGCCATCGTGCCACCCCCCGCGACGGCGACGCGCGAGCGCGTGCTCCGCGGCGACAGCTATGCGCTCCAGCGCTGGCGCACCGAGCTCCAGCCGTTGTGGGCGATCGAGCCGCCCATCTGGCGGAGGATGTGGCTGGCGCTGAACCGGTGAGTGGGACCTGAGGTACAGGCCTTCGCTCGCTCAGGACGACAAGGTTGTTGTCGTCCTGAGCGAGCGAAGCGACCGAAGGACCCGCAGCTCCTCCGCGCGGCGCGTCACACGCTCAGCGCCTGAGACTCGGCGGCAGCCCGACACCCGGATTCAGGCTCGTCTTCGACGGAGCCGTGACGGGAGGCGCTGTCGGCCCGTTGGTGCTCTCGCGCTCCGCCACCGCGCCGCCTTCGCCCAGCATGCCACCGCGACTCACGAGCTGCGCGGCCAGCACCGTCTGGATCACGCTGGCGATCTGGTTCGTCGCACCGTTCGGTGCGCCGCCGTCCTCGCTGCCCGACACGGTGATCAGCCGCGCCTGTGCCAGTGCGTCGGCGATGCGCGGGGCGATGATCGGGATCATCTCGATCTGCCGGTAGCGGAAATAGCTCTCGCCGCCCGCGGCAATGGCTCGACTGACCTTTTCGATACTCTCCGCCTGCGCGGACGCCACGGTCCGGATGCGGATCGCCTCCGCTTCCGCCCCCGCCTGGGCCTCGATCGTCACCCGCGCGGCATCGGCGCGCGCCTGCGCGATCTGCGTCGCATCCAGCTCGGCGACGCGCTGCACCCCCATCGCCTCCTGTCGCTTCGCCTCGGCCTGCGCGATGAGCGCGGCGTTGCCGGCCTTCGTCTGTTCGAGCTCGCGCTGGCGATCGGAGATGATACGCTCCGCCTCGATCGTGGCTTCCTTGGCGCGCCGTGCCTGCTGCGCCTGGACGATGTCGGCCGTCGCCTGCGCCTCGGCCGCCGACATGCGGCGGCGCGCGTCGGCCACTTCGCTCTGCACCACCTTGATGTTGAGCGAGTTGAAGATCAGTCCAAGATCGGTGAGCTCGCGCGAGCACGCCTTGCGGATGATCACCGCGAGCGGATCATCGTCGTCTTCGAGCGTCTCCATGTTTGGCATGCCGCCGGTGGTCGTCGCCAGCTGCCTCTGCGGCACAGCCACGATGGCGCTGCCGGCCGAGCTTCCGGCGCTGAGCACCCGCGGTGCAGACTTGGCGGAGAAGAGCTGGTCGTGCGTGAGCAGATTGATCGCGCGGCGCGCCGAGCTCGACAGCAGATCGGTGAGGGTGTTCACCTGATCCGCCTCCGGCTTGGCGAAAAAGCGATTGGCGGCCGTCTTGATCAGCTGGTCGCTGTCGCCCACCGAGACGATGGCGCTCGCCAGCACGCGCACCTTGATCGGCTGGGGCGTGCCGTTCTCGTCGAGGTCGGCCGTCTGGTCGGTGATGTCGAGATCGACGTTGATCACTTTGCTCGAGATCGTCGTCCCGATGGTGAGCAGCGGGATCTCCTTCGACTTGCCGGGGCCGCGGTAGATCACGCTGCCGCCGCTCAGCCAGCTGACGAGGCGGATGGTGCCCGCGTCCACGTTGCGGAGGAAGGAGGCGACGATGAGCGGGAGCACGAACAGCACGCCGAGCACGACGGCGGCGACGATGAGCAGTGTTGTAGGCATGGCGAATCCGAGGGAAAGGGAATCAGCGGTCGACCGACCGCACGATACAGCGCCCGCGCGCGGCGTCCACGTCCGCGATGCGCAGGACGTCGCCGGTGCGGACGCGGACGCCGCGGGCGCGATCGTCCGGAGTGAGCGTGGCGAGGAGTTGCACGATCTGACCGTCGACATCGACGGCGACGAGCCCACAGCCGTTGGCGTCGAAGCCGGTCACGGCGCGCGCGTCGTCCTCGATAGAGCTCTCCAGCGTGAGGGCTGGACTCGACTCGAAGCGAAAGAGGAAGCGCCAGATCGGGCCGACGAGCAGCGCTTCAAACGCCGCGGCGCCGAGGATGGCTGCGCCCAGCCGCCACGGCTCACCGAGTGGCTCCGCGAGGAGTCCACCGGCGCCGAAGCCGACCAGGAGCGCGAACAGCACGCGCGGCGAGAGGAGCGACTGCATCCACGAGGCGCCGTGGTCGCCGGCGTGGGATGCGTGGCCAGCGTGTGAGGCGTCACCAGGGTGGGCTACATGACCGGCGTGCGCACCGCCGTGGCCGGCCGGTGAACCGTGGCCAGCGCCGGCGTCATGGCTGCCGTGACCGGTGTGTCCGGCATGTCCGGTGTGCGACAATCCCACCACCGCCATCGCCGCGAGGCCGGTCGCACCGGTCGCGAGCGAGATGACGTAAAAATCCATGTATGAGAGATACTACGGCGGTCGGCGGCCGGACAGGCCGCGGAAGCGTGCCACGGCCTCGCGCCGCCAGCGCCGCCGACGCACTATTCCATCATGTCACGAACAGCACATCCAGGCCTCGATCCGGACAGCATCACGTCGCAGCTGGTCTACGTGGACCATCCCGCGTGGGTGCCGGCGCTCGTTGGGCGCACCGCGCACTATCCGGACGACGAGGCGAAGATGCGGCTCGCGATCGCGGTATCGCGGGCGAACGTGGAGCACGGCACCGGGGGGCCGTTCGGCGCCGCCATTTTCGAACGGGAGAGTGGCCGCCTGGTCGCGGTCGGGATGAACAGCGTGGTCCGGCTCGGGAACTCCGCACTGCACGGCGAGATGGTGGCGTTCATGATGGCGCAGCGCGCGGTCGGGACCTTTTCGCTCAGCGCACCCGGGCTCCCGGCGCACGAGCTGTTCACCTCGTGCGAGCCCTGCGCGATGTGCCTGGGCGCCACGCTCTGGAGCGGCGTGCGCCGCGTCGTCTACGGCGCCGGGCGCGAAGACGCGTCTCGGCTGAACTTCGAGGAGGGACCGGTCTTTCCCGCCTCATACGTGTACCTCGAAGACCGCGGCATCGAGATCAGGCGCGACGTGCTGCGCGACGAAGCGCGCGCGGTGCTGGAGCTGTACCGGGCGAAGAACGGCAAGATCTACAACGGCTGAGAGGTCGGACAGTCGAACGGTCTGACGGTCGGACGGTTCACCGATCACGGTTCACCATTCACGCTGCGTTCTCGATGTCCGAGTCCACTCCACCCCGCCGCATCCCGCCGCTCCCGTCGATCAACCAGGCGGAGCTGGCCGACGCCACGGCCGATCTGCGCGACGCCAACCTGGACTTCGCGCGTCGGCATCCGGGTGATCGCCCGGGTCGGCAGCCGGTCCATACCGTGTACGGCGGCGCGCAGCTGTTCGGCGCCGACGCAGCCGCGAAGATCGGTGGCGTCGCGCGTCGCGCGATGGATGAATACCTCCCTACGCCCGGCGCGATGGGTGAGATGCTCGGCTTCGCCGGGCATCGGTCGCTCGACGTGGTGCACGCGCGGGTGCGCGAGAAGCTGGCGCGCGAGGCGGTGGAGGACTTCCGGATCGACTTCGAGGACGGCTATGGCAACCGTCCCGACGAGGAGGAGGACCATCACGCGGTCGTCGTCGGCGAGGAGCTGGCGCGCGGGATGAAGGAAGGGACGTTGCCGCCCTTCATCGGTATCCGCGTCAAGCCGCTCACCGAAGAGCTGCGGCTTCGCAGCATGCACACGCTCGACATCGTGCTCACCACGCTCGTGGAGAAGGCCGGGGCGATGCCGGACAACTTCGTCGTCACCATCCCGAAGGTGACGATGGCGGAGCAGGTAGACTACACGGTAGCCGTGCTGCGCCAGCTCGAGCGCACCCTCGGCCTGAAGCGGCGGGCGTTGCGGTTCGAGGTGATGGTGGAGACGCCGCAGATCATTCTCGACCACGAAGGGCGTCCCCTCCTGCCCCGGCTCGTCGAGATCGCCGACGGACGGCTCGCCGCCGCGCACTTCGGGACGTACGACTACACGGCCTCGCTCAACATCACCGCAGCGCAGCAGCGCATGGGGCATCCGGCGAACGACTTCGCCAAGCACGTCATGCAGGTGACGCTGGCGGGGACAGGCGTGTGGCTGTCGGACGGATCGACCGCGGTGCTGCCCGTCCCCGTCCACCGCGCCGCGGCCGGCGGGTCGCTCACGCCGGCACAGCGGGCGGAGAACAGCGCGGCCATGCGGCAGGCGTGGCAGCTGCACTTCCACGACGTGCTCCACTCGCTCGAGGGCGGGTTCTACCAGGGGTGGGACCTGCACCCGGCGCAGCTCCTGACGCGCTACGCGGCCCTGTATCTCTTCTTCCTCGACGGCATCGAGGCGGCGGGCGCGCGGCTGAAGAACTTC
>Ga0193699_10000701_pt1 | contig 13678 bp, 8 predicted proteins | sample L3c2metaG_FD_160095 | JGI IMG/M metagenome (GOLD analysis project Ga0193699, IMG submission 160095) | Soil microbial communities from a riparian zone of the East river system, Colorado, United States - L3c2 | ecosystem: Environmental > Terrestrial > Soil > Riparian zone | place: USA: East River... | reverse complement strand
TCGAGACGCCCCACACGCCGCAGCCGGTCGTCGGCATTCTCGGGAACGTACCGTACACGACCCTGATAACGAATGCCGGCGGCGGGTTCAGTCGCTATGGAAACCTGGCCGTCACGCGGTGGCGTCACGATTCGACGCGCGACAACTATGGGCAGTGGTGCTATGTGAAGGACTTGAGCACCGGTCACGTCTGGTCGACGGCGCATCAGCCATCGGGAACAGAGCCCCAGTGGTACCGTGTTCTCTTCGCGAGCGATCGCATCACATTCATTCGCCGCGATGGCGACATCGATACTGTTACGGAAATCGCAGTCGCGTCGGATGATGCAGCGGAAGTACGGCGGGTGATGCTGACCAACCGGTCTCTGCAGCCGCGCGAGATAGAGCTGACGAGCTACTCCGAGGTGGTGTTGGCGCCGCCCGACACCGACCGCTCCCATCCCGCGTTCGCGAATCTTTTCGTGCAAACGGAGTTTCTGGAAGGCAAGGCGGCGCTTTTCGCCACCCGGCGGCCTCGCTCAGCGACCGAGGCAGCGATCTGGTGCGCGCACGTCGTGGCGACCGGGCCGGAGCTGGTGGGCAGGGTCACCTGCGAAACTGACCGCGCAAAGTTCGTCGGTCGCGGGCGCTCCGTAAGGAACGCGGAAGCGCTCGATGAAGGCGCGGATCTCTCTGGAACGGTGGGCGCGGTTCTCGATCCGATCTTCTCGCTGCGCGTAAAAATACGGATTCCACCTGGCGGATCCGCGCATGTCGCGTTCACGACGTTCGTTACCTCGCAAAGAGAGCGCGCGATAGAACTGGCCGATCTGTATCACGATCCGTACAGCGCACGTCGCGCGCTCGACCTGTCGTGGGCGCAGGCGCAGGCGGAACTGCGCGATCTCGGCATCGCACCCGCGGATGCCGCGTTATATCAGGATCTCGCTGGCCACCTGATGTTTCCTCACCCGGGGTTTCGGCCAGCGCAGAGCGCGGTCGAGGAGAACAAACTCGGACAACAGTCGTTGTGGTCACTTGGCATCTCGGGCGACTGGCCGATTCTCCTCGCCACCGTAGACAGCCCGGTCGGGATGCCGAGCGTGAGACAGCTGCTCAGGACGCACCACTACTGGAGGCTCAAGGGAATCACCTGCGACCTGGTGATCCTGAACGTGCATCCAGCGACATACATGCAGGAGCTGAGCGACGAGCTGCTGGCAACCGCAATGGCGTCGAGCGAGGCAGGTCTGCTCGATCGGCCGGGCGGTGTGTTCATCCGACGTGCCGACCTCCTCAAGCCGGAAGAAATCACGCTCCTCAAGGCGATGGCGCGGGTACAGGTGAACTGCGACGGCCTGGGGCTGGGCAACTTCCTCGAGTTCCCGGGCGTTGAAGATAGATATCCGCCCAAGCTCGAGATCATGAACCGCGACATCGTGCCGTTGGGCACGGTGGCGATTCACGCGCAGACCGCTGATGCGGGCACCGGCCTCCAGTGCTTCAATGGGCTCGGGGGGTTCAATCAAGCCGGTGAATATGAGATCCATCTGACGGGCAGTGATTTGCCGCCGGCACCGTGGATCAACGTCGTCGGCAATCCGGTAGCCGGGTTCATTGTCAGTGAAGGCGGCAGTGGCACGACGTGGGCGGGGAACAGCTTCTTCTATCGGCTCACTCCGTGGCACAATGACCCGGTGCGTGATCCCTCGAGCGACTGTGTCTTTCTTCGCGATGATGCGAATGGCGACCTGTGGACGGCAACGCCCTGCCCGATCCGCGAGCCGACGCCCTACAAGGTTCGTCATGGATCCGGCTACTCCGTGTTCGACCACACGCACAAAGGGCTGACGAGCTCCTTCAAGCTCGGCGTCGATCAGAACGATCCGGTGAAGATCAGCGTTCTGACTCTGCGCAACGAAGGCACCGCGCGGAAGAAGCTCACGATCACGTGGTACGTGGAGTGGGTACTGGGCGTAAACCGCGAGCTCACGCAGTATCAGATTCGCACGAGCTTCGATGAAGCCACACAGTCGATGTTCGCACGCAATTATTTCGACGCGCAATTCGCCGAAACAGTCGCCTTCGCATCGATCAGTGAGCGGGTTGCCTATTATACCGCGGACCGGCGCGAGTTCCTCGGCAGAAACGGGACGATCTCGAGTCCCGCGGCGCTCGAGCGCGCTGGATTATCCGGAGCAATCGGCGCGACGATCGATCCGTGTTGTGCGCTTCAGGTCAGCGTTACGATCGAGCCGGGTGAGACCCGCGAAATCGTCATGCTCCTCGGGGCGGCTGAAGGCGAAGACGCGGTTCGGGAGATCATTGCGCGCAACCGTACGGCGAGTGACGCAAAACGTGCGGTCGATTCGAACCTGCGCGACTGGGAGAAGAGGCTCAGTGCCATCAAGGTCAAGACACCCGAGCCGACGTTCGACCTGATGGTGAACCGATGGTCGCTTTATCAGGCGCTGTCGTGCCGCATGTGGGCGCGCACGGCGCTGTACCAGTCGAGTGGCGCCTTCGGGTTTCGCGACCAGCTGCAGGATGTAATGGCGTTCGTGTACGCCGATGCAGACGTTGCCAGGGAGCACATAATTCGGGCGGCAGGACGTCAATTCGTCGAGGGCGACGTCCAGCACTGGTGGCATCCGCAAACGGGGCGCGGCGTGCGAACCAAATTCTCGGACGATCTGATCTGGCTCCCGTACGTCATCGACCACTATGTGAACGTCTCGTGCGATCGCGGAATATTTGACGTCGAGGTTCCCTACCTGACGATGCGACTGCTGAATCCGGACGAACACGAGATCTACGAGCTGCCGAAGGTCTCTTCCGAGACTGGAAGCATCTACGACCACTGTGTGCGAGCGCTGAAGAGAGCGTGCACAACCGGGGTGCATGGACTCCCCCTCATCGGCAGCGGCGACTGGAACGACGGAATGAACCGCGTCGGAATCGAGGGAAGGGGAGAGAGCGTGTGGCTCGCATGGTTCCTGATCTCGACGTTGCGGAAGTTCGCGGTTCACGCGGAGACGCGCGGCGATACGGCGACGCGCGATGAAGTGCTGGCGAAGGCGGACGCCTACGCTGACGCAGCCGAGCGCTCGGCCTGGGATGGGGAGTGGTATCGTCGGGCATACTTCGACGACGGCTCTCCGCTCGGATCGCGCACGAGCGACGAATGCAAGATCGACTCGATCGCCCAGAGCTGGAGCGTCATCTCCCGCGCGGGGAGACCGGACCGGGCCCGGACTGCGATGCAGTCACTGAACAAATATCTGGTGCGCGAAGATGCGCGTTTGATCCTGCTTCTGACGCCGCCGTTCGACAAGACGACGCACGATCCCGGCTACATTCAGGGTTATCTGCCGGGTGTGCGCGAGAACGGAGCGCAATACACCCATGCGGCGCTATGGGCGGTGCTCGCCACGGCGCTTCAGGGAGACGGTGATCGTGCTTTCGAGCTATTTCAGATGCTCAACCCAATCACGCACTCCGACAGCGCGAAGGCGGTCGACATCTATAAAGTCGAGCCCTATGTCGTCGCGGCCGACGTGTACACCGCAAAGGGGCATCTCGGACGCGGCGGTTGGACGTGGTACACCGGTTCGGCGAGCTGGATGTATCGCACTGCTCTCGAGGGGATACTCGGGTTCCGGCAGGTCGGGGAGGAGCTGTTCATCGAGCCGTGCATTCCCGCACGGTGGAAGGAGTTCAGCATCGAGTACCGCTTCAGAACATCGACCTTCGAAATCGCCGTCAACAATCCGGATGGGCTGGAACGCGGCGTCACCGAATTGATCGTCGACGGAAAATCTGCCGAGAAAGCGATCAAGCTGATCGACGACGGCAAACATCACCGCGTTGTTGTCACACTCCGACCTACTCCTTCTTCGGTTCCGGAGAAACAGGAGAAAGCCCGACTATAGCCGGACCGTTAACAACCTTTCCGTATGGATCGAAGCGTGATCCATGACAGGGACAGTCCCACGTTCTCTCGGTATCGTTCCAGTTGACGATGCAGTAGAGATGCGTGCAGACCGCCGACATCTGGTGGATGTCGCCGCGCTCATCGCGATAGACCGCAATCTTGCCCCTGCCACGACCGATGACGGCACCTTCGCCGGCCTTGATCGCTGCTACCTCGCCGGCGTACCCGGTGGTGAACCAATCCTTGTACTGCTTGGCGACGTTGACGTTCTCCTTCATGAATTCAGGCGTCGCGCGGAGCCGGACGCGGGATGGGTCATAAAGTCGAGCCCACTGGTGCTTGCGGCCCTGCACCAACTCGTTGAGGATGATGCCGGCAATCGTCCCGTGCGTCATCCCGTTGCCTGAATCTCCGGTGGCGATCCAGATGTGCTCGTCGCCGCCCGGATTCTTGCCGATGTACGCCATGTAATCGACGGGCTCGATCACCTGGCCTGACCAGCGGTAGTCGACTTGCTCGATCATCGGAAAGCGCTCGCGCGTCCATTGCTCGAGGCGCGCGAATCTCTCTTCGCTGTCATGAGCCTGACCGGTCTTGTGATCTTCACCGCCGACGATCAGGATGTCGTAATCCAGCTCGTGGCCGGATTTATCCTCGGCGTGCTGAATGCGAATGTAGTGGTACGGATCGGGAGTGTCCCAGTAGAGTCCCTGAGGGACGGATCCCTTCGGAATTCGTGCGCCAATGACGTAGGTGCGATACGCGGACTGCTTGCTGTGGATGATGAGCCAGTCGTTGACCGGAGTGTTGGTGCAAACGACGACGTTGTCGGCGTGGATGACGTGGCCATCGCTCGTCGTCACCTTTGCCGGCTCACCATCTTCGATCTTCTCCGCATGCACTCCAGTGTAGATCTTCCCGCCGTCGCGGAGAATCGCGCGGGCCAGCCCCTTCAGGTACTTGAGCGGGTGAAAGGTGGCCTGGCGCGGAAACCGAAGCGCAGGGCCGCTGTCCCAGAATCCGAAGGGGATCTTATCGACCAGCTGCGTGTCGGTTATTCCGGCGCGTTGCGTTGCTTCGAGCTCGCGCTCAAGATCCTTTCGCGTATTCTCGCCGCCGAGGAAGAGAAATCCTTCGACGCGCTGGAAATCGCAATCGATGTCTTCCATCGAGGCGATGGTTTCGATTCGATGTATCGCTGACATGTGACTCTCGGCTGCCAACCTGGCACCTTCCTCGCCGTGCATCGTCTCGATGTTGTAGTAGCGATCATCGAGCGCGGCGGTCAGGTGTGCGGTTGTGCGACTCGTCTCTCCACCGCCGATTGGTCCATCATCGATCACCACAACGGCGCGGCCCGCCCGCGCAAGCAGGTATGCCGTGGTCATGCCGGCAATCCCGGCGCCCACGACACATACATTCGACCGCAAATCCTGGGTAAGCGGTTGAAACTGCGGTACTTCGGTAGTGTCCATCCAGACGGAGGTCGTGTGACCTGAGTCGCTATGCATAGGTGATCTCTTGCAATGATTGGTGCGAGTCGTGCTGCTCGGAGTCGCGCAATGGCGCATACGACATGCCATGTGCTACACTAGAAAGCACAGTCATTCGTGAGCTTCGCCGCGCAGACCGTTCGCTTTCGTGTTCGAGCGTTCGGCAACCACGTTGGAGAGAGGGAGCGATGAGCAAACATTCCAGTCACACGTGGGTCGTCGATGTGATCGAAGATGGGGCAGCATCGATCGAAGTCGACGGTCGTACGGTAATGCCCATTCCCGCCTGGATGTTGCCCGAAGGCGTTAAGGAAGGAGATGTGATGTCGGTGACTCACGACCGCGGAGAGGGGAAATCCGTGCTATTGATCGAGACGGATCCGGCGGCAAAGAAAAAGGCACTCGACAGGTCGGCGAAGCAGGTGTCGAGAAAGTCGAAGACCGATCGCGGCGGGGATATCCAGCTTTAGCAGCGATCGTCTATCTCGCGGTGGTCGCGCATCCCGTCGGTCGGTATTTCCGATCACCCAGGCCATCGAGGTCAGTTCCAGCGCGTTCCGGGGTGATCGTAAATCCACCGCCGGCCGTTCCAGGTGAGCGGATGGTGATCGTGCCGTTCCGATCGGTTCGGTACCACGGCACGCGAGCTCGACGATAGATGGTTTTCGCCTGCGTGTGCATGTGACCGTAGCCGTTGTGCGCGGCGAGAGACACGACTACCCACTGGGGAGCGGTCAGGGCGAGATAGCGCTTCGATACTCCGTTGCAGCTGCCATGATGGTCCGCCTTGAGGACATTTACCATCATTCCCGGATTCCTGGCGTAGCCCGTGGTCTCAAACCATCTGATCTCCTCGCGCTCCGCGTCTCCGGCAAGCCACATAGTGAACGATGCGGAATCGGGTCCGACCAACTTCACAGCGGTCGAGCGATTGTTGGGCTTATCGCCGTTCGGGAACGGTGCAAGGATGTGCAACATCGCTCCGCCCGTCATCGCGATCGTGCAAATCGGGCGTCCGTCTGAGCACGGATCGTCCGTGTCGCGATAGATCAGGCTGTCGCGATCCATGCGCGACAGGATCGAATCACGGAGCTCGGCGAGCGTGGCAGCGGGAGCAGGATCCTTGTTCTCAAAAAAATATCGGACGTGAATGTGTCTCGAAGTTCTGAATAGTTCCCGAAGACCGCTGTAGTGGTCGAGATGCGGGTGCGAGAGGATCACCACGTCAATCGTCGAGTTGTTGAGGTTGAGTGAATCGAGATATCGTCCGAATGCAACGGGCTCAGGGCCGCCGTCGATGATGATCCTGCTCGATCCATTCCTGATGTAGGTAGCGTCTCCCTGCCCGATGTCGAGCAAGCGGACGATCAACTCTTTGCCGCCGGAGTCAGTGACGAAGCTGGTTACTGGAGGCCTGGCAGGCTTGCGCGTGGTGCGGCGTGCGTGTGTTCGGGAAGGTTTGTTGGGGCCATTCGGCTGCTGCTGGCCCTCGGCGACGAGAGCAAAGGCCGCCAACGCGACGAAGAAGACAGCGCGCCCGAGCATCGCTATCGTCCACCTTGCGCGGGCAACTTAGACGACGATCTGGCGAAGAACCGCGCGGACCGGAGCGGCGTCGAGAGCCATGAGCTTGAGCGGAAATGCCATCAGCTCGTACATGGTCGGGGTGACTCTTCTCAAATCGAGGTTCTCGAGAATCGCGGCACCGCCGGAAAACAGCATGTTGTGGACGGGGAGGTTTTTGCTTTCTCTCAGGTCCACCGATGGAGCGTCGACGCCAAGCAGTCGGAGATGCCGGCCGAGCAAGGTGCGTACGCACGACTCGGAGAGCGTTGGCCAGTCCTCGGGGAATGCTCCACTCGCGATCGTTCGGCCGGTCCGTAACAGCAGCCGCTCTACGTAAGGCAGCGATTGGATCTTCTCGAGATCCTCTATTTCGATCTCCTTCGTGAGCGTCGAGACATCGACGACGATCGCGGGGCCGAAGAAGGCGTCGAGCGACAACTCGTGCGAGCCCGACCAGTCTTCTCGAACGTGTAGTGGCGCGTCGGCGTGTGTGCCGACGTGCGGGCTCGATGTGAACGACGACACGTTCACACTCGCGCCCGCGGCCATCGAGGAAGCCCACCCGCATGTGAACGGAGTGTCGCCCGGCCACTCGGGCGTGTCGGGATTGAGCGTAACGCTGATGTCGCGGAGTAACGGCTCGCCGCTGTTCACGATATCCATGTAGCGATCAATTCGGGTTCGTGATTACTTCTTGCCCACGAGCTTTTTCGCCGTCTCGACCACTCGGTCAGCGGTGATGCCGAAGTGAGTATAGATGACGGGAGCAGGCGCGGAGGCGCCGAAGCGGTCGATTCCAATGATGACACCATCGTCTCCAACCCAACGGTACCACGACATCGGATGCGCCGCCTCGATCGCGATGCGCTTGACGCCCTTTGGCAGCACACTATCGCGATACGCCTGATCCTGTTTCGCGAAAATCTCGTGACACGGCATGCTTACCGCGCGGGTACGAATTCCCTCGGCCTCCAGCTTCTTCTGCGCGTCGAGAATCAGCGAGACTTCCGAGCCGGTCGACATCATCACGACCTGAGGGGCACCGCCGGGCGAGTCCGCCAGCACGTATGCGCCTCGCGCCAATCCGCTGGCCGCGGCGTACTTCGAGCGATCGATAAAGGGAAGCTTCTGTCGCGTCAGCACCAGAGCGACAGGACCCTTCTTGTGCTTGAGCGCGGCTCGCCAGGCTTCGGCGGTTTCGGAAGCATCGGCAGGCCTGATGAGAGTCATCCCGGGGATCGCGCGCAACGCACTCAGCTGCTCAACCGGTTGATGCGTAGGCCCATCCTCGCCGAGCCCGATCGAGTCGTGCGTGTAAACGTAGATCACGTGGCGATCCATGATTGACGCCAGTCTCACCGGCGGTCTCATGTAATCCGAGAAGATCAGGAACGTCGCCCCGTAAGGAATGATGCCGCCGAAGAGCGACATGCCGTTCATGATCGACCCCATTCCGTGTTCGCGAATTCCGAAATGAAAATTGCGGCCGGCGTAATTCTCCGCGGAAAAGCTTGGCTCACCCTTGATGATCGTGTTGGTGGAGCTGGCCAGATCGGCGGAGCCTCCCATCAGCTCGGGGATCTTCTTGCCGATGGCGTTGATCACGACGCCCGACGCGGCACGGCTTGCGACGTTGCCATCTTTTGCCGTGAAGACGGGAATCAGCTCTTCCCAGCCATCCGGCAAATCGCCGCGAAGCCGGCGCTGGAGCTCCTTCTCGAGAGCCGCATTCGCTGTCTTGTAAGCGTCGTAAATCTTCTTCCACTCGTCTTGAGTCTTCGCTCTCTTGTTCGCGGCTTCCCGCCAGTAGCGTAGCGCTTCAGGCGCGACGTAGAATGGCTCCAGCGACGGATAGCCGAGCGCTTTCTTGGTGAGAACGATCTCGTCTACGCCCAATGCGGAGCCGTGCGCCTCGGCGGTGTCGTGCTTATTGGGACTGCCGTAGCCGATGTGCGAGCGAACGACGATTAGAGACGGCTTTGACGTCTCGGCCTTCGCTGCATCGATCGCGCGATTGAGCGCCGTGAGATCGTTGACGTCCGCGACGTGCTGTACGTGCCAGCCATAGGCCTCGAACCGGGCACCAGTGTCGTCGCTGAACGTGAGCGCGGTGTCGCCCTCGATCGTGATGTGATTGTCGTCATAGAAACCGATCAGGCCGCCGAGTTTTGCGTGGCCTGCAAATGAGGCTGACTCGTGCGAAACCCCTTCCATCATGTCGCCATCGCTGGCGATGAAATAGACGTGATGGTCGATGATTTTCTGATCGCGATTGAAAACCGCGCCCATGTGCGCTTCGGCCACCGCCATGCCAACCGAGTTACCTATTCCCTGACCCAGCGGGCCGGTCGTCGTCTCGACGCCGGGAGTGTAGCCGAGCTCGGGATGCCCGGGCGTTTTGCTCTCCCACTGCCGGAACTGCTTCAGGTCATCGAGCGTCAGCTCGTAGCCGGTGAGATAGAGCACGCTGTACAACAGCATCGACGCATGTCCCGCCGACAACACAAAACGATCACGATTCAGCCAATGGGGATCGGCGGGGTTGTAGCGGAGGTGCTGGGTCCAGAGCACATACGCGAGTGGCGCCAGCGCCATCGGAGTACCGGGGTGGCCGGAGTCCGCTTTCTGAACGGCATCCATCGCGAGAACTCTGATCGCGTTGATGCAGAGATCTTCGAGCGATTGGGCTGACCCGGAAGTCGAAGTCGAAGCAGGCGACCCGGGAGCAGTCGCGGTATCGGTTGGCTCGGACATTAGAGGCGGTACGGCAGGTTGGGTGCGAGGTAGAGAGGTAACGAGTGCAAGTGCCAGGCGCTACGCGCGGAGAACATCACGCCGAAGGGGATTCCCATCTGAAGCTAGCTCATACGCGCGCGCGGCGCAGGGCGAACCACTCGGCTGCTTCGCGCACCTCGCTCGGCACGAGACTGTGAGCGGCAAGCTGCCATTTCAGAGTGACTTCCGCGTGCGCCGCGTCAAAGAGCTCGACCAATCGCTCGACGCTCGCCGCGGGAACGATGGGATCCATGCGACCTGCGGAGATCAACACGGCTGAGCCCGCAAGATCATTCATCTCGCTCGGCTCATACACGAGCATGGCACGGAAGAGAATCGCCCCGTTCAGAATTCCTGGCTCCACGAACATGACTGTGGACGCGATGTTGGCGCCATTGGAGTATCCGAGCGCGAACACGCGGGCGGGGTCGAGGCGGTAGGTGACGACCGCGGCGCGGATGAAGCGGGCCAGCTCCTCCGCGCGCGAGCGCACCTCCTTCGGATCGAACACGCCCTCGGCAAGACGCCTGAAGAATCGTGGGGCTCCGTTCTCGAGAACGTTTCCCCGTGGGCTCACGATGGCAGCACCTGGAGCGATCGCTTGTCCGATGCCGATCAGGTCGTTCTCGTCTCCGCCCGTGCCGTGCAATACGACGAGCGTGTCGCCGGTGGCAGCGTCCTCCGCGGGCACGAACCGATGAATGAACCCGAAATCTTCACTCATGCATTGGGGCCGTGCAGCTCGAGTGGTGTGTGGACGTTGGGTAGAAGCGCTTCGATCTCGAACCTTCGGGGCTCGAGCCAGTCGGGAAGCTTGAGCGCCTGACCAAGCGCATCGAGGCGCTCGTCGACGGCGAATCCGGGACCGTCGGTGGCGATCTCAAAGAGAACTCCTCCTGGCTCGCGGAAATAAATGGACTTGAAGTAATCGCGGTCGAGCTGTGGTGTGACATTGTATCCGAGGGATGTCAGCTCGGTGCGAACGTTCATTTGCTCGGCTTCAGTGGCGCAGCGGAATGCGACGTGATGTACCGTCCCTGCTCCCAGCACTCCACCCCAGATGCCGGGGACGCAGCGCAGGTCAACGATTGTTCCGGGACCGCCATCGCCGCTCGCGTAGCGAAAGATGCTTCCTTGTTCGCGCACGAGCCTGAATCCGAGCGTGCTGGTGAGAAGCTGTCCGGTGAGCTCGTTGGCATCGAGCCATAGCGTGACGGAGTAGATCCCTCTGATTGCGTGTTCGGCCGGCACTCCGGCGCCAGACCAACCCGTGCGAGCGGAAGCAGCGGGATGAGCGACGAGCTCGCCCATGAATCCTTCGTGATCCTTGAACGCGATGACGCGCTCGTCCTCGTAACGGGCAACCGGCTGCTCGAACTCCACCCTCTTTTTGATCAGCCGCTCGATCCAGAAGCCGACTGAGCTCGGAAGGATTGTAAAGGATGTAACGGCGACCTGACCACCGCCCTGCCGCCCGCGGCGCGCGTCGGGCCATGGGAAGAAAGTGAGGATGCTCCCTGGATCACCAGATTCATTACCGAAATAGAAGTGATAGGTGGTCGGGTCATCGAAGTTCACGGTGCGCTTGACGAGCCTGAGGCCGAGGATGCCGGCGTAGAAATCGAGATTCCTTTGCGGATCGCTCGCGATTCCCGTGACGTGATGAATGCCGGCGGTCCGGAAGCTCATCGTACCGATGTGTGCCTAGCTTTTTGCGGTGAGAAAACTCTGTTCCTGCTCTCTACTCGGTGACATAATACCTCCAAGCTTTTCCCCTTCAGATGAGGCAACGGACATGCCGTTGCCGAGGCGTTGATTTGAGCAGAATTCAGCACTCCAGAAAGGCGAAGAAACGAAGACATTTTCGCAGTCTGAGCGATCCGCACACGCTCAGTGAGCTGGCGCTGCGATTGAAGGAAGGAATTTACATCACGACGCTGGATGGTGAGATCGTTGACGCGAACCCCGCGTTCCTCGAGATGTTCGGAGTCGATTCGCTGGAGGATTTGAAGGGATACCGTACCAGCGATTTCGTGAGACCGGAAGTGCGGGCGAGAGAAATGGCGTTGCTCGAGCGCGAAGGATCTGTTCGCGACGTCGAGTTTCAGCTCACGCGCCGCGACGGCGAGACAAGAACGGTCGTCGACAGCGCGTTTCTCTCAGTGGATCCGGAGTCCGGAGAGAAATACTGTCACGGAATTCTCGTCGACATAACTCACCGGAAGGAGCTGCAGACGCAGCTGCTGGAGCTGAGCATCCGGGATCCGCTCACTGGCTGCTACAACCGGCGGTATCTGAACACCGTGACCCGTCAATGCGAGGCGCAGCCAAAGGGTGAGTTTGGCTGCATCTATCTCGACATCGATCACTTCAAGCAGTACAACGACACCAACGGTCACGCCGAAGGCGATGGCGTGCTCGTGAAGATGGCGCGATTCCTCATGCGGCATGTGCGAGCGGAGGAAGCGGTCGTCCGTGTGGGTGGTGACGAATTCCTGGTGGTGCTCAGCGATGCCGGTGAGGATCAGACGGAACACGTGGCTGCCCGACTGAGTGCCGCTGCGGCAGCGTCGGCGCCCGTGCCGTTCTCGATGGGCTGGGCGGCGCGCCGGAACGGAGAAAAGTTCGAAGAGACGATGATTCGAGCCGATCGTCGTCTTTTGGCGGTAAGAGTCGATGAGCGGCGGGACCTGCAGAAACGGCGGAAAAAGCGCCCCAAGGCGACTTAACCACCGCTGGGAGGCCTCAGCTCCTGGTTGTGGTCCGGAGGTTGGCGCGGTGTGCAAGTGAAGCGCTGACGCACGTCCCACAGTAGAACCTTCTTCTACTGGTGTCTCATGCGCTCATTCGCTCTCGTACTCGCACTCGCAATCGGATCTCCCGCAGTTGCCTCGGGGCAGATCATCCGGCCCCCACGCCCATTGCCGTGTCCTGTTCCGCCGCCTTGTGAACGGGGGCGACCCTGTGCAATGCCGGCGTGCGGTATTCCGTCATCCGATGTGGTACGGCAGAGCAGCAACGTCCGCGTTGACCTCGTCGACCGCGTCCTGCGCTATGAGATCACTGAGACGTTCGTCAATCGCGGAAGCAGGGTTGGCGAAGCGGATTTCATGTTCCCACTGCCGAAAGGCGCCGCGTTCCAGGATCTGAAGCTTTCGATCAACGGCGAGATGGTGGCTGGCGAGACGATGAATGCCGATCGAGCTCGGCAGATCTACGAGGAGATCGTCCGCCGTCAGCGCGATCCCGCGCTGCTGGAGTGGATGGGATACGGTCTCCTGCGCGCGAGAATCTTTCCAATCGCGCCGGGCGAAGAGAAGAAAGTGGTGGTGCGCTTTCAGACGGTAGCACCGCGCGAAGGTGACGCGCTCCGAGTCGACTATTTCCGTGGGATGCGAACGAATCAGCGGGAAATGAGTCGGGAGGCGGAGGGTCGCACATCCTTCGTGCTTACGTATCCCAACGATCCAATGTACGGAACGGCGTATTCTCCGACGCATTCGATCTTCGAGCAACGTTATGGGTCCGACAGATCCGACGACGGCGATCGCTCGTTCACGTCGAATTATCGGGGGTCGGTGCGACGGGTTGAGGTGAGGGACGCGCGCGGAGAGGTCACGCTCCTCATCCCAATCCGCCGTTCCTCCAGTGCCGCAATCTCCTTGCTGGCGAATGCGCCCGGAAACGACGATGGCTTTGCGCTCATCACGCTGTCTCCGCCGGCGGAGACAGAGCGCGCGGTGCCACGTGACCTGACGTTCGTCATCGACGTGTCCGGCTCGATGAGCGGGCAGAAAATGGAACAGGCACGCGCAGCAGGGAAGCAGATACTGCGCACACTGTCTCCGATGGACCGGTTTCGCCTGATCGATTTCTCCAGCGATGTGCGAACGTTCCGCGACGATTTCTCGGCTGCTACGCGCGAGAATCT
>Ga0193699_10000700_pt1 | contig 13680 bp, 13 predicted proteins | sample L3c2metaG_FD_160095 | JGI IMG/M metagenome (GOLD analysis project Ga0193699, IMG submission 160095) | Soil microbial communities from a riparian zone of the East river system, Colorado, United States - L3c2 | ecosystem: Environmental > Terrestrial > Soil > Riparian zone | place: USA: East... | reverse complement strand
CCTCCCCGAGCTGACCGGCCCAGTCGTGGTGACCTATGGCGACGTGCCGCTGCTGACCGGCGACACCCTCACCACCCTGTTGGCCGCCCACGCCGACCAGGGCAACGCCGTCACGGTGCTGACCGCGCTGGTCGAGGACCCGACCGGCTACGGCCGGATCCTGCGCGCGGCGGACGGCACCGTGGAGCGGATCGTCGAGCAGAAGGACGCCAGCGAGACCGAACAGGCCGTCCGCGAGATCAACTCCGGCGTCTACGCCTTCGACGCGGCCGCGCTCCGGCACGGCCTCGACCGCCTGGACACCGACAACGCGCAGGGCGAGCTCTACCTCACCGACGTCCTCAGCCACGCCCGAGAAGCCGGCGGCCGGGTCGGAGCGGTCGAGGTCGCCGACACCTGGCAGCTCGAGGGCGTCAACAACCGGGTCCAGCTCGCGGCCCTGCACGCCGAGCTCAACCGCCGTACCGTCGAACGAGCCATGCTCGCCGGTACGACGGTGCGCGACCCCGCCACCACCTGGATCGAGGCCGACGTCACCCTCGAGCCCGACACCGTGCTGGAGCCCAACGTCCTGCTCCGCGGCAGCACCCACGTCGCCACCGGCGCCGTGATCGGGCCCAACTGCGAGCTCACCGACACCCTGGTCGGCGCCGGGGCGACAGTCACCAACGCCACCATCAACGGCGCCGAGATCGGCCCCGAGGCATCCGTCGGCCCCTACACCTACCTGCGGCCCGGCACCCGGCTCGGCCGTGGCGCGAAGGCCGGTGGCTTCGTCGAGATCAAGAAGGCCGAGCTGGGCGACGGCGCGAAGGTCCCGCACCTGTCCTACGTCGGCGACGCCACCATCGGTGCGGGCGCCAACATCGGAGCCGGCACGATCTTCGCCAACTACGACGGGGTCGCCAAGCACCACACCACCGTCGGCGAGCACAGCTTCGTCGGCAGTGACTCGGTGCTGGTCGCCCCGGTCACGGTCGGGGACGGCGCCTACGTCGCCGCCGGTTCGACCATCACCGCCGACGTCGCGCCGGGCGAACTCGCGGTGGCACGCGGCAAGCAGCGCGGCATCGCCGGGTGGGTGGCCCGGCGCCGGGCCGGCACCAAGACGGCCGCCGCGGCCGAGCGAGCCCTGGCCGCAAAGCAGACCCAGCAGACCCAGCGGGATGACCAGGAGAGGTCGGGCGGATGAGCTTCATCAAGACCACGGGGGAGAAGAAGCTGATGCTCTTCTCCGGCCGGGCGCACCCGGAGCTCGCCGAGGAAGTGGCCGAGCAGCTGGGCATCGAGCTCACACCGACGACGGCTTACGACTTCGCCAACGGCGAGATCTTCGTGCGCTACAAGGAGTCGGTCCGCGGCTGCGACGCCTTCGTGCTGCAGAGCCACGCGGCGCCGCTCAACCAGTGGCTGATGGAGCAGTTCATCATGGTCGACGCCCTCAAGCGGGCGTCCGCCAAGCGCATCACTGTCGTCACCCCGTTCTACGGCTACGCCCGCCAGGACAAGAAGCACCGCGGCCGTGAGCCGATCTCGGCCCGGCTGATGGCCGACTTCTTCAAGACCGCCGGCGCCAACCGGCTGATGGCAGTCGACCTGCACACCGCCCAGATCCAGGGCTTCTTCGACGGGCCGGTCGACCACCTCTTCGCCCTGCCGCTGCTCGCGAGCCACGTCAACCGACGGGTCGACCGCTCCAAGGTCGCGGTCGTGTCACCGGACTCCGGCCGCCTGCGTCTCGCCGAGCGGTGGTCCGAGACCCTCGGTGGTGCGCCGATCGCGTTCATCCACAAGACCCGCGACCCGTTGGTGCCCAACGAGTCGGTCGCGAACAGGGTCGTCGGTGACGTCGCCGGCAAGACCTGCATCCTGCAGGACGACATGATCGACACCGGCGGCACGATCACCAAGGCTGCCGATGCCCTCTTCGACGCCGGTGCCGCCGACGTCATCATCGCGGCGACGCACGCCGTCTTCTCCGGCCCGGCCGTCGACCGGCTCAAGAACTCCCGGGTCAGCGAGGTCGTCGTCACCGACACCCTCCCCATCAGCGACGACAAGCGGTTCGACAAGCTCACCGTGCTGTCCATCGCGCCGCTGCTGGCTCGCGGCATTCGCGAGGTCTTCGACGACGGCTCGGTGACCAGCCTCTTCGACGGCCACAGCTGACCGCTTGGCGACCGTCGCAGTGCTCCAACCCGGCGCCATGGGCGCCCGGGTCGGGGGCGAGCTGGCTGCAGCCGGGCACGAGGTGCGCTGGCTCACGACCGGCCGCAGCGAGGCCACCGCGGCCCGGGCCAGCACCGAGGGGCTGACCGCCGTCGACGACCCAGCCGCGCTGGTCGACGGCGCCGACGTCGTCCTGAGCCTGCTCCCGCCCCAGGCCGCCCTCGACGTCGCCACCCTCGTCGCGGCCACCGGCTTCACCGGCACGTACGTCGATGCCAACCCGGTCGCGCCCGCGACCCTCGGCCAGGTGCGGGCGGCTGTCGAGGCGGCCGGCGCCACCCTGGTCGACGCAGCCGTCGTGGGACCGCCGCCGCGGCAGGGCCGACGGACCCATCTCTACCTGGCCGGCGACGCCGACCGGGTCGCACAGGTCGAGCGCCTGGTGACCGGCACCGCGGTATCCGCGGTCGTCGTGGGCACCGAGGTCGGGCAGGCCTCGGCCGCCAAGCAGGCCTACGCCCTCTACAACAAGGGCCGGATGGTGCTCGCCGCCCTGGCCGACCGGCTGGCCGCGGCGCACGGCGTCCGTCAGGCGCTCGCCGCCGAAGGCGACCGGCCCGGCGCCGAGCTGCTGGCCGAGCTGGACGACCTGCACGACGGGCTGGCCGAGGTCGGCTGGCGGTGGGGCCCGGAGTTCGACGAGCTCGCCCTCTCGCTGGCTGCCGCCGGACTCGACCCGACGGTGGTCGAGGGGCTGGCGGCGGAGCTGCGCCGGCCGACCGGCTGACCGGCGTACGCCCTGGGTTTGGGTCACCGCCCGGGCGCGGCTAGACTTCCGAGGTTGCCCGGCGAGGGAAGCCCTTCGGCCTCCGTGATCGACGCGGTGGTCAGGGACGTCACCCCGGCTCTCGCCCGGCCCCACCAGACCACCGCATCCTGTACGTCGTCACGAGGAGTACCACGCCGTGTCCGAGGTCCGAATCACCGCCGAGCCCCGCACCGAGTTCGGCAAGGGCGCTGCGCGCCGCATCCGTCGTGACAAGAAAGTCCCGGCCGTCCTGTACGGCCACGGCACCGACCCGCGGCACATCTCGCTGCCCGGCCACGAGCTCATGCTCGCCCTCAAGACCTCGAACGTCCTGCTCACGCTGGACCTCGACGGCACCGACGAGCTGGCCCTGCCCAAGGACATCCAGCGCGACCCGATCAAGGGGTTCCTGGAGCACGTCGACCTGGTGGTCGTGCGCCGGGGTGAGAAGGTCAACGTCGAGATCGGCGTGCACCTGGTGGGCGAGGGGGCTCCGGAGACCTTCGTCACCCTCGAGCAGCAGACCCTGACGGTCGAGGCCGAGGCCACCCACATCCCGACCGGCGTCGACGTGTCGGTCGAGGGCGCGCAGGTGGGGACCCAGATCCACGCCAAGGACGTCACCCTGCCCGACGGCGTCACCCTGGTCACCGACCCGGAGGCCCTGGTCGTCAACGTCACCGCAGCGACCACCGCCGAGGAGATCGAGGCCGAGCTGGCCGAGGCGGAGGCCGAGGTCGGGATCGTGCACGAGCCGACCGCCGAGGAGCAGGCGGCCGAGGTCGAGGCTGCGCCCGAGGGCGACGCGGGCACTGCCGCCCCCGGTGACGGCGAGGGCGACAAGGCCGAGAGCTGAGGCTCTTCCGCTCCCGTCGCACCGACGAGGACGCAGAAGGCTCAGAGCGTGCTGCCGTGACCGACGACGTCTGGCTGGTCGTCGGGCTCGGCAACCCCGGCCCCGGGTACGCCGGCAACCGGCACAACGTCGGCTTCATGGTGGCCGACCTGCTGGCCAGCCGGATGGGTGCGAGGTTCAAGTCGCACAAGTCGCGGGCGGACGTCGTCGAGGGCCGCCTCGCAGGCACCCGGGTGGTCCTGGCCAAGCCGCGCACCTATATGAACGACTCCGGCGGCCCGGTCTCCGGGCTGCGGGACTTCTTCAAGGTCCCGCTCGACCGGCTGGTCGTCGTGCACGACGAGCTGGACCTGCCATACGGCGGCCTGCGGCTCAAGTTCGGCGGCGGCGACAACGGCCACAACGGCTTGAAGTCGATCCGCGGGTCGCTGGGCTCGGGGGAGTTCCATCGGGTGCGGTTCGGCATCGGTCGGCCGCCCGGCCGGATGGACGCCGCGGCCTTCGTGCTGCGCGACTTCGGCGCCGCCGAGCGCAAGGACCTCGACCTCGAGGTCGAACGCAGCGCCGACGCCGTCGAGGCCCTCCTGACCGAGGGCCTCGACCGCGCCCAGAACACCTACAACACGTAGCGCCACCTCAAGCACGCGACCGAACCCGTCGATATCTCTCTCTGTGACGGAACCCGACAAATCCACCCGCATCGACGGTGTCGAGCCTCAGGAGCGGTCCCGAACCGCGCTGATCGGCGGTGTGGCCGCGGTCGTCGTGTGCGCCTACGCCGTTGTCGACCCCATGCTGCGGGAGCTCGACATCCACGGTCTCGCGGACATGCTCATCGAGGGCACCGTGCTCGCCGCCGGCACAGCCGCGGCGCTCTGGTTCGTCGTCCTCGCGCCGCTGCGCAACGACACATCCAAGGAGCGGTCGGTCGTGGGGGAGCGGACCCGAGAGCTGCTCGCGAACGCCGAGGGCCAGGAGTTCGACGCCCGGGTGCACCGAGCCATGGAGATGGCAGGGACCGAGGCCACCGCTCATCGTGCCGTCGAACGGGCGCTCACCCGCGGAACGCCCCGTCTTGCCGCCGAGCTGCTGCTGGCCGACTCCAGCGATGCGCGCCTCAAGCGTGCCGCGCACACCGACCCGGAGGGCACGTCGTCGGGCTGCGGCGTCACAGCGCCGCGGGAGTGTCCGGCGATCCGGCGCAGCCAGACCTTGCTGTTCTCCTCCGGCGAGGAGATCGACGCCTGCCCGCAGCTCGGGGGGCGCCCGGAGGGCGATCGGGCCGCGGCCTGCGTGCCGGTCAGCGTCGGAGGGCGCAGCATCGGCGTGCTGCACGCGACGACGACTCCGTCCGCGCCGCCGGTCGACGTCGAGATCTCCCGGCTGGAGGCGCTCGCCACTCAGGCGGGCGCACGGCTCGGGATGCTGCGGGTGATGGAGGCCACCCACCTGCAGGCGGCGACCGACCCGTTGACCGGGCTGCTGAACCGCCGCTCGTTCGAGAACCAGGTGCAGGAGCTGGTCCGCCGTCGGACGCCGTTCACGCTCGCGATGGGCGACCTCGACAAGTTCAAGGCACTCAACGACACCAACGGTCACGACGCCGGCGACCGGGCGTTACGGCTGTTCGCCCGTACCGTGCGTGAAGCCCTTCGCAGTGACGATCTCATCTGCCGCTACGGCGGCGAGGAGTTCGTGATCGTCTTTCCCGGTCTGTCGCTCGAGGCGGCTGCTCGGGCGCTCGGTCGGGTGCAGGAGATGCTCGTCCTGTCCCTCTCAGCCGGCAGTGTGCCAGCCTTCACCTCCAGCTTCGGTGTCGCGCACAGCTCGTCTGGCGACACGCTGGAGGACGTCTGTCGGGTCGCCGACGTCGCGCTGTTCCGGGCCAAGCGCGAGGGCCGCAACCGGGTCGTCGTCGACGCCGGCCCCGTGCTGTCGGAGCGCTCCGACGTCGAGGCGACCGGCGCCTGATCCGTCGGCGCTGGGGCCGCTCAGGCCACCAGTGCGGTGGTTGCCTGCGCGCGCAGGAAGTCGGACAGGGGACGGGTGATCGTCACGACGCCGTCGGCCAGGGCTGCCGACGACGCCCCGATCGACAGCCGGCGCGCGAGTCGCCGGTTCTCGGCGTGCACGTGCAGTCGTACGTCGGTCAGCCCGCTCCGTCCGGCCTCGGCCAGGGCGGCCGCCAACAACGAGCGCCCCAGTCCCTGTCCCTGCCAGGGCTCGGCCACGACCACGCCCACCTCGGCCGCGCCCCCGTCCCGGGCCCACGAGACGTGCCCGACCAGCGCGGTCCCGGCGGCGCCGACCCACGCACCGTGGGTCTCGTCCCGCCGGAGCAAGGCGGCGACGAACCGGGTCGAGGGGGTGCCGACACCGGCGAAGAAGCGCAGGAACGCGGTGGTCGCCGAGAGGCCGGCCAGCAGGTCGCGCAGCGCTGCCGCGTCGGCCGGCGTGCACCGGCGTACCTGAATCTTGTTCATGGACCCAGGGTGGCGGTAGGGTCTGGGTCTGTCAAGCAGACTTATCCCCCGCGGAGGAGGACCGGTGGCGCACCCCGAGGCGTTGGCGTGGTCGACGGACGGCTGCACGATCGAGCGCACCGCCGAGGTGATCGGTGACCGGTGGTCGCTCCTGATCCTGCGTGAGGTGTTCAGCGGCATCCGCCGGTTCGACCAGCTCACGGTGCGCACCGCGATCCCGCGTCAGGTGCTCACCGACCGGTTGGAGCGGCTGCTCGAGAGCGGCGTCCTGCGCCGGGAGCCCTACCGGGAGCCCGCGCAGCGGCTGCGCTTCGAGTACCGGTTGACCGACAAGGGGATCGACCTCTACCCAGTGCTCGTGGCGCTGCAGCAGTGGGGGGACCGGTATCTCGGCGGCCCGGACGGCCCGCCGGCCGAGTTCGTGCACCGTGGCTGCGGCGAGCAGCTCGACCTGGTCCTGCGCTGTGCTGCCGGCCATGAGCTGGACAGCAACCGAGAGGTGGGCGGCCGGCTCGGTCCGGGCGCGCACCGCCGTACGCCGTCCTGACCACCTCGTGCGCGGGTATACCGGAAGCTGACGGCACGCGTGGGCGACGGGACCGTGCCGAGACCGACGCTGCGAGCCCGACGGTAGCGCGATCAGCCGGTGTTGCGGAGGCCGGCGGCGATGCCGTTGACCGTGAGCAGCAGCGCCTGGCGCAGCTGGGGCTCAGGCTCGTTCCCTGCCGCCCGGGCGGCCCGCGCGCGCCGGAGCAGGGTGACCTGCAGATAGGAGATCGGGTCGAGGTAGGCGTCGCGAACCTGGAGCGTCTGCGCGAGCAACGGGTTGTCGCCGACCAGCTGCTGCTGCCCCGTGACCTCGAGCACCTGGCGGACCGTCGAGGCGTGCTCGTCCTGCACGCTCCCGAACAGCGGCCGCAGCGACGGGTCCACGAGCGAGGACACGTAGTGCTCCGCGATGCGCATGTCGGTCTTTGCCAGCGTCATCGCCACGTTCGACAGGAACGTGCGGAAGAAGTGCCACCCGCCGTACATCTCGTCGAGGGTGTCGCCGTGACCGGCGGCGCGGACGGCGGCCAGCCCGGCACCCACGCCGTACCAACCGGGGACGATCTGGCGCGATTGCGTCCATCCGAACACCCATGGGATGGCCCGCAGCCCGGTGAGGCCGGCGCCGCTGTCGGGGCGACGCGCGGGACGCGAGCCGATGTTGAGGTCTGTCAGCAGCTCGACCGGCGTGGACTGCACGAAGTAGTCGGCCAGGTCCGGGTGACCGACGAACTCGCGATACTTCGCGTGAGCCGCCTCGGACAGCAGGTCCATCACGTCGTCCCAACGCTGCAGGATCTCGGGGCTGGTACGAGACCGGCGGTGCAACACGGTGGCCTCCAGCGTCGCGGCGACCGTCAGCTCGAGGTTCTCGCGGGCGAGCGCCGGGAGGGCGTACTTGTCGGAGATGACCTCACCCTGCTCGGTCACCTTGATCTCGCCGTCGAGCGTGCCCCAGGGCTGCGCGAGGATAGCGTCGTGGCTCGGGCCACCACCGCGACCGACGGTGCCGCCGCGACCGTGGAAGAACCGAAGCCGCACGCCGTATCGAACCGCCACATCGCGCAGCGCGCGCTGTGCGCGGTGGATCGCCCACTGCGAGGTGGCGATGCCCGACTCCTTGTTGGAGTCGGAGTAGCCGAGCATGACCTCCTGGACGTCGCCTCGCAGAGCGACCAGTCTGCGGTACGACGGGTCGCCGAGCAGATCGTCGAGGACGCGGCCCGCCTGGTGAAGCTCGTCGACGCCCTCGAGCAGCGGGACGAAGCCGATCCGGGCGACGCCACGACCGAGGTCGACCAGGCCGGCCTCGCGTGCGAGCACCACTGCAGCAAGTACATCGTCGGCGCCGCGGGTCATCGACACGATGTAGCTCTCGCAGACCTCCGGGCCGAATCGGTCGAGCGCCGCGCGGATGGTGGTGAAGACGTCGAGCGTCCGGCTACCTGCCTCATCGAGGTCGGGCGGCGTCGGTGAGAGCGGCCGGCGGCCTGCCAGCTCCTTGGCTAGCAGGGCGAAGCGGTGCTGGCGCGAGAGGTCGGCGTAGCGCCAGGACAGCTCGCCGAGTCGGTCGAAGAGCTGCGCGAGTGCGTGGTGGTGCGCATCGGCGTGCTCACGCACGTCCAGTGTCGCGAGGTGCAGGCCGAACGCAGCGACGGTGCGGATCAGTCGGTCCATCCGGCCCCGCGCCGCGAGCTGGCCGCGGTGCCGGTCGAGCGAGTCACGCATGAGGCCAAGGTCGGCGAGCAGCTGATGCGTGCCCAGGTAGTCGTGGCCGGCCTCGTGCGGCCGGCCGCCGGCAATTCGCGCGCGGGTGTTGGCCAGCCGCTGGGTGATGCACCGACCCTTGAGCCGGTAGGGCTCCTCGGCGTTGATGCGCCGCGAGCGTGGGTCCAGCTCGGGCAGCGCCTCGATGTCGCGCTCGATGCTGGCCAGCAGCTCGTGGCTTGCGCCCACCAGGCGCGCCGACGACGAGAGGTCTTCGAGCAGGCTGTCGATCAGGGTGGTCAGGTCTCGGATCGCGTGCCCATGCTGCAGCACGAGCACGTCCATGGTCACCTCGGGGGTGACGTTGGGATTGCCGTCGCGGTCGCCTCCGATCCAGCTGCCGAACCGCAGCGGTCGCGCGCCGGACGGAAGTGTGACGTCGAGCGTCGAGAGCTCGTCGGCGAGCTCCTCGAGCACGTCGCCAACGGTGTGCAGCATGAGCTCGTCGAGGTAGTAGGCGGCGCCCCGGGCCTCGTCGATAGGCTCGGGACGGTCCTGCCGCAGCTCGTCCGTCTGCCACAGCAGGTCGATGATCTCGGCGATGCGTGCCGCGGTGCGGCGGTCCTCGCCGCCGGGGTCGGCCTCGAGCAGCTCGGCGACGCGTCGCCGCTTGGACAGGATCGAGCGGCGGGCCGCCTCGGTCGGGTGCGCCGTGAAGACCGGGCGGACCGCGATGCGGTCGACCAGCGCGGTCAGCTCGTCGTGCGGCAGCTCCGCGAGCCGGATGCGCTCGACCGCGCGGGCGAGCCAGCCGCCCTTCGCGGCTCGTTCCCGCCGCATCGCCCGGGCTCGGTGCACCTGCTCGGTGACGTTGGCGAGATGGAAGTAGGTGCCGAAAGCCCGCACCAGCCGGGCGGCTGTCTCGAGGTCGACCGACTCGAGCAGCTCGGCGAGCGCAGCTGTGTCGGAGCGACTGAGGCCACGCACCTGCTCCACGAGCGCGAGCAGCTCGTCGCCCTCCTGGCGCACGAGAGACTCGCCCAGCAGGTTGCCCAGCCGGCGGATGTCCGCGCGCAGGGCGGCGGTCTCGTCATGGGTGGCGGCGGCCTCGTCGTAGTCCGCCCTGCGTGGCGGCGGTGTGGTCACGCGGCCTCCAGGGGGATGGGCGTCAGCCCGTGCTCGTCAGGCTTGACGATAGGCCGTCGCTCCATCGTCCGAGATCAACAGCCCGTGATGCGAGACGTCCGTCGGAAACCGTCGCCTATGCACACACCTCGTCACCATCTCGTCACGAGCAGTGTGCGATGTGACCAGATCTGCTCAGAATGAACAAGAGATGTCCGCCGAAGGACTGACTGGTGGCCAAAAGGGGGACTAACTTCGGACCAGACCTTTACCATCGCATGGGGATGCGTCATGGGGGGCATCGCCGGAAGGCGAGTCGAAGGTGAGCTGGGGGGGCGCAGAATGACTCCGCACTTCGTGACGGCAGCAGCGGCGATTGATCGCGCCGGCGTCGTCGGCAGTTCGAACGACATTCTTGCCCTGGACGAGGTCGCACACGACATGCGGCAGCCCATCGGCACGATCCAGGCGCTCGTCGAGTCCTGCCAGGCAGCGCACGACTTGTCTCCGGGCATGCAATGGCATGTCCAGAAGATCGCCGAGGAGGCCACGGAGCTCTCGGCGCTCGTGAACAGGGTGCTCGACCCTGATGCATGCGCGACGGCGGCGGTCCCCGTCTCCGACTGCGTCGACAGCGTGCTGGAGACCCTCCGGCTCACGTTCTCGGGACGGCTGCTGATGACCAGTGCGCCGGCCGCATCGTTGCTGATCGACCCGCTCGCCCTGCGCCGAGCGGTCGCCAACCTGGTCGTGAACGCGACGCGGGCGGCCGGCCCGGGAGGCACCGTGCACGTGACCGTCCTCACCCCCGTGGGCCAGGTGTGCATCCGCGTGGACGATGACGGCCCGGGCTTCGGCGGCGTGGAACCCGGCCACCTCCTGGGTCTGCGCATCGTCCAGAAGAGCATAAAAGAGACCGGGGGCCGGCTCCGTCTCGGGCCGTCACCGACCCTAGGTGGTGCCCGCGCAGAGATCCAGTTTCCCTCGCATCAGCCCGTGACGCGGAGACAGGGAAATGCGTCTCCTGCTCTGCGATGACCACCGCATCTTCATGCAAGCCCTGGCGCATGCACTGGAGGCTCGTGACCACGTCATCGTCGGTCAGCTGACGACACCGCACGAGGCTGTGGCGCGGGCGAAGGCCGAACGGCCAGACGTTTGCGTCATGGACCTGTCGTTCCCGGACGGCTCGGGTCTCGACGCTGTCGTCGAGATCGTCGATCAGGTACCGACCACAAAGGTCCTGGTGCTCAGCGGGAACGTCGATGCGCGTACTGCAGCCGCCGTGTTGAGGGCCGGCGCTCAGGGCTTGATCGGCAAGGACCAGCCCGTCGACAAGATCGTCAGCGCCCTTGCCCGACTCGGCGTCGACGAGCTCGCATTCGATCCCAAGTTGTTGCGCGACAGCGTCCGGCGTAGCGCTACGGAGGAGCAGACCGACCTCCTCGTCCGTCGGCTGACGCCGCGGGAACGTCAGGTTCTGCGCCGGCTCGTCCGGGCCGAGACGACCCGCGAGATCGCTGTGGGAATGGGCATCACACCGAGCACGGCCCGGGCCTACGTCCAAACGATCCTGAGCAAGCTCGGCGTGCACTCACGCCTGCAGGCAGTCTCCTTGATCACTCGGCTGGGCTTGAGCGACAAGCTCTGACTCGCTATGACTAGGTGTCCCGAACTAGACCGCACGCATACCTCCACTTGACGTAGGAACGCCCCTGCACTTGGGGGTGGGCGGCGCGACGGGGCGCCGACAGGATCGCAACATGCGTCCGATAGGTGTCCTCCTGGTCGACGACCACCGTGCCTTTCTCGAGACCGTTGCCATGCGACTGCGCGCGCAGTCCGACCTCCACGTCGTCGCCGCGGTCAGCGAGCCGTCATGGGTGCTGCAGCAGGACGTGGCCCGCGACGGCGACGTCGCGCTCATCGACCTGCAGCTGTCACACATGAACGGGATCGAGGTCGGCCGAGCGCTGCGCGCGCTGAACCCTCGTCTGGCGCTTGTGGCGCTGACCGCGACGGAGTCGGAGGAACAGGCGACCACGGCCGTAGCGGCCGGGTTCACCGGGTGGGTCGCCAAGGACGCGACCGTCGACGAGCTGATCCGGACCATCTACGCCGTGCACGCCGGCGAGACCCACATCCCGCCTCATCTTCTCGTCGATGCGCTCAGGCACCTGCTCGCCCGCCGCGAGCTCGTCCAGGAGGCGGACCTGCGTCTCACCGAGCTCAGCGCACGCGAGCGGCAGGTCCTCGACCTGATGGCGGAGGGATTCAACCGGCAGGCCATCGGTGGCTACTTGTTCATCTCCCCGAACACCGTGCGCACGCACCAGCAACACATCCTGACCAAGCTCGGCGTGCACACGTCCCTTGCCGCTGTGGCGCTGGTCACTGAGGTGACGAGGACGGCCGCGAACCGCCGAGTCGTCCAGCGCAGTGTCGTGGCCGGGGAGCTGCCCACCCCCCGGTGGCCAGGAAGACCAGGAGTTCCAGTCGACTTCGACATGGGGGGTTTGTCATGACCGACCTGATTTCCCAGAACGGGAACGGCCACCACGCCGCCTCGCCCGAGCCGATCCGCGACTCGGCCTTTGCAGACGCGGGCGGCGAAGGCCGTGCCGCGATCCCGCGGCCACGTCGTTCGCGGCTCCGGGTGACGCTCGTCGTGCCCGCCATGAACGAGGAGAACAACATCACCTGGGTGCTCGGTCGGCTACCCGGTCGGGTCGACGAGGTCGTGCTCGTCGACGGACACTCGACCGACCGCACCGTGCAGCTCGCCCGTGCGGCCCGTCCCGACATCGTGGTCGTCGACCAGCGCGGAGTCGGAAAGGGCGCGGCACTGCGGACCGGGTTCGAAGCGGCGACCGGTGAACTCATCGTGATGATGGATGCGGACGGCAGCATGGAGCCCGCGGAGATCACCAGCTTCGTGACTGCGTTGGAGCGCGGCTACGACTTCGTCAAGGGCTCCCGGCGCCTGCCGGGGGGTGGCTCAGCAGACCTGACGGCCATCCGGCGGCTGGGGAACCGCGCGCTCACCTCCGCGGTCAACGTGCTCTTCCTGGTGCCGTTCAGCGACCTCTGCTACGGCTTTGTCGCCTTCCGCAAGGACCGGCTCGAGCAGCTTGCCCTGACCGCGCAGGGCTTCGAGTTCGAGACCGAGATCGCCATTCACGCAGTCAAAGCCGGTCTCCGGATCGCTGAGGTTCCCAGCGTGGAGAGCCCTCGTCGCTATGGCGCCTCCAACCTCCATGCGATCCGCGACGGAAACCGAGTGCTCAGGACCATCGCGCGTGAGCGGCTGTCCCGACGCATCCGGCCGGTGGTCGACTCGTTCCAGCTCCAGGACCTGATGACGCCGCTGACAACGGAACCGGCGAACTGATGTCGCGGAGGGACCGCCGTGGGGCCCGGACGGCTGGTCGCCCACAGCTGTGGTTCAACGACGGCCAGTGGTGGGGAAGTCGCTTCGAGCCGCCTTTCATGGACACCGCGTGGGACGGCGACAAGCTGTGGATCGCGACGGCCGAGACCAACGACAACGTGAATTGTGACGACGAGATGACCGACGCCGAGACATATGGGAGTGAAGCATCATGATCGCGGACGGGCACAGCAGCCAGGCGGGGAGGTTGTCGGCGACAGTGGTGATCTGTGCGTACACGGAGGAGCGATGGGACGACATCGTCCTCGCCGTGGAGTCGGCGTGCCACCAGGACTACCCGGCCCGAGACGTCGTGGTCGTCGTCGATCACAACCCCGACCTGCTTGCCCGATGCAAGCAGCGCTTCCCGGCAGTGAGGGTGATCGCCAACCTGGAGCCGGCCGGCTTGGCCGGGGCGCGCAACACAGGGGTGGCTTGCGCGGATACCGACATCATCGCCTTCCTCGATGACGACGCAGAGGCTGCGCCCGACTGGTTGGGCCGGCTGATGCAGCCCTACGGCGACCCGGACGTGCTCGGTGTCGGAGGCAGG
>Ga0193699_10000699_pt1 | contig 13680 bp, 12 predicted proteins | sample L3c2metaG_FD_160095 | JGI IMG/M metagenome (GOLD analysis project Ga0193699, IMG submission 160095) | Soil microbial communities from a riparian zone of the East river system, Colorado, United States - L3c2 | ecosystem: Environmental > Terrestrial > Soil > Riparian zone | place: USA: East... | reverse complement strand
TCTGCCTACGGCTGGCCCGCTCGCCCGAGGGCCTCCTGCGGATGACCGACCTGGCCGCCCAGACCACGCTGACGTCCAGCGGCATCACCCGGGTGGTCGACCGCCTCGTCGAGCGCGGGCTGGTCAGCCGCCGCAGCTGTGACACCGACCGCCGGACGACCTACGCCGTCATCAGCGAGACCGGCCGGGACCTGCTCGCCCGGGTGCTTCCCGGCCACCTGGCGCTGGCCCAGGAGTGGGTGATCGACCCGCTGAGCAGCTCGGACGCCGGGCTCGAGGACTTCGTGGCCGGCCTGCGGGCGCTGCGCGACCACGGCGCCCCCTGTGCGACGGCCGGCAGCGACGGCGCGGCGCTGTCCGTGCCCGAGCCCCGGCCCGAGGCCGCCGCCGGCTAGCTCGCCCCGAGGCTCAGGCGGGCAGCCGCTCCCGCAGCCAGGCGATGTCGGCGCCCTGACCCTCGGCGCCACCCGGCGTCTCGCAGACCACCGGCGCCCCGGCCGCGGCCACGACGGCCACCAGGTCGTCACCGGCGATCTGGCCGGTGCCGAAGTTGGCGTGCCGGTCGGCGCCGGAGTCGAACTCGTCCCGGGAGTCGTTGGCGTGCACCAGGTCGACCCGGCCGGTGATCGCCTTGACCCGGTCGACGACGCCGGCCAGCTCCTCGCCGCCGGCGTGCGCGTGGCAGGTGTCCAGGCAGAACCCGATCCGGGCCATGGTGGCGGGCTCGCAGCGGTCCTCGAGGACCTCCCACAGGCGGGCCACGCGGTCCAGCCGGCGGGCCATCGCCCCGTCGCCGCCGGCGGTGTTCTCGATCAGCACCGGCAGCGGCGGCTCCCAGCGCTCGAAGGTCTTGGCCCAGTTGTCGAAGCCGCTCTCCGGGTCGTTGTCCTTCAGCACGTGCCCGCCGTGCACGATCAGTCCCTTGGCGCCGATCTCGGCCGCGGCGGCGCCGAACTTGGCCAGCAGCTGCCGGCTGGGGATCCGGATCCGGTTGTTCGCGGTGGCCACGTTGAGCCGGTAGGGCGCGTGCACGTAGAGGTCGAGGCCGGCGCCGTCGGCGGCCGCGCGCAGGGCGGCCGCTCCCCCGGCGTACGCGACGACCGGGTCCTTCCAGCCCTGCGGGTCGCCGAGGAAGATCTGCACCAGGTCGGCGCCGCGCGCGGCGGCCTCCGCGAGCGGGTCCTCCGAGGCGACGTGGGCACCGATGCGCATCCGAGGTGCAGTGGTCATGTCCTTGACGATACGACCGGGTGGGGACACTGGGAGCCGGGCCAGGACGCCGCCCTGTGGACGACGATTTCGCGGGCGTCCGGCGGGCGGCTACCCTTACCGGACTGCATTCAGACGCAGTAGCCCTCCTGCCACGGAGAGACCGTGGCCGCCGAGTCCAGAGGAGGTGGGTTGTCCGCATGCGTCACTACGAGCTCATGGTCATCCTCGACCCCGACATCGAGGAGCGCACTGTCGCTCCCGCGCTCGACCAGTTCCTGACCGTCGTGAAGAACGACGGCGGCAGCGTCGAGAAGGTCGACATCTGGGGCCGTCGCCGGATGTCGTTCGAGATCGCCAAGAAGGCCGAGGGCATCTACGCCGTCGTCGACCTCCAGGCCGAGCCCGCGACGGTCAAGGAGCTCGACCGGCAGCTGAACCTCAACGAGGCCGTGCTGCGCACCAAGGTCATCCGGCCCGACCAGCGCTAACCTCCGCTCCACCCCCACACCGCCGAGAACGAGGGATTTCACCCATGGCCGCAGGCGACACCGTCATCACCATCGTCGGCAACCTCGTCGACGACCCCGAGCTGCGCTTCACGCCCAGTGGCGCGGCCGTGGCGAAGTTCCGCATCGCCTCGACCCCCCGGTTCATGGACAAGCAGACCAACGAGTGGAAGGACGGCGAGAGCCTCTTCCTCTCCTGCAACGTCTGGCGCCAGGCGGCCGAGAACGTCGCGGAGTCCCTCCAGCGCGGCATGCGCGTCATCGTCCAGGGCCGGCTCAAGCAGCGGTCCTACGAGACCAAGGAGGGCGAGAAGCGCACCGTCTACGAGATCGAGGTCGACGAGGTCGGCCCGAGCCTCCGCTCGGCCACCGCCAAGGTCGTCAAGACCCAGCGCGGTGCCGGCAGCGGCGGGTTCGGTGGCGGCACAGCCGTCGACAACGACCCGTGGGCCTCGGCCGCTCCCGCACCTGCGGGTGGCGGCGGTGGCGCCGGTGGCGGTGGTGGGGGCTGGAACACCCCCGGTGCCAGCGACGAACCCCCCTTCTGATCCACCTGTCCCGATTGACCATCCCGGCCACCGCGCCGGGCATCCAGCGACTGGAGCACCACGATGGCCAAGCCACCGCCCCGCAAGATCAAGAAAAAGGTCTGTCAGTTCTGCAAGGACAAGACGGCCTACATCGACTACAAGGACACCGGCCTGTTGCGGAAGTTCATCTCCGACCGCGGCAAGATCCGGGCCCGCCGGGTCACCGGCAACTGCACCCAGCACCAGCGTGACGTCGCCACGGCCGTGAAGAACAGCCGTGAGATGGCGCTGCTGCCCTACACCAGCACCGCGCGCTGAGGGGAGCGACCACCATGAAGCTCATCCTCACCCAGGAGGTCGCCGGTCTCGGCGGCCCCGGCGACGTCGTCGAGGTCAAGGACGGCTACGGCCGCAATTACCTGATGCCCCGCGGTGCAGCGATCCGCTGGACCCGTGGCGGCGAGAAGCAGGTCAGCTCGATCCAGCGTGGCCGCGAGGTGCGCGACGTGCGCGACCTCGGCCAGGCCGGCGAGATCAAGACCCAGCTCGAGCGCCTGTCGCTCAAGCTGCCCGTCCGGGCCGGCGAAACCGGCCGGCTCTTCGGTGCCGTGACCGTGTCGGACATCGTCGACGCGGTCTCCCGCGCCGGCGGCCCGGCCGTCGACAAGCGCCGGATCGAGATCGGCCAGCCGATCAAGACCGTCGGCGCGCACCAGGTCACCGTCCGGGTGCACCCCGAGGTCACGGCGACGCTCTCCGTCGAGGTCGTCGCTGCCGCCTGACCGTTTACCGCCGTACGACGACCGCCGTACGAACAAACTGCTGTACGACGAGAGCCTCCGCCGCCTGCCCGGCAGCGGGGGCTCTCGCGCGTCCAACGCGCCCTTTTCCCGGTATCGGATGCGGGGTATCGCGGGAGGCTGACCCGATCCGCATCCGATCCGGGGAAAGGCGATGCAGGGCTGACGGCCCGGCTGGATAGGTTTTCGCCATGACCTGGACCGCTCCTGCCGTCGACCGGCCCGAAGGACCCAACATCGCCCCGGAGCGGGTCGCGATGGAGTCCTTGCTCGACCACCACCGGGCCACCCTGCTGTGGAAGTGCGGCGGGCTGACCGGCCAACAGCTCGCCGCCCGCACGGTGTCGACCTCGACCATGTCGCTGCTCGGCCTGGTCCGGCACATGTCCGACGTGGAGCGGGTCTGGTTCCGCCGCCGGATCGCCGCCGAGCCGATCGAGGCCCTCTATTGGAGTGACGCCAGCCCGGACGGCGACTTCGACGACCTCGACCCTGCCGGCGCCGAGGCCGACTTCGCGACCTACGCGGCCGAGGTCGAGGTCGCGCGGGACGTGCTCGCGGCGCGCGACTACGACGACACGTTCGTCGCCCGCCACGGCGACGGCTCGGAGGAGACCATCGACATCCGGACCCTGGTGCTGCACATGATCGAGGAGTACGCCCGGCACAACGGGCACGCCGACCTCCTGCGGGAGGCGATCGACGGCGCCGTCGGGGAGTGACCATCGCCCACTCGCTCCGGCGTGACGGCGTTGTGTCCATCCCTCGTGCTGCGATCCCGTCATGGACACGGGATCACTGGTCACCGACACCGAGCGCGAGCTGCGCATCCTGTCCAGCGCGCTCACCGACCCGCACGACGGCGAGTGCCTGCTCTGCTACGTCCACCGGATGCTGGAGTTCGGCTGCACCGGCCTGCGGTGGGCGGTCCGCTACCGGGACCTGAAGGCACCCCGGGTCACCGGGTTGGAGCGCCGCCTCGGCGCGATGGGCGGCTACTGCGACTGCGAGATCTTCCTCAACGGCTACGAGCCGGCGCAGGAGCTGTGGACCCCTTCGCGGGAGTACGACGAAGACGGGGTCACCTACGTCGACGACGCGGAGTGGCCCGAGCAGCTCCCTGCCTGCCGTGGTGCGCGTGCCGGGTCGACGAAGGGCTGCACGCTGTGGGTCCGGCGACGGCGCGGGGGGTGGTGAGCCGCCGTGCTCGGGGCCGTGCCGTCAGCCGCGGTCGGGCAGCGCGGCGCCGGTCACCAGCCAGGCCTCGCCGCGCCACCGGGTCACGAGGGTGACCAGTCGGGCCAGCATGAACGCGTTGAACGCCCACCACAGCCAGACCAATCCTCCGTCGGTCGCGAGCACCAGCAGCGCCAGCGGGGCGAAGCAGGCCAGGGTGATGACTCCCGCCAGCGCGAGGTAACGGCCGTCGCCGGCCCCGATCAGGACACCGTCCAGGGCGAACACGACGCCGCAGACCGGCTGGGCGACCGCTGCGACCACGAGCACGCTGCCGAGCAGCTCGCGCACCGCCGGGTCCTCGGTGAACAGCGGGACGAACGCGGCGCGCAGCGCGAGCAGGGTGACCCCGAGCACGATGCCGGAGCCGACGCCCCACTCGACCATCCGCCGGGTGGCCGCTCGGGTGCCGTCGACGTCGGCGGCCCCGAGGTAGCGCCCGACGATCGCCTGCCCGGCGATCGCCACCGCGTCCAGCATCAGCGACAGGAACAGCCAGATGGTGAAGGCCACTTGGTGCGCCGCGACGGCCACCGTGCCTGCGGCCGCGGCGACGTACGTGGTGAGCAGCAGGGCCGCACGCAGTGTCACGGTGCGGACGATGAGAGGCACGCCGGCCTGCGCCGCGGCCCGGATGCCCGGCAGGTCCGGTCGCAGCGTCGCGTGCTCGCGCCGGGCGCCGCGGACCACGACGGTGAGGAAGGCGGCGGCCATCCCCGCCTGGGCGAGCACCGTGCCCAGCGCCGAGCCGGCGATGCCGAGGCCGGCGGGGTAGACCAGCACGAGGTTCAGGGCGACGTTCGCGACGGCGCCGGTGGCGGCGACGATCAGTGGGGTGCGGGTGTCCTGCAGCCCGCGCAGCACTCCCGTGGCGGCGAGCACGGCGAGCATCGCCGGGAGCCCGAGGACCGATACCCGGAGGTAGGTCACGGCGTACGGCGCGGCCGCGTCCGACGTGCCGAAGGCGTCCACCAGCGGCGTGGCGGTCGCCGCCAGTGCCGCGGCGAGCAGGCAGCCGAGGCCGAGAGCGAGCCAGACCCCGTCGACACCCTGAGCGACGGCCGCGCGCAGGTCGCCGGCGCCGACCCGCCGCGCGACGGCGGCGGTGGTGCCGTAGGCCAGGAAGACGCAGACCGAGACTGCGGTCGCGAGCAGCGAGCCGGCCACGCCGAGCCCGGCGAGCTGCGGGGTGCCCAGGTGGCCGACGATGGCGGAGTCGGCCAGCAGGAACAGCGGCTCGGCGACGAGGGCGCCGAAGGCTGGTACCGCCAGCCGGAGGATCTCCCGGTCGTGGGCGGCTTGAGGTCCAGATGTCGGCCGCACAGGTCCACATCGTAGACAGTGGCCAATGTTTTTCCGGTCCACAGGCGGTGGACGACAACAGTGCACTCGGCAGCCGGGCCGGGGCGTCGGCCGGGCGGGTCGTGCACAGGCCTGTCCACAGGGGATGCACGTCCGCGCGCCCGAGATCCCCACCCCTGGACACCTTTGTCCACAGGTCGTCCACAGGGGGATTCGGTCTCTCCCCCGTCGCCCCGGTCCGTCGCCGCGACCTGCGAGAGGGTTCTGTCCACGGGTCCTGGGTGGATAGCCGCAGGCAGGTCCGTCGGGGCGCGAGAGGGGTGGTGGCTGATGAGTGTGGCGGAGTTCCCCAGCGTCCCGTCGACCGGCGAGCTCGGTCGCACCCCGCCGCAGGACCTCGCGGCCGAGCAGTCGGTCCTCGGCGGCATGCTCCTGTCCAAGGACGCCATCGCCGACGTCGTCGAGGTGGTCCGCGGGCACGACTTCTACCGGCCGGCGCACGAGCTGGTCTACGAGGCGGTCCTGGACCTCTACGGCCGGGGCGAGCCGGCCGACGCGGTGACCGTCTCGGCCGAGCTGCAGAAGCGCGGCGAGCTGGGCCGGGTGGGCGGCGCCCCCTACATCCACACCCTGCTGCAGTCGGTGCCGACCGCGGCCAACGCCGGCTACTACGCGCGGATCGTGCGCGAGACGGCCATCCTGCGCCGGCTGATCGAGGCCGGCACCAAGATCGTCCAGCTCGGCTACACCGGTGACGGCGACGCCGACGACATCGTCGACGCCGCCCAGGTCGAGGTCTACAACGTCACCGACCGGCGTACCTCGGAGGACTACCTGCCGCTGTCGGCGATCATGGAGGGCGCCCTCGACGAGATCGAGGCGATCGGGTCGCGCGGCGGCGAGATGGTCGGCGTGCCCACCGGGTTCGCCGACTTCGACGAGCTGACCAATGGCCTGCACCCGGGCCAGATGATCGTTCTCGCGGCGCGCCCGGCCGTGGGGAAGTCAACCCTGGGACTCGACGTCGCTCGCTCGGCGGCCATCAAGAACAACATGGCCACCTGCATCTTCTCGCTGGAGATGAGCCGCAACGAGATCACGATGCGACTGCTGTCCGCCGAGGCGCGGGTGCCGCTGCACCACATGCGCACCGGCCGGCTGACCGACGACGACTGGACCCGGTTGGCCCGCCGGATGGGCGAGGTGTCCAACGCTCCCTTGTTCATCGACGACTCGCCGAACATGTCGATGATGGAGATCCGGGCCAAGTGCCGGCGCCTCAAGCAGCGGCACGACCTCAAGCTCGTGATCATCGACTACCTGCAGCTGATGTCCAGCGGCAAGCGGGTCGAGAGCCGCCAGCAGGAGGTCTCGGAGTTCTCTCGGGCCATCAAGCTGTTGGCCAAGGAGCTCGAGGTTCCCGTCATCGCGATCTCGCAGCTCAACCGTGGGTCGGAGCAGCGCACCGACAAGAAGCCGCAGATGTCCGACCTTCGCGAGTCGGGCTGCCTGCCGGCTTCGACCCGGATCATGCGGGCTGACACCGGCGCCGAGGTCTCGCTCGGCGAGCTGTTCGACTCGGGAGCTCGCGACGTCCCGGTCTGGTCCCTCGACGACTCGCTGCGCTACCTCCCCCGGACGATGACGCACGTGTTCTCGACCGGGCGGCGCGAGGTGTTCGAGGTATGTCTGGCATCGGGCAAGACGGTGCGTGCCACCGCCAACCACCCGATGCTCACGTACGACGGCTGGCGCTCCCTCGGTGACCTCGCGATCGGTGCACGCATTGCCGTTCCGCGCCACGTGCCGGCACCGATCGGGCCGCCCAGCGCGATCGACGTGTGCACCGATCGACCCTTGTCGGCCGAGCTCTTCGCCGCGCCCAAGGCGGCGATCGCATCAACGTTGTGGTCGCTCTGGCGTGCCCGCGGTGGGGTGGACAGTGATGCGGCCGGCCAGGGTGCGATCTGGTTGCAGCTCGACTCCGCGCGAGAGGTCGCCGACGTCTCCCGGCTGCTGCTGCGGTTCGGTATCTCTACCGAGACGCACGCGATGTCGTTGCGCATCATCGATGTGGACGACCAACGACGGTTCCTCCAGGAGATCGGGCATCCCGGGGAGGATGCCGCGCGGATGCTGCGCCGGGTGATCGCCGACACCGAGCGGAGACGGTTGAGTCGGGCCCGCGACGCCGGTGCATGGAAGCAGGTCGAGCAGCTGATGACCGCACCTGCCGCCGGCAGCACCGCGACGGCGACGCAGCTCCTGAGCCGGGTGACCGCGGTCCTGGCGAGCGACGACATCGAGGTGAGCGCCACCAACGACGTGCTGTGGGACCGCGTCGTCTCGGTCACCAGCGTCGGCGAGGAAGAGGTCTACGACGCGACCGTGCTCGGTAGCCACAACTTCATCGCCGACGGGGTGGCGGTGCACAACAGCATCGAGCAGGACGCGGACATGGTCGTGCTGCTGCACCGCGAGGAGCTCTACGAGCGCGAGTCGCCGCGCGCCGGCGAGGCGGACTTCATCGTTGCCAAGCACCGCAACGGGCCGACCGCCACCATCACCGTCGCGTTCCAGGGCCACTACTCGCGGTTCGTGGACATGGCGCAGAGCTGACCGAGGCTACGTCAGGTCGGGCGACTCCTGGCTCGTTGTCATCCCCACGTCCATCTCCATCTCGAGCGGCAGCTCTGCTGTGACTTGCGTCCCGTGCCCCGGCTGACTGCGCACCTCGACCGATCCTCCGAGAGCCTCCACTCGGTCGGCGAGGCCGACGAGGCCCGAACCCGCCGTCGGATCCGCCCCACCGATGCCGTCGTCGCGGATCGACAGCACGAGTGAGCCGTTCACCGTTGCGAGCGCAACATCGATCCGCGAGGCGTGCGCGTGCTTCGCGGTGTTGGCCATCGCTTCCGACGCAACGAAGTAGGCAGCGACCTCGATCGGCTCCGGAAGCCGGGTGTCCGTCCCGAGGTCGAGCTCGACCGGAATCGCAGAGCGGCGGGCGAGAGTCCTCAAGACCGGGCCGAGTCCCCCTCGCGAATCAATGGCCGGATGGATTCCGCGTGCGAGCTCCTGCAGCTCCTCGGCAGCATCGACCATGCCGGTCGCGATCCGGTCCCATTCGGCTCGAAGGTCGCCCTGCTCCGGAGGAGTACTGGCCGCGGCGGCGCGCGCCGCGAGTCCGAGCGAGACCAACCGCTGCTGCGTGCCGTCGTGGAGGTCGCGCTCGATCCGGCGACGAGTCTGGTCCGAGGACGCCACGATCCGCTTGCGCGAGGCAGCAAGCTCTTTTCGGGTCGCCGCTTTCGCGATCGCGGTCGCGGTGAGCTTGGTGAAATCCTCGAGCCGGTCCTCGGAATCGAGCGGCAGCGATTCCCTGGCCCACACGCTCACCGTTCCCCATAGCCGGCCCTCGACGACGATCGGGCACGCAACGACTGAAGCGAGGTCTCGTTGCCGCCCCCCGGCAACATCCTCGAGGACGGACCGGAGCTCCGCGTCCTCAACTCGGGCGGAGAGTCCTGTCCGGAACACCTCCGTTGCGATGCAGTCGACGATCTCGCGGCGGTCTTCGGTCGAAACGTCCGAGCCCGTCGATGCGGCAGCGACCACCGAACGGCCGTCAGACGTGAATCTGGCGACAGCCGCCATCTCCGAACCGAACAGGCGCCTGACTTCTTCACTGACGGCAGAAAAGATCTCGTCCGGCATTTCCCCCTCCGCCACGAGCGTCGCGACCCGCCGCAGGGCCGCCTGCTCCTGGGCCAGCCGGGTGGCCCGATCCTCGGCCCTCCGTCGCTCCGTCACGTCGCGCGCCATCGAGTAGATCAATCGCTCCTCGGGGACCGCCGTGGCCGTCCACTCCAGCACCCGGTACGAGCCGTCCTTGCGCGCATAGCGGTTTTCGAACGACAGCGTCTTCTTGCCGAGACCGATAGCGGCAGCCTCGGCGGCTGTTCGCTCTCGGTCTTGGGGATGGACGAAGTCGAGGTACGGTCGTCCGAGTAGTTCTTCCTCCGGGTAGCCCAGGACCTGCTCCGCTGCCGGATTGACGCGCGTGAAGTAGCCGTCGAAGTTGGCGACCGTCGCGAGGTCTGCGGAGAGGTTGAAGATGCGATCGAAGTCTCGTTGCGCCCGCGCTCGCCGGGCCGCGATGACGCCGAGAGCACTCGCGAGGGCGGCAAGCACGAGGCCGGTCGCGAGGATGATCCACGGCAAGATCGCGCCCGGGCCTTGTACCGATTCCACCGGCATGACCACGGCGAACCGCTGCCCCGCCACAACGAACTCCTCGCGAACGGTGTTCGCATCAGCGCGGTCCCGCGTCGAGCCGTCGGTGCCCGCGAATCGCAAGCCCGCGGGGTTGCTGGCCGACGCGCGAAGCGTCGCCGCCGGTACGAACAACACCACCGCGCCGGGGCGGAGTGCCCCGCCGATCATGTTCGGTGCCGGCGCGATCAGGGAGAGTCCGTGGGTCCCGTCTCGCTGAGTCGCGACGGGCGTGGCGCCCACGCCGCCGGGAAAGATCGCGCGCCGCAGCGCCGTGCCGGTTCCCGGTTCACGTCCGAGGTCGGCGCCGCGCCGGTTCATGGGCGAGAATCCCGAGATCAGCGTCGCGGGAAGATAGGTGGAGCGACGCGGGGAGACGGTGCTCTGTCGGTCCGGCAGCACGATGGCGTGACCGACGCGTTGTTCGTAGGCGGCGCGATCGGCGCCCCGAACCTGCTCGGCCCAGGCGACGGTTGGCAGTCCACTCGGACCGAGCCATCTCAGTGCGGCCGCGGTGAACTGGTCGTTCGTGACACCGGCGCCACCCTCGTCGACCATGAACCGGCGGAAGCTCTCCGTCAGCGCGGTCGCCTCCGCGACACGGCTGTGAATCTGCGCGGCCGCGACCTCCACGCGCCGGTCGGAATCGCGCCACGCCTCCCGCTCGGCAACCACGCGGGCCAGGGTGAAGCCCGCGATCGTCACCCCGAGAACGACCGCCACCGCCACTAGTGGGATGTGTCGCGATCGCAAGACCGAACCTCCACCTCTCTCGATTCGGCACGCCGAATCGCAGTACCGCAGGCCGGACCGAAGCGCAGCGGCGCGATCACATGACCTTTCGCCAGCCCCCGATCGTCGTCGCCAGTTCGTTCATCGCGCTGGCATATGCCTGGTACGACGGCGGCGTATCCACCCGCCAGCTGCCGATCTGGTTCGCCCGGACCGCGGGCAGCGCCGCGAACGCCGGGATCGCCTTCGCGGCCGAAACCGGCATCGTGAGCGTGCGCGCGTCGTAGAGGATCCCGTCTGCGGGATATTTGTCGGCGTGCTCCCAGCGCACCGTGTCCCAGTAGGGTTCGGACGTTCTCGCGGTAGCCAGCGGCACACCGAGTTGCGCATAAAGGCGCAAGTCTGCGTCGTCGGCCACCTTTGCGACGTACAGGGTGTTCTGGTCCCCTGAGACGGCGATGATCCGCAGGTTGGCCGTGCGTCGTGCGACTGCCGAGAGTGTCTCTTTGGCCTTGCCGAACTCGGAACGCGAGTCCGCGATCGCGCCCGACTCCGTGTTCACGCCGAGCGCGCGGACGAGGTCGACGAAGCGTTCGATCTGCTTTGTCGCAATCGCGTGCCCGTTGATCCCAACGATGGGTACCTGCGAGCCGATCGTCTTCTGCTGCTCCAGGTCCTTGAAGCCGAAGACGAGCGAGCCGCCGGGTGTTGGGTACCACCGCGAGACGATCAAGTCCGCCTTCACCGAACGCAGCTTCGCGACGTCGATCTCTCCGTAGACCGAACCGATCAGCGCCGACTCGGTCCATGGGTAACCGGCGAGCGCCGGTTCCGCGGCAGGATCGTCGCCGAACACACCGACGGGCGTCACGCCCAAGTGGAACAGCGCAGCGGCTGCCGTGTTGTAGGCGACGATGTGCGTCGGTCGTCGGCGCAACGTCACGGTCTTCTTCCGATCGTCAACGAAGCGCCAGCCCACCACTTCGTGCTCGTCGGGGCCGCAGCCGACCAGCAAGACCGCCGGTACCGCAAAACCTGCGGCCAGCACCTGCCGGCGCGTGAGAGCCCGCTCGAGCGCGTTCTCGATCACGGTGCGGCCGTCACCCGGGAGTGAATGTGCCGGCGGGCCGCGACGCCACAGCAGATAAGGCGTTCCGAGAACACCTGACAATTCTCACCCCGGTTGCTTGCCGCGTAAAGTTCGTCCCGCCCGACATGAGGGCGGACGCACCGACGCGATCCTGGCCGGGCTCAACCCGGGGTGACGGTCCCGAGGTCCTGGCGCGGCAGTGTCACCGCTGCCGGTGTCGGCCCCGACCAGCGCAGCAGCACCAGCGTCGCGTCGTCCCGCAGCTCGCCGCCCTGGAAGTCCAGGGTGCTGCGGATCAGCCGGCGCAGCGTCTCCTCCGGCGACGTCTCGGCCGCGGCCTCGCGTTCGAGCAGGTCGACGAGCCGCTCCAGCCCCAGCTCGCCGCCGGAATGGGTGCGCGCATCGGTCACCCCGTCGGTGTAGAGCAGCAGACTGTCGCCCGGCTCGAGGGCCTCCACCTGCACCGGCGGCAGCTGCCCGGCCAGCCCGAACGGTGGCGTCGGCTCGCAGGCCAGCGGCCCGATCACCTGGCGGTCCCGCAGCAGCAGGGGCGCCGGGTGCCCGGCGTTGGTCCAGGTGAGCCGGCCGGTCTCGAGCTGCAGCCGGGCGAAGACCCCGGTCACGAACGCATCGCCGTCGTACTGCTCGGCCACCGCCGTGTCCACCGCCAGGTGCATGTCCGGCACGTCCAGGCCGTCGCGTCGGGCGTGCCGGTAGGCGCCGACCGCGAGGTTGGTCAGCATGCTGGACCCGATGCCGTGTCCCATCCCGTCGAACAGCCCGACGTCGAGCCGGTCGGCGTTGAGGGCGTAGTCGAAGGCGTCTCCGGCCACCTCGTACGCCGGTTCCAACAAGCCGCTGACGGTGGCCTGCGGCGTCCGCAGGGTCAACGGGGGCAGCAAGTCCCACTGCATCGACGCGGCCAGGCTCATCCCCCTCCCCCGCCGGCGTACATGCATCAGGTCGGTGTAGCGGGCGGCACCCGCCACGAGCAGGCCGGCGAGGTCACCGAGCCCGAGACAGTGCGCGACCGTGGCGTCGTCCGCGACAGGGACCGTGATCGCCAGGACACCTGTGCGCACCGACTGCTCCCGCATCGGCACCCAGACCCGGACCCTGTCGTCCCGTTCGGCCGTGACCGCGGCAGCGGTCGTGAACGCCCGACCGGCCAGGCTGGTGGCGACGTTCTCCTCGGGTACGACCTTGGGCGCGACCATGCTCGGCATGGCCTGGAGCACGACCTGCTGGAAGTCGACGAGGTACAGCGTCACGTCGCGGCCGACTGGGCGGGCCAGCTGCTCGAGCACGTCGGCGACGTCGACCGGGTTGGCCTCACGCATGCCGGTCATCACGGTTCGGACGTCGATCACGCGCACAAGGTAACCCTCGGACGGCACCGGATGGGGCGTTCCAGCATTACGTCCCGGCCCACGCGGCTGGGCTATCGTTCGTCCATGATGAGAGATGCCGAGTCCCGGGATGCGGACACCGGCCCACGCCGTCCGGCAGCCGCCGACGTCTACACCCACGGGCACCACGAAAGCGTGCTGCAGTCGCACCGGTGGCGGACCGCGGCCAACTCCGCCGCGTACCTGCTGCCGCACCTGCGTCCCGGCGACCGGCTGCTCGACGTCGGGTGCGGTCCCGGGACCATCACCGCCGACCTGGCCGCCCTGGTGGCCCCGGCCCAGGTCGTCGCCGTCGACCGCGCAGCCGACGTGCTCGCCGAGGCACGACTCGCCGTACCCGATGCCGACGTGCGGCTCGGTGACGTCTACGCGCTGGCCGACCCCGGCGACACCTTCGACGTGACGCACGCCCACCAGGTGCTGCAGCACCTGACCGACCCGGTCGCTGCCCTGGTCGAGATGCGCCGGGTCACCCGGCCCGGCGGCCTGGTCGCCGTGCGGGACGCCGACTACGGGGCCTTCACCTGGTGGCCCCAGCTGCCCGGCCTGGACGACTGGCTCGAGCTCTACCACGCGGTCGCGCGAGCC
>Ga0193699_10000698_pt1 | contig 13702 bp, 16 predicted proteins | sample L3c2metaG_FD_160095 | JGI IMG/M metagenome (GOLD analysis project Ga0193699, IMG submission 160095) | Soil microbial communities from a riparian zone of the East river system, Colorado, United States - L3c2 | ecosystem: Environmental > Terrestrial > Soil > Riparian zone | place: USA: East... | reverse complement strand
CAATCCGTCGTAGTCGCGCGCGTCCTTCGTGAAGACGTTGTTGTTGAAGAACATGATGGCGACGGTCGGCCGTGCGTCGGCCTGAGCGAGAGCCGGAGCCACAGGCGCACCCGCGCCGAGGGCGGCGGCGGCGATCGTGATGAGACGGAAGAAACGGTTCATGGCTGTCCTCTCAGACGATTAGAGTCATCCCTTCGGCGGCGGCGATGACTTCGAGTCGCGCGCCTCGTGCCTGTACCAGCGCGCGGCAGCGTGCCACGCAGCGGTCTACCTCGTCGTCCGTGCGCTCGGGTCGATGGTGGAACAGCACCAGCCGCTTCACCTCCGCCTCCAGCGCCACCTCGATCGCGTCCTCGTAGGTCGAATGTCCCCACCCCACGAAGCTCGCGTACTCGTCCGCCGTGTACATCGAGTCGTGCACCAGCACGTCCGCCCCGTGCGCGAACTCCACGAAGCGTTCACGCCAGTTCGGCGGATCGTCGTACCGGGCCGCCGGGCTCAACTCGTTGTCCGATACATAGACGAGCCCACCATCCTCTCCGTTACGTTCCGTGAAACGGTAGCCCAGGGCCCCCCCGGGATGACGCACGGCAATGGCCCGCACCTCATACCCGCATCCCGCACGCCGCTCCTCGGCCAGCTCCTGAAAGTCGATGCGCGCCTGGAGCTCCTCGAACGTCACGGGGAACACCACCGGCGACATCTGGTCGCGCACCACGCGATCGATGCTCGTCTGCAGGGAGCGCGAGCCCCAGATCGTGAAGTGGTTGCCGCGGTGGAAGAGCGGGGCGAAGAAGGGGATGCCCTGGATGTGGTCCCAGTGCGCGTGCGTCAGGAAGATGTCGCCATCGACGCCGTCGCCGTTCGCTCGCTCCATGAGCGAGCGTCCCAGCTCGCGGATCCCGGTGCCCGCATCGAGGATCACGAGCCAGCCGTCCGCCGTGCGCAGCTCGACGCACGGCGTGTTGCCCCCATAGCGCGCGGTCGCCAGCCCGGGGCTCGGAATCGAGCCCCGGGTGCCCCAGAAGCGCAGGGTCAAACTCATCTAGCAGCTCGAGCCAGCGGACACCTCCCAGTATGGAGACAGGCCGAGGCCGCTCGCGAGCCGAATCGTCACATCTATGGTGTGACGTCCATTACATCAAATGTGCCGTTCATTACATCCGAATCTGCGAACGCTTCTCCAGCGCATCGCGATCGCCGACGGCGATCCGCCGGCGCTCGACCGTGATCAGTCCGGCATCCTGGAACTCCTTCATCGCGCGCGACACCGTCTCCCGGCTCGCGCCGATCATCTGCGCAATCGTCTGGTGGGTCAGCGGTTTGTCGATCGCGTTGCTCCCCGCCTCGTCGGCCAGATCGAGCAGGAGTCGCGCGATGCGTCCAGGCACGTCGAGTAGCACCAGGCCGCCGATCTTGACGTCGGCACGACGGAGGCGGCGCGACAGCTCGGTGAGCAGTGCCCACGCCACCGTCGGATTGGCCTCGACGCGACGACGGAAATCCTCTCGCCGCAGGATCAGCAGCTGTGAGTCGTCCATCGCGATGACGTGCGCCGACCGCGGCTGGTCGTCGATCAGCGCCAGCTCGCCGAAATGGGCGCCGGGTTCGAGCACGCCAAGAATGACCTCGCGGCCATCCTCGCCGATGAGCACGACCTTCACCCGGCCGGCGCGCAGGACGAACAGCGAGTCCCCGGGGTCGTCCTGGAATAGAATGACGCTCCCCTTGGGATAGGAGCGCTCGCGGGTGAGGTCGGCGAACTTCTGGATCTCGTCACGCTGGAGCCCGCTGAACAGCGGGATGGTGGCGAGGAAGTCGGCGGTCTGGGAGATCATTTCAGTCGCCATGGGAACCGGATCGAGACATTCCGGCTAACATTAGACGACCTCCAGGGCGGTGTCAAACGAGCAAACCGTTGTCGGCTTGTCTTTTACGTCCTGAGGTCGGTATATTTCGCAGCTAGTTCCGAATCAGTTCTTTCCGCCAGGCAGGGCTCAAATGAAGACCGACATCCATCCCGAGTACGCCACCGCGATCGTCAAGTGTGCGTGCGGCAACACCTTCGAGACGCGCTCGACGATCTCGGACATCCATACCGACGTCTGCGCCGAGTGCCATCCGTTCTACACGGGCAAGCAGCGCCTGGTCGATACGGCCGGCCGCGTGGAGCGGTTCCGCCAGAAGTACCAGACGAAGCCGGACGCCGCGAAGGAGAGCTGACCCTCTGAGCCTCCGCGACCTGCTGGGCGAGACTCTCGCCCGGGCGGCGGAGGTCGAGCGGCTGCTTTCCAACCCGGACACCTTCGGCGACTCCACCCGGAGCGCCGAGCTGGGTCGGGAGCACCGACGCCTCCAGCCGGTCATCGAGCTGGCGGCCGAACTCGAGAAGTCCGAGAACGAGCTCGCCGAGGCCCGCGAGCTCGTTTCCGTTGACGACGATCCCGAGATGGCGGCCGAAGCGGCTCACGAGGTGCAACGGCTCGAGGCCCGGATCAGCGAGCTCGAGGCGCGGCTGAAGCCTGCCCTCCTGCCGCACGATCCCCTCGACGACCGCAACGCGATCATCGAGATCCGCGCCGGCACGGGCGGCGATGAGGCCGCACTGTTCGCCGCCGACCTGTTCCGCATGTACACCCGCTTCATCGAGCGCGCCGGCTGGCGGCGCGAGACGATCTCCCACTCCGAGGGCACCCTCGGCGGCGTGAAGGAGGCCGTGTTCAAGGTCTCCGGCGACGGGGCGTTCGGGGCGATGCGCTGGGAGTCCGGCGTGCATCGCGTGCAACGCGTCCCCGCCACCGAGACCCAGGGCCGCATTCACACGTCGGCGGCCACCGTCGCCGTACTCCCCGAGGCGGAAGAGGTCGACGTCAAGATCGAGGACAAGGACCTGCGCATCGATGTCTTCCGCTCGAGCGGGCCGGGTGGGCAGAGCGTGAACACCACCGACAGCGCGGTGCGCATCACCCACATCCCCTCCGGGTTGGTCGTGTCGCAGCAGGACCAGAAGTCCCAGCTCCAGAACAAGCTCAAGGCCATGGAGGTGCTGCGCGCGCGATTGCTCGACCTGCGCGTCGCGGAGCTGGAAGCGGCGCGGTCGAAGATGCGCAAGTCGCAGGTCGGTACCGGCGACCGCTCGGCGAAGATCCGCACGTACAACTATCCGCAGAGCCGGATCACGGATCATCGCATCGGCTACACCACGCACGACCTCCCCGGGGTGATGGACGGGAAGATCCAGGAGATCATCGACGAGCTGAGGATGGCGGACGTGGAGGAGCGGCTCGGTGGGTAGCGACCGCACCGGGCCGGCCACGAGCACGGCGAGCGCGCTCGCCGTGCAAGCGAGGGGCGAGGTCGCCAGTTCGGCCACGAGGACCGTGGGCACGCTGCTCGTGGAGATGGCCGCGCAGCTCGCGCCCTCGCTCGGCACCGAGGCGACGCGCGAGGCGCGCGAGCTGCTCGCGGCGCTGCACGACAGGCCTCGCCACTGGCCGTCGCTGGCTCGCGCCGAGCCGGTGGACGCGACGGCGTGGAAGCACGCCCTGGCCGCCGCGGCACGGCGCGCGCGCGGGGCCCCGATGCAATACGCCGCCGGCCAGGCCGCCTTCCGGAACCTCACGCTCGGCGTCGACGACCGCGTCCTCATCCCGCGCCCCGAGACCGAGCAGCTCGTCGAGCTGGTCCTCGCGTACACCGCGAGCGGGGGCACCGGCGGCACCGTCGTGGACGTCGGTACGGGCTCGGGGGCCATCGCGCTCGCGCTGGCGAGCGAAGGGCCGTTCGAGCGCGTGATCGCGACCGACGTGTCGCTCGACGCGCTCGCCGTGGCCCGCGCGAATGTGCACCGGTGCGCCGACGTGCTGCGGGCGACGGTGGAGCTGCGACACGGATCGCTGCTGGGTCCAGTGCCCGAGCGTGGACTGCGGGCCGTCGTGTCGAATCCACCGTACATTGCCCTCGACGAGGCCGCCTCGCTTCCCGCGGCGGTGCGCGATTGGGAGCCGGCGGTCGCGCTGTTCAGCGGCGGCGCGGGGATGGGGACGATCGCCGCCGTGATCCGGCAGGCGGCGCTCGCGCTCGCACCGGGCGGGATGCTTGCACTCGAAGTGGATGCGCGTCGCGCCTCGCTCGCCGCGGAGCTGGTCGCGTCGCACGGAGCATACGCGGATATACGCGTGGAGCTGGATCTCACAGGCCGCGAGCGGTTCGTGGTCGCCAGACGACGGGAGGAGCAGGGATGATCGAGGACAAGGCGAGGGAGCTGGGCCGACTGATCGGTCAGAGTCCCGAGTATCAGGCGGTCAAGCGCGCGAACGACGCACTGGGACAGGACGCCGGTGCCGTGGCGCTGCTGAAGCAGATGGAGCAGCTTCGCATGAGCGCGCAGCAGCTGCTGCAGCGTGGCGAACGTCCCACGGAGGAGATGGAGAAGCAGCTCGACGGGCTGCTGGGCCAGGTGCAGCGGGAGCCGGTGTACCAGCGGCTCGTGTCCGCCCAGGAGAACTTCGACAAGACCATGGGCAAGGTGAACGACTGGATCGTCGAGGGCATCGAGCGCGGCGCGGCGAGCCCGATCATCACGTTGGGGTGAGCGACCGCGGTGGCGGGGGAGCGCTGATCGTGTTCGAGGGCGGCGAGGGCTCGGGCAAGTCGACCCAGCTGCGCCGCGTCTCGGCCGCGCTCGCCCGCCGCGCCGTGTCGCACGTCTGTCTTCGCGAGCCCGGCGGGACGCCACTCGGCACCGAGGTGCGGCGGGTCCTGCTGGACCGCGCTTCGGACATCGCGCACCGCGCCGAGGCGCTGCTCTTCATGGCGTCGCGCGCGCAGCTCGTGGAGCGCGAGATCCGGCCGGCGCTCGAGCGCGGCGACGTCGTGCTGCTCGACCGCTTCTTCCTCTCGACGTATGCATACCAGGTCGCCGGTCACGGCCTGCCCGAAGACGAGGTGCGTGCGGCCAACCACTTCGCCACCGGCGGACTCACTCCCGATCTCACGCTGCTCCTCATCTTTCCGGTCACCGAGGGGTTGGCGCGCGCGGCGCATCGCGCCGCCGCGCACGACCGCATGGAAGCCATGGGAGAGTCGTTTCACCGGCGCGTCGCGGCGGCGTTCGCCACCTTCGCCGAGCCGTCGTGGCAGGTGGAGCATCCCGAGTGCGGCCCGATCGTCGCCGTCGACGCCGAGGGGCGAGAGGATGAGGTGACGGCGCGCGTGAATGCGGTGCTGTCCGCCCGCTGGCCCGGAACTTTCCCAGGATCTGTCACATGAAATCGAGAGGGATCGTCGCCGCCGCCGTGCTGTCGAGCGCGCTGGTGTCGGGCGGCTGGCTCATGGAACGCGGGGGGCGCGCCGCGCCGCGTGACGCGAAGGCGCAGGCCCGCATGTTCGACGAGGTGCTCCAGCACCTGCGGCGCGACTACGTGGACACCCTCCCGGACTCGCTGCTCTATCGACGCGCCGCCGCCGGCGTGATCGATCAGCTGCACGATCCGCACTCGGTCTTTCTCGATCCACGCCGCCTGACGCGGCTGGACGAGAGCACGAGCGGGCACTACGCGGGCGTCGGCATCCAGATGGACGTGCGCGACAGCGGGATCACCGTGATCGGCGCGCTGCCCGGTTCCCCCGCCGAACGCGCGGGCATCACGACCGGCGATCGCATCGTGGAGATTCAGGACAAGTCCACGCACGGCCTCACGCAGGAGGAGGGGCTCAAGGCGCTGCGCGGCCCCGCGGGCTCCGTCGTCCGCATCACCGTCGAGCGGCCCGGCGTGCCGTCCCGCATGCCGTTCACGCTCAAGCGGGCCGACATCACCGTGAATCCGGTGCAGAACGCGCTCCTCGTGCGCGACGGCGTCGGGTACGTGGATCTCACCGTGTTCAGCTCTTCGGCCGCCGAGGCGCTTGGGCACGCGATCGATTCGCTGCGCGCTGCCGGCGCGAGATCGCTCGTGCTCGACCTGCGCGGCGACCCGGGCGGATTGCTCGATCAGGGCGTCGGCGTCGCGGACCTCTTCCTGGACGCCGGCCAGAAGATCGTGACGACACGCGGCCGGACGTCCGACGAGAATCGCACCTTCGCCGATGCCGCGGCGCAGCGGTTCGCCGACATGCCGCTCGTCGTGCTCACCGACAGCGGGACCGCGTCGGCCAGCGAGATCGTCGCCGGCGCGCTGCAGGATCATGACCGCGCGCTGCTCATCGGCACGTCGACCTATGGCAAGGGGAGCGCTCAGCGTGTCTTCCGATTGGACGACGGCGCGGTGAAGCTCACGACGGCGCTGTGGTACACGCCGAGCGGACGAAGCATCAACCGTCCGCGGCCGAAGGATACGGATGACGGCGATGGTGCGGCGCCGGCGGCGACGGATTCGACACCGCGCCCGCGCTTCCGCACGGATGCAGGGCGCACCGTTCTCGGCGGCGGCGGGATCGTCCCCGACGTGGAGGTGGCGAACGTCGCCGTGTCGACGGCCGATCGTGCGCTCCAGACGGCGCTGGGTGCCAAGGTGCCGCAGTTCCGTGACGTGATGGTCGACTATGCCCTGTCCCTCAAGGCGTCCGGTGCCATTCCGAACGCGCAGTTCGTCGTGACCGCGGCCATGCGCGACGAGCTCTATCGCCGGTTGCTGGCGCGCCGCATCGACCTTTCGCGTTCCGTGTACGACGCCGCCGCGCCGCTGGTGACGCGGGCGCTCGGATCGCAGATCACCCGTTACGTGTTCGGGCCGCGCGCCGAGTTCGCGCGGAACCTGCGGGAGGATCCCACGCTGGCGAGGGCGCTCGCGTTGCTGGAGGGAGTCGACACTCCGCAGGCGCTGCTGGCGCAGGGAAGGCGGTAGCGGCGTGAGGCCGGGATGCGGGAGACCCGTCGCGCATGCACTGGCCTCGCGCTCGCTACCGCCACGAGCTCACTTCCCGACCTTCTTCCCGTTCGGCCCGACGAGGTGCGCCGTGGTACCGCCCGCCTTCACCCCCGCGCCCTTCATGTCACCGGGCGCCTGGTCGCCGTTGTAGTAGTAGAGCGGGCTCCCGTTGTAGCTCGCGTGCTTGGCACCGTTGGCGCCCGTCGTGCTGCCGGCCATCGACGCCTTCACGGCTGTGTCGCCGGCCTTGGCCGTGGCGGTTCCGGGGACGGGAGTGAACTGCGTCAGGCAGTCGCCCGTGCAGGCGGCATCCATGACGTACACGGCGCGGCCGTTGGCGTCGGTGAGGATCATGCCAGTGCCGGGAGGCGCCGCCACTTCGAGGGCGACCGGTGCGTCCGCCGGCACCGCGACCGCCACCGGCGGCGCGTTCGGCGGCGTCACTACCACGGCGGCAGCGGAGTCCGCAGTGCTCTGCTTCTTGCTGCACCCTGCCGCGACGAGCATGACGAGCGCCAGGGACATGCGTTGGACATCGCAGCTTCGTGCCATGACTTCCCCCAAGTGAGTGGTCGGGGCAAGTGAACCATTCGCGATGCACGGCGCTGTCGGGGAAAGTCACCGCACCGGTCTGGGAGTACCGACGGGGGACCGGGAAGCGTGGCAGAGGGTTGTCCGGCATCGGGCGCCCCCCGTCCCGCGCGACTCTGGCCCGTCCAGTCACGGAGCCGTCCCCATGCGCACCCATTCCCTCCCCCCACCGCCTCTCTCGGCGCGCGACCACATCACGGGTCCCCGACGGCCCCGGTGGTACTCCTCGAGTACGACGACTTCGAATCGACGGACTGTGCACGGGCACTCCCCATCGTTCAGCTGGCCCGGCGAGAGCTAGGAGACGAGCTGTGCTTTGCCTATCGCCACTTTCCGCTCACCGACGTTCACCCCCATTCGCAGCTCGCGGCCGAAGCGGCGGAGGCGGCGGTGCTCAGGGGCGGTTCTGGCGCATGCGCGACATCCTGTTCCTCAATCAGAACGCGCTCGAGCTAGACGACCTGCTCGACCACGCGAAGCGGGCCGGCGCGAACCCCATCCGCGTCGCGGCGGAGCTGGCGGCCGGTACGCACACGGAGCGGGTGCTGGAGGATGCACGCGGTGCGATGCGCTGCGGCATTCGGACGCCGGCCCTGTTCGTCAACGGCGTCCGGTACGACAATCCGTGGGCCGAGCCGGCCGTGTTCATCAACACGCTGCAGCAGGTGGCCGCGATCGCGTCGGCGCACTAGCGGCAGGGCACCGAGACGAAGCGTGGGGAGCCGGCCGGATCAAGGGGTCAGAGTCGTTGAATGCTTCAACGACTCTGACCCCTTGATCCTTCGCGGACAGGAAAAACGGCGTCGCCCCCGCTGACTACACCGCGGCGAGGACGTTCGGATCGACGACGAGCTTGTTCTCGACCTCGGTGATGCCGGGCGCGTTGAGCGCGGCGCGCTCGGCGTCCCGCCGCTCGACGTACGAGCGCACCGTGCCACGCAGGATCACCCGATTGCCGTCGACCTCGACGGTGATACGATCGGCGTCGAACTGCGCCCCGCGCTGCAGCGCTTCCTTGATCTTCTGCTTCACGTCCTCCGGCGTCGGCTTCGACTTCACCGTGATGAGGTTCGTCACGCCGCGCACGCCCACCAGCGAGCGCACCGCCCGCGCCGCGGCGTCGCGCTGGAAGTACCAGTCCACGTCTCCCTCGAGGGTGACCCAGCCCTTCTCCACCTTCACCTTGATCCGGTCGTGGGGGACGGAGACGTTCCAGCGAAGCGCGTCCACGGCGGCGCGCGCGATGTCCGGATCGGCACGCTCGGAGCTGGACGGCAGTCTCACCTCGAGATCGTTGGCGATCGCCTTCACTCCCTTGATGCGGCTCGCCACTCGCTCGGCCTTCCACTTGTCGAGGTAGCTCTTGGTGTAGCCGGCCAGCGTGACGACGCCGTCGCGGACCGCGACGGCAATGTCGTCATCCTCGAAGGTCGGGTCGTACTTGAGCTCCTCGATGATGTCGTGCTGGATCTCGGCATCGGTGCGCGTCATGTGTCCTCCATCGAGCGGTGAGAGTGGCCGGCGACGTGGCGGGATGGATGCCGCGGCACCACCGGCCCACGTTCGCGTCGGCTGTCGTCCGCTGTTATCGGACAATGCGGAGCGCTCGCTCGCATTCCCCTGACGGTGCGGTGCCGGACAAGTCGGAAGACGTCACCTGTTTTTCCCGACGGCGCGCCCATGCGTGGTGACGATAGCGTTCTGCCGGATCGTCAGCGCCACTGGACGAGCAGAAGGAGCACACGCATGTGGTCTTCGGCAGCCGCCGTGTCCGCGAGGGTGGAGACGCTCATCCTGCGTCACCACGACGGCGACCGGCACGTGGCGGCGCGCCGGATCGGCATCGAGCAGGAGCGACTGACGGGCTTGCTGAGCGGCAACTGGGAGCTGTTCTCCCTCGACGCGATCGCCGCCGTGGTCGATCGCCATCCGGTGAGCGTCGCGTGGCTGCTCGGCATGACCAATCTCGACGAGGCGCGTAACGCCGCGCGCTCCGCCAACGCCTAGAGGAGAGGAGCAATGCAAGTCACGACCAAGCTGCCCAAGGAACGGCTCGAATCGTACTTCGACGCATTCACGAAGCACTTCCTTCGCAACGAGACGACGAACGCCGCCGACGTCGAGGTCATCTCCGCCGATTGGGGCGACCAGTTCGAGGCGGAGGGAGCGCACCTGACCGGCGTGTCCTACGACCCGAAATCGGATGCGCTGGACATCTTCTTCGAAGGTGGTGACCATCGGTCGCTCAAGCCGGCCGAGGTGTGGACGGTGGAGGACACCGACGGGTTCGTGCGGGCAATCGAGGTGGTGTTGGAGGACGGCACGCGGGAAGTCGTGCGGGTGCGCCGGCTTGGCGTACGGCCCCGTGACTGAGCGTTCCGCATCGGCGCGTCGCAACCGGGCCCACGCAGGCCCCATCATGAGGAGGTCACTCGCCTTGGCCACGAATGGGAAGGACGCCATGCTGGATCGATGGACGGGTAACTGGTGGGCGCTCGCGCTGCGGGCCACCGCCGCGCTGATCTTCGGCATCGTGGCCTTCGCCCTGCCGGGGCCAACCCTCGCGGCGGTCGTGCTGGTCTTCGGTGCCTACGCCATCGCCGACGGCGTGCTCTCGATCGTCGCCGCCGTGCGCGGCATCCGTCGGCACGAGCGGTGGGGCGCCATGCTCGCACAGGGGATTCTCGGCATCATCGCCGGCCTGATTGCCCTGTTCTATCCCATCGTCGGCGCACTCGGTCTGACCTATCTCGTCGCCGCATGGGCTCTGCTGACCGGCAGCTTCCAGATCGCTGCCGCGATCAAGCTGCGCCGGCTCATTACCGGTGAGTGGCTGATGATCCTCGGCGGCGTCCTGTCCATCGCGCTCGCGGTGATGATGGTACTCCTCCCGACCACCGGTATGCTGGTGCTGGTGTGGTGGCTCGGCGCCTATGCCATCATCACCGGCGCCGTGGGCCTCGCGTTGGCCTTTCGCGTTCGACAATGGTCGCGGGCGCACGCCTGAGGCCATGTGGCAGCGCCGATCGTCTTGGCGGTGGGGGATGACAAGCTATATGCCTGCGTACGCGATCTCGTCGCCCTCTCGACGATGCCGACATGGTGGATCGGCCGTCCGGTCGTCGAGATCGCGGTGGGCCTGCAGGATCTCCTCGTCACCATGTTGCGCGCCGATGCCGTGACGGTGGAGCTCGACGAGCGGTTCACGGGAAGCGACTGGCTGCTCGCGCAGGCGACATCGACGACCGGCGACGATGGCCTGCCGCTCCTCGCGATCCCCCGGCTGCGGCCGCGCGGCGCAGCGGTCGAGGCGCCATCGTCGCGGCGCGTGGCCACGTTGCCGATCGGGCTCGACGGCGAGTTGGGGCGGGTGCAGATCGGCGTCGACCGGGCCGACTTCCCGGAACGGTTCGAGCTGCTGCTCATGCAGGTGGCCGCCAACCAGGCGGCCACCTCCCTCCAGCATGCCGACCTGCTCTCCCGGCATCAGCAGGCAGAGCGTCAGCTTGGCGTCCGTGCCGCGCAGCAGGCCGTCGTCGCGCGGCTTGGTCTCCGTGCGCTGCGCGACGCCTCGCTGGATGGCCTGCTCAACGATGTCGTCGCCGAGGCGCGGCAGGCGATTGGCGCCGACTACTGCGACATCACGGAGCTCAGTCCCGACGCGCGGCGGCTCCAGGTACGGGCGGTCGACGGCTGGCCGTCGAACTGGATCGGCGTCACCTACGAGACGAACCCGGAGACGGTGGCCGGACGCGCCGTACTGACGGCCAGCCCGGTGCACGCGATCGATCTCCACGGCGATTCGCGCTTCGCCGGGGGTGCGTCGTCGCGACCGGCGGAGGTGCGCGGAAGCGTGAGCGTGGTGATTCACTGCCCACGCGGGCCGTTCGGGGTGCTCGGCGCGCACAGTCGCGCGCCCCGGGAATTCGCCGACGACGACGTGCACTTCCTCCAGTCGGTCGCGAATCTCCTCGCCGCGGCCATCGAGCGGTTGCGCACGGAGGCCGAGCGCGAGGACCTGCTGCTGAAGGCAGCCGCCGCGCAGTCCGAGGCCGAGCGCGCGAGCAGCGCCAAGTCGCAGTTCCTCGGCATCATGAGCCACGAGCTGCGCACGCCGCTGAACGCGATCGGCGGCTACGCCCAGCTGATGGAGGACGAGATCAGCGGCCCCGTCACGGCGGAGCAGCGCGCCCATCTCGGACGCATCCGGCGCAGCCAGCGCCACCTGCTCAACGTGGTCGACAACGTCCTGGGCTTTCTCAAGCTCGGGAGCGGGCGAATGCACTACGACGTCACGGACGTCGTGGTGCAGGAGATCCTCCAGGCAAGCGAGGAGCTCACGCGTCCCATGATGGCGGCGAAGCGTCTCCGGTACTCGCGCGGCGACATCGAGGACCATCTCCGCGTGCGAGCGGATGGACCCAAGCTCCAGCAGATCCTCGTCAACCTCCTGTCCAACGCCACCAAGTTCACCGACGCGGAGGGTTCGGTGTGCGTGGATTGTCAGGCCAACGCGCTCACCGTGAGCCTGCGCGTGACGGACACGGGAAGCGGCATCCCACCCGAGCGACTCGAGTCGGTGTTCGTTCCGTTCATGCAGGTGGAGGGTACACGGCGCCCTCGAGTGGAGGGCACGGGGCTCGGGCTCGCCATCAGCCGCGACTTCGCGGCGGGAATGGGCGGACAGCTGTTGGCCGAGAGCGTGCTTGGGAAAGGCTCCACCTTCTCGATCGTGATGCCGCGCCTGTGATGCCGCGCGCCAGGGGCGCCGCGGGATCGATGGCTAGTGTGCGCCGAGGATCCCGGCCTCGATGGCGAAGCGGACGTAATCGGTGCGATGGCTGAATCCCAGCTTGCCCTCCACTCGGCGCTTGTAGGCATCGACTGTCTTGCTGCTGATGCCGAGCCGCCGCGAGATCTCCGCGCCGCTGTAGCCTTCGGCCACCGAATGGAGGATCGTGCGCTCGCGCTCACTCAGCGCGCGGAAGCGGCTCCTCGCCGTCTCGTCGGTTCGCTGCGGCACGATCGCGGCCGCCAGCAGCCGCGCCGCCGCCGGACGCACGTATACCTCTCCCGACGCGACGACGCGCACCGCCTCCACGAGATCGGTCGGCGCCGCTGACTTGGAGAGGTACCCGCGCGCGCCCGCCTCGAGCAGCGGCAGCAGTCGCTCATGCTCGGCGTGCATCGTGAGGATGAGCACGCGCACGTTCGGCATCCGCAGCTGGACCTGCTTGAGCGCGGAGACCCCGTCTCCTCCCGGCATGTCGAGATCGAGGATCAGCACATCCGGCGAGAGCTGGCTCGCGAGCGACAGCGCCGTGATGCCGTTGTCCGCCTCTCCCACGATGGTGATGTCGGGCGCGGAGCGGAGCAGCAGGCGCAATCCCTCACGCACGAGGTTGTGGTCGTCGGCGAGCAGGACGCGGATGATCTCGTCGCTCACCGCCACCCCTCGTCGCGCGTAGCTGCGTGCGGCGACGCTGGCGGCGAGCTGGTTCAGGCGGTCCGAGGCGGGAGTGGAGGGAATGGATGTGGCATGAGCTGTCATGCAACGACCTCGTGCTGTGCCGCGCCGTATCGGCGATGGATCTGTTCCGTTCACCCCGTGCGATGCCGTCTTCGGCCCCGACTCCCGCGAGTCCCCACGTGTGAAGTCCGACGGCACGACGCGTCGCGGAGCGTTCGTGCTCGTCATCCGGCGCGCTCGGAAGGTGCTGCATCATTCACACCCATGCGGTTACACCTTCGCAAACGTATGGGGCAACGTACGAGGATTAGCTTGGCCTGTTGTCGGGGAAATGGGAAGGGAGACACCGCGCGCACCCACCCGACCGCGGTAGCGAGGCCGGGCAAGTGAAGGTGCCCACGAATGCGGCGGACCCTACCGGTCGACGATTCGCGTTCCGGCGGGCGGCGTGAAGACGAACGCGGCGGCCTCGACCGGCACGTTCGTGCGGAACGACGTCAGCCGAACCTTGCGCCGCACGCCGTTCTGCTCCGTGACCTCGAACTGCCGGATCGTGGCGTCGGCGTCGTCGATGTACACCGTGGCCGTCTTGAATGGGGCGCCGCTCGTCGCCTTGGGCACTAGGACGAACCCGTGCGTCGGACGCCCGCTCACCACCTGCGTCCCCGCGGTCGACACGGTGTATCGGGTGCGCGGGGCGGTGAGGAACTGGGCGCTGAGATCCACGGTGCCCGTGCCGCCGCTGCCGAGCGTCGAGCGAATGACCTGTCCC
>Ga0193699_10000697_pt1 | contig 13757 bp, 11 predicted proteins | sample L3c2metaG_FD_160095 | JGI IMG/M metagenome (GOLD analysis project Ga0193699, IMG submission 160095) | Soil microbial communities from a riparian zone of the East river system, Colorado, United States - L3c2 | ecosystem: Environmental > Terrestrial > Soil > Riparian zone | place: USA: East... | reverse complement strand
GGTTCCCAGCAAAAGAACCCGTTCCGGCGTGGTCGGTCCGATATACCAAAGCGACAACAACGCAATGGCCGAACAGGCGAACGCACCCACGAACCAGGCGCGCCGCCCGGTCAGATCGATCAGCATCGCGCAGGCGAAACTCGAACCCAACGTCACCACATTGGTGAGGAGCTGATAGCGCAGCGCCACGTCCAGGGGCAGATGGAAGATCGTCCGGTACAGAGTCGGCATCCAGGTCGCGAGCCCATAATTGACGAAATAGGTGGCGAACCACATCACCCACACCACCAGCGTGCGGCGAAGATAAAGCGGTCCGAACAGATCGGCCCAGGATGAGCGTTTCAAAGGCGTGACAATGGCGCGCTCCGGCACCGGCAATTTGCGCCCCAACGCTTTCTCGGTGCCGCTTTCCACAACGCGCAGCGCGGCTTCGGCTTCCGCATAGCGACCCCGCGCCGCGAGCCAGCGCGGAGATTCCGGCAGCAGCCATTGCAGGAACAGCACGATCACGGCGGGAATCGCGCCGACAAAGAACATGGACTGCCACCCGAAATTCGGCACCATCCACAATCCCAGCAAGGATGCGGCAAGGATGCCGCAGGGGAACACCAGCTCGAACAAGAGCACAAATCTCCCGCGTCCCTTGGCCTTGGCGAGTTCGCCGATATAGGTCGCGGCCACCGGTACTTCGCCGCCCAGCCCGAATCCCTGCAGCGTGCGCAAGACGAGCAGCGACGCGTAATCCCAGGAAAAGGCGCAGGCGAAACTCAGAATCGCGAAGGTGGCGATCGAGGCGACAAGCGCCTTCATGCGTCCGTAGCGCTCGGCGTACCAGCCGAAGAACAGCGCGCCCAACAGCTGGCCGAAGAACCCCGCCGAAATGAGAAAGCCGATCTCCTGCGGCGTGAGTTTCCACAATGGCACGATCACCGGAAGGATGTATGCGATGGAAAGCGCATCGAAGGCATCGAAGAAAGTCGCCGTGCCGATGATGATGCGCGTGCGCACCTGCCAGAAGGACAGAGGCAGTCTCTCAATCCGCGCCGCCACTTCACCCGCGAAGCGATCGCGCCTTTCGTCCAGGCTGTCGTCTAGAAGCGCGGCCATGGCTCTCCCGTTTTTCTTTCAGGGGCGCAGTTCATCCTCGTCGAGAAACGGAAACGAGACCATGCCGCAGCAGGAAATTCTGAGGCACGGGATTGGCGGATGCTCATCCCGCTTGTCGGAAAGCTCGGACGCGGTGAGGCTTCGCACCGGAGTCATTTGGCGCTCAACACGGCTGCGGTGCACCGGCTCCGCCGCGGTGCGCTCGGCGTCGGTCGCCTGAGCGTCGACGGCCAGGGTCTTGGGATCGAGCACCACGCCGTAATAATCCCGGGCGGCGCCCAGCGAGACATAACCCTGGCGCACATCCTCGCGCACGAGTTCCGGCGCGCGCTCCAGCGGCGAGCCGAACCCGCCGCCGCCGCCCGAGCGCAACGCATAGGCATCGCCGCGCTTCAATTGTGCCGTCAGGATCTTCGCGTTGACGCGGTCCTTGTCCCATTCGCCGTTGCGGCGCAGCAGCACCTGATTGCCGCTTCCTTCGAGCCCGCCCATCAGCCCCCATGGCAGGCAATGGGCGCGGTCGATGCTGGCGTTCAACGTCACGTCGGTCAGCGCCTGTACGACGGTCTCGCAGCCCAAGCCGCCGCGATGTTTCCCCGCGCCGCCGGAATCGGGGATCAGGGCATAGCGTTCGATCAGCAGTGGATATTTGGTTTCCAACTGTTCGCGCGGCGAATTATGCGTATCGCCGTCATTGATGCAGACCGTGCCCGAAATGCCGTCCTCGCTCGCTTTCGCGCCCCAGCCGCCGCCGAGAGGCCCCATATGGGCAAGAAAGAATTTCCCGTCTCTGGGGTCGATGCCGTGCACCAGCGAGACGCAAAGATCGGCATGGTGCCCCGCAATGACCTGGGAGGGGATAGCATCGACCAGCGCCTTGAACACCGTGTCGATCACCGTCATCGGATAGGTCATCCACCAGCGCATCGGTGCAGGGCGAGTCGCGCTGATCACCCGTCCCGGCGGCACGATCACCTTGAGATTGCGGAACGAGCCGTCATTGATCGGATAGTCTGTGGGCGAGGTCAGGCATTTGAACGCCACCTGGGCGCAGGCATGACCGGTGGTGACGCCCGAATTGTAGAAGCCGCGCACCTGCTTGGACACATCGCTCAAATCGATGGTCATCTCATCGCCCGAAACCACCACGCGGATCTTGATCGGAATCGGCGCGCCGACGCTTATCCCGTCGTCGTCCATGAAGGACTCCGCCTCATAGACTCCATCCGGGATGTCGCGGGTCCGCGCCCGCGCAGCTGTCTCCGACTGGTCCATGATGGCGGCGATGGACCCCAAAACCTCGCTGCGGCCGTAACGATGGATCAGTTCGAGGAAGCGCTTTTCGCCGCTCTTCACCGCGGTGATCTGTGCGCGCAAATCCCCCATGGCGCGCTCGGGAATGCGCACATTCATCCGGATGATGTCGACGAGGTCCTGATTGACCACGCCCTTCTTGGCGTATTTGACAATCGGAACCTGCAGCCCTTCGGAGAAGATGTCCGTAGTGATGCCGCCGAGCGTTCCGCCCACATCCTGCCAATGCGCCATGCAGCAGGAAAATCCGATCAGCTCGCCCTCATGGAAAATCGGCAGTGAGAACGTCATGTGGTTCAAATGGCTGCCGGTGATGTAGGCGTCGTTGGTGAGAAGGATGTCGCCGGGCTCGATGCCGTCCTTGCCGAAATGTTTCAGCTTCGCCTTGATGGTTTCGGCCATGCCGCGGATGAAGGTGGGAAGGCCCAGGCTGATGGAGACCGTCTCGCCGGTAGCGGTGAAGAGCCCAACCGTGAAATCCAGCGCCTCATAGATGATCATGTTGTAGGCGGTGCGCATCAGATTGGTCTTCATCTCCTCGGTCACGGCGATGACGCCGTTGCGCACGATCTCGATGAGGACTGGATTGAGGCGGGTCTCTGCTTGCGTCATCGCATGCCCCCAACGGCGATGACAAGATTGCCGAGCGCATCGACAATCAGTACATCGTCCGGCATCAGAACCGTGGTGGAGGCGTGCTCTTCGATGAGTGCCGGCCCGACGATGCGATTGCCCGCGAGGAGCGCGTTGCGATCGAACGCGGGCGTTTCGATGAATCGTCCGGCGAAACAGGTTTGATGTACGCCGTGTCTCGCCCCCGGCGACGGTGCATCGCCGCCGCTTGCCAAGCGTTCGAATTTTGGTTTCGCCAGGGCTCCCGTCACCGCCGTGCGCAGACTCGCAATCTCCGCAGGCTCCGAGGGAGCCGACGTGCCATAGCGCCGCTCATGTTCTTTATCGAACAGATGTTTGATCGCGGCCCGATCCTCTTGTTCGAAACACTCCATCGGCACGTCCATGGTGACGAGATGCTCCTGGCCGACATAGCGCATATCGAGTGAGCGCGCGACGCGGACGGTGTGCGTGTGAACACGGGTCTGTTCGATGGCGTCGCGGCCTTTGGCTTCGAGCCTATCAAAAATCTCCTCGAATTCGTTGAAGTTCAGCTCGGCAAGTTTGGTGAAGCGAGTCTGCACATAGTCGTAGCGCAGATCCGAGAACAGCATGCCGCACGCCGAAAAATGGCCCGGCGCACGCGGGATCAAGACGCGCGTCACGCCCAACTCGCGGGCGACTGCCGTCGCATGCAAGGGGCCCGCGCCGCCATAGGCCACCAGGATGAAATCCCCGACATCCAAACCGCGCGCCGTCGTGACCGCTTTCACGGCATAGGACATTTTGGTCACGGCAATGTCGATGATGCCATTGGCGGCGTCGATGATGTTCATGCCAAGCGGCGCAGCGATGCGTGTGTAAAGCGCGCGTTCGGCGGCGATGCGGTCGAGCCGCATTTCCCCGCCGAGGAAATTCTCCGCGCTCAGGCGCCCCAGCACCAGATTGGCATCGGTGATTGTCGGCTCTCGCCCGCCCTGGCCGTAACAGGCGGGTCCGGGCATCGCGCCGGCGCTCTCAGGCCCAACATGCAGCGCGCCGCCTTCGGCCACGCGGGCGATCGACCCGCCGCCGGTCCCGACTTCGAAAATGTCGATCATCGGAATTTGGATGGGGAGGGCCTTCTCGTAGCCGCCGACCAGGGCCGCACCTGTCGTCAGCACCTGGGAGTCGAAGATCACGCCGGCCTTGGCCGTGGTGCCGCCCATGTCGAACGCGATGGCATTTGCGATGCCGAGCTCGCGGCAGACGGCTTGCGTGGCGATGACGCCCGACGCCGGCCCGGATTCAAGCATCCGCACGCATTCTTTTCGTGCCTGGTGCATTTCGAACAACCCGCCGGTCGATTGCACCACCAGGAAAGCCCCGCCGAACCCTGCGCGCGTCAGATGCTCCCCGATCTCGGACAGATAGCTCGCGACGCGGGGGCCGATATAGGCATTGGCCGCGACCGTCGATGAGCGTTCGAACTCGCGATATTCCTGCGACAGCTCGTGCGATGTCGTGATGAAAACACCCGGCAAAAGCTCTTCGAGAATCGCTTTCGCGCGCAGCTCATGCGATGCGTTGCGGTAGCAGTGCAGGAACAGCACCGCCACCGCCTCGATGCCCTCGCGTTTCAGCAGCGCGGCGAACTCCACGATCTCCTCATCGCGGAGCGCCTTTAGCACCTCGCCCGTGGCAAGCATGCGCTCGCGCACTTCGTAACGGTGTTCGCGCGGCACCAGCGGGCGGTGCTTGGAAAAGAACAGATTGTAGGAATCGGGCCTGTTTACGCGTCCGATCTCATAGATGTCGCGAAACCCTTCGGTGATCAGCAGCGCCGTCTTCGCGCCGGTCCGTTCCAGGATCGTGTTGATGGCGATGGTCGAGCCGTGCAGGAACAGGCCCGCATCGGCAAAATTGGTCCCCGCTTTCGCGACGCCGGCTTCGATTCCTTCGACGAGTGCATCGGGCGTCGACAGCGCCTTGCCCAGCAGCAAACGTCCGTTGGCCTCGTCGAACGCTGCGATATCCGTGAAGGTCCCGCCGATATCCGCAGCCAGCCTCAAGGTGTGGGATTTGTGATTTTGCTTCACTGACCAAATCCACCAATCAGCAACGTCCGCGATGGCTTAAGCCGCGTGCAGCACCACATCCACGTGGATTGCGTCAAAGGGGAATTCGACGTGGCCATCTTCCGTCTTGCGCAAGATTCCGCCGCCCAGCAGCGTTTGGACATCGGCGTGCACGGCCTTGACGTCACGATTGACCCGGCGAGCTGCCTCACGGATCGACATGGGGCCGGCTCCGGCCATGGCGCGGATCAATTCCCAGCGTTTCGCTGTAAGCAGCTTGAACAGAAGCTCTGGCGTCGCGAAGCTGATGCGCGCGCCCTGTTTGCGGCCCTTGAAAGCGTCAAGTGCGCGGCGGTTTACCGTCTGTCGATTTGCAATTCCCAACGTCACCGTTTTCATATCACCACCTCATATCCACATCGCGCCAGAAATCGGCAAGCAGGGCCTCGGGGGTCGTGAAAGCGTAACGCCTCTCGGTATTTCCCATGTGCCGATGGTCTCCCTTGCCTGCTTCATTGTCGTAGCGAAGCACGCAGACGCCGTCCTCGACGAGTGCCGGCCTATATTTGAACCTATGCGCCGAGCCGCGCACGGAACGCGATAGACGCCAGATAACGATTTCGACGAAAGCGTTTTCGGCGAGCACATGTCTCTCATCGATCATGAGCTCGGCGGCCATGTTGGAGAATATAACAACGCAAACGATGTGTTGTCAATTACTCCAACATCTTCCTCGGAGGCTGGTGATCAATCGGCGCGAGCGCGTTCCAGCTGCTGGGCCAGCTTCACTACGTCGGGGGGCGACGCGTAAATTTCCCTGATGAGCTTCTCGACCTCGGTACCGGAAACCGGCCGCACTTCCAGCTCGAGCCGCTTCGCCTCGGCGAGGAATTTCGGGTCCTTCATCGTGGCATCGAAGGCTGCACGCAACGCTTGGACCCGTTCGGCGGGAATGCCCGGAGGCGCCGCGAAGGGGCGCGCGATGCTCTGGCGCGAGGTGATCAGTTTCAGCGCCGCTTTGTTCTGCGGCGTTGTCGCCAAGTCCATGGCCAGCGGCACGTCGGGCAGATCCTCGTGCTTCTGCAGCGCCAATTGCACCACAATGTTGATCTTCTTGCCGTCCAACAGCGGTTTGCTCTGGCTCAGCAGGCTGCTCCACGACCAGCCGCAGCGCCCTGTCACTTCGCCCCGCTCCATGCCGAGATTGATGTCCGCGCCGCCGCCGGAATAGCCGGTGACGACTTTCATCGGCAAATGGAACATGTTGCGCAGCACGACCGGAAAGATTTCGCTGTCGGCACCAGCGGCTGACGCTCCGATGATCGTGGGTTTGGTCTGCAGATCCTGCCAGGTCTTGATTCCTTTGGTGGCCCAGAAGGCGCAGACGGAGACCTCGTTCGAGACGCTGCCGATCCAATTGAACTTGGTCGCCTCGAATTGCGTGCCTTGCGCGTGGCCGAGCAGGGGCTCGATCACCAGTCCACGCGCGAAGGTGCCGATGACGGTCCCATCCTTGCGCGCGACATTGTAGAGATAGTTCATCACCTTCACGCCGCCGGCGCCCGGCATGTTCTGCGGCACCATCGTGGGATTGCCCGGAATGTGGGGGCCCATATAGCGCGCCAGCGTGCGCGCATAGAGATCATAGCCGCCGCCCGGACCGAAGCCGACCAGCACCTGGACAGTCTTGCCCCTATAGAAATCGGCGACCGCGTCCGCCGCATGAGCCGGCGCCAAAGCCGCCGCTGCCATCACCGCCGACGCCGCAACGGACGCACAGAGCCGCGTCAGTCCGTTCATGGCAAATTCCTTCCCATCGCAAACCGCAAAAAAGAGCGCACGCCGAACCGGCATGCGCCCTTTAAACTGTTCAGGCCCGATATCCCATGGCGGAATGGGCCTTTGCCTGCACATGCACGTCAACAAGCTCAAGCGGAGATTCGGTTTCTTCCAGCATGCCCCAGCTCTTCAGCCATGCGTAAGTGCGCTGCATCTCCTCGATCGGAATCGGCGCCGGATCGCACACCACAATGCGGCCCTCGCGAATGTCTTCCGGCTTCAACGTGCCGATCTCAGGGTCTTTGGCTTTGTGATAGTCGATGAAGTAATGCAGATAGCCCGCCTTGTTGGCATTGATGCGCTTCACCGCCTCGCGCACCGCGCGGTTGAACGCGCCGTAAGTCTCCGCGTCCACTCTGTCGGACGCCACTTCGGTGCCGTGGTAGAACGCCGAGCAGATCGTGCGGCAGCCCTTCTTCTCGGCCAGCGTGATATAGGGCTCGGTCAGCGTCGTCGCCTCGATCTCGCCCTTCATCATGGAATCGAAGCGGTAGCGCGAGCCGTTGGGCGCACGGCACACTTTGATCAGGTCGCGCGGCAGAAACCCCTCCAGAAGATGCAACGCGAGATAGTGGGTGCCGAAATAAAACGGCACGCCGACCGTGCGGTTCGCCAGCTGCTGCGCCGTATAGACCTCCGAATCCGGCCGCACCACGATCGCACCATAGGTGACGATGCCGCGCCGCCCGACCTGCCTCGACCCAACGCCCGTGTCCTGCACGCGGCAGTAATTCCCCCACTCGCAGGCGTTGTACATGTCGGCCTGGCCCTGTTCCAAAAGGCGGCCATGGCTGGAGAACGGATTGACTCCTTTCTGGCTGGTGATGGCGGTATCGGTCTTCTTCTCGACGCCCTTTTCGCGGTCCGCCCACTCGACCTGCAGACCTTCCTTCTCGAACAGGCCCTCGTCATACGCCACCAGTTCCGGCAGACCCTGGAAAGGCGCCGTCGTCTCCAAGATAAGCTTCTTCTTCATTGCCATTCTCCTACGTTGCGATTCCCGTGGCGATCCGCGCGCGGCACCGCAAATGCGGCATGCCGGCGATCAGCCTCAATTCTCGATTTCCTGCGAAATTTAAGCCCAACCCCAGGGCTGGTCAAACCAGCGCCCCCCTAAGATCACCAGCTTGGTTAGCAATTTCGTGAATATCCGGCGCGCTTCCGGCCCTTGTCCCGCTTGGAGACCGGCAATCCCTCAGTGTAGTTTCGACCACGCGTAACGAGGTGTTAGAGGCTCATGGCGCCGCAGCAAGTCGACATTGCCCAGATCGTCGAAACCCAGGACGGCAAGTGGTTTGCCGCCACGACTTTTCTCCTTTGCTGCCTTGTGATGCTGGCCGATGGCTTCGACAATCAGGCGATCAATTATGCCGCGCCGTCGATCATCGCGGAATGGGGCATCAACCGGGCATTGATGACGCCGGTGTTCAATATCAGCATTGTCGGCTGGATGACCGGGTCGATCGTGTTCGCCATGCTGGCCGACCGTATCGGGCGCCGTCCCTCCATCCTGCTCGCGGCATTGCTGTTCGGCGGCTTTACCTTCCTCATTCCCATGGCCAGCAACCTGGTCGAGCTTTCGGTTCTGCGGTTTTGTGCAGCATTCGGCGTCGGCGGAGCCATGCCGATGGCCATTGCGCTGATCTCCGACTATTCGAAATCGAAGAACCGCGGGTTCCGCATCACGCTGATGTATCTCGGCTATACGGCGGGTTCCTCGGGCGGTGGCCTTCTGGCGGCCGAAATCATTCCGCAATATGGCTGGCGCTCGGTTTTCTATGTGGGCGGCATCGGCGCGCTGGCGATAGCGGCGGTTCTGCTGCTGCTGCTCCCGGAATCGGTGCGCTATCTCATTCTCAAACGCCCTGGGGACAGCCGTATTCTTACCTATGCGCGGAAGCTGAAGCCGAACGCCGGCTTCGGACCCGCTACGCAGTTCTCCATCCAGGAGACCGTCAGGAAGGGCGTTCCGCTGAAGCACCTCTTCACCGAGGGGCGCTCCGCCATGACCATCTTCCTCTGGCTCGCGCTCGGATTTTCCTTTGTCACGCATTTCTTCCTGTCGCAATGGCTGACGACGCTGTTGACCGATCAGCTTGGCTTCGCCAACGCCGCGCGCACCCAGGCGCTGTTCCAGCTGGGTGCGGCCTTCAGCTTCATTTTCGGCTTCCTGATCGACAAGAAGGGCATTCCCGTCATGACATTGGTCATGATCCTGGGGGCGCTTCCCGTCGCGGCCATCGGCCTTGTCACGAATGTCGGTGTGCCGATCACCATGGCCATGTCGCTCGCCTCGGGTATTCTGGTGCTCGGCGGGAATATCGGATTGAACGCGGTCTCGAGCATGATCTATCCGACGTTCATTCGTTCCACGGCTACCGGAGCGGCCTTCGCCGTGGCGCGTATCGGCGCCATTCTTGGCCCGATGCTTGCGGGACTGCTTATCTATATCGACACGCCGCTCGATATGATCTTCATTCTCGGCGCGCTGCCGATGTTGGCGGCGGGCGCGGCCTCCTTCATGCTCGACAAATCGATCACGCCTGATGCCGCCCGCGAGATGGCATCGCGTTCGGCTCTGGCGCGCCACTAAGGCGACGACATGGACAAATCCAAAGCGATGCTCGCCGATGCGGGCCGCGTCCTGGCACATGAGGGGCAGGGCGATTACGTCGCGGGCCATGTCTCCCTGCGGCTGCCCGATGCACCCGACCGTTTCTACATGAAGCCTGCGGGCATCGGCCTCGAAGAGATGACCGATGAGAACATCATCACCGTCGATATCGAAGGCAACAAGGTCGCCGGTACGTCCGGACGCCACAACGAGGTCTTCATCCATTCCGAGGTCTTGCGCGCGCGGCCCGATTGCAACGCGGTGATCCACACCCACGCCGCTTATGCCGTGGTGTTCTCTTCGCTCGGCAAGCCGCTTCTGCCGGTCTCCAATGACGGCGCGTTCTTTGCGAACGGCCTGCCGGTCTTTTCCGAAACCACCGAACTGATCATCAACCAGGCGCGGGGCAAAGCTGTCGCGCGAACCCTCGGCGCCCACGGCGCGCTTATCCTGCGCAATCACGGCATCGTCACGGCCGCGCCGACCATGGAAGAAGCTGTTTGGCTGGCCCTGAAGCTCAACCAGGCTTGTCACGCCCAACTCATGGCGGAATGGGCGGGCGGGCCTAAATTCGTTGGCGACCCCGAACAGGCGAAAATCAAGGGCGCCTATGCCAGCCGGCCCGACATGCACGCCGCAGCCTTCAACTATGTGCTGCGGCGCTCCAAGCGGTGAAGGCTCCTGTCCTGATCGCCGACAGGCTTGACTCCGGCCATGCCTCCGCCTCCTGATTGGCGTGGAATTGAAGGGAGATAAGCCGATGGCCCAAACCGACACCAAAGTGGATAATGGCGTGAACGTGGAAGCGCTTCTCGGCGCCCGCAAGGCACTCACCGAAGCGCCGGAAGCCGCCCAATTTACGTGGCGAGCCTCCTGCGAATGGATCAACGGGACCCACAGCCAGTCGATCGTCCAGGGCTTCTTCGGCCTGGGCGCGGAACAGGCCCACAAGACCAAATTCTCCTTCGACGCCGATCACCCCGAGGTCTTCGCCTCCGAGGACAAGGGCGCGACACCCGTCGAATATGTGCTCGTCGGCCTCGCCAGCTGCCTGACCGGCGGCATCGCAGCGGTTGCCCAGCACCGTGGGATTCAGCTGCGCTCGGTCTCCGCGACCATCGAAGGCGGCATGGACCTTCAGGGCATCCTCGGAATCGATAGCGACGTGCGCAACGGCTTCGACGGCATCAAGGTCAAATACAAGATCGACGCCGACGCGACTCCCGATGAGATCAAGGCGCTCGTCGCCCAGTCGCAGAAGCGCTCCGCGGTCTTCGACGTGATCACCAACCCGACGAATGTCACCGTCGAGGTGAACTGAGCGCGCGTCTCGCGCGGGCGCAGGAGCGGCTGCCGTTCGCAACATCACCACCATCGTCATCGGCGCCGGTCACGCCGGCCTGGCGATCAGCCGCTGCCTCAGCGAGCGCGGCATCGATCATGTGTTGCTCGAGCGCGGCGAGGTGGCGAATTCCTGGCGCACCGAGCGCTGGGATTCGCTGCGCCTGCTGACGCCCAATTGGCAAAGTCGCCTGCCCGGCTATGGCTATGAGGGCGATGATCCCGATGGCTTCCGCACCATGCCGGAAACCATCGCCTTCATCGCCCGCTATGCGCGCATGATCGATGCGCCGATAGCGACCCACACGGCGGTGACCTCGCTCACCTGCGACGATCCCGGCTACATCGTGACGACAGATCGGGGCGAATGGCGGTGCCGCAGCGTCGTGCTCGCCACAGGCGCGTGCAACATCGCGAGCGTCCCTGCTTGTGCCGCCGCCGTGCCAGCCCAAATCCATACGTTGACGCCGATGCAATATCGCAACCCGGGCCAGCTTCCGCCCGGCGGCGTCCTCGTCGTCGGTGCTTCGGCAACCGGGATCCAGCTCGCCCACGAGATCCACCGTTCCGGGCGGCCAGTTACGCTCTGCGTCGGCGAGCACATCCGCGCGCCGCGAATCTATCGCGGCAAGGACATCCAGTGGTGGATGGAACATTCCGGCGTTCATCACGAGCGCTACGACCAGGTCGACGACATCGCTCGCGCGCGGGGCGTGCCGTCCATGCAGCTTGTCGGCTCGCCCGAGCGCATGACGCTGGACCTCAATGCGCTCAGCTTTATCGGTGTGAAGCTGGTCGGCCGTCTCGCCGGCATCCGTGATGGCAGCGCGCAATTCTCCGGTTCCTTGCGCAACCAATGCGCCCTGTCCGATCTGAAGATCAACCGGCTGCTCGACACCATCGACCAATGGGCGACTCACAATGGCCTCGACGGCGAGATCGAACCGCCGTCCCGCCTTGCCCCCACGGATGTCGAAGACTCTCCGCCGTTGGGAATGGATCTCGCAAGCGGCGAGATTAAGACGATCCTCTGGGCCACGGGTTACCATCCCGATTATTCCTGGCTGCATGTTCCCGTGCTGGATCGCAAGGGCCAGGTCCGCCATGACGGCGGCGTCACGCCATCACCCGGCCTCTATCTGATGGGTATGCAGTTCCTGCGCCGCCGCAAATCCGCGCTTATCGACGGCGCCGGCGATGACGCGCGCGATCTCTCGGCCCATCTCACCGCCTACCTCGCCCACCGGCCGCACTAGTCCATTTTACCTTCCCCCCTTGCGGGGGAAGGTGGCACGAAGTGCCGGAAGGGGGGCGTCTTGGCACAGCTTTCCTTTCCTCCCCTGTTGTCACGGGGAGAGCCTGTCCCAGACTTGAACGTGGATGCCGAGCGCTGGTGCGCGAGCGGGTGGTGGGCCTTTCGCCGATCGTCCTCTTGCCATCACCGAAACATTGTCACGCTAGCTACCGGAATAGATCGTGGACTCGCATCCGCGACGAGCGTCATCACCAAACAGATCGCACCCAGTAATATTGTAACTGCTAGGACAATTGTGTCGCTCATTTTGAAGTTGCCTCAAGTCGAACCGGATTTTCCCCCCCTCCGGCCCAATCGAGCAATTCGGCGATGTGCACCGTCGGCAATTCTCCCGCCAAATGCGTCAAGCAACCGATATTCGCCGACGCGATGATCTCCGCGCCCGTCGAGCGTATCGCCGCGAGCTTGCGCGCCCGCAATTGATCGGCGATTTCCGGCTGTAGTAAGCTATAGCTCCCTGCCGAGCCGCAGCAGAGATGTGCGTCGGGAATCGGTGCCAAACGGAATCCCGCTGCAGACAGTAAAGTCTCGCCCCGTCCGGAGATCTTCTGCCCGTGCTGCAGCGTGCAAGGCGGATGGAACGCGATCACCGGCGCCGCTGCCACCGCTGCTGCAGGAGCCGCTGCAGGCCGCGCCAATTCGGTGAAGTCCTTTACCTTCGCTGCGAAACCTTCGGCGCGCCTCTTCCATTCGGGCTCGTCGGCAAACACTCGCGGATAATCTTTCAGGAACGCCGAACAGCCGCTCGCGGTGATGAGCACCGCGTCCACGCCGCCTTTCGCGCTTTCCTCTTCGTACGCGCGAATGACCTTGCGCGCATATTCCTTGCCCATCTCCGCCTTGCCCAGATGATAAGCCAGCGCCCCGCAGCATCCCGACCGCTCCAACCGCTCAACCCGCATATCCTCGCGCGCGAGCACGCGCGTTGCCGCCGCATCGATTCCCGGCGCAAGCGTCCGCTGCACGCATCCGGGCAGCAGCAGGATGCGCGGCGCGCCGGACGAAACATCCGGCACGGACCCATCGACGCGTTTGCGCTCGCCGACACGCGCCTTGCGGCTCATCACGCCGAGCTTCCCGGGAAGGCGCGTCAGGATCGGCGCGAACCATCGCGATACAATGCTGAGTGCTGCAAACAATTTCGGCCGCGTCAGCACGAAGAGAAGGAACGCGCGGAACAGCCGCTCCGGCAAGGGCCGCCTGTAATGGTTCTCGATATAGCTGCGCGATGTGTCGATCAGCGCGGAATAATCGACGCCCGACGGGCAGGCGGTCTTGCAACCCAGACAAGAAAGACAGCGGTCGAGATGCTTCACGGTCTCCGGCGTCGGTGGTGCCTCGCTCTCCAGCATATGCTGCATCAGCACGATGCGGCCGCGCGGTCCATCCCGTTCGTCCCCGAGCAGCAGATAGGTCGGGCATGTCGCGGTGCAGAATCCGCAATGCACGCACGTGCGCAGTGCCTTTTCCGCATCCTTCATGTGCGGATCGGTCAGCTGCTCGGCACGGAAAGCAGTACGCATCAGATATCCTCGAACATGCGGCCGGGATTCAAAAC
>Ga0193699_10000696_pt1 | contig 13787 bp, 16 predicted proteins | sample L3c2metaG_FD_160095 | JGI IMG/M metagenome (GOLD analysis project Ga0193699, IMG submission 160095) | Soil microbial communities from a riparian zone of the East river system, Colorado, United States - L3c2 | ecosystem: Environmental > Terrestrial > Soil > Riparian zone | place: USA: East... | reverse complement strand
CATAGCACTCAGGGTCGATGATATCGCCTCCCACCGCCGCCTTCCCCAAAAGTCAATCCACTATCTTTGGTCGGGAACGATTGACTCAACCGGCGCGGGAAGGTGGAGTGGGGTTTTGTTGGGGGAGTCGAGTTGATCCGTTTAGCAGCATTCCGGTCGTTGATAGTTGTAGCCGCCGTAACAGCCACCGTCATCAAGAGAGAATACATGCGTTCGTTGTTGCTGTTGCTGCTCTGCCTGTTCACCACACCGTCCTCAGCCAGCGTGTTTCATCTTCAAGGCGGCTCCTACCAAGTAACCGGCGATTTCGGCGCTCACGGCATCGTCGGGTCGGTGTCAGCGTCGTTCTCGTGGACGCCCGTTCCGGGCTTGCCATACGATCCCTTCACCGGTCCGTTCTTTGGCTTTTTCATCACCGTCCGCGTCAACGACGGCCAGTTTCAGTCCTGTTCGTTCAGTCAGGCTGAGAGCAGGTGCACCCGCACCTTGCTCAATCTGCCGTTCGACGTCTTCGATTTCGACGGCGACGGCGACGGCACCATGAATATTTCGCCGGTCCTGCAACTGACCAACGTGACAATCTCGGACTTCGACATCGCGATCACGCTGCCCGACGGCTTCGCCATTGTCTCGCCGCAGGTGGCCGCAGTCCCCGAACCCTCTACTTGGGCGATGCTGCTGATCGGGTTCGCCGGCATCGGCTACCTTACATATCGACGGCGTCACAGCCCGTTGATCGTCGCGCGCGGGTGTCGCCCCTAGCTTGGGGCGGGATTAGCACTATTTGCGGAGAGCGAGAACGATCCCTGGCAGGGCGCCTCGGGGCGGTCTTTTTGTTCGCGCAGGTCGAGAACGTATAGTTTAGCCCGGCCGGCCGATGACCGGATCCGCTCGCTTTGACAAGTGCCTGACAGTCGTGACCGTTGCAAAAATAAGAACAACGCAAAATGCCCCCGTCAGTGCAGAGAAAATAAAACGCGAATTCATCACGCGCTCCAGTTGAATCTCGTCGAAGGCCGCATTACGGCCGCACCACTCTCAGGAGTCAATCCACTATCTTTCGTCGGGAGCGATTGACTCAACCGGCGCGGGAACGTGGGATGTAGATGTTTTGTGGAGGAGAGCATGCGCACATTAATTGCGAGTATACTTGCTGCAAGCGGTATTTGCGGTTCAATCGCACCAGCCTACTGTCAGACTTACGGCTTTCAGACTTTCGGCTTCTTATACGACGGAGGCACGTACACTTCGCTAAGCGCTCCTAGCGCAAATACTACCGTTGCTTTCGGGATTAACAACGCACAACAGATTGTCGGCAGATATGACACCCCCACCCCCAATAGCTACGGTTATCTATACGACGGAGGCACATTTACGACCCTCCTTGGCCCTTCGGGGGCTACTTCCAGTGTCCCTTACGGTATCAACAATCAGGGACAGATTGTGGGGAGCGGCGGGCCTTCTGACATAGGCTGGCTGTATAGCGGCGGCACATACACACATCTTGTCGGTCCACCGAATACTGCCGGTGCCGCTTACGGTATCAACGATCGGGGACAGATTGTCGGCGCCTACAACACGTTTACCGATGCAAGCTTCAGCACGTTGGTCAGCACTCAGGGCTATTTGTACACGAATGGTATATTGACCCCTATAGTCGATCCATTAGGAATACTCACCATTCCCAACGACATCAATAATCGCGGACAAATCGTTGGCTCTTATGTGATAGCCGGTTCCAAAAGCCTCGGCTTTCTCTATAGCGACGGCGTATATACGACGCTCAGCTTGGGTACTAACACGGTAGCGCTCGGAATAAACGACGCGGGTCAGATCGTGGGTACTTATGTCGATGATACCGGCGCCCACGGCTTTCTATACAGCGGTGGCACATATACAACGCTGGACGATCCCCTGACAATTTCGGGAAAAACCCGTCTTACTCAAAGCTTTTACTCTATCAATGATCAAGGTCAGATCGTTGGACTCATTGGTTTCAGGGACAGCGTCAGTAGTGTTCCCGAACCCTCAACATGGGCGATGCTACTCATCGGGTTCGCGGGAGTTGGATTTGCTGCCTATCGACGTCGGACTCACGTAGCTCACAGGCCGTAAGCCGTTCGCGTGTTGGACTGTACTGATGAATTATAGGCAGCGCCGTACACACCGACTTCTGAAACCGAGCAATCTGTGTATTGGATCCCAGTAGGATAGGCACCTATTGAAAGGATGCCGGTTCCGCCGATAGCCCCGGTCGCAGAGCCCACTGCTTGAGTGGCACCGTCAATGTTCAGAGTGGCGGCGAAAGCGCCACTAACCGACGCTCCTTGAGACACATGGAAGAGGTTATCATTGCCTGCCGTTGAAGTGATGTTTCCGGCGGCATAAAATTGAGTTTCATTTGCCGTCGTCGTTCCGCCCAACTGAACATCGCTATCATTTGACGCCAAATAGTTGCCGTTTATCGCTGTGGTTCGCTTTGCGACGGCGAGGAAAGTGAACGGTTGCGCAACTGCCGCGAACGTGCCGGATTTCAGGACCATGGAGTTCGCGGCAACGAATACCATGGTTGGAAGGCTGTTGATCGCACTCAGCGACAGCGTCGGCATATTAGCGACGGTGGCTTGCGTCCAATGATTGCCTGCGCCGCTCTGATCCCAGAGCTTCGTGACGCTCGGCGTACCGTGCAGACCAATGAACGCCGAGACCGCAGCCGTGTCCGTTAGCCCCGTCGAAAGAACGTTGATGACGGTCGAGTTAGCGCCCGAGCTGTCAACAATCGTAAACGCTGGATTGTTTCCGGGCGCAGCATATGCCGCCGAATAACCGCGCGCGACCGAGCCCCAAATAAGGAAGCTTTGCGTGTCGCCGGGGCCGACGTAGCCACTGACGACCGGTGCGCGCGGTGGCTGACGAAATTTCGGACGTGTAGCGGTGAAGGACATAGCTCTTTCTCCTTGCTTGGATGTGATTGACTGCTGTGCCGGCCTCAATCGGACCGAGGGGCGGCGCCGCGCCTGTCGGCGCGCGAACGAGGCGCTCGATACGATTGCCGGCAAAATTGTATTCAGTCAGTCCAATTCGCATCAGAATTTCCGCCTTGCCAGGCCTTCGATTTGATCCAAAAGCTGCTGGGCGTGCTCCTCGATCTGAAGGGTGAACGTCTCCGCGTCGGAAGGCATCGCGAACCCTTTAGCGCTGGTCGTAATGCTCGCCCGTAGCTCTCGAATGATGCCGTCGCGCAGGTCGTCTGGAGTGGCATGAAGGATCAGCGCAGCGATCGTGCCGTACAAGACTTCGATGACGACGACTTTGCCCGCAAGGCGGTCCAGACGTGTCTCGAGATCCTTGTGGCGCTTGCGGCCCCACATTACCAATCGCCCCCCGCGCCCGTGTTTCCTCTTAGTGCTGGCGCCGCCGCGTCCGGGCTCGATCGGCCGGTACTGCCCGGGCCGTTCGCGCTAAGAATGCCCTTCATCTGAGCCGCCGAAGCCTTCGCCGACGCCGTCGCGTTGATCAACTCGCTCGACGGATTGACCGTGACCTCGACCTTGACGGTGGTCTCGCCTGAGACTTCCGCCGAACCTTCCAGCTTGGCCGTAACCGGGCGGCTGTCGCCGCCCGGGCCGTCTCCGGTATCGCTGAGGGAGCCGCCGCTACTGCCGCCAGTCCAATCCCGGCGAAGCATCTCGCGCACCGACGAGCCGCCGCGCTGCTTGCGCATGCGCTCGCCGCTGGTCATGCCAGCATAGCCCGCGCTGTCCACAGCCGCCCGGAGGGTCGCCATACTGGCCCCGGCCACCGCGGCACCGCCCAACCACGGCAGGGCGGCCGCGCCAGCGCCCCACAGCGCGCCGCCGCCCGCACCCGCTGCGGCACCGCCGCCAGCTGCCGCCGCACCGCTGCCCGCAGCTGCAGCGCCAGCAGCACCCGCCGCCGATGCAACAGCGATCCTCGCCGCCGCCGCCGTCAGGGCGACGGCTGAGGCGTCCAGAGCTGCCGCCGATGCCGTCAGGGCGCCAGCGCCTCCCGTGAACCACTGATAGATGCCGCGCACTCCCATCAGGCCGCCATACGCGGCAGCACCCCCTAAAATGCCGACCCCGGTCGTGGCTCCGATCTTCTCGGCCTTGTTTCCTTCGGAGAACGTCTGGACCGCGGAGCCTATGGCGGTCGACAGCTTCGCCAGCCCGGAGGCAGCAGCATCCATCAAGGGCGCTTGCGTCGCGAGGTTGCGCAGCTGCGCCAGAACCGCCTCCCACCCGACGAACGGGTCTTTGGTCAGTAGCGGCTTCGCGCCCTCGAGGCCGGGCGCCTTCTCGTATTGACCGGCCTTGGCTTGATACTGCTCGCGCTGAGTGATCAGCTTCGAGAAGACGTCCTGCACCGTCCGGTTCGAGAACAACCCGGCAAGCGTTTTCGTCACCGCCACGTTATCGTTGATGTCGACGCCCTTTTTCTGCATGGCGGGCATCAGGCGTTCCCATGCGAACTTATCCGGGTCGGTCATCGCCAGCTTGCTGTCGAGGAAGTTCCCCTGCTTGTCGCGGAGCCCGTATTCCTGTTGGGCTGCTTTTGAGGTCTTGGTGGCCCGGCCGCCGATGTTCTGCGACAGCGCCGACGCAAGCGACGTGCCGAGTTGGCTATCGCCGAGATCCCGACCGAGGCCCGGGGCGGTGGTCATCAGGAAGCGGTTCGACAGGATGCCGCCGGCGGCCCGCGACTGGCGCGCCATCTGCAGCACGCCGCCGAGATCCATGTCGGCGCCTTCGACGCCGAGCGCCTTGATGTAGCCGTTGAACAGCTCCCTGACCTCTTTCGGATCGATGTTCTTGCCGAGCACGTCGAGCGCCGAGAAGAATTTCCGGCCCTCCTCGATCGCCTTGTCCTTGCCCTTGAGCGACTGCAGCACCGTGGTACCCTGGGCGATGGTCTCGCCCAGTTCGACCGCCTTGTCGGTCGAGCGCATCCCCATCGAGGTGTCGCGCAGCCGTTCGTGCATGGTCGAGGCGTCAACCGAGGGGTACGCAGCCGACTGTTTCATCGCCTCCTTGGCGATCTGATCGCTCTCGCTCTGCGGCATACCGGAGAGATAATCGCGCGCGCTCTCGCGCTGCGACGTCGCCGCGGCCGTGATGCCGGCGCGGCCTACGCGACCGGCAACATAGGCGCCGCTGCCGATGCCTACGGCGGTCATCATGTTCCGACCGGCGCGCTGGAAGAAACGGTTCTGAGCGTGATCGACTTCGCCGTATTTGGCCTTGACCGCGCGCAGGGCGGCGATGGTGTTCGCCTTCCAAATATCCATCGCTTCGAAGTAGCGCGACGCCTTCATCGGCCCGCCGGACTTTAGCGCAGTTTCAAACGCGGCGCGGCTCGCGCGGATTTTCTGCATCTCGCGTTCGGTAGCCTTGAGGCGCTCCAGCTCGGCTGCGAAGTTTCCGGTGAACTTCGGAGCCTTGATGCTCTCCAAACCCTTCGCAGCTTGTCCGACGCCCTTAATCTTTCTGGCGATGGCGTCGAAAACGGTGCCGGTCGCGTCACTTGCGCTGATGACGGCCTTAGCGGAAATTATTTTTGACATCAGTTTGCGCCCTCCGCGGATGCATCAGCATCGGCCGCGTCGCTGACCGACGGCAGCGGCCTCAATTCGATTTCAACTGGCCTCTCGGTTGTTGCCTTGGGGCGGGCGACCTGGTCGAGCGCAGCAATCACGGCTCGAGGATCAGCGAAGCGACTACCGTCGAAAGCGATGCCGGGTCCATCGCTGAGGGGGAGCTTCATGTGCCAAACCGGCTGTATTCGCTCCATCGGTTCGGCGGGATGATACGTAACTTGTTCGAAGAGGGATTTGACGCACGGGAAGGTCGATAGTCCGGACTTGAGCATTCCCTTGCCGCCGCCTCGATCTTCGACTGCATCCTGGTCGCCGATTAGAAAGCCCCCACGAACCTTCGTCCATAGCCACACACGTTCACGGGCGATCTCCTTCCGGGCAAGCCCCGGTCGGCCGCGCGCGAGATGGTCAGCGCTGATGATAGGCTCGAGATCATCAGGCAACTGGTTATTGAGCTGCAGATCCTCATATGTCGACTTCGCGACGTCGTGCACCAAGGCCAGGAGTATCTCGTTCGCCTTGGCGAGGTCGTTGCGAATACGAACAGCCAAAGCGGCGTTAGCCTTCCGCTTTTTCGCGTGCTCATTTCGGACAGCTTCAAGGGTACTGAGTTCACGTTCTTGGGCGGCGGGCTCTTCAAGGTCGGCGACCAGTAAGGTCAGCCGCTCGATCTCGACGTCGACGGCGGCGCGCTCTGCCCGCCACGCCGCGTAGCCTTCCGCGGTAGCTCTCGCGTCGGTCTCGACGGACGCCAGCTCGCTTGCTTTGGTTTGCGTCGTTGCGAGATCCTCGCGGGCGCGCTCAAGGCGCCCAATTGCGGTTTCCTTCTTCACCGACGCACCTCCTTGTTCAATTCGGCGATAACCGCATCCCAGCCGAAGCCAACGGTAGGACCGGGTCGCGCCTTTGAAATTGCCGGTGCCGCTACAATCTGATCACGGCCGTCGCCAATCGGCGAACTGGGTGGCTTTTTCCCGTTGATCTCAGCGATGACGTCGTTCCAACTGGCGCCGGCGGGTGCCGGCGGCGGCGGAGCTGAAATTGGTTTCGTCGGGATCGTTGCGGGGCATGGTGCGGTAGCTGCAGGCTTCGGTGCCGTAGGAACGACGAGCTGAAGCGAACTTGAAGGACCAGGTGAATGCGCCGGAGTGGACGCGCGAGCTCCATTGCTGAGCCGGCTCAAGGTTTGTTCGAGACTTCCGACTTCATCCGCCAGACCTGCTTTAACAGCGTCGGCGCCGATGTACGTGGCGGCCTCCATCGCTCGAATTGCCTGTTCGGAAAGTCCCTTGCGTCCCAGCGCAACCGTGGCAACGAATAAGGACTGAAATTTCTCAACTTCGGCTCGCAAGTTGTCTCGCACCTCATCCGTCAGTTTGGCGTAAGGACTGCCATCCACCTTTCGCTTGCCGGCATGGATCAGCGTGGGCACGACGCCGCGCTCGTGCAGCGCATGCGAGTAGTCGGCATGCAGCATCACGACGCCGATGGAGCCGAGCACCGATGACTTGGTGGTGACGATCGACGAGGCAGCGCTGGCGATCGCGTAAGCAGCGCTGCAGCACAGCCCGGTGGGCACAGCCACGACTTCCTTTTGCAAAGACGCAGCGCGAACGACGTCGGCAACCTCGAACGCTCCCACCGCCTCGCCGCCAGGACTATCAATGTCGAGGACGATCGACTTCACCGCGTTGTCAGCCGCGGCGGCACTGATTTGGAACTTCAGGTTCTCATAGGACGTGATGCCCGATGCCGCCGACAGCCAGCCGCCCCGGCCAACCAGCGATCCGATGATCGGAATGACCGCCACGCCGTCGGCAGTGGTGCGGTACGGCTTCTTGCCACCGGTCGAGCTGGTCGGATCCATCTCAAAGGTGCCGACATGGCGCGTCGCGTCCGGAACAGGAACGTCGGCGGCCGGCGCCACCGCCTCGACACCGAGCCGTCCCTCGAGCACGGACGAGATGATCGCCAGCTTGTCCGGCATGATCATCAGCGGCCGGTTGAGAACACGGTCCGCTATTCTCACGAGGTTCGTCATTCGAGCGTTGCTCCGGATTGAAGTCAGCACGGAGGCTAATCCGAACCGCGGAACGCCGGCAACAAATCAAACGCGCAAACGCGCGCGGCGGAGGTGCTCAATCACGCGAAACGCGCATCCGCAAACCACGACTAGCGAGAAAGGGGTCCTTGATCACCTCCCAACGGCCGCCTTTTTTGTAACCGTAGCCGCCGTTTTCGCCGAGTGGGTTCGCCTCGCAGAGTTTCCTAACCTGGCTTTCCGACAATCCCGAAAAGTAGGCGGCCTCGCCGACCGAGATCTTGATCAGCGGTGACGGGTCGGCGGGATTTTCATTTTCGGATGGTGGCGCGCGCATGGTCGATGCGCCAGGCTCGTCGGCCGCCAGGCGCGCCTCCAAGGCGCGCACCCGCATCGAGAGGAACAGGACAACGGCTTCCAGCTCATCGCGACTGTCGCTCACGGCTGATCCCCCACCGTCAATGCTGCCCACAATTCGGCGTCACTCCTGAGCCGATAGACCTTTCGGCGGCGCCGGCGGCCGGCGTCGACAACAATCCGATCGGCCTTCAGGCGCGCCAGGGCGCGCCGAGTGGCGCTCAGTTGCGGTTTCGTTGGGTCGATGACCGGGACAAGACGCCGACGACGGACGGCTAGCGGCCAACCGTAAGCCACAAGTGCCGCCTCCGGACTGGTCAACTCGCCCAGCAGGCCCAGAGTGGCCAAGATACGAGCTCGAAGGGCTCGGTTTGCCACTCGGCGGCCGACTGGGGGGTGGATGAAGCTCTGCGGCATCGGATTTTCTCGAATTGCTGCCAAACGAATTGAACCTGAGTTTTTTTGGATTTTTAATATGCGGAAAGCATGACCCGCTCGCTCGCGCATAGGATCGCCTACCCGTACGATCCTTTTTCAAAACCGTGCGAGAGCGCGTCTAGGACGCGCAGGGAGCGCGCGTGGTGAGCTCCCGGCGGATAGCGTCGCGAGACAGCGGATCGGGAAAGCGCGCTCCCTGTGCTCGGTACAGGCTGTCGCTTCCCGCTGATTAGAGCGCGCGTGGTGCGTCCCCTGCCCCGAGCGCTGTCGCATCGAGCTGCGGCGGGAAGCGCGCCTACCGTGGAGCATGCAGCGGGACGCGCACAAACCGAGTGCATTCGAGGTGCATGGGAAGAGCAGGAAGCGCGCGTATCCGCGCGCGACGTCAACACGTCATCGCCTATTGGATCAGAGCGCGGCGAAACGGCTCCGTATGCCGCGTCGGCGAGGCGGCGCTGCTGTAGCATCAAGCTGCGCGGGGGAGCGCGCCAGCCGACGGGTGCCGTTGCGCGATCGATGAGCCCCTCGCGCGGAGCAGCGCGCCCGGCGCTTATTTCTATCGGCTCGGCAGGGCTGTTGGTGATGGATCCGATTGATCGGGCGCGCTCTATCCGATTGCACCGGTGGTCGTCTAACCTATTAAACCGGTGTTTGTGGATGCGGGTTCTGAGTTTGGGGGCAGCCGGCTTAACCGGCCTGACGGCCTGGCCGGCTACAACCGAGAGCGAATGCAACCAGCAACGTTGCGCAAGGGCGGCGTTAGGCCGCCCGCTTGCGGACTGCTCCGCATGGAGGCCGCTTCTAGTAGTTATTATAGATGGCGTTTCACGCAGGTTTTGTTTCAAAGAAACAGCAGCGCGTGAAAAACCAATGGATATTGAAGTTTCTTCCACGATTTCCGCCGGCTTCAAAACCAGAAACAGTAAGTGCGTGAAATACCAATGGTGTAAGGGGAAGTGCCACGTTTCCCCCCTGCAAGCTGTATTGGCTCGAGCGCGGTTGCATTTCCTATCCCTAGGACGGGAAACACAAACCGCGTCGGATACCAATAGAATATGGGGAAGTAGCATGTTTTCTACCACGTTTTCCATTCCAGGATGTGCTGGGCAGGAGAGCGGTTGCATTCACGTCCTTTCAAGGTCGCGCTGGGCCAATAATTCGGTCCGCCGGGCGCTTGCTATTCTGAGGAACTCACGGTGGTCGAAAATCCCACACGCGGCGCGAAGCGTCTTCTCGGCCGTCGAGTTGAACCAGGCCGGCAGCTCGTCGCGAGCCGTGGCCGGCGTGAAATCGGCCAGCCGGGCGGCGACGTGAGCGCGATATTCGGCCTCGGTAGTCGGGAGCAGGTCTTTCGTCTTGATGGTCATGGCCATGTTGGTCTCCTTGGTGGTGGTGGGTGATGGTTCTCGCGTCACGGGGCGCGCTTCAGGCGCGCCTCCGGCCGGTGCAGGCGGCTGGGGCTTGCGCTGGTCGGTTGGCGGCGCTTCTCGCGTCACCCACATCGCGGACTTCAGATCGGGTCGATCAGGTATCGACCGAAGTTCTGTTTGCAGTCCGGCATTATCGTCCTTGATTAGGCGACGCACGATGGTGGGAAGCGATTTGGGGGCGACGCTGGAAAAGGGGTTGTGCTTCGCCTTCTTGAGTTGCTCGCAAAGCTCAGCCACGGGCATCCATTCATCCAGCGGCAGCGCCGCTACAATCGCTTCGAGACGTCGCCTCGCCAGTTCCGCCGCTTTCCGCTGGCCCGCTCGGGGCGGCTTGGGTTTCATGCGCCTGTATTCGCACATGTAGGCTGCCCTTTTAACTTTCTCCATTTCGTCGCGGACCTCGATCGGAGGAGCGTCGATTGCATCTATTGTCGTAATCCGATGTTTCGTCCGCATGGCCCATGTCAGGCCGATTAGTTGGCCGATCTCTTTAGCCTTGTAGGTTTTGTTGGAAACAAGCGCGGCCTCCTTTTTCTGTGTGCGCTCTTGCGGCGACATCCATGGCGCGCTGGCCGCAAGGAGCTGATCCATGCGGGCCGGCCCATCGTCAAACTGCGCGAGGAGGTCGAGCATGATGGCGATGCGAAAGCGGCCCTCGTCGCTATCGGGGATGCTCGGCCAAAGTCTTTTGAGTTCTGCGATACGCGTCCTCATGCGAACGCTGGATCGCGCGTTGTACCTGTAGAGCCTTCGGTTGGCGACCATCACCGCGGGCATCATTGCGGGGCATCCGGGTTCATGACGATGTGCCACATCCGGGCCCGGATCGAATACTCGAGCTTTCGAACTTCGCGATGGATGGCCACGGGATCCGCGCCAGTCGCGAGCAGGTTTCTGGTGACGACGATCATCTCCCTCGAGAGAAACCACTCGCCTTCCTTAGCATCGTAGTCGAGAGCGATCCTCGCGATGCGGCTGATATATTCCTGCGGCTTGATCGGCGTGAAAATCACGACCTTGCGCGGCCAGTTGTAGCTGATGAGCGGCGGCGCCCGGTCGGCGATCGTTGGTGGAGTGCGCACCGGGCGAGTATCGCCGACGAGTTTTTTGATTTGGTCGCTGCTCACGCCGCACCCGACTGGTCGACTTGCTGACCATAGAGGGCCCAGGCGGCGACCGCGAACGCGCGAATGTCGCGCTCGCGCTCCGGCTCGGCGACGCCGAAGTGTTCAAGGCGATCCCATTCGATTTCAAGGTGCTGGATCAGCGCCGCCTCGGCGGCGTCCAGCGGATCTCCGCTGACCTGTCCGGCACGGGCGCGCATGTCGGCTGCGATGTTGTCGACCATGCGGATGTGCCGGGACGTCGGGAAAACGTGAACCCGCGCACTCGCTCCGCACACCGCCTTTGTCTGCCTCGGCCGCTTCGCTTTCTTCGGAAACGTGATGATCATCTCCACCTCCGACCGTTGTTTAGTCACTCAATCCGGAATGAAGAAAGCGCCGCCCAAGCTCGCCACGAGCCTGGGCGGCACCCATGCGCCGGCCGTTCGTCCGGGCTCGCGGCGTGATGAAGCGCGCGCTTACCGAGCGCCCGCCTGCTCCATCATTCTGTCAAAAGCCGCTTTCGGCACCTTGAGGAGTTTGCCGAACCTAATAGTCGGGATCTCCCCGCGCTTCGCCGACTGGTAGGTGGCGTTCCGCGTCAAACCCAACATCTCGCCCACCTCCGGCCACAGCTCGTATGTCAGGCGAACACCATCTGAGGGCTTTGCTTCGATCTGCTTCGACATCCTCAACGCTCCGAATTGGGTGAACCACCCAACTTAGACGCATTTGGTTTGATTTTGCAAGGGCAATTTGGTACGTTCACCCAATTCGTTGGGGGTGCAGCGGTGAAAGTCAGTCTGACTAGTGTTTTGCCAGCGCTTGCGCCCTGCCTTGGTCTCACGTCGCAAGCTCTCTACGAACGGAAGCGCGCGCTGATCCGTTTGGGCTTGCTGCCGTCCCCGCAGGGCCGCGGCCGCCGAGGCGGCGCGTCAGCCGAGCCGAGCACGATTGCGTTGCTGGTCACAGCGGTCATGGTGACAGACAACCTGTCCGATACAGATGGACGTGTCGAAGCACTGGCCGCTGCAGAATTTCGAGGTCGAAAGCATCGCCACTGTCCCATCACGGGCGCTAACACCTTTCATGAGGCGCTTACTTTTCTGTTGTCCGACCAAGCGCCAATCTCAGTCGAAACCGACACAATTCTAGAAATCAAAGTGTCGCGTTTGGAGCCGATGGCATCAATTAGCTATTTCGCATGGCCCGGCCTTGCGGAGCCTCTCCACACAGAATTTGGTGCCCGGGGTCGACAGCGAGAGGATGTGCTGTCGGTGAATGCCGAACTTCGACACCAGGCTGTCCTTGCAATTCGAGAAGTAGCTCTAGCAGGTAAGGAGGATTGATCTTGAAAAGCCGATCGAAGCGAGCTCACGGCGACGGCGGCATCGACAGCCGCGGCGAAAACGTCCACCGACTTCGCTATCGGGTCGGAGGGAAGCGTTTCACAAAAACTTTTCATGGCACGCTTCCGGAAGCTCGAAAGGAGCTCCGGACTTTGATCTCGACCGGTGACGCCGGCAAACACGTCGCGCCGGATAAGATGACGGTTGGGCAATGGATCGATGAGTGGATCGCCGTGGGCGCGCCTGGCCGCAAAAAGAAGCGCGTCAGCGAGCGAACGCTTGAGCGTTACTCGGATTTGTTGCGCGTCCATGTGAAGCCGGTCCTCGGTGGTCGGCGACTTCAGGCTCTGCGGGCAACAGAGATTGATAAGCTGTACGCCGACATGTCGACCGCGAAGAAGATCGCGCCCCGAACCCAGCACCATGTGCACACTGTCTTTTCGGCCGCCCTGTCGACCGCCACTCGAAAAAAGATGCTCGTCGTCAATCCAATGGACGCGGTTGAACAGGTGCCAGCAGTCACGCATTACGAGCCTGAAGATCATCCCGACATCGACCCGGATGACATTGGCGAGGGCCTGACGGATGTCGAGCTGGCGGCGCTGATCTCCGGTTTCAGATCGTCGACGATTTTTCCCATCGTGGCGCTGGCGGCCGCCACGGGCGCGCGCAGGAACGAGTTGTTGGCATTGCGGTGGACTGATCTCGATGTCGCGGAAGGCACGCTGCGGATCGAACGGGCCTGGGAGAGAACGAAGAAGCATGGCCTCAGGTTGAAGCCGCCCAAAACGAAGCGCGGGCTCCGTACGATTGATATCGACGAAGCGACGGTCTCATTGCTGCTCAAGGAGCGGGAAGTTCACCAGCGGCTTTGTGCCGGCCTTCCTGACGGCGTTGGCGTTGACCTGAGCTTGATCAAGCTGCCGTCGAACGCTCTCATGTTCCCTAACCCGGCGGGCCCCAGCGAAGCGCCGGCCTTCACGGCTCCGCGGCTTCCTGGAAGCGTCACCCAAGCCTTTGCCCGCCGGGCCGAGGCCTTAGGCTTCGGAAATATCCGGTTCCACGATCTGCGCGGGATCCATTCGACCGCCCTGCTCGACGACGGCGTGCCAGTGCACACCGTCGCGCAGCGGATCGGCGACGACCCGGCTACCCTTCTGCGAAGCTACACGAAACGGAGGCGGTCAAAGCGGGCCGACGCCAAGCTGTCAGCCGCGATTGCTGGGTTTGCGTCCGGATTTCTGAAACCCTGAACCGATTTGGGTCCAGATTGGGTCCAGGTTCGCTATGTGTTCGGAGGAAGTGGAGGCTAAGTCATTGAAAAAGCTGGCAGGGGCGGCAGGGCTCGAACCTGCGACAACCGGTTTTGGAGACCGGTACTCTACCAACTGAGCTACACCCCTACGGAACCTTGCGTCGCCGCCGATCCGCGCCGTTTCAAGCATAGGCCAC
>Ga0193699_10000695_pt1 | contig 13794 bp, 12 predicted proteins | sample L3c2metaG_FD_160095 | JGI IMG/M metagenome (GOLD analysis project Ga0193699, IMG submission 160095) | Soil microbial communities from a riparian zone of the East river system, Colorado, United States - L3c2 | ecosystem: Environmental > Terrestrial > Soil > Riparian zone | place: USA: East... | reverse complement strand
CCAACAGCGGAAATTTGTGGCCTTGTCCGGCAGGATCGACGCAATGTGGAAATTGGTCCAGGACGAAATCCAGCTCGCGGGCGCGCCATCTCAGCTCAAGAAGGCGATGGATGCCGCCAATGCACGTTACTTTTCAGAGTTTCTTCCCCTTCACGACGCGGTTGTGGAAGACCTCGCATCGGGCCGGCCGGTGAATATCTCCCAACGTGAATGGCTGGAGTTGTCTACGCCAGGTCAGGACAGCATATTCTTGATCGGGAAAGCCGCTCTCAGCATGGCCAGCAGCCACGCAATCGCGCAACTCGCTGTCGCAGAAAGAACTTTCTACGCTGCCATGTTGTTCGCGGTGCTATTTTCAAGCCTCGGCCTGCTCACGGCGCTGTATGTTTTCAAAGGCGTGGTTCAGCCGATCACCAAGATCACCAACACGATGCGCCTGGTCGCCGACGGCGATCTCGCTCGCGAGATTCCTTTCGAACATCGCGCTGACGAGATCGGCTTTCTTGCCCGCGCGCTTCGCGTTTTCCGCGACAGTGACCTGGAAAAAAGGCGATTGCGCAGCGATAGGGATAACGCCGAGGCGGCCAACCACGCCAAATCGGAATTCTTGGCGAATATGAGCCATGAGTTGCGAACACCACTCAACGCCATTCTTGGCTTTTCCGAGGTGATCAAGTCGCAGATGTTCGGTCCGCTATCCGGACGCTATCGCAGCTACGCCGCCGATATCTTCAACAGCGGCAACCACCTCCTCGAACTGATAAACGAGATTCTTGATCTCTCGAAACTGGAGGCGGGGAAACTTGAGCTCCATGAGGAGGACGTGAATCTCGGCGCGGCAGTGGAAGCATGTATGCAGCTTGTCGAACCGCAGGCGCGAAAAACGCAAATTCGCCTTTCCGCGTCATTCGATGACGACATCTCGCTTGTCCGGGTTGACCCCCGCCGTTTTCGGCAAATCATGATCAATCTCCTGACCAATGCCGTCAAATTTACGCCGGACGGCGGCCGCGTGTGCGTTTCGACTTTCCGAAAAAATGGCGATTTGGTCCTGACGGTAACGGATACCGGTATCGGAATGGCGCCTGAGGAGATTCCGAAGGCGATGGCGTCGTTTGGCCAGGTCGACAGCAAGATCAGCCGAAATCACGAAGGAACCGGCCTCGGACTTCCCCTTACCAAGCACCTCGTCGAGCTGCACGGCGGCGCTCTCACTCTCGAAAGCGAAATGAATGTGGGTACGACCGTGACGATTACACTGCCATCTCAACGAATCGTTGCAACCATGGGCATGGCGGCCAGCGCCTAGGCTTGGTCCCTATTCGCTGCGAGCAAGCGTGACCGCCGCTTCAGGGCGTGCGCGAGGCCACAAAGGCTGCCAATGCGATCATATCGTCCTGGCTGAGTTTGGCGACGACCGGCTGCATCAGGGCAACCGCGTTGCCCGTACGCGTGCCGTGCTGGATGTCGTAGAGCTGGCGAAACACATAGATCGCCGAACGTCCCGCGAGTCCGGGGACATTGCCAATGCCCTTCAAATCCGCGCCATGGCAGATGGTGCATTGAATGGTCTTGCCTGCTCCGCCGGTCGCGACGAGGGCTTCGCCGGCCTTGATGCTGCCGGGCGGCACATAAGCGATGAACGGCGAATGCGGGTCGCGGACCTTCGCGCCTTCCTCGTTTTCAGGCACTTCGATGATGCGGCGGCCGATCGGCTCCTTCGCATTGCCCTCCGAGGCAAAACGCATATTGCCTTCGCCAACATAGGTCTTGGGGACCGTGGCCGTTTCCACGACCTTGTTCCAAACCGCCGGCTTGATGGAGGAAAAATATTGCGCCGCCTCTTTGACCTCGTCGTCCGAGAGCTCCTTGGCGAACATGATCATGTTCGACGAGCGTCCTGCGACGGAGCTCTTGCGCGAGCCGTCTCGGAACTGCGCGAGCTGCTCCTGAATGTAACCGGCGGGAAGGCCCGCGAGATTGCCGGATTCGGGATGACCTCGGCCGGTCGTCAGATGACATTGGTCGCAGGCATGGACGATCGGTGCCTTGCCGTGCGCAACCAGTTGCGGCATCGGCGGATGTTCTTCGGGAAACCAATCCGGTGGATTGAGGAAGTCGTTGATCTGTTTCTCCGTATAGGACCTTGTGCTGCCCGCCACATGTTTGGGTTGGCCGTTGTCCGGTGGCGGCTGAAAGTTCGCCGGCGCGACGGGATAGGCCCAATCGGGCGGCGCATCGGCGGCGACGGCCACGGCGGGAAGCAACAGCAGCATCGAAGCGCAGAACCAATTCTTCATGACGGGTCCCCTCATTTTCGCGCGCCGCAAGCCGGCGCCGCAAAAAATTTCTACTCCGCGAGATTCCCTTCGCTCGCATAACGCTCCCTGGCCGCAGCTCTGAGCTTCCGCCGGCTTTCGCGATAGCTGAAGCGTTTGGCAAGTGCAGGCAGCACCAGGAGATTGAGCAAGGTCGACGTCAAAAGACCACCGAGGACGGTGATCGCCATCGGTCCCTCGATTTCCTGGCCGGGCTGGTTCATGCCGACCGCCAGGGGCGCCAGGCCAAGCGCGGTCACGATCGCTGTCATGAGGATCGGCACGAGACGTTCGCTGGCGCCGCGGACGACGGTGTGATCATTCCAGACGGCCCCTTCGACATCGACGAGATGCTCGTAATGCGCCAGCAACAGAATGGAATTGCGGGCGCCCACGCCGAACACGGTCACGAGTCCCACCAACGCACCGAGCGATAGGCCGATGCCGCTGATCCCGATCGCCAGGATGCTGCCGATCAGGCTGAACGGCAGATTGACCAAGACCAGCCAGGGGTGTGCGGGACGCTTGAAGCACAGGAACAGGATCATCACGATGAGCAGCAATGTGCCGGCGGTATAGAGCGACAATTCCGCTCGCGCGGTCTGCTCCGCAACCGATTGGCCCGCGAAGACCAGGAAGACACCCGGCGTTTGCGGCACGCTTTTCGCGACTTCGGCCCTGGCTTCGTTGACCACGTCTTGCAGGGGGCGGCCTTCGACATTGAAGGCGACGGTCACGCGGCGCTGTCCGCCTTCGTGAAGAACGTTGGAACGCCCCTGCACGGGTTCGACGCGCGCGATGTCCTTGAACGGCACCGGGCCAAGTGGGCTGGAGACGCTCAGCGTGCCGATCTGCTCGATCCGGTGGCGCAGATTTTCGGGCAAGATCATGACCACATCGATCCTGCGCACGCCGGCATAGGTCTGGCCTACAATGGTGCCGGAATAGGCGGATTGGAGCACGTCCAACGCATCTTGCGCCCTCAGACCGTAGGAAGAGAGCGCGGCTTGGTCCAACGTGACGCTGAGCGCCGGCGTATTGGCGGCGCGTTGAACGCGAAGGTCGACGACACCCGGGACCTTGCCGATCGCTTGTCCGACATTGGCCGCGACGCGGTCGATCACATCCAGATCTTCGCCGAAGACATTGACGACCATCTGCGAGGTTTCACCGGTCAGGCTTTCGCTCAACCGGTCGCCCAGAAACGTCACCACTTCGACATTGAGTCCGGGATAGCGGTCCAGCACGGCGCGTATCTGATTCTGCGCATCGGTCTGATCGACCGTGGTATCGGGCTTGAGCTCGACATGATACTCGCTCCGCGCCGTGTCCCAAGTGTCTTCACTCCCTTGCGCCCGACCGAGCTGCTGTTCGGCGGTGGCGACGAACGGCAAGGCAAGAATGTCTTTGCTGATGCGTGTGCCCAGCTTCACCATCTCGTCAAGCGAGGTGCCCGGCACGGCGCTGTTCACTTGGACGACGAAACTGCCTTCCCGGAAATCCGGCATGAATTGCCCCCCGAGATAGGGAAGCCACGCCAAACAGGCGAGGAACGCGAGAGTCAGCACCGCCATCACAACAAGAAAGGCGCGGTCCACTCCGGCAATGATCCGCCCCTGGAACCATTTCAGTCCGCGGATCCAGGCGGGTTCGACATGGGCGCTTCTTGCCGAAAGGAGCAGGGCGCAGAGCGCGGGCGTCACGGTCAAGGCGACGACGAGAGAAGCCAGCACCGATAGCATGAAGGCGATGGCCAGCGGCGCCAGGAAATGCCCCTGAACGCCCGATGTCATCAGAACTGGTACGAAGACCAGCAGCACCGCGACGGTGGCGTAAACCACGGGCGCGCGAATCTCCAGGGTGGCGTCGCGGATCACTGCGAGTCGCGATTGCGGCGTGGGCGAGATCGCGTTCTCGCGCAAGCGCCGCAAAACGTTCTCGATGCCGATAATCGCGTCATCGACAAGGACGCCAAGCGCGACCGCGAATCCGCCCAGCGTCATCGTATTCAACGTTTGGCCCATATAGCCGAGCGCCACCGCGCCGGCGACGAGCGAGAGAGGAATCGCCAGGAACGAGATCAATGCCGAACGCCAATTGCGCAAGAAGGCAAACAGCACGACGAAGATCATCACCGCGGCAATGATCAGCGAGCGTTGAATGTTCTGCAACGCGCGCTCGATGAAGTTGGCAGGACGGTGCATCCGCGGATAGACCGTTATGCCCTGCGCGTTCAGAGCCGGAACGAGGGCCGCCAGTGCGTCCTCGACGGCATGCGTCACTTCAAGCGTGTTGGCGCCGAACTGGCTCGACATCGAAAGCAGGACGCCTGGGCGCCCCTGGATGATGGCATCGCCGACCCGCAGCGATGGCTGTTCGGATACGCTCGCGACATCGCTAATACGAATGGGAACGCCCTGACGAACCGCAAGAATCGCTTGCCCCACCACAGCGGGATCGGGCAGTGGCGTCGGGGTTTCGATCAGCACGCGTTGCGATTTGAGATCGATGAAGCCCGCGCCCCGCAAAGCCAGCGCCGAGCGCGCCGCATCGGCGACTTCGGTCAGGCTGAAATGATAGGTGGCCAGCTTTTCCATATCCGGTTGGATCTGGATTTCGCGCACCGCACCACCGAAGACCGTAATGCGCGCCACTCCCGGCACGGCCAGCAATTGCGGCTTCAGCTCCCAATCCGCGGTGTCGCGAAGCGCGTAAGGATCCAATTTGTCCGAGGTCAGCCCGACCTTCAGCAGATCCATTGTGCTGGAGACCAGCGGCGACAGCTCCGGTGTTCCGGCGCCGGCCGGGAGCGCTGCTCCCAGCGCATTCACCCGTTCGGCGACGCCCTGGCGTGCGATATGCGGATCGGCCTTGTCGGAGAAACTCAGCGAAATCACAGAGAGGCCCGCGATCGACTCCGATCGCATCGAGGCCAGATCCGGGGCGCCATTGATCGCCGCTTCGATCGGGCGTGTCACCAGCTGTTCGACCTGTTGCGGCGAAAAGCCATGCGCCTCGGTCTGGATTTCCACTTGGACCGGCACAAATTCGGGAAACACATCGAGCGGCACCTGGCTTGCAAGCCAGCCGCCCGCAATCAATGCGAGGAACGCGAGAAAGGCCGTTGCGAAGCGATGCTCAACGGACCACGAGACGATCTTAAACACGGATCATTCCTCTTCTTCCGACGATCCGGTCTCTCGTGCCAACAGCAAGCCCGCGCCTTCGATCACGACCACCTGACCAACCATGCCGTCCGAGACGAAATAGCCTTCCTTCGTCGGCTGGCTGATATCGAGCATCCGGCGCGTGAAAATCTCGATCGGCGCGGCCGGGATGGGCGGGGAGATGTGTTCGTCGTCGTAATACCAAGCCTTCCCCTCGGCGATGAGCACGGCGGCGGATGGAATCACCACGCCTTGCTGAGATTTGGCCGCGGAGAGAAGGACGCGAAGCCGCTCGCCCGGCAGAAGGTTTCGCGCGCGTTCGACAATTGCGTAGAAGCTTCGACCCGGTACGGTGGGATCGGCGGGCGCGCTCCAGACCGCACTTGTGTTCCAGCTCGCCGATCCCTGTTTCGCATCGACACGCTCGAGCTTGAGCGATGAAGGGATCGTGTCGCCGACCGCATTGGGCGGGAAGGTCACGCGCGCCAGTGCCGCATCGCCCGAAGAAAGCCTCCCCAACAGAGCGCTTCGCTCGCGGGCATTGTGCCAGGGTACATTGGGTCCCCAAGCGATCACGGCCTTCCTTTGCGCGAGAGCCAATGCCGCTGCATCGGACGCCGCTTGGCGCTCGGCGGTTTCGAGCGCCTGGCGGGAAATGGCGGTATCGGCACTGAAAAGCGCGCGTGCGCGCGCCGCGGCAGCGGCGCTGTTCTCAGTGGCGACCTCTGCCGTCGTGAGATCGGAGTCCACCTGCGCCAGCGTGTCGAACGCGATAATGACCCCGAAGCCGGTAGTTTCGGTGCGGTTCTGCGCCGTCTGAATCTTGGTCGTTTGGATACCCAAACGGGCGATCGTGGGACCATCGAGACGCACGTTCCGGCCCGCCTGGTCCGCGTCCTCTTCTTCTTCCTGCGCTCTGGCGAAGGAGGCGAATTGAAGGACAAACGCGCTCGTCAGCGCGAGCACTAGCAAAGGGCGGATCGAGAATGTCATGCTTTTCACTCCGGAGACTGGCTATCGGGTCGCGGAACCATGAGCGTGGAGGTGGGCCAAACCGGCCGCTGCACACCGTCTTCCAAAGCTCCGAGCGCGTCCGCTGCGGCCCGTAAAATATCAAGGCGGGCTCGCTGGGCCAAGGCGAGACCGATTTGTGCGGTCAGCACTTCGCCGCGGTCCGCTCCGCCCGCGGCAAGACGCCGTTGGACGTCATCGACCGCGCGGTTTGTGAAATCTTCCGACTCTCGCGCGTCGATCAGCGCCGCATAGGCCGCGCGATAGCGCGCTGTGGCCGTGTCGATTTCGCCCAGAGCGAGGGACTGCGCCGCCTGGAACTGCGCCGCCGCGGTACCCCGCGTATTGACGGCTTGAGCGATGGCGTCGCGCTCGTCGTGGAGCAAAGGTACCACAGCGCTGATCGCGAGCGTGATGGCATGATCGCCGCGATCGAAATTATAGCCTGGGCCGATATTGACGTCCGGATATTGCCGGGCAACGGCAAGACGCAACGCCTGTTCGGTCACGGCGTAATCGGCGAGCGCGTGCCGTACGGTGAGGCGATTGACCAGGGCCATCTCGCGCAAGCTGCCAAGATCATACTCCGTCGGCGCCGGCAGCGTGTCGATCGCGACCGGCGCCAGCTGTTCCAGCGGCAAATTCTCGCTGGCGAGGCCCGTCGCCGCGGCGATTTGTGCGTCCGCCGTTGCCAGATCTCCGCGCGCCGTCCGCAATTGCGCCTGCGCCCGCAACAGATTGGTTTGCGCGGTCAGCCTGTCCGGCCCCACGCCCGCGCCGAGTCGGATTTGCGTCTCGACAAAATCCAGATAGCGCTGGCGCAGTGCCAATTCGTCCTCGGCAAGTGCCACGCTTTCCGTCGCGACGGCGCGAGCGACGAGCGCGCGCCGCAATTCCGCGCGCGCCTGCCAGAACAGTTCCGCCAGATGCCAGCGGCGCGTTTCGGTATCCGCGCGCGCCTGGTCGACGCGAATTTCCCGCTTTCCCGCGGTCTCGATCGTGAAGTTGAGAGCCGTGGCAACAACCCATACGGTTGGATCGCCGAGATTGTTGGTGAGGAACGAGCTTTGATCGAAGTTCAGCGTCGGATTGGGCAGCAGCCCGGCAACACGCTCGGCGCTGAGCGCCGTGTTGATATCGGCTGCGGCCACGGCGATGTCCGAACGCATACTCCACGCTGCGATGGTCAGCGAGTCCAGGGTCCAGGCGGCATTGGGCGACAAGCCCATTTTCGTCAAAGCAGCCGCAACCTCCGGAGCCGTCAAGGAATGCTGGACGAGTTGCCTTGCCGATACCACCGGATCGATCGGTGCGGGCGGGGCTTCGATCGTCGTGCAAGCGGCCAGCGACAACACCAAGCCCAACGCGCTCGACGCTTTCAGAGTTTTTGCGGCACGAGTAGAATGACGCCGACGCATTGCGGGCTCTGTCCCTGGTTTCATTACGGAGACGGGCTGCACTGTGGCGGACTCGACGTTGTGGACCGGTTGTCTAAACGTTGGGAATCCGTAATGTTCCTAGCATAGCAAATTGTCAGAGTTTGGTCACAATCCAAACGAACAATTTCGCGAGGCTATTGGGTGTCGCGTTGCGAATCCTGGTGATAGAAGACGACGCCGAGACCGCCGCCTATTTGGTTGGCGGTCTTGAAGAAGAAGGCCACGCGGTCAGCCGTTCAGGCAATGGCCGCAACGGTCTGTTTCTTGCCATGACCGAAAATTTCGATCTTCTAATCGTCGACCGCATGCTCCCCGAACTTGACGGGTTGACACTGGTCAAAACTTTGCGAGCGAGTCGGATCGAGACGCCGGTGCTTTTCCTCACCACCATGTCCGGTATCGACGATCGCGTGATGGGACTGAACGCCGGCGGCGACGATTATCTGGTGAAGCCCTTCGCGTTCTCCGAACTTGTTGCACGTGTGAAGGCGCTGTCGCGCCGGCCGCGCGGCACCGCGGTGGAAACCGGCTTCAAGGTGGCCGATCTCGAGCTCGATCTGTTGAAGCGTGTCGTCAAGCGGGGAGGCAATGAGATCGCTTTGCAGCCGCGCGAATTCCGCCTGCTGGAATATCTCATGCGCCACGCCGGGCAGGTTGTCACCCGAACGATGCTCCTGGACAATGTTTGGAATTATCATTTCGACCCCCGGACGAACGTGGTCGAATCGCATTTGAGCCGTTTGCGAACCAAGATCGACAAGGGCTTCAGCCCGGAGTTGATCCATACGGTTCGCGGTGCCGGATATTGTCTCCGTGCCCCGGATTAGACTCTTTCGCACGTCGAGCTTCCGGCTGGCATTGCTCTATGCCGGCCTGCTGACCGCGTCCGTGTTTGTGCTGTTCGGAGTGACATATTGGTTTGCGACCAATTACGCGACGCAAGACGAAGACAACGAGATCGCCGTCGAGTTTGCCTCCATTCAGGACGAGTCGCAGATCGCCGGTCAGTCGAGACTTCCGGCGATCATCGACAATCATTTGCGTCTCAGGAAGGACGTTCGCGCCGTCTATCTTCTCCAGGGCAGCAATGGACAGAAGATCATCGGCAACGTCGCGGCGATGAACCCGGTGCTCGGACCGGCGACGCTCAGTTTGTTCTTTGATGACCAGTCTCGGCAGGTCCGTGCTCGCGGCTATCGTCTCGCAAACGGCGATTTTCTTCTCATCGGTCAGGATACCCGCACCCTGCGGGATATGAAGGCCTTGATCATCCGTGCCTTCGGAATCGGCCTGGTGGCAACGCTGTTGTTGGCGCTGTTGGGCGGCGTGATCGTCAGCACCACGATGCTCAAGCGTATCGACGCCGTGAGTCGCACGGCGCGAGCCATCGTCGGCGGCGACATGTCCCAGCGCGTGCCCGTTCGAGGCACGGATGACGAGTTCGACGAATTGGCTGCGAGCGTGAACGCGATGCTCAATCGGATCGACGACCTTATGCGCAGCATGCGGCAGGTCTCGAACGACGTCGCCCATGATCTGCGCACGCCCCTGACTCGCCTGCGTCAAAGGCTGGAACACGCAAGGCGGCGCGCCCAAACCACCGAAGAGCTGCACGAGGCGCTGGCGCACTCTATTGCCCAGGTGGATTCGATATTGGAGACCTTCACTGCTTTGTTGCGGATTGCCCAAATCGAGGCAGGCGGCCGGGCGAGCGAGAAGTCGGCAATCAACGTCTCCAAGCTTCTCACCGCCATCGTCGATGACTTCGCTCCGGCCGCTGAGGATCATGGGCAAAGCCTCGTCGCGGAGATCGACAAGGGATTGAGGATGTCGGGCGATCCGGAACTGCTGACCCAGATGGTGGTCAATCTCGTCGACAACGCGATTCGCCACTCGCCTCCGGGTGCGCGCATATGCATCGAAGCAAAGGCGGTGGGCGATAGTCTCGAACTCGCCGTCGTGGACAACGGTCCGGGTATTCCTACGCGCGAGCGCGAAAACGTCTTGCGTCCGTTCTACCGGTTGGAAGCGAGCCGCACGACCGAAGGCAGCGGCCTCGGTTTGAGTCTGGTAGCAGCCATCGCCAAACGTCATCACGCGAAATTGAGCCTGGGCGACAATGCGCCGGGGCTGCGCGTTGCTGTGCTCTTTCCCGCCGCGGCGTAATCGCCGCAAAGGTTACCAAATCCCAATCTTCCGACAACGCGACTATAATATCCGCTGGCGCAGAGTGCCGCCAGCTTCGCGGAATTGCACCGCATTGCATCTGCTCGGGAGGTTAGAATGAACACCCTGCGCGTATCCCTTCTGTTGTCGGCCGTCCTGTTCGCCTTTGCAGCGCCAACGCGCGCGGCGGATACCCCTGCCTACAAGATCGTCGATCGAATCAAGGTTCCCGACGGCGGTTTCGACTACGCCAATTACGACCCGGCAACGGGGAAAATCTATATGGCGCGCACGGACTTCACCACCGTCATCGACCCGAAGACCGGACAGGTGTCCCAACTCAAAAGCGCGGTGCGTGGGCACATGGCGTTGCCCATTCCGGGCACGTCGATGATCCTGCTGCCGCAACGCCAGGGAACGATCCGCATCATCGACGGGGCGAATGACATGGTTGTGGCGGATATCCTCGCCGGCAAGAATCCCGACGGCGCCGTCTATGACCCCTTCTCCAAACTCGTTTTCGTGATGAACCATGACAGCGGGGACTCGACTGTCGTGGATCCCGCCACGAAAAAATCCGTGGCGACCATCCCTGTCGGCGGCGAACTCGAATTCCCCCAGTCCGATGGCGCGGGGAAGATATTTGTCAATGACGAGGCCGGCAATGAAATCGGGGTCATTGACGTCAAGGCCCGCAAGACGATCGGCCGTTACAAGCTCGCCGGCTGTATGGCGCCCACCGGCCTTGCCTACATTCCGGAAGGCAAGCTGCTGATCTCGACTTGCGAAAACGAAATGACGAAAGTGCTGCAGGCCGATACCGGCAAGGAAGTCATCACCCTCAAGACCGCCGCCGGCCCCGATGCGGTGATCTACGACGCCAGGCGCAAGCTGGTTTTCATTCCGGCTGGAGACGCGGGCATCTTGGACGTCGTGAACGTGGCTGATCCCGCGCACATCTCGATTGTCCAACACATAACGACCTCGAAGGGTACGCGCACCGGCGTGGTGGATCCCACGACCGGCAAGGTTTATCTCATGGCGTTCAAGAACGATCCGAAACCGGGTCCCGGCGGGCGTGCGGTTCGTCTGGCCGGCTCGTTCGAAGTATTGGTGGTAGGGCCCTGATACTCATTCGCGGCGATGCGGTCGCGCAATTTCGCGACCGCATCATGCGCACTACCCCCCTCTCTCCCGTTGAGGGAGAGGGCGCCGCGTCGCGCACGCAAGTGCGCGATTGGCGCGCCGGGTGAGGGGTGATTTGTCCTAACTCTCTTGAGCTAGATGTGTGCCGTTTTCTTGGATGTGAAGCCTTCGTAATACGGCGCTTCTTAACTAAGCTGATCAATCTCTCATTCATCGAAAGAGCGGAAGGTTCCCCACACACCAGAATGGGGTCTCGTTTCATGTCGATATCTTCCGTATCCGGTTCCGTTCCGACCTATCAAGTGCCCAACACGATGCAGGCCAAAACCGACGACGAGCGCACCGAATCCGCGGCGGTGAAGCAAAAGGAAGCCGAGTCCGGGAAAGAGGCTGCGGTTAAAGTCAAAACGTCCCGCGTTGACGTCAAAGCCTGATTCGCCCTTGTCTTATCTGCTGCCGTCACGCGACGGCAGCAGGTCATTTTCAGGCGCGGTGATGGATCTGTTTCATTCCGGTGGATGACGTCTCGATTCGAGACATCCTTTATTCGAAGGATTGGCGCAGACCTATATCAGAATGAGTTTGCGCGATTCGCCTGCGCGGGACTCTGAATGAGTTCGTCCTTCATCCTGAAATATGCGGTGTCGATCCGGAGCAGATGTTCGGCCTCTTCGACCTGACGCTTGGCACGATCGAAAAAAGCTTCGGCAAAACTGCGGCACGGGCGCGGGTCCAATGGCGTCCTCATGAGAGACTCCCTCGCAGATGTCCATCATGGAACGTGAATGTTTTTGGTTGTACGCGATTCACAACGAAACCCCTTCTGACTGTGATCTGTAGGCCGGATTCGATAATCGCTAGGCTCACACTTGGTTGCTTGCGGAGATCGAAATTTTGAATCTCGCGACGCATCAACCGTTTGTTATGGAATTTGCCGAAGCCCCATTTCGCTTCAGACGTCCGACAAAGCGTATGAGACCTTGACGTCTCCATCTTCGGCAAGTTGCGTCAGCGCCTGTTCGACGAGCCGCTTCACCTCATTCACTTCCTCAGCGTTTTGCATGTCGAAATGCGTGTGAATCGCAACGGTGAGGCGCTTCTTGCGGAACTGAATGACGGGAAATTTTCCCACTTGGTTTTGGTTACTGGCGATGGCGATCTGCATGGCTGTTGCTCTCTCTGATGAAGGTGACGCGTTTTGAGACAGACTGCCCTCATCCATGCGATCCTCGTGCCACGGGGCCGAGCCCCGGCCGCGATCAACTCTCACAATCTTGCGAAGGCGGAACGCCGTGTTGGCTCACCACGTGGCTCGTTCTTGCCGCAGTGCGGGAGGGTCAAAAATGCGCCGACCGGCGAGGCAATCTTGCTTATTGACCCCCAGGTGGCTGTAAAGGCATGTTATTCCAGCCGGCCGCCTTCTGGCCTGTAGTTACGCTGAATCTGTGTCCCGGGAGCCTGCCGGAGACAGTTTTGGCACATTTAGCATGACCAAAAATTGACGGGACTACGGCCTCGTTACCGTTTTCTTCGGCCCTGCGACCCGCTATAGTTAGCCACCAAATCTGGGGAGTGAGACATGCATTTGAGAACTATCGGCCTTGCCGCCCTTACCGCTGTTGCTATCGCTGTGCCCGCATTGGCGCACCATTCGCACGCGAATTATGAGGCGATTAAGTGGACGGATCTGTCCGGCAACGTGATGGAGATGCAATGGCTGAATCCACACGTTTGGGTCTATCTGGAAACCAAGGACGCCAAGGGCGAGGCGGTTATGTGGGCGCTGGAAGGTGGCAGCCCGGCCGCGCTCACCAGGGGCGGATGGAAGAAAGACACCGTCAAGGTCGGCGACAAGATCAATGTGAAATGTCATGTGGCCAAAGACGGCAGCAACAACTGTCTTCTCGGCTTCCTGACGACGCCTGGCGGCACTCCCAAAGAATTCGACTAAGCGTCTAAGTTCGAAGCTTAGCTACAGAACCACCGCCGCGCCATGAAACGGGCGCGGCGGTGGTTTTTCCGTTTGGGGGCCACTCGTTCGCTCCGCGCCTTCGTAAACGGCCGAGCGGAGTGCTATCGTTTGCCGAGCAGGGACACCGGGAGGGCTGTGATGCGAATGATCGGTACCGCGATTCTGATGATTTCGGCACTGGCCGCTCGGCCGGCGGCCGCACAGGCCTTGCCCGAGACGACCCCGTGCCCGGAAGCCATCGCCGCGACCGCCACCTGTTATCTCGCCAAGCAAGAGTCCGGCGCCTATCTCCTGGCGGCCATGCCGAAGACCTGGAACGGCAACCTCATCGTCTTCGCGCATGGTGGTCCCGCGGTCGTTCCGCCGACCCCGTCCTCCAGCCAGGGCGACCTCGCCAAATATGCCATCGGCGTGAAACGCGGCTTCGCCTGGATCGCGTCCAGCTATCGGCGAGAAGGCTATGGCGTGCAGATGGCCGCCGAAGATACGGAGAATGCCCGCAAGTTCTTCATCGCTTCCATCGCCAAGCCCAAGCGCACGATCCTTCACGGCGCCTCTTATGGCGGTCTTGTTGG
>Ga0193699_10000694_pt1 | contig 13810 bp, 7 predicted proteins | sample L3c2metaG_FD_160095 | JGI IMG/M metagenome (GOLD analysis project Ga0193699, IMG submission 160095) | Soil microbial communities from a riparian zone of the East river system, Colorado, United States - L3c2 | ecosystem: Environmental > Terrestrial > Soil > Riparian zone | place: USA: East River... | reverse complement strand
GGCCCGAGTCGCGTTGTCGTTCTGATTGCCGTTGTCCTGCTGGGAGGTTGCGCTGGTGAGAAGGAGCGTCCGCTCTTCAAGCTGCTGAGCCCGAGCGAGACCGGCGTCACCTTCGCGAACACGATCACCACTACTGATTCCTTGAACGTCCAGACCGACCCGTACGTCTACAACGGCGCCGGGGTCGCAGTGGGCGATGTCGACAACGACGGACTGCCGGACATCTTCTTCGCCGGCAACATGGTGTCGAGCCGGCTCTACCTGAACAAGGGCGCGATGCGCTTCGACGACATCACTGGGCGAGCCGGCGTCGCGACGAATCGATGGGCGACCGGCGCCAGTATGGTGGACATCAACAATGATGGCTATCTGGACATCTATGTCTCGGTGTCCGGACCCGTGTGGTCCAAATCGGAAGACCGGGCGAATCTTCTTTTCGTCAACAACGGGAATCACACATTTACGGAAGCCGCCGCGCAATACGGCATCGCTGACACCGGCTTCACCACCCACGCCGCGTTCCTCGATTACGACAGAGATGGTTGCCTCGATCTTTTTCTCCTCAACAACTCGCCCGGGGATTTCTCGCGTGGCGTCTCGAATCATCCGGGAGGTTTGCGCGGCACGACGCCGGGCAGTCACAACGAGCTCTATCGCGGTGACTGTCGCGGCGGGAAACCGGGCAAATTCACCAACGTTTCCGCCCAGGCGGGAATCGTGGGAGACGCAAGCTACGGACTCGGCGTCGTCGTGTCCGACCTGAACGGAGACGGCTGGCCGGACATCTACGTCTCCAACGACGTCATGCCGAACGACATGGTGTACGTCAACAACGGCAACGGGACGTTCACCAACAAGGCCGCGAAGTGGCTGAAGCACTCGAGCTTCGCGGGCATGGGCGTCGACATCGCCGATTTCAACAACGATGGCCGGCCCGACATCCTCCAGGCCGACATGATGCCGCGCGATCTGGAGCGTCGAAAGCGCACGAGCGGATTCATGACGTTCAGCAATCTTCAGGATTCGCGCAGCCGCGGATTTCGAGACGACTACTCCGAGAACTCCCTGCAACTGAGCAACGGTGTCACGAAGGATGGGGATCTCGTTTTCAGCGACATCGCGCGTCTCGCCGGTGTGTCGCATACTGACTGGAGCTGGAGCGCGCTTTTCGCCGACTTCGACAACGACGGCAACAAGGACATTTTCATCAGCAACGGCTACCCCAAGGCTGTGACCGATCTCGATTACATCGCCGCCGCGGGAACCGCCCAGCGTCGGGGAGACACGCCGAGGGCGCGGAGGCTTCTCAAGGATTTGCCGAGCTACGAAGTGTCGAACTACGTGTTCCGGAACAACGGTGACCTGACGTTCACGGATGAAACCAAGCCGTGGGGGATGGACCAGCCGAGCTTCTCCTACGGTGCGGCTTACGCCGACCTCAACAACGACGGCAAGCTCGACCTCGTGGTGAACAACCTTGATGCGCCGGCATTCATCTACGAGAACATCGCACCGAAGGACGACGCGCATCACTATCTGGACATCAAGCTGATCGGAGAATCAACCCGCCCGCTTAACGCCGGAATCGGAGCAGAGCTGATCGCGACTGTCGATGGGAAAAAGCAGCACGTCTACTGCACGCCCTACAGGGGCTACATGTCAACGATGGACGACCGGGCGCACTTCGGGCTGGGGCGTGCGCAAAAGGTCGCCACCCTGGAAGTCGCGTGGCCCGACGGGCGTTATCAGGTACTCACGAATCTGGCAGTCGACCGGCTCCTGATCGTCAAGCAATCGGATGCGACGCCGCGGCAGCGGCCCGAAGGTGTCGTCCCGCCGGCTCCAACGCGAGAGCAGTGGTTCCAGCCGCTCGAGCTCCAGGGGCTCAAGTACAAGCAGGCGATGGGGGCTGAGATCGATTTCACGGTACAGCCGCTCCTCCCGTACATGCTCTCGAGCCATGGTCCTCCTCTCGCTGTCGGAGACGCGAACGGCGATGGGCTCGACGATGTCTTCATCGGCGGAACGGCTGGCGTTGCCGGAAAGCTTTTCATCCAGCGCAAGGACGGAAGCTTCGTCGAATCCGTTCAGGGTCAACCTTGGGAAGGCGACAAGGCGTACGAAGACTGGGGCGCGACTTTCTTCGATGCCGACGGCGACGGACACCCGGACCTGTACGTGACGAGCGGCGGATATCAGCTCACGCCCAGCTCGCCGTTGCTGCAGGACCGTCTGTACATCAATCAGGGCGGGGGCAGGTTCGCGAGAGATTCGGCGAGGCTGCCGGTCATGCTCACCAGCACAGAGACGGTGCGGGCGGGTGATTTCAACGGCGATGGGAAACTGGATCTGTTCGTCGGTGGCCGCCTGACTCCCCGGAATTACCCATATCCGGCGAGGAGCTACATCCTGCGCAACGACGGGAACCGCTTCACCGATGTCACCGAATCAGTGGCGCCCGAGCTGGCTCACCCGGGCGGGATGATTACCGACGCGGTGTGGGTCGATTTCGATGGCGACGGGCGGCTCGATCTCGTAACCGCGGGCGAATGGATGCCCATCCAGTTCTTTCGGAACGATGGCAAGAGGCTTCAGAACGTGACGCAGTCGACGCACCTGCCGCCGACCCGGGGTTGGTGGTACAGCCTGGCAGTCGGAGATTTCGACAAGGACGGGCGGCCTGACATCGTAGCCGGAAATCTTGGGTTGAACTACAGCTACACGACTTCCAGGGACAGCGTCTTCGGCGTGTACGCGGATAGCTTCACCGGCAACCAGACCACTGACATTGTTCTTACCCAGCAAATCGGTGGAACCGAGTATACGCTCGGCGGGATAGCGCCCTTGGGAACGGAGATCTACCCAATTGGTGTGCGATTCCCGACCTATGGGTCTTTCGCCGTGGCGACTCTTCGACAGGCCTTCACTCAGGCGCAGCTGCAGCACGCGCTCCACTACCAGGCAGACACTTTCGCCAGCGCCTGGTTGCACAACGACGGAGGAGGGAAGTTCAGCTATGTCGCGTTGCCCAACCTCGCCCAGATCTCTCCGATCAAGGGGATCATCGCCGAGGACGTTGACGGGGACGGAAACCTAGATTTGGTGGTAGCGGGAAATCTCTACGACACCGAGCCCAACACTCCGAGAGCCGATGCCGGGAACGGGCTGTGGCTGAGAGGAGATGGTCGGGGACATTTCACCCCGGTGCCGCCAACTGAGAGCGGCTTCCTCACTCCCCTCAACGTTTCGGGTCTGGCCTTGATCAAGACTATCGCCGGCAAGGCAGTGCTCGTTGCCAATACCGGCGACTCTCTTCAGGCTTTCACCATCACGAAACCATAACCGATTTCGGTACACGACACGATAAAAAAAAACGGGGCGGCTTTTAAGCCGCCCCGTTTTCCTTTGCTGGTTCTGCTTACCAGCCGGTATTCTGGGTGAGTGTACTCGCACCCGTGCCACCCGGCTTGCTCAAATCGATCTGAGTCTGAGGAATCGGGTAAAGCATATGCTTGGCTGCGAACGCCACGGCGAACTGTTTATACGTTCTCCGCGTTTTCTCCTGGCCGCCGCCGATGCCGTTGATGTAGCCGCTGATGGCAGCTGTAGCATCGGCGAGGCCGTAGCGGCGGAGATCAAAGAAGCGCTGACCTTCCATCGCCAACTCGAGCCGTCTCTCAGCTCGAACCGCAGCGCGTGCCTGCGCCTGACTGGTAAACACGGGGTACAATCCGATCTCATACTTCGCCCAAGTGATCGAAGCAGGATTGGTCCGCAGCAATGGGTTCGCGGGATCGGGGATCAATGCCACTGCAATGTCGCTGGCGCCCGTACCCGGTCCCTGTGCGGTAGCCCCGGCGCGGGTTCTGATTTGATTGACGATCGTTGTCGCGCCGGCCAGGTCGTTGGTTTCGACCATCGCTTCTGCCAGGAGCAACAACAGATCGGCGTACCGATACAGGTGGATGTTGACCGAGTTGAGCTGCGTGTTCTGCCAGCCCGAGCCACTCTCGGCGCCGCTCGCCTTTTCATGCGCGTTCTTCTTCGGGGTGTACGGACCGCCGTTTCCAATGTCTCTAACCCAGCTGTCCGAGCCGGTGGTGACCTTCACCGGTCCCCAGTCCTTGTACGGCACGCCATTCCGTCCCACTGTGTAATCGACACGCGGGTCTACCGGCGTCATGTCGCCCGCCTGGAACTGGGCGTCCGAGGCGTTCCAGGTGGCTGACGACAAAGCCAACGGCAGTCCAAGCGCGTCAACCTTATAGAAATTGACGAGGTTCTGCGACGGCTGGTTGAAGCCACAGCAACCGAAATGGCTTCCTGAATACGGGAAGTTCAGCCGCTCGCCGAAGTTCGCGTTCTCGCCGTTGGGCTCGCCATCATTCGCTGATGCCTGGTACGCCCAAATCGTTTCCGGGCCGTTGGTATTGGACTGGAAGCCGGACCAGACTTTATCGAAGCTTGTTTCAAGTCCGTAGGGGCCGTTGTTCCGGACATCCTGCAGGGTAAGGATGGCCGCTGCATACTGGCCGGCATACACCTGGACGCGTCCCTTATAGGCCTTGGCAGTCCACGACGACGGCCGCCCTTTCTGCCCGTTTCTTGGCGCAGGGCCGAGCAGCTTGACGGCCGAATCGAGGTCCTTCAGGATATCGGTGACGACTGCCGCGCTAGCCTCGTTCGGTTTGTTGAAATCCGTGTCGGCTTCGCGGTAATAAGGAATGTTGCCCCACATCCGCCACGCTTCGAAGTGATAGTGCGCCCGGAGGAAGATCGCCTCTCCCTCAGCGCCGTTCCCATCCGCGACGGAGAACTGGGTCGGGTCCGCCGTTCGGACGGCTTTGAGCAGGTTTAGCGTAGCATTTGATCGGACCACGCCTTCATAGACCGTTCGCCATTTCACGTTCAGGTACAGCTCGGCGTTGCCCGTACCCCAGTTGTAACCCTCGATGTCGTTGATCGGGGGCTGGTCGCCGGAATCGGAGCCTTTGTAAGCATCATCAGCGGCGACCCCGCCCCACACCCAGTTGCTGGCGGCGCAGCCCCAATTGGCCTGCGTTGTCGGTGTACAATCCAGAGACCGGTACGCTCCGATGAGCGTGCCCTCGACACCCGCCTTATTGGCGAGCGTCGTCGGGTCCAACGAGCCCTGCGGTATTGCGTTTTTGTCCAGGAAATCCGAGCAACCGTAGAGGCCGCCAGTCGCCAGAGTCAGGACCGCGGTCCCGACCAATAGTCGATTCTTCAATACGATTTTCATCGTCTTAGCATCCTTGAGAAAGGCGGTTCGTTAAAAGGAGGTGCTTACACCAATGCTGAAAATTCTGTTGTTCGGGTACGCGCCGCGGTCAACCCCACGATACTGATCGCGAATGTCACCGGCCGCTCCGAAGACGTTTGCTGCCGGCAATGCCGGATCGAGACCTTCGTAGCTGGTCATCGTGAACAGGTTGTCGCCCTGCACGTAGATTCGCGCACCCGACAGGTAGCGAGACGCTGCAGGCAGAGTATACCCCAACTGCACGTTCCGCAGCCTTGTGTACGAACCATCCTTCACGTAATAGCTGCTGAGCGCATAGCTATAGGTGTCGCTGAAATCGATGCGTGGATACTTGGCATCCGGGTTCGTGGGCGTCCAGGAATTCGCCAGCAGGTCCTGCCTGACGGTGGTCTGGAACTCCCGGAACACGTACCACTCCATCTGGTTCTCGAAGATGTCGTTGCCGTAGGATCCGAAAATGGTTGCGCTCACGTCAAAGTTCCCGCGACGCGCGCCCAGGTCCAGGCCCGCCGTAAAGCTCGGATGCGGATTTCCGATGATCGTTCGGTCGGCGCCTGTGATATTGCCGTCGCCGTTCACGTCCTGGAACTTTATGCGCCCCATTGCGGCGCCCGTCTGGCAGTAATTCGTGGTCGGACCGCACCCACCGGCTGGCGTGTGAAGAGCTGCTTCGGCCGCATCTCTGAACAACCCATCCGCGATGTACCCGTAGAATGAGCCGATCGGAGAGCCAACCTGGTTGATGACCTGATTGCCGAACCGGGTCGCGATAGGACCGAAGAAAGACTGACGGCCTGCAGTGATTGCGACGATCTTGTTGTTGTAATGGCTGCCGTTGAAGGTCGCGTTCCACGAAGCGGCCTGGTGTCCGATCGAGAAATCAAAGCCGGTGTTTCTCATCTTTCCGACGTTGATGATCGGAGGCGCGGCTACGCCGGCCGTCGCGGGGAGTGCGGGGTCGAACAGCAGGTTGTTCGTCGCGCGCGCGTACACGTCGAGGACGACGTTGAACATGCCGTTGAACAGATTCATATCGGTGCCGATGTTGTATGATCTGTTCTCTTCCCATTTCAGATCCGGATTGCCGAGAGATGTCTGACGGAATCCAGTCACGATGGCGGTGTTCTGCCCGCCGATGTCGTAGAAGGTTTCTCCACGATCGCCACCAAACGCGTTGACGATTCGGCCGGAGGGGATCGCCTGGTTGCCCGTAACGCCAACTCCATATCGAAGCATCACATCAGAGAAGATCCTGTTTCCGGAGAGGAACGGCTCATTGGTGATTCTCCATCCCAGTCCGAAGGCCGGGAACGTTCCCCACCGATGCCCCGGTGCCAGCCGCGAGGAGCCGTCACGGCGGATGGTAAAGCTCGCGATGTATTTGTCGGCAAAGTTGTAGTCAGCTTTGCCGAAGAGGGACAACAACGACGACTTGCCACCGGTACTGGAAACGTTCTTGGTCTTGGGGTCTCCAATCGCGTCATTGATATATCTCGAATCCAGAGATTCATTGAGGATATTGTTCATGCTCGCGGTGATGAACCGGTTGGTGCCGGCGTTCGCTTCCTGTCCAACGAGGAAGTCGAAGTTGTGGCTGCCAAGCGCTTTGACATACCTCGCCGTGTTGCTCAAGGTCCAATCGGTGAACTGGCGAGTGTTCTCATTGATGCCGTTCGTCGAATTCACTTCGGCGTTTTCCGGCGTGGTCGGCGAGAAGCCGGCGAATGAATTCTGGCCGACATTGAAGCCGAACCTGCTCCTGATTGAAATCGCCGGGGTCGCGTCGAAGCCGCCGAACACGTTCCCGAAGACATTGGCGTTCTTTGCTATGTCGTCCTTGTGCGCAAAGGCAAACTTGAGCGGATTGGTCCCGTTGCCTAGGGTCGTCGATTTCCCGCCCGCAAAATGTCCGCCGACGTCGTAAACCGGGACGACGGGCTGCATCAAGATGTTCTTCCCGAGTATGCCGTCTTCGGCGTAGGTACCGGGGTCATCGGGCATGCCGCCATTATGCCGCTCGAGACCGACCGCCATGTTCTCACCGAAGCTCAGCTTCCCGCGAGTGAAGGTGGTGTTGACGCGAACGCTTCCGCGCTTGAAGTCGTTGTAGGCTGCCGTACCCTGCTGGTCGAAGTAGTTGAACGAGACGCGATACGCGTTGTCGTCGCCTCCCCCCGCCACGTCGAGGTTGTAGTCCGAGACCGGCGCCGAGCCGAAGACTGCGTCCCACCAGTTGGTCCCGGCGCTGCCGGGCATGATCAGGCTGTTTGGATAGGCATACTTGCTGACATCGACAGCTGTCGGACGGCCAAACGCGTCAGTTGCGGTGGCGGTGCCGGGTGCTGCGAAGATGTATGCTGGAACCGTCGGGTTGTTCGGATCACCGTAAATGTTGGTCGGGACCGCCAACCCCGCGTTCACGTAGCTGGCCTTCATCACCGCCGCGTAGTCCAGTGAATTCGTGATCAGAAAATCGTCGTAGCCGCGGACCGGCGAAGCGACACCGGTTCTCACGCGCAACGTGGCGCGCGGTGGTCCCGCCACTCCGCGCTTCGTGGTCTCGATCAGGATCACGCCGTTGCTGGCACGCGAGCCGTAGATCGAAGACGCCGACGCATCCTTCAGAACCTGGACCGACGTAATGTCGTCCGGGTTCAGGAAGTTGAGGTATGACTCCTGGACCGGCGTGCCGTCGATCACGTAAAGCGGATCGTTGTTCTGGAACGAGCTGATGCCGCGGATTCTGACCGTGCTGCGTGAACCCGGTGATCCGCTCGCCGCGACAGTGACGCCCGGTACGGCGGCGTCAAGCCGCTGCAGCACGCTCGCACCGGTCTGTTTCTGGGCGCTGGCAATGTTCACACTGGAGACCGCGCCGGTGATATCACCTCGTCGCTGTTCCGTGTAGGCGGTGACCACCACCTCTTCGAGGTAGGGGATCTGCGCCATCGTGACGTCTACAACCGGCCGTCCGGCAACCGTCGTCTGAACCGGGCGCTGGCCGACGAAGGAAAAGATCAGGACAGCATCAGACGGGGCATTGAGACGATACCTTCCCGTCGCGTCCGTAACCGCTCGCGCGTCCGATCCCTGCACACGTACCGTAACCCCCTGAAGCGGGGCGCCGCCTGTCGACGTCACCACTCCGGTGACCGCCTGCTGACTCAATGCTGTTCCGCTCACCGTGAGCACGAACAGCACGGCCATGCCCACTGCGTGCAGCCAGTGTGAGCGGCCGTTCAAGAATGACTGCGTACCGATCTTCTCCATGACATTCCTCCATGTAGCTTCATGAGTACTACTCCGAAACTTCTCCCGACAACCAACCTGCGTTTTCAGGTTTCTGGTGGCGGCCTGCGCATAGACTTCAGCCCTTGCATGGCGATCAGCTGGCGATAAGTCAGAAGCTTTACGCCGCGCGCCGTCAGGGCATCTTTGAATCGTTGTGAAGTGAGGGCATTGAGCTCTCCCTGACGATTCTTGCTCATGTCGGGGAGTGGATCGGAAGTATTCATGTCGAGCAACGCGCCGAGCTCCTCGTTGTCGATACCGACGTGGGTAACGACCAGATTGAACTGCGGCTGGAGGCGATTGACCATCGCCAAAAGGCTGTCGGTCTTGTTGGACGGCGCCGCTGAGTACTGGGGATCGTGACTGGCTTCGCCGAAGTAACGCGACATGCCGAGACCGTACTCCTTGGCCAGACGCTCGGTGAGGTCGCGGAACTCGGGGTACCGCATCACCGTGCCCATGTGGTAATCCACGTAGTCGATCTTGAGTCCCGAATGCAGCGCGCGGTCAATCTGTGCTCGCAGCTCCGCTTCGACCTGCTTGATGTCCGGGTGGTTCTGATACAGCGCGTCCGCGGACGGGAAAAAATAACCGTCCGCATCAACGAGTGATGGGACGGCAGTTCGGCCAAGGACCGGACCCCAGCGGTAATTCTTCCACTCGGAATTCAACGTGAGGTGAATTCCGACGGAGACTTCCGGGTGGCGCTTCAGAATGTCCACCGTCTCCTGGTACCACGGAGTCGGAAACATCACAGATACCGAAACCGGCAGGCCGGAGGCAATGAGCTTTTCGAGCGCCATGTTGACGCTGTGGCTCATCCCGGCATCGTCCGTGCGGATCACCAGGTAAACCTGGTCCGGATCGATGGGATGTCTCGATGGATCCGCTTGACCGAGAATGTGAGCCGGTAGGGCGGAGATGAGAGTTACGCACAGCAGCAGAGCGAAGGAACGAAACAACCGCGTACGATCCTCCTAGACGGGTACCAGGTGAGTCTGCCCATTCACCATGGGGTCTGACCCGACAACTGCAGAGCCGACTCAGACACCCTCTAATATTGCCGGGCGTCCGAGTTGTCAAGTAGAATCTCGTCATCCCACTTCATATGGTATAGCCGTGACACCTCGGCAATTCGTCTCGACTCGAAGCGTGCGAGCGCTGACACTTCTCCTCTCGATGGCAGGCGTCGCAGCGCTGGGAACGGGCTGCACGCCTTCTTCGCGCACGTCCGAGCTATCGACCGGCTCGACACGGCCGCGAGTTGTCGGCTACCTCGCTTCATGGGGTGTAAACAGCAAGGGCACCCGCATAGCCAGCCTGCCCGCCGGCGATCTCACCCACATCTTCTACGCCTTCGCCAATATCGACAGCGGTGGCCGCGTCGTACTCGGCGATCCCCGCATCGATCCGGGCAACTTCGCCGAGCTCGAGCGGCTGAAGGCGCGGTATCCCCATCTCAAGCTGCTCATCTCGGTGGGTGGTTGGACCTGGTCCGGCCGATTCTCTGATGCGGCGCTTACCGCGGCGAGCCGCGCCACCTTCGCCAATTCCGCTCTGGATGTTTTCATCCGGCGCTGGCCCGGGCTCTTCGATGGGATCGACATCGACTGGGAGTTTCCGGTGGCCGGTGGGATGCAGGGGAATGTCGAGCGGCCGGTCGATCGCGAGAATTTCACTCTGCTGCTCGAGGAGCTGCGGCGACAGCTCGATGCCCAGGGCGCGACGGACAAGCGGCACTACGAGCTGACGATTGCCGCGTCAGCGCGCGCGCCGGAGATCGCCAACGTGGATCTGTCGCGCATCGAGCCGCTGCTCGACTTCATCAACGTGATGACCTACGACTATCACGGCGCTCCGGGCAAAGCGAATTTCAACTCGCCGCTCTACTCGTCTGCCGGCGACCCGACGCCGGGATGGAACGTCGACGCGAGCATGAGCTCATTCGTTAGAGGAGGAGTGCCGGCGGGGAAGCTGCTCGTGGGCGTTCCATTCTATGGAAAACCTTACGGTCAGGTGCAGAATGTGAACGGCGGCCTGTTCCAGCCTGGAACCCAGAATCCAGCGGGATGGAAACAGGGAGACGGTGACTGGAAGGTGCTGTCGCAAACGCGACTCAAGGATCCACGGTACGTGCGACACTGGGAACCGACTTCGCGGGTTCCCTGGCTCTACGATTCCACGAGCGGAACCTGGGTCAGCTACGACGATCCCGAATCAGTCGCGGCAAAGGCGGGCTACGTCCGTGAGCACGGGCTCGGGGGCGTCGTCATCTGGGAGCTTGGCGGCGACGACGGGACTCTGATGCGCGCGATAACAACAAGCTTGCGAGCGGGCAATTGATCGGAGCAGTCGGCGAGTTCACCATCCGCCGCTGCACTCCTGTTGACGCGCCCGCGCTCGCCTCGCTCGGCGCTCGTCTCTTCACAGAGACCTACGGTCCGACGCACCCGGAGCCAGAGCTCAGTCGTTATCTGGCGCGATCATTCTCGGTGGAAGCTGTTCGCGACGCCATCTCCGACGCCGGCGTATCGATGTTCATGGTAGAGGATTCCTCCGGCGTCCCGATCGCGTACGCGTACATGAGAGCTTCACCGGAGCCACCGACCGGGGTCGAGGGCCGCCGTGTATTCGAGATCGTCCGCTTTTACGTCGATGGCGCCGCGCAGGGCTGCGGCGTCGGTGCGGCGCTCATGAGCTCATGTTTTGATGACGCCAGGGAGCGCGGCGCTGACGTCGTCTGGCTCCAGGTATGGAAAGAGGCGCCATGGGCGGTCGGGTTCTACCACCGCATGGGCTTTTTAGTGGTCGGCTCCGCGCCGTTCTATTTCGGCGAGCAGATTGGAGACGATCACATCATGTCGCGACCGGTGTGAACCGCTCCGCGCAGACAATCTGTTCCGGCGATTTGTCCGACAGCGGAGAGCGGTCGAAGTCACCGTAGATGGAGCGAACCCGAAAGCCTGCGCGCGCGAGCAGATGAATCAGCTCCGCGCTCAGGAACCAGCGCATGTCGAATGACTGCACGTGCCGCTCGACCAGACCGCCGGACTCTGGCGTGATGTAGTAGATCAGCTCGATCTCGCTGACCTGGTCGATCCATCGTACGCGCGCGACACGTCCGGCGCGACGGAACGAGCGTCCATCGGGCAGCTTCGTATTCGGTGTGTCCTCTCGCTCGTTGCCGTCCGCCGAGACGAGCTTGGTGAAGTCTGGGTTGAACACATCGAATGCGAGCCGTCCACGCGGAGTGAGTTGCCGCGCCGCCGAGTGGAGAAAGGCAAGCTGGTCTTCGATCGTCGTCAGGTGCTGCATGACGCGGAACGGCGCGATGACGAGATCGAACTGACGACCGATTTCGAATGTCCGCGCATCTGCCCGATGGAGGGTCACCCGACGCCGCACATCGTCCGACTCCTTCCGCAGCTTCGCGTGACAGCGCTCCAGCATCTCTGGCGACGCATCGACTCCTTCAATTGTGCTGCCGGAGCGCGCAATCGGCAGCAGTATGCGACCGGTGCCGCATCCAACCTCGAGAACACGCCCACCGGCGTCCTTTGCCTCCTCGACGTAGAAATCCACATCGCGCCGCGCAACATAGAGCGGCACAGCGTCATAAATCGCCGGAAGGTCGGGGAACGCGTCGTAAATGGTCATTACTCGGGGTTTCTGTGGGTTCCGAAAAAATGCGTGACTGCACCGACGTTAAAACAGTCTCCTCATGGTGAGAATGCCTCTCAAAACATTGGCCTGGCGACGCTCGATTCCTGGTGCGTGGAAGCAAGTCCGGCTCCTCCAGCCCGGAAAGGTGGCGGGAGCGATTGCGATCGCGGCGCTCAATATCCTCTGGCACGGACACGGCGTGCTGAGGTCGCTGCCCGCACCAACGCGATTCGCAACTGTCGCCGCGGTCTGCTACGTGCTCACCACGATCGCGGAATTTCTGTGGCTGATGAGCACAGGGCCACGGTTCACCGGCTTCGAGTCACCGACCCCGCCGGGTACTGGTGAGTTCGAGTTGATCGACCCACTCGTCGATGAGCTCAAGACATTGCCTCCTGCAGAATTGCGCGAAGAGGTGCTGCACCTGGCCACCGAGATGAAATCCTTCGAGGCCGGCAGCGATCGCGAGTTCGTGACGACGCTCGCCACTCCCGTGGCAGCTCAGACGACCGAAGCGGAGCGGGATGAGGCGCTCGATCGCGAGAGCAAGACTCTGATGGAGCGTCACCTGCTCACCGTCCGCGCCTACAGGGAGCGCTTCTATCGTCCCGCGCGCGCCGTCCGCGACGAGCTTCGCAAGCGACTGGGAATCCGCAACACCAATCGCGAGCCCGAGCTGCCCGCGCTCGATGAAGGCGTGCTCTCAGGAGCCAAGCCGATTACCGAAGCGGCGAATTACCTCGCATCCTTGGCGCGAAGACTCAAGTAGTATCAGTTTTCGCCTTGTCGCCGCATCTTCTAAACAGGATGACGGTGACCGCGCGAAGAGAGGACCTTCCCCTCCACGAAGATGTCCGCTGGCTGGCCGGCGCGCTCGGGCGCGTCATTCAGCGCCTGGAGGGAAAGGAAGCGTTTGAGATCGTCGAGCGCCTTCGCTCGGCGTCACGCGCCCGTCGTCACGGCGAGCCCGGCGCTCCGTCACTCGACGATCTCCTCCGCGAAGTCGATGCCCTGAGCGTCGAGCACTGCGCCGTTGTCGCGCGCGCATTCACGCTCTTCTTTCTCCTGATCAATACCGCCGAGCAGACCCACCGGGTCAGGCGGCGAAACGCGTACCTCCGCAAAGGAGTTCCGGAGCCGCAACCCGCTTCGGCGCGCTGGACCATGGGCGAGCTTCGCAGGCTCGGCGCCACGCCCGACGCGATCGAACAGGCGATGCTCACGCTCGACATTCGTCCTGTGCTTACCGCGCACCCAACCGAATCGACTCGCAGCACGCTGCTCGGGTTGCAGGCGCGGGTCGCCGACGATCTTCTCGCGCGCGAGTCGGCGCCGGCTGACTCAGTCCGTCTGATCGAACAGGCGCTCGAAGGCGAAGTGGAGCTGTTGTGGCTCACCAGCGAAGTCAGGCAGGATCGGCCGTCGGTGCTCGACGAAGTGAGCTCCGCGCTGTGGTACCTGGAGACGCGACTTCTCGACGCCGGCGCGCGCATGAATTCCGCGCTCGCGGTTGCGTTCGAGGAAGAATTCAGCCGAGTGGCGGATTCGTTCCGGCTCGCGGTCCCGCTCCGA
>Ga0193699_10000693_pt1 | contig 13818 bp, 10 predicted proteins | sample L3c2metaG_FD_160095 | JGI IMG/M metagenome (GOLD analysis project Ga0193699, IMG submission 160095) | Soil microbial communities from a riparian zone of the East river system, Colorado, United States - L3c2 | ecosystem: Environmental > Terrestrial > Soil > Riparian zone | place: USA: East... | reverse complement strand
TATTGTACTTGCCGTACCCAATTCTGTATGGTCGGGGGCAGGTGAGTCATGAGACTTACCGACGCTCACCCGTGGTCTGCTGCAAGCGCTCCTATCTGGAGCCTTGTTTGTCACTTCCCCGGAAAAATAAGACGGCGGCGCCCCCTTATGTTCTTAGGTGCGTATGTTGATGAGAGCGAAACGATATCCCCTCCGGTATTCGTCCTTGGTGGGTACATAGCTCCAGCGGAGAACTGGGCTCGTTTTTCGGATGCGTGGCAGGAAGTCCTAGATATGAGGCCCCCTATGACCTCCTTCCATATGGTGGAGGTTGCCGCCCGCGGGTGGGACGACCCGATTTTTGCGGAACGCCTTCAGAGATTTTATCGGGTGATTGAGGAGAATGTATCCGCAGAATTTTCCTGCGTAGTGGAGCTAGATATTGTTGAAAAAGCTCTTGCCAAATTTCCGTTCAAGGTTTTTGGCATGACTCCCTACCGTATTGGTTTTCAACGGCTGATCTATTGGGTAATCAAGGCCAAATCTGAATTTGGACTAACTGGAAAGGTCGATTTCATTTTTGACAAACACGTTGACAGCAAAAAGGTTGACGTAGAGTGGGGCAAGATTGTTGAAAACGCCCCAGATGTTTTGAGTGAAGTCGCTGAAAAACCGCGTTTTCTTGCAGACGATGATATAAAGCCACTTCAGGCTGCCGATTTGCATGTTTGGTGGGTCCGTAAGCGGAGACTAGAGGCCAAGGAGGGGAGCCCAAGGCTTATGCCCCCGTGGCAAGAAAAAATAATAATTCCTGGGTTTTCTCTGACGTTTGGAGAAGATGACATTCTTGAAATTTTATGGAGCATGGTTTCCCTGAAGGGGAATGTTGGCTTTACTTACGGCTGATCTTCTTGCTTACAATTTTTTTAATGGCACGCTCGAATACACCGCCAGATTCATCCGCACCTAGTTCCCGAGCGGTTTTCTTAAACCGCTCGGATTGTTCTTTGTCAGTGCCTTTTTGGCTTTTTGGCTTTGGTTTTGCCTTTAGGCGCTGGGCCATACCACTTAGTCCCGCTCTTTAGTTGTTTGATAGGTGAGACGCTTCCCAACAATGCCCTTCAACATTTTGTCCGCGCGACCTTCGTCGTTTACGCCAAGCTTGGTGCGGTTGTTATAACGGAAATCAAATTCGGCGAGATAGCGGTGCAAGTGTTTTTCCGCGCAGTGCTGATAGGTGCCCTTCATACCACGCTTGAACACTGAGAACACGCCCTCGACAGTATTGGTGTGCACGGTGCGCTCCGCTTCATAACGAACGTATTCGTCATGAGAGTGGGTGACGGTGTCGTGTGAAGCGAACTCTTTGCCAACCCCCATATAGAGGCGGCTTTCGTCGGTCATTAGATGTGACTCGCGCGCGATATTGTCGCGAACAATTTTATTGACGCTCACACCATCCGCACGCGCCGGGTTGAACATGCGAACCTGTCCGCCCCGTTCCACGAGTGCGACAACCGCGCGCTTGCCTGATGGTCCCGAGCGACCGCCCTTCGTGAAGGGGCGGCCTTTGCGTTGCGGTGAAGGTCTAGGTTCTTGCTGTGCACCAAAATAGGTTTCGTCGACTTCCACCACCTTGCCAGAGCCGCCCATCGGTTCGAGAGCGCCGGTCATGGCTTCACGAATGCGATGCCCCATGAACCAAGCGGTCTTAAGGGTGACACCTAAGGTACGGTGAAGTTGGTTGGCGCTGATGCCCTTCTTGCTGGACGAGATCAGAAAGATGGCCTGAAGCCAGAAGCGCAGCGGGACATGGCTGGACTCGAAAATGGTCCCGACCTTCACGGTGAACGGCTTGCGGCACTGATAGCACTTGTAGGTCCCGATACGGGTGCTTTTGCCCCGCATCGGGCTAATGCGGTCCACACCGCCACAGTGGGGGCACACAGGGCCTTCCGGCCATACCCCAGCTTCAACCCAAGCGTAGGCGGCAGCCTCGTCGTGGAAATGCTTGTCGGAAATGACCGATTTCATAGCCGTTCTCCTGTGTACATAACGTACCCAATCCTAGTGGGTACGTCAAGTAGTCAGAAAATATGCGCTGCAGAAAGAATTACGTGCGCGAAATAGGCGGTTCGACGAGATCGCAAAATGGTCCGGTTGCGGTCTAATATGAACTTCACACTGGGGGTATTCTTATGGACCCGCTTATCGGACTTGGCGTGTCCATCTTCTTCGCCTTCCTTCGATATCGCGTACCCGCTGTGCCTAAGCCCCTTGCAACGGGCGGCATGGCCATCGGAATTTTAGTCATGGCCGCCGGATTTCTGCCAGAGCCCTACAAACCAACAATCGCGGTCTTGCTGCTGTTTTTGCTAGGCGTTAGTTCACTGGGCGCAGCCGGTTATCTTTATTGGCAACACGTCGCAAAGAGGACGCCAACCGCGGACGTAAGCACACCACAACCGCAACAGGGGCAAGGCGGCAAAGGCGGGAGTGGCGAAATATTCGGTAACAGCGGAACGATCATTGGTGGCAGAGGGGGCAAAGTCGGTCCCGGAGGCTTAGGCCGCGGCGGCGACGGCGGCGGCGGCGTCATTCACGGCGATGGTGGAACTATTATTGGAGGTGAAGGTGGGTCCGTTGATGGGACTAATATTTGGTACCCTCCTGCCCAATCCAGTTACATCCAGTTCTTAGAGTCCCAAGGCCAAACGCCAGATTTTAATGTCCAATATCCGGGCGCTGGCGGCGCCACAGCCGGATGGCTTGAACGCCAAGAAGTCGTTGTCAAAATAAGAGAAGAATATTTCAAGAAAGCCGGACAAGACGCCAAAGTTCAAACAAGCAAGATAGAGGGCGTGCCTCTAGAATACATAAACGAAAAGCTGAGGGAATTCGGATTGCCGTGGCGCGCTCGCCCAGCGCAAAAATATTGGTATCTGTATTACATACCTGACACCCCCTGATTGCCGTTTGGGTACGGCAAGTACAATATGCCCACTGTTGTCAAGAGGCTTGGTCCGTCACCCTGAGATGGCCGCCGAAGGCGGCCGTCTCAGGGTGACGGCCACAGACGGGCCGTCCATCCTTCGAGGCGCGCCAAGCGGCGCCCACCTCAGGATGACGGATTGGGAAAAGCGCTGGGTCCCCGCCTTCGCGGGACGACGCCTTATCCGCCGATCAGCTTCAGCCACTCGTCTTCGGTCAGCACCTGGACGCCGTGTTTCTGGGCCTCGGCGAGCTTGGAGCCGGCGCCCGGTCCGGCGACGAGAAAGTCGGTTTTCTTGGACACGGAGCCGGCGGCCTTGGCGCCGAGGCGTTCGGCGGTGGCCTTGGCTTCGTCGCGCGTCATCTTCTCCAACGCGCCGGTAAAGACCACCGTCTTGCCGGCGATCGCGGTGTCCCGCTTCGGCTTCTCCGCATCGAGAATTTTCACCTGCTTGGTGAGCCGCTCGACGATGCCGCGGTTATGGCTTTCGCCGAAATAGGCGGCGACCGCCGCGATCACGGTGTCGCCGATCTGGTCGAGCGCATCCATCTCGGCGATGGCTTCTTCGTCGCCTTTGGCGACCTTCAAGGCGGCGTCGTGGAACGCATCCCACGAGCCATAGCCGCGCGCCAAAGCCAGCGCGGTGGTCTCGCCGACGTGGCGGATGCCAAGCGCGTAGATGAAGCGGTCGAGCGATATTTCGCGGCGCTCGTCGATGGCCGAGAACAGATTGCGCACCGAGGTCTCGCCGTAACCCTCGAGCTCCTCGAGCTTGAGCTTGCTGTTGCGCGCGCGCAGCGTGAAGATGTCGCCCGGCTCCTTGATCCATTCGTTCTCGAAGAACAACTGGATCTGCTTCTCGCCGAGGCCTTCGATGTCGAAAGCGCGGCGCGACACGAACAGCCGCAGATGCTCGATCTTCTGGTACGGACAGGCAAACTCGCCGGTGCAGCGGGCACGGGCTTCCTCCTCGCCGGTCGCGGTGGCCCCGCGCACCACGTCGGTGTGCAGCGGGCACGGGCACTTTCTCGGAAACGCATAAGGCTTGGCCGACTTCGGCCGCTTGTCGAGCACGACGTCGACGACCTGCGGGATGACGTCGCCGGCGCGCTGGATGACGACGGTGTCGCCGATGCGGATGTCGCGGCCCTCGCGCAGCGGCTCGCCGTCGCCGCCGATGCCGTTGATGTAGTCCTCGTTGTGAAGCGAGACATTCTGCACGATGACGCCGCCGACGCCGACCGGCTCCAGCTTACCGACCGGCGTGAAGGCCCCCGTGCGGCCGACCTGGATCTCGATGTCCTTGAGCACGGTAACGGCGCGCTCGGCGGGGAATTTGTGCGCGATGCCCCAGCGCGGCGTGCGCGACACGAAGCCAAGCCGCTCCTGCCAGTCGAGCCGATCGACTTTGTAGACGACGCCGTCGATGTCGTAATCGAGCTTGGCGCGCTGCAATTCGATCTGGCGGTGGAAGGCGAGCAACTCATCCACCGAGTGGCAGATTTTCGTGAGCGGATTGGTGATGAAGCCGATGCGCTCGAACCACTGGATCATGCCGGACTGGGTCTTGGCCGGCATGTCGCTGATCTCGCCCCAGGCGTAGGCGAAGAAGCCAAGCGGCCGCGAGGCGGTGATCGCCGGATCTTTTTGCCGTAATGAGCCGGCGGCGGTATTGCGTGGATTGACGTAGAGTTCGCTGCCCGCCGCTTTCTGGCGCTCGTTGAGTTTGAGGAAGTCGGCCTTGGTCATGTAGACCTCGCCGCGCACTTCGACGACCGGCGGCAAATCCTTGTCTTTAGAGTTCTTGCCCTTGAGCGTCTGCGGCACCTCCTTCAGCGTCTTGATGTTGGCGGTGACGTCCTCGCCCTCGGCGCCGTCGCCGCGCGTGGCTGCGGTGATCAATTCGCCATTCTCGTAGCGCAGCGACATCGACAGGCCGTCGATCTTCGGCTCGGCGGAAAAGGCGATCGGCTCGTCTTCCGTGAGCTTCAGGAAGCGGCGGATGCGGCCGACGAATTCGACAACATCCTGCTCGGCAAAGGCATTGTCGAGCGAGAGCATCGGGATGGCGTGGCGGACTTTCTTGAAGCCGCGCGTCGGCGCCGCGCCGACTTTCAGCGACAGCGATTCCAGCGTGCGCAGGTCGGGAAAGCGCGCCTCGATGGCGTTGTAGCGTTTGCGCAGCTCGTCGTATTCGGCGTCCGAAACCGACGGCCGGTCCTGCTGGTAATAGCGCTTGTCGTGGCCTGAGATTTCGACCTGCAGCCGGTCGTATTCCGCCTTGGCCTGCTTTTGGGTCAGCAGGTCGACGGGTGTCTTGTCGGTTTTGATTTTAGCTTTGGCCATAATCTCTACCCGTCATCCTGAGGTGCGAGCGCAGCGAGTCTCGAAGGATAGACGGCCACTCTAATTAAAAACACGGGCCGTCGCCCTTCGAGGCTCGCCGCTGTCGCGGCTCGCACCTCAGGGTGACGGATCAACTCGCCGCCTTGATCAGGCGTTCGGCGGCGGCTCGGGCCTCGTTGGTGATTTCGGCGCCGGCCAGCATGCGGGCGATCTCCTCGCGGCGGTGGTCCGCCGCCACCTCGGTCACGCGGGTCGCAACCCGCTTGCCCTTCTCCAGCGCGTCCTTGCTGATGACGTAATGGCGGTTGGCCTGCGCCGCGACCTGCGGCGCGTGCGTAACGGCCAGCACCTGGACGCCGGAAGCGAGCCGCGCCAGGCGCACGCCGATGGCATCGGCCACCGCGCCGCCAACGCCTGTGTCGATTTCGTCGAACACCAGCGTGGGCGCCGAGCCGCGATCGGCCAGCACCACCTTGAGCGCCAGAAGGAAGCGCGCCAGTTCGCCGCCGGATGCGATCTTCATTAGCGGTCCCGGCTTGGTGCCGGGATTGGTCTGCACCCAGAACTCGACGCGGTCGATGCCGTTCGGGCCGGCAGCGGCCGGGTCGGTTTCGATCTCGGTCGAGAACTTGGCGCGCTCCAGCTTGAGCGGCTTCAACTCGCCATTGACCGCCTTGTCGAGCGCCGCGGCCGCCTTGCCACGCGCCTTGGACAAAGCCTCAGCGCTCTTGCGGAAATCGGCGTCGGCCTTTGTAGCGGCCGCGACCAGGGTCTTGAGTTGCGCCTCGCCGGCGTCGATCAGCGCGATGTCGTTGTTGTATTTGCGCGCCAGCGCCGCGAGATCGTCGACCGGCACATTGTATTTGCGGCCCGCCGCGCGCAGCGCGAACAGCCGTTCCTCATTGCGCTCCAGTTCGGCCGGATCGAAATCGGCGGCGCGCAAGGCGGCTTCCAGATGGCCGCGGGTTTCCTCGATCGCGTTAAGCGCGACGTCGAAAGACTTGACCGCAGGCTCGATCAGCGACGGCGCCTGCGCGCCGCGGCGTTCGAGGCGGCGGATGGCGGCGGACAATTCCGGCACCGACGAATTCGCGCCCGCGATCACGTCGTAAGCATCGCGCAGATCGCCAGCGACCTTCTCCGACTGCATCATCACGGTGCGGCGCGTGGCCAGCGTGGTCTCCTCGCCGGCCTGCGGCGCCAGTTTGTCGAGTTCATCGACCGAATGGCGCAGCCAGTCGCTTTCGCGCTTGGCGCGTTCGACCTCGGCCCGATGCGCGTCGGCGGCATCCTGCGCGGCGCGCTTGGCCTCCCACAGCGCGGCGACCTTGGCGGCGTCGTCTTCCAGCGCGCCGTAGGCGTCGAGCAGATTGCGGTGGGTGCCGGCATCGACCAGCGCGCGGTCGTCATGCTGGCCGTGGATCTCGACCAACGCAGACCCGAGCTGGCGCATCACCTGGACGCTGACCGGCTGGTCGTTGACGAAGGCGCGGGTGCGGCCGTCCGACAACTGCACGCGGCGCAGAATGAGTTCGTCGTCGGCGGCGATGTCGTTGGCCTTGAGCAGCGCACGCGCCGGATGCCTGCTGCCTACCTCAAACACCGCGATGACCTGGCCCTGCTCCACGCCCTGGCGCACCAGGTTCTGGTCGCCGCGGCCGCCGAGCGCCAGCGCGAAGGAATCCAGCAGGATCGACTTGCCGGCGCCGGTCTCGCCGGTGAGCACGGCAAGGCCCTCGGCAAAATCGATGTCGAGCCGGTCGATCAGGACGATATCGCGGATCGAGAGACGGGAGAGCATGGCGACCTTGTAGCAAAGATTCGGCGGAGCCGGATGACCGCAAGGGTGCAAGACGACAATGCCCGGCACAAGACCGGGCATGACGGTGTGGGTAAGTTCCCAACGTCGGGCGAGCCCTCAGCCCAGCCCGACCTTCTTGAAAGCCTTGCTGATCCAGGAGCCTTTGTTCTCGGCCGGCTGGCCGCCGCCCTTGGTCACCAGCGCATAAGCGTGGCTGTACCATTCGCTGTCGGGGAAATTGTGCCCGAGCACGGCGGCAGCGGTCTGCGCCTCGTCGGTGATGCCGAGCGCCGTATAGGCCTCGACCAGGCGCATCAGCGCCTCTTCGACGTGACGCGTGGTCTGATATTTGGTGACCACGACCTTGAAGCGGTTGATGGCGCCGGTCCATTCCTTGCGCTCGAGATAATAGCGGCCGGTCAGCATTTCCTTGCCGGCGAGCTGGTCGCGCGCCACCTGCATCTTCTGCTTGGCGCTGACGGCGTACTCGGTGCCGGGATATTTGCGCACCACCCCGTCGAGCGCCTCGAGCGCCTTGTCGGTGCGGCTCTGGTCGCGGGTGATGTCGGGGATTTCGTCGTAATAGGACGAGGCGATCAGGAATTGCGCGTAGGCGGCGTCCTGGCTGCCCGGATGGAGCGAGATGTAGCGCTTGGCCGCGGTGACGCTCTCTTCATAAGAGCCGGACTCGTAATAGGCATAGGACGACATGATCAGCGATTTACGCGCCCATTCCGAATAGGGGTGCTGGCGATCCACTTCTTCGAATTTCTTGACGGCTTCCTTCGGGTCTTTCTTCTGGTTGAGAAGATAGAGGCCCTCATTGTACAGCCGCTCCGGCGGCTCGTCGGGCGCGACGTCGTCCTTCTTGCCGAACAGGTCGAGGCTGCCGCAGGCGCCGACGCTCAGCGCCAATAGCAGCACGGCCGCGGCGCGCACGAAGCGCGACCGGCTGGCAGGAACCGATTTCGATACAAACACCATGAACGCGTCGATCCGTTCCCTAAGCGCGTTTACGCGCGTCTTTCGACGGCGCCATGGCGCCGCAAACCCTTGATCCGCATAGATTTAGACGAAAAAATGCGGCCCCGCCAACGGATTACGCAGACATTCGGCCGGGATTAAGGCGGGAAGCTTAAGGCCAAATCCTGAAAAATCAGGATACGTCCGGGCCATAGGCCGGAACCGCAAGGCCGGCGCCGATATCGGCGTGGCCGCGGGTGCGGCGGGCGGGCGCCGCGGCAGGCGCCTCGATGACGCGCCAGGCGCTGCGATCGGCCATCAGCGCCGACAGGACGGCGTGATTGAGGTTATGGCCGCCACGGACGGTCTTGTAGGCGGCGAGCAGCGGCTGGCCGGCCAGCGCCAGATCGCCGATGGCATCGAGCACCTTGTGGCGCACGAATTCATCGGCAAAACGCAGGCCTTCCGGATTGAGCACACGGTCTTCGCTGACCACCAGCGTGTTGGCGAAATTGGCGCCGAGCGCGTAACCGGCGCTCCACAATTTGGCGACGTCCTTCATGAAGCCGAAGGTGCGGGCGCGCGCGATCTCTCTGCGGAACGTGTTCGGCTCGATGTCGAGCGCCAGCGCCTGCTTGCCGATCAGCGGATGATCGAATTCGATTTCGGCTTCGACGCGGAAGCCGTGGCTGTAAGGCCGCAGCTCGCCGAAGGCTTTATCCTTGGTGACGCGGATCGGCTTGAGAACTTCGATGTAACGGCGCGGCTGCGCGCGCGTGGTGAGACCGGCCTGATCGAGCGCGTCGACGAAAGCCGCGGCGCTGCCGTCCATGATCGGCACTTCAGGTCCGTCGATCTCGACGATGACATTGTCGACGTGCAGGCCGCGCATTGCCGCGAGCAGATGCTCGGCGGTCGAGCAGATCGGGCCCTTGGCATCGCCAAGCACGGTGGCAAATTCGGTGGCGGTGACGGAGCGAACGTCGGCGCGCACTTCGCGCTCGATGGAACCGTCCGCGGACACGCGGCGGAAGATGATGCCTTCGTCGTCGCCGGCGGGATTCAACGTGAGGTTTACGGGCAAACCGGAATGCACGCCGATGCCGGAAACGGCAATCTGATCGCGCAACGTGGTCTGCTTAGCGCCCTTCATCGTCCCCTTGTCCGCACACACATACCGTGCGGTCCCATTCGCGACCTCGTAAGGTCACATTGCTGCCTTCAACTCGAAACGCCCGAAGGTAGTGGCGCTAGACCCCCAAGAGACCGAAAAGTCCCTTTCACGCCGTCAACTTAGGCAGAAGCTCCCGCCTTCGCCAACTCACGGTTTCTTACCGACTGTTACTCTTTTTTGCCGCATTTCGGGACAGGACGCCCGTGATTGCTCGGGTTTACGTTACCGACGAAACTGGCCTGGACTGCGGATTGTGACAAAGGCGGCACGCGCCGCACGCACTAAATTGTCTAAAAACGTACATATTTCAAATACTTAAGATAAGCCACGCATCACACTTGAGGATCGGACCGCCCCGCTCCAAGTCATGGAGCGGGACGGGTATTTGAGCAAACAGTCGGCCTAGTTGGCCTGCCGGCGCAGGAACGCCGGGATGTCGAGTTGGTCTTCCTCGGCCGGATTATGCACAGCCGCGGGGCGGCCGTGGGGGTCGAGACCTTGCGGTGCAGCACGACGGGCATATTCCGACACCGGTTCCGCAGGCCGACCCTCGGGCTGGCGCGCGGTCGGCCTGGGGGCCGCCGGACGTTCGAACTGCGGCATCGGCCGCGCGACACGCGGCGCCGGCGGGGCTTCCGCCTCCTCCGGCTTGCGGCCGAGGCCGACCGAAGCCAGACGCTGCATCAGCGACATGCGGCGCTTTTCCGGGTGATCGTCGGAGATCTCGCCGCGCTGGGCGCGCATTTCGTTCTGCCCCGGCAGCGGCAGTTCGTCGATGCGCGGCATGCGCGGGATACGCGCGGTGCGTTCCGGGGCCGGCGGGATGAAGGTCGCCGGCATCGGCATTTCGATCTGCGGATGCTCGCCGGCCGGCTCAAACAGAGACGGCTTCATCGGCATCGGGCGGATCGAGACTTCTTCGTTCATGCTCGGCGGCGGCATCAGGGCTGCCGCGACCGCGGCATGCGCTGCAGATTCAAGCGCCGCGGGCTGCGGGTTGGTGCGCTCGACGCGATCGGCGATGCGCTTGCTGTCGTTGCGCATCTTGCCGGCGAGTTCCTTGAGCGCGCTTTCGGCGGGCGCCTGGGCGCGCGGCGCATTGGCGTGATCGATGCCGGTCGCGACCACCGAGACGCGGATAATGCCCTCGAGGGATTCGTCGAAGGTGGCGCCGACGATGATGTTGGCGTCCTGGTCGACTTCCTCGCGGATGCGGGTGGCGGCTTCGTCGACTTCATAGAGCGTGAGGTCTTTGCCACCGGTGATCGAGATCAGCAGGCCGCGGGCGCCCTTCATCGAGGCGTCGTCGATCAACGGATTGGAGATCGCGGCTTCCGCCGCGGTCAGCGCCCGCTTCTCGCCGGAGGCTTCGCCGGTGCCCATCATCGCCTTGCCCATCTCGCGCATGACGGCGCGGACGTCGGCAAAGTCGAGGTTGATCAGGCCTTCCTTGACCATCAGGTCGGTGATGCAGGCGACGCCCGAATAGAGCACCTGGTCGGCCATCGCGAAGGCGTCGGCGAAGGTGGTCTTTTCATTGGCGACGCGGAACAGGTTCTGGTTCGGGATCACCAGCAAGGTATCGACGACCTTGTGCAACTCGACGATGCCGGCTTCGGCAAAGCGCATGCGGCGCGCGCCTTCGAAGTGGAACGGCTTGGTGATGACGCCGACGGTGAGGATGCCCAGTTCGCGGGCGACCTTCGCCACCACGGGGGCGGCGCCGGTACCGGTGCCGCCGCCCATGCCGGCGGTGACGAACACCATATGCGCGCCCGAGAGATGATCGCGGATTTCGTCGATCACCTCTTCCGCGGCAGCGCGACCGACCTCAGGCTGGGAGCCGGCGCCGAGACCCTCGGTGACCTGCGTGCCCATCTGAATGATGCGCTCGGCTTTCGACAGCGTCAGCGCCTGCGCGTCGGTGTTGGCGACGACGAAGTCGACGCCCTGCAGGCCGGCCGTGATCATGTTGTTCACGGCATTGCCGCCGGCGCCGCCGACGCCGAAGACGGTGATTCGCGGCTTCATCTCGTGGATGTCTGGGATCTTCAAGTTGATGGTCATTTGGTTGCCTTTGTAAGTGCACGGGCAGCAAGCTTGAACGAAGCGCGAGTTGCGCAAACGCCGTTGCACGCCGCCGAAAAGACCGGTCCGCATCCGGCCGCTTCGAGGTGAGTTGTTTGGGTCAGAAGCTTTCGCGCAGCCATCGTCCGACCCGTGCCATGTAGCCGCCTGTTCCCGTCATCAATTGCCGCGTTTGCCGCGGTTCGAAGTGTTCAAGGTGTGCCGCCTGCGGGAAGACCAGGAGGCCTGCCGCGACGGCGAATGCCGGACTTTTTGCAGCTTCGGGCAATCCCGCCAGTCCGAGCGGTCGTCCGATACGCACAGGTCTACGCAGGATGCGCGACGCCAGATCGGCAATGCCGGCCAATTGGCTGCCGCCGCCGGTCAGAACCACGCGACCGCGCGGCTCCGCGGCGAAGGGCGAGACCGCAAGACGGTCGCGCACCATTTCCAGAATCTCTTCGATCCGCGGCTTGACGATGCGCACCAGCCCTGCCCTTGAAACAAACTGCGGCGGCTCGCGCTCATCGTCGCCGACCGGCGGTACCGTGATCATGTCGCGTTCGTCCGAACCACCGGACAAAACACTGCCATAAATCGCTTTGATTCGCTCGGCATCGACGACGCGGGTGTTGAGACCGCGGGCCAGATCCATCGTGACGTGATGGCCGCCCAGCGCGAAGCCGTCGGCATGGACGAAGCGCCCGCCGGAGAACACCGCCAACGTCGTGGTGCCGGCGCCCATGTCGATACAGGCGGCGCCGAGGTCGGCTTCATCGTCGGCGAGACAGGCCAAACCGGCCATGTAGGGGGCCGAGACCAGCGCCTCGATGGACAAATGGCTGCGTTCGACCGCCAGCATCAGATTGCGCACGGTCGCCACATCGGCGGTGACCATGTGCATGTCGACGCCGAAGCGGTGCCCGAGCATGCCGCGCGGCTCGCGAATGCCGGCCGCGGCGTCCAGCGCATAACCAATGGGCAAAGAATGCAGCACGGCGCGGCCATCGCGCACCGAATGGCGGCTGGCGGCGCTCAAAACGCGCGAAATATCGTTGTCGGTGACCGCGCCGCCGGTGAGTTCGACATTGGCGACGAAGCGCTCGCTGCCGAGCTGGCCGCCGGACAGCGACACCACGACCGATTCAAGCTGCACGCCGGCCTGGGTCTCGGCGATCGAGATCGCCTGGCGGGCCATGGCCTCGGCCTCGTTGAGATCGACCACCGTGCCGGCCTTCATGCCGCTGGCGGCGGTATGGGCAAAACCGAGAATGCGCACGCCGTGGCTGCGCCGGCGCAGCACGTCCTGCGGCGCCTGCGGCTCGAGTCGCGCGATCATGCAGACGATCTTGCTGGTGCCGATATCGAGCCCGGCGACCACGCAGGCGCGCTTGGGCGACACCGGTTTCATCTTGGGCGTGACGCCGAAGCGAAGCACGGTCATGCGTCGCCTCCCTTCTTCGATTTTTTTTGACGGGGGCTCATGCTTCGCCCCCTTTGCCGCCGCGGGCCTTGCGGGCCTTTTCGGCGGCCTTGACCGCCTCGTCGCGCACGGCGCCGGCCGCTTCCGACTGCCGCACCGTGACGCGATCGGCGAGCCGCAAGTCGACGACGACGATGTCGCGCGACAGCAATTTCTTGGCGCGGTTGAGATCGACCAAAGTCGTGAGCGCGCGCTCCGGGTCGTTTTCCGGGAGCAGCACGTCGAGGCCGCCTTTGAGACGCAGATTCCAGCGCCGCTCGGCGACCAGCACCGAGGTTTCGACCTGCTCGGCGACATCCGGATAGCGCGCCAGCAGCGTCAGGAAGTCCTGTCCGGCGCGCTCGGCGCCAGCGCCGACCAGTTGCGGCAGGCTGGCGAAGCGTTGCGGCACATAAGGCTCGAGCACGGTGCCGTCGGCGGCGATCAGCGAGACGCGGCCGCCCTTCTGCCACAGCGCGAAAGGCGCGCGCTCCTTGATTTCGATGCGCAGGCGGCTGGGATAAAGCTTCAGCACAGTCGCTTCGGCGATCCAGGGGTTAGCCTGCAGACTGGCGCGCATCTTGGCGGCGTCGAGCCACAGCAGCGACGAGCGCTGCGAGACGCCGGCGAGCGTGAGAATGTCGTCGCGGCGCACTTCGTGCTGGCCGGTGAGCGCGACTTCGGTGATGCCGAAGCCCAAGCCGATGGCGGCCTGATTGCCGATGTCCTGCAACTCCGCGGTGATGTCCTGGATGTGATCGCCTTTGACGGCGCCGTAGCTGGCGCTGGCGAGCAGCAGCAGCGCAGCGGCCGAGGAGCCAAGGCCGCGCGGCACGTCGGTTTCGATGAGGATGGTGTACCAGCGGCGCACGAGGCGCAGCCAGCCCCAACCCGAGCCCGGCCAGCCGTGCGCATGCAGCCGCGTGTCGGCCGCGGCGCGTCGGGCGGACTTTGGCTTTAGCGATTGAGCGAGGGGCGCTCGTTCATCCATCGCGACCGGCTCTTCAAGTTAGGCCCGGTGTGGGCCGCCAACT
>Ga0193699_10000692_pt1 | contig 13819 bp, 11 predicted proteins | sample L3c2metaG_FD_160095 | JGI IMG/M metagenome (GOLD analysis project Ga0193699, IMG submission 160095) | Soil microbial communities from a riparian zone of the East river system, Colorado, United States - L3c2 | ecosystem: Environmental > Terrestrial > Soil > Riparian zone | place: USA: East... | reverse complement strand
CCCGCTCGACATCACCGGGCTTCGAGGAACGCGTGTCCGGGCGGCGCAGGCCAGCAGGCTCGCGAGTCAGTATCGGTTCGAGTTCGAGCGAGCCGCCGCCGCGCTCGATGCGGACACAAGCTACACCCGGGCGCTGGCTGCACTCGAACGACTGCGGCTCTCGAGGAGAAACGCGAGGGATGCGGACAGCCTGCGGCGGATGGCGGTCATCCGCAGGGACGCAGGGGATGCGAGTGAGCTGGATGTACTTCTCGCGACGGTGAATGCCGGTCAGGCCGCGAATCTGGCAATCGCCGACTCGGTGACGCTCATTTCGAGCATATTCGACCTGCAAACCGTGATGGGCCTCGATACCACGCGCATCGCGATCATACCTTCCGACTCGCTCACCATGCCGCCGACCACGCCACCGAATGCCGTGACCGAGAGCGCGCTTCCGATCGCTGCGGCTCGTCAATCGCTGTCCGCGGCGGATCTGTCGGTCAGACTGCAGCGCCGGAGTCTCTTCACTCCGTTCAGTCTCCAGGCGGGCGTGGATTGGGGTGATCCTGGGGCTCCCGGATTACTCCCAACCTTCGGAGTGTCCATACCGCTTCCACTCCTGAACAGAAATCGTGGACCGATCGCACAGGCCGAAGCGGAGAGGGAGCGAGCGCGGGCCGAGCTTTCGCTCGCTCTCTTCCAGACCCAGGCAACGATTGGGCGGGCGCGACGCGAGCGCGCGGTAGCGCTGGAGAAGCTTCAACGGGACCTGGTGTTGGTCGAAAGTGCGAATCGCATCGCGGCAATGTCCCTCGTAGCATATCGCGAAGGGGCACAGGGCTTGCCCGCCGTCCTCGAAGCGCAGCGGAATGCCCGCGACATTCTGTCTCAGTATGTCAACGATCTCGCCGACGCGTGGATCGCCACCGCGACGCTCCGCCTTTTCTCCCTGACCGCACCGGCACGATGAAGATCAGGATTCTGATTGGAGCGTTGTTCCTGGCCGCCGGCTGTCGGCAGTCGGAGACTGCGGCGGATCCAGCGGCTGTCGTTCAAGTCAAGACCGCCGTTGCCACGATCCAGCCATTCGAGGAGAAGCTTGGATCGATCGGAACCGTCTTGGTCCACAGCGGCCATCTGGCGTCGCTCAGTGCCCCGGCCCCGGCGCGCATCACCACGGTTTACGTCTCGGTCGGACAGAAGGTCTCGGTAGGAACGCCGCTCATCGCGTTCGAGCAGACGCCCTTCATCGCGGCAGCCCAGAGCGCAGAGGCAGCACTGGTAGAGGCAGAGCGGGCACACGAGCGAGCGCGGCGGCTCGCCGATGCCGGCATCGTGCCGCGCAAGGACGCCGAGGTGGCCGCGACGGCACTGGCGCAGGCACGGGCGGCCGCGCTCATAGCGCGCCGGATGGCCCAGCTCGCCGTCGTCCGCGCCCCCATCTCGGGAGTGGTGACCCAGCTCAATGCGTCGATCGGTGCTTCGGCGGACGTGAATCAGCCGCTCGTCCAGGTCGCGAATCTCGCGTTTCTGGACATCGTGTTCAACGTTGCACCCGCGGATGCAGTGCACATCGCCTCCGGAGCAGCGGTAACCCTGAGCGCCGGCGAGACGGCGACCGGAGAAGCGCTGGGCGTCGGACGGATCGTCTCGGTAGGCGCCACCGTTGATTCCAGCACGCGAAGCGTGGAGGTGCGCGCCCAGGCCCCACCGTCAGCGCGCGCGCTGCGAATCGGTGAGACGATCTTTGGACAGATCAGCCTTGGAGTCAAGCCACGAGCGATCGTGGTTCCGGTGGCCGCCCTCGTTCCGGAGGGCGACGGCTTCAAGGTGTTCGTGGTGAATGCGGCGAACATCGCGATTGGGCGCAAGGTGACCGTCGGTCGTCGTACCGACACCGTCGCCGAGATCCTCAGCGGTCTTGTCGGCGGGGAGCGAGTCGTGACCGAAGGCGCTTATGGAGTCGTCGACAGCGTCAAGGTAAATCCGGCAAAATAGTGAGCTCGCTCTTCGACCTCCTCGCGGCTCAGCGAAGATTCGTCTATCTCCTCGTCGGATTGCTCAGCGCCGCCGGAATCTACGCGGCGACCCGGCTGCCATCCGCGATCTACCCGGAGCTCGCCTTCCCGCGGATTCTCGTCGTCGCCGAAGGCTCGTCGCTCGGCGCGCGTCAGATGGTGTTCAGTGTGACGCGTCCGATTGAGGAGGCTATCAGCATTGTCCCCGGCGTCACGCGCGTCAGGTCGCGTTCCATTCGCGGGGGCGCCGAGATCAGCATCACCTTTGCGGACAACGCGGACATGATGTTCGCGTTGCAGCAGGTGCAGGCGCGCGTGAACGAAGTACGGCCGCAGCTGCCGGCCGATCTCAATATCACGGTCGAGCGGATGACTCCGTCGCTCTTCCCGATTCTCTCCTACAACCTCGAGGGTGGCGATCCCGGCACTCTCTACGATATCGCGCTATACCAGCTCAAGCCGCTGATCTCACGCGTGCCCGGAGTTGGGCGCGTCGACGTCCAGGGCAGCGAGATTCGTGAAGTCGAAGTCGTCGCCGATCCTGCCCGTCTGGCGTCGCAGCGCCTGACCTACGACGATCTCGCCAACGCGATTATTCAGGGAACCGGAGTCAACGCGGTCGGACGCGTCGCCCAGGATTACAAGCAGTACCTCATCGTCAGCTCGCAGGAGGCCCATACACCAGAAGACATCGCCAACGTCGTAATCGGGAAGGGTCTGCGAGTCCGTGACATCGCGACGGTCACGCTCGGAACCATTGACCGTACGCTCATCATCTCCGGCGACGGCAAGCCGGCCGCGTTGCTCAACATCACCAGGCAGCCCGGCGGCAACACCCTCGCGATAGTCGACAGCGTCGCGAACCTCGCTGCCGCGGTGAGGAAGACGCTACCGCCCGGCGCCGTGCTGAAGCCCGTCTACGATCAGGGTCAGCTGGTGCGTGATTCGATGGCTTCGGTCCGGGACGCCATGATCATCGGCGCGGTGCTCGCCGTGATCATCCTTCTGGTCTTTCTGCAGCACGGCCGCATCACCGCGATCAGCGCCTCATCGATTCCGCTGACGCTGGCGATCAGCGTCTTTGCCATGTATCTGCTGGGGCAGACGTTCAACCTGATGACGCTCGGCGCGATGGCCATTGCCATCGGTCTCGTGATCGACGACTCCGTCGTGATTACGGAGAACATCGTCCGGCACCTGGAGCTCACGAGCAATCGGCACGACGCGATTCGAACGGCGGTCCAGGAGCTGATCTGGCCGGTGACAACGTCCACGCTCACAACGGTTGTCGTATTTCTGCCGCTGCGTCTGTTGTCCGGGGTTGTCGGCCAGTTTTTCGCAGCGCTTTCCATTACGCTGACAGTCGCCGTGATGGTCTCGCTGCTGCTGGCACTCTCGATCATCCCGCTCATGGCGGACCAGTTTCTCCGCGAAAAGGACACAATTCATGAGCGGGCTGAATCAGCGCAACCGAACAGCAGCGTCAAGCGGGGCGGTTTCCTTTACAGGATTGGAGAATCCCTCAACGCGCTATCGAGGCGGTACCAGGGCGCGCTCGAGCGAGTGCTCCATCATCCGCGGCGGATGCTCGTCGCGGGCGCCCTGCTGATCGTTGGTGGCTTCTTTGCTTACCGCTTCGTCGGCACGGGGTTCCTGCCCGAAATGGATGAGGGCGCGTTCGTGCTGGACTACTTCACGCCGGGCGGAACTGCGCTCGCAGAGACCGACAGGGAGCTGCACATCGTCGAGCAAATTCTCGCGGAAACTCCCGAGATCGTCGCGACGTCGCGGCGCACAGGAGCCGAGCTCGGCCTGTTTGCCACTCAGCAGAACACCGGCGACGTCGTTGCGCGCCTCAAGCCGCACAGCCAGCGATCGCGAACGATCTTCGAGGTAATCGACGAGGTGCGCGTGAAGGTCAATGCCGCGGTTCCGCGCCTGCAGATCGATTTCGTCCAGATCCTTTCGGATGTCATCAACGACCTCGCCGGTTCGGCTCGCCCCATCGAGATCAAGTTATTCGGAGCAGACCTGGCGCAACTCGAGTCGTACGCCACAGCGCTCGAGCCCAAGCTTACCGCGGTGCCGGGCCTCGTCGATTTGTTCAATGGCGTGAGCGAGCCGAGCGCCGAGATGACGATGCAGGTCAACGGCGCAGAGGCGAATAAGGCAGGCCTCACCGCGGAGCAGATCTCTGCGGCGGCGATGGGAGCCCTCCTCGGAACGCCGGCCGGCCAGGTGCGGCTCGAGGACCGCTCGATTGGTGTAAGAGTGCGTGCGCCTGACTCGGTGCGGTACAATCCGAACCGTCTCCGCGCGCTTCCGATCCTCGGCCCTCAGACCGGAGCGATTGTTCCGCTCGGAACCCTCGCGACCTTTACTCCCGCGGAAACTCGCGCCGAGCTGCTCCGCGAGGACCAGCAGCAGATGATCGCCATGACCGCCGACGTCAGCGGCAGCTCACTCGGCAGCGTTGTCAACGGGGCGAAGCAGGTGCTCGCGAGTCAGCCGCCACCGTCAGGAGTGCGCGTCGAACTGGGCGGACAGTACGCCAGCCAGCAGGAGGCATTTCGCGGATTCATGATTGTGCTCGGTCTGGCTGTGGCGTGTGTCGTCACGGTAATGGTGCTTCAGTTCCAGTCGTTCATCGAGCCGTTCGTCGTACTGCTTGCGGCGCCGCTTTCGTTCGTCGGCGCGATGCTGATGCTGTTGTTTACCGGTACGCCGCTCAACGTGTCGTCGTTCATGGGACTCATCCTGCTCGTCGGCCTCATCGTCAAGAACGGAATAATCCTGCTCGACTTCACGCGTCACCGGATGCAGACGGAGGGCGTCCCATTGGACCGCGCCCTTGTCGAGGCCGGTGGCGTCAGGCTGCGGCCAATCCTGATGACGACTCTGTGCACGCTCTTCGGATTGTTGCCGCTCTCGCTCGGACTCGGGGCAGGGAGCGAGATGCAGCGCCCGCTCGCCCTCGCGGTCATCGGTGGCCTCACCCTCTCAACTCCGATCACTCTCTTCGTCGTACCCACGCTGCTGGTCGCGATCAGGGGACGGAACTATCGACTCCCCAAGCGACAGTAGCTTCGGCGCGCTTCTCTCGCTGCTTAGTCCACGTAACTTTACGGGATGACGACGCCACCGATCGCGTACCCGCCCGAAACACTCGAGGGCTGGTTCGCGCTGCACCAGATATTCCGATTCAAGAAGGGAAGCGTTGACGCCGGCCGTCTGACCAGCCTGGTGAAGGCTGCGACTGCGGCGCTCGAGCCGGCAAAGAAATCAAAGGGAAGGGCACGTGCAAAAAGCGAAGGCAGCAATGCGGGCTGGAGCTGCTTCGCCCGGCTGATCGGGTCGAGCGCCGACCTGATGGTAATTCATTTTCGCGAATCGCTCGATGCTATCGGAGTGGCGCAGGAAGCCCTCGCACGTACCCAGCTCGCCGGAATTGTGGATCCTGTGTACACGTTTCTCAGCGTTACCGAAGCCGGACTCTACCATATCACGGCGGAGCTTGCCCGCGCCGCCCAGTCGCGCGGCGGGAGGCTTGGCGACGACGAGTACAAGCGCGCGCTGGACGAACGCACAAGAGCGGAGCGGGAGAGCGCCCAGGTCCGGCGCAGACTCTATCCCGAGCTTCCAGCGGACATGCCCTATGTCTCATTCTACCCGATGTCCAAGCGAAGGGACCCGGAGCAGAACTGGTACTCGCTGACGCTCGACGATCGCAGCCGCCTGATGCAGGCGCACGGGCTTACCGGGCGTCGATACGCGGGCAAGGTTCAACAAGTCATCACCGGCGCGATCGGCCTCGACAAGTGGGAATGGGGCGTCACGCTGTTCGCCCGTGACCCACTCGAGTTCAAGAAGCTGGTGACGGACATGCGCTTCGACGAAGTGAGCGCGAAGTACGCCGAGTTCGGAGATTTCTACGTCGGGAAGATTATTTCGGGGAGCGCGACACCGCGTCGCGGGACGACCGGGGGCGGGTAGTCAGTACGAGCGCGGCAAGACGAGGGTGAACGTCGATCCCTCTCCCACCCTGCTGGTGACGAGCAGGTCTCCATTCATTGCTCTCGCCAGGTCGCGGCTGATCGAAAGTCCAAGTCCCATTCCTTCGTGAGCACTACTCAGGGACCGGCCGAGCTGTACGAATGGCTCGAAGATGGCCTCGAGTTTTTCTTTGGGTACACCGCGTCCGGTGTCTATAACGGAGATCGACGCGATATCGGCTGACGACTCGCACGCGACAGTAATCGAGCCTCCTTCGGATGTGTACTTGATCGCATTCGACACGAGATTCAGGAGAATCTGATCGACCCTGGACCGGTCGCCGATGGCGGTGCATTCGGTGCTTGCGGGGTTGACTGCCAGCTTGAGCTCTTTCGCCGACGCTGCCGGTTCTACCATCGACATGACTGACTCGATGACCTTGTCCAGCTGAATCGGGACGAAGTCATAAGTGATATGACCCGCTTCGATGCGGCTGAAGTTGAGCAGGTCGGAGATGATCCCCAACAAATGCTGCTGACTCTTCCGGATCCGAGTGAGGTAATCGAGCTGCACCGTGTTTACCGCTCCGCCGAGGCCGAGGCTGAGCAGCTCGGTGTAGCCGCCGATCGCATTGAGCGGCGTGCGAAGCTCGTGCGACATGGCCGCCAGGAATTCGCCCTTCGCGCTATTCGCGGCTTCCGCCTTGGCGAGACGTCGAGCGTCGGCGATTGCCCTCTCCTGCGCGGCTCGCCGCTCTGTCAGGTCGCGGGTGACTTTAGCAAACCCAACCAGCGTCCCGTCTTCGTCCCGCACAGCGGTGATGACGACGTTCGCCCAGAACACGCTGCCGTCTTTCCTGAGGCGGATCCCTTCTTCCTCGAATTTCCCCTGACGGATCGCAATCTTGAGCTCCCGTGCGGGCTTGTCGCTGGCGATGTCCTCGGGCGGGTAGAACGTGGAGAAGTGACGCCCGATGATCTCGCTGGCCGTGTAGCCTTTGATCCGTTGTGCGCCCTTGTTCCAACTGGCAACGTGTCCCTCGGGATCCAGCATGAAGATCGCGTAGTCGCGGACCGAGTCGACCATCAGCTCGTAAACGCGGCCGCCATGCTTGAGAGACTCGGCGAGCCCCGAATTTCGAATCGGAATGATCGGCGTAGGCGACTCGCCGGGCGCGTCGGCCTTTTTTGGTGGTCGGTTGGACAATGGATGCTTCTTGGCCTTATCGCTCATGAGACTCCGATGGGCGAATGGATGATGAAAAACCCCTTGTTCCGCAACGAACGTGCGAGGACGATTCTTTCGTCGGCGAATCGGGTTGTAGGCGGCGAAGCGAGCGACTATACTCCCCAGTCTGTTTGCTCAGCTACTCGAGCACAACGGGACGTAGCGCAGCCCGGTAGCGCACCTGAATGGGGTTCAGGGGGTCGCGGGTTCAAATCCCGCCGTCCCGATTCATATAACTCTAAGCATCGTTAGCGTTTACGCTGACGGTGCTTTTTGCTTTCCTGCTGCGCTGTGTGAGTTTCTTTTTTCTCTCACCCCTATTTTTCTGGCAACCTGTTGCGGTCCTAACTTGTCAAAATTGGCGTCCACTTCATCCCAAGGGTGAACCAATGCGGCGACGACTATTGCTATCGCTCACGCTGTTCTGTCTCACACTCACAGTTGCCTGCAAGGACCATTCGACCTGGACTGGTCCCGTAGATGGGGGCGCTCTTCACACTCCACCGGACCTACAAGCGAAGCTAGATGCAGAGGGCACAGCGAGTGTGCTGCTTCCGACCAAGCCGCTGACGGTTGCGTGCTACATCAAATACGTTGGCAACGACGCGGACGAGCGGTGGGACCCTGCCTACACTGCGTTCGACGGCCACTTGGATACACCTTGGTGTGCGCTGACTCACAGCGCCACTGAATGGCGGCTGTTCATGTTCTCGTCGAGCAACTACGCAGGCGCCACAGCGGGCTTCGTCGTGGCGTACTGACGGTGCTGTGAGGCTCCGTATTTTTCTGGAACGTTAATAGCCGCGTGCGACCGTGACAGTTAAGCGCCCGCTCTTCCGCTGCGTTCGCCCTGGTGTGGATGGGGATTACAGCGAGGGTGGCAGGTGGATGTACGAAAGGCGCCCTGATCCGGGCGCCTTTCGTTTTCCAGCCCCGTGTCGCGCGCGGTTACTTCGATGCCGCCGCGAGCTGCTTGATCGCCCCCGACATCATGCGCACCCGCGACGCGTCCTTGGCCCCGCTCGCGTACCCGTCCACCCGCTTCGCCAGTGCGGTGAGCGCCGCGCCACGCGTGGCACCGCTCTTCTTCTCCGCCGCGTCGAGTGCAGCCGAGACCGCAGTCGTGCGATCGGCCGCGAGGCCGTTGTTGCGCACGAGCTGGTCGAGATACGAGCGCACGACAGGGAAGGCCGCTGGCCAGACGAGCTTCGGCTGGCTCTGCGGGTTGTACTCCTTCAGCGTCACCAGCTTCGCCGCGGCGATCTCGTTCGCTGAGAGCTGCGGGCTTGGCGTCAGTTCGTAGACGTCGAACCCGCGGTCCAGTTCCGAAGAGTAGATCATTCCGTTCCAGTAGTACGCACCCCATGATCCGCCGATCGTGTAGCGTGAGCGAGCGCTCGCGTTCGACGTATCGGCCGGCGCATCAATCGAACCACGATCGAAGTACGCAATCTCGGACGGATGGTCCGCGTCCGTGAAGTCCATGACATCGATGCCACCCTGGTACCAGCCCTGAACGTAGAGGTCGCGACCCGGCACCGGGATGAGACCGCCGTTGTGCGAGACGCAGTTCTCCTGCGCGGATTGCGCGCTGGGAAGCTTGAAGTAGGCGTGCTGGGTCAGCTGCTTGTTGTCCGCGCTGGCGGTGATGATCGTGTTGCCGCCTAGCTCCATGATGCTGCCGGCCTGGCACATCGGGCCCGTGCCACCGCCCCACTCATCGGTCCAGAGGGTCTTCTTGCCATCGTTGCTGAATCCGGCGGTGTGCCGGCCCTGGAAATTGTTGGTGTCGGTCAAGGCGGACAGCCGCACCGGCTTTTCGGGGTTCGAGATATCGACCATGATTGCATGGCTCGAGCAGGCGGCGGCGAGCAGGTGCATCGCCGGATACGCCGTCACGTCATGGCAGTTGCGCGGGCCGGTGTTCAGCCGCGCGGCGGCCGGGTTTGCCGAGTCGCGCGGGGCCCCGTCACGTCTGCGGCCACCAGCTGGACGGCTCGTGTCCGGCGGAGCGCAGAAAGTTTTGCACTCCGGGGACCCGTCGAGGCCGGTGAAGATGCGCGCGCCGGGGATCACCGCGGCCTGCTCGGGGTGATCGAGCGGCACCTTGATGATGTCGAGCTGATAGAGGGAGTTCGCGGGGTCCGCGGGGTCCGTGCCGTTGTTGCATCCGGCGAGTTCCGTGGCCGGCCGCGCTGCCTGCTGCCCCGACACGTAGATGTAGACGATCTTCGGGTCCGTCGGACTCGGGACGACGGTGTGCGTGTGTGAGCCTTTGCAGGTCTGCACGTTCTTGATCAGCTTGGGCGCGCCCGGATTCGAGACGTCGTAGATGCGCACGCCGGTCATGTGGTCCATCGGGTCCTTCACGCCGCCCTTGCCGCAGTCATTGCGATTGCCGGCGCCCTCGGCGGAGAGGAACAGCAAGTTGCCGACGATCGACGGGTCGCCTTGCGACGTGATGCAGTCCACGACCGACGCGACGACCGGCTTTGCCGGATTGCTCACGTCCCACACCGTGAAACCGGCGAAGTTGCCCTGGTACGCGTAGTGGTTGTTGCCGAACGCCAGGTCGGAGTTGATGAACGTCAGGCCGCGCGCCGAGTCGAACTGCGCCGGCTTCGGCGAGAACGACACGAGGCGCATGTTGCTCGCCGCGGTTCCGGCGTCAAGCCGGCCCGGCTTGAGGTTGCTCCGCGGATCGGCGGCGCTCGGATAGCTCTGCGCCGACAAGAGCGTCGGCGCGACGACGGTCGCGGTGAGGACAATCAGCTTGCATGAACTACGCATCGACACGGACTCCGGTGATTGGTGTGGTACGGGCGACTGCGGCGGCGGTTCAGTTCGCCGGCAGCTGTGTGAGCAACCTCTGCATGATGCCGATCTCGACGGTTTGAGCCGTGACGACGTCGTTCGCGAACACGTTCACGTCCACTTCCTGTCCGGCGAGCGAGGAGTTGAAGAGGTCGTCCACCATCTTCAGTGCGCCGGCGTGGTGCTGGATCATCAGGCGGAGGTACGCGCGGTCGAAGTCGACTCCCCTGGCAGCGTCGAGCTCGTTGAGTTGTGCAGCCGTCAGCATGCCCGACATCATCATGTGGTGCCACGACGAAGTATCTGGTGCGTACTGCTTGTTGCGCGTGAGCCAGCTCTGCATGATGCGAATCTCGGGCACCTGCGACTGATCGATCTTGTTCGAGAGTTTCATCACCTGCGGATTGGCGCCGTGGGACTCGGCCATCCGGGACATGACGATCGCCTGCGCGTGGTGCGCGATCATGCCCTGCATGAACTCGACGTCGGCCCTGGTGTACAGGGCGCCTTCAGGGATCACGATCTCATGACCCATGTCCATGCCGCTCATTCCTGTCATGCCGCCGGCCTGGGAGACCGCGAGCGACGGGCAGCCGAGCAAAGCGATGGAGAGCACGAGCGAACTGGCAACGCGTTTGGTCGTCAAGATGGCCTTCAGTCAGTCTGCTCGGCGAGAGAGAATGGAGCGGCTCCAGGGAACTGGAGAACGATACGCCCCGTCGCGTCCGCGCACTAGACGTTGTGGCTAGGTGCCAGATGCAAAAACGGCGCGGATTTCTCCGCGCCGTTCTTGTTAGATCTGGCTACTTGTGCGTCAAGCGCAATTAGCGCGGCAACGCCCAGGTAACTCCGAAGCTGAAAGCTGTGTCGTCGGGCGATTCCGAGCCGGTCGCAATCGAAAACGCCGGACGGAGAACGAGCGACGGAGTCAGCTGGAACCCGGCACCGCCTCCAAGGAGGAGGTAGTTGTCCGAGGCCGAGGCGCCGGCGAACGCGACTCTGGTGTGACCGAGCGCTGCTGAGAAGAACGGCAGCAGGTTGGTCGACTTGCTCAGTGACATCGACGTTCCGAACGAAGCGCCGAGGGTCAGGATCTGAGAGCTGATCTTCTCGGTGCCAGCGCCAGTATCGATGCTCGGACCGAAGCCTAGCGCGAGAGTCGCGCCTGGGCACACCTGCCACTTGCTCCGCTGCTGCAGCGGCATCGAGTAGCCGAGGCCACCGCCGATGACGGCGCTGTGTCCGCCTCCGTTTTCGTAGCTAAGCATTCCGGCGGACGCGCCGCCGAACCAACCCTTCGCGTGACCAACGGACAGGCCGCCGGCAAACGAGCTCGTATGGTCGGTCATCCCGATGGTGCCGCCGACGTGGGTCGTCGAACGCGCCCGGTACGGGAGATCGCCTTGACACACCTGCGCGGTCGCTGCAGTCGCGCATATCGCGACACCTGCCACCGCTCCTACAAGAATAGAGAACTTCACATGGCCTCCAGGCCAGAGTGACAGAATCGCGGGTTCGCACATGATTGACCGTCGAGCGCACCTCGCACTATCCTTTGGACGACGAGACCGTCCGGGAGTCACCCTAAACCCCCATTCCGGGGGCCTAATTCCTGTGGCGCGCCGCGTCCTCATTCGTCCGGCTATGGAGCTGACCAAGACAATCCAGGACCTGCCCAACTCCGCGGCCGGCTACTTCGGCTCGATGTCGGAGTCGTACGACTCGCTGATTCACCGGGCCGTGCCGCGCTACGATGAGATGATCGCGCGCCTGCTCGACTATCTCCCTCGTGAGCCGCGACGCGTGCTCGAGCTGGGATGCGGCACCGGCAATCTCTCGCTGCTCCTCGCGAACTCGTTTCCGCTCGCGGAGCTCACGCTCGTAGATGCATCCTCCGAGATGATCGCACTCGTCCGATTGCGAATGGACGAATCAACGCCCGCTTCAAATGCACGAGTTTCGTACGTGGAAGCGAGGTTCGAAGAGCTCGAACTTCCCGCACACTCCTTCGACCTCGTCGTGAGCTCGATCAGCCTGCACCACGTGGAAGACAAGGCCGCACTTTACGCGCGCATCAGATCTCTGATGACCACCGGCGGCCGCTTCTGCTTTGCCGATCAAATTCGCGGTGAGCCGGAATCCAACCATGCTCTGAACTGGGAGCGATGGCTGGACTTCTGTCGCGAACAAGGTCACTGCACCAGCGAAGAAATCGACAGCCTGCTCCAGCACGCAGCGGCGCACGATCACTACACGACGTTGACTGAGCACATCACTCTCTTCGACAACGCAGCATTTTCGGAGATCGATTGCGTGTGGCGAAACTGGATGTGGGGGATTGTCACAGCCACCGCCGTCTAAAAGAAAAACGGAGCGTCTTTCGACGCTCCGTTTTTCTATAGACTAGATCAGTCTAATTAGACGCAGGTGATTACACCGTTGACCATGTCAGACTTCATCGCTGCGACATACGCCTTGTCCTTCGTGTTCGCGAACTTCGGAATCGCGATCGCGGCAAGAATGCCGATGATGACGACCACGATCAGAAGCTCAATGAGGGTGAAACCCTTTTTGTTGCTCATTTAAGTCTCTCCTGAAGCGTTGGATTAATCGCCGCCGGCTTTCTAAGCCTTTAGCATGTCCAAAAGACGGGGCGCCACATGTTGAGGCAACCCCATGTATGGCAACGGACGATCCCCAATTCCGGCCAAGTATCTAAGTGCTGTAGGAGCAACGGGTTACGGACACAACGCCAAGGGTCGCGGAAGCTCGTTTCTGCCGCATTTTGCAACGGGCATTGCACCTTGCAATGGGTCGGCACCGACCTAATCGCCCTGAACGAGGTCGCCCGCCGACCAGGTGCCCAGCGCAATGGCCGTCCCTGGACCGTTGCCGCACGAATGGCGTATCATCAAGGGTCCCCCCCTGCCCAATTTCAGCGATCGGAGTCCCCCGTGCACTACAATAGAATAGCGGCCCACAGATTACCCCCCGTTGCCGGCCTTCTCGCCGCCGCGGCCGCCGCCGGCATCTCCCTCCTTCTCATCGCGGGGTCGGCGCAGGCTCAGGATCGTCAGGTAGCCGCGGCACCCGCCGCTCCTGCCGGCAAGGCATTCGTGAAGCCGAGCGAGAGCGAGCTCAAGAAAAAGCTCACGCCACTTCAGTACTCGGTTACACAACGCGAGGCCACCGAGACTCCTTTCCGCAACACCTATTGGGACAACCACGAACCGGGCATCTACGTGGACGTGGTTTCCGGCGAGCCTCTCTTCAGCTCGCTCGACAAGTACGAGTCCGGCACCGGCTGGCCCAGCTTCACCAAACCGCTCGAGCCGGCGAACATTCGCACCAAGACCGACCGGTTTCTTGGCTACGCTCGTACCGAGGTCCGCTCGGCACACGCAGACTCACACCTTGGTCACGTCTTCGACGACGGTCCGCGTCCGACCGGCTTGCGATACTGCATGAACTCCGCGGCGATGCGTTTCATCCCGGCGTCCCAGCTGGAAGCAGAAGGCTATGGGGCGTACGCGTATCTGTTCAAGCCGAAGACTGTAAAGGCAGCCAAGTAGCAGCGAAGGGTGGCTTTGGGGGCGGACAGCAACTTCAAGCTTGTGCGAAGCGGCTGAGTCCAAGAGCTTTGGATCTCGAGGGCGTCAAAACCTTGTTCCAAGGCCGGAATGCGAGCTTGCAGAAAAGGATTCACGCTGATCGAGCTCCTTGTCGTTCTCGTGGTGCTCGGGATCCTTTCCGGAATCGCCATCGCCCGCTTCGTGGCCACCAAA
>Ga0193699_10000691_pt1 | contig 13828 bp, 8 predicted proteins | sample L3c2metaG_FD_160095 | JGI IMG/M metagenome (GOLD analysis project Ga0193699, IMG submission 160095) | Soil microbial communities from a riparian zone of the East river system, Colorado, United States - L3c2 | ecosystem: Environmental > Terrestrial > Soil > Riparian zone | place: USA: East River... | reverse complement strand
CGCGTGAACGAGGGCCGGACCTTTCCGCTGCCTCGCGTACTCGACCGCCCGCTGCATTACCTCATAACTCGCAAGAAGATCGCAGCCGTCCACTTCCTCGATCAGGAAGTTGGGGAACGAGCGCACGAGCCTGGAAATGCTCCCGCCCGCGGTATTCACCTCTACCGGAACCGAGATCGCGTAGCCGTTATCCTCGACCAGATAAACGACGGGCAGCTTCAGGTTGGACGCCGTGTTAATGGATTCCCAGAACTCTCCCTCGCTGGTGGTTCCATCGCCGGTAGTAACCAGCACCACTTCGTCCTTCTCGAAGCCTTCGGTGATGCCGAGCAGCTTCGCCCGGAGCGTCGCCTCGGCGGAGCCTACGCTCTGCAGGAACTGGGTGCCGGTCGGTGAGGACGCGGAAACGATATTGTACGCCTTGTGTCCCCAATGGCTCGGCATCTGCCGGCCGCCGGAAGCGGGATCAATCGCCGCACCCACCGCCTCGTAGAGCATCTCCGCCGGTGTAACCCCGAGCTCGAGGCAGAGCGCGCGATCGCGATAGTAGGTGTAGAACCAGTCGTAAGCGGGCTTGAGGATCATGCCCGCAGCCGTCAAAATCGCTTCGTGCCCGGCTCCGGAGATCTGAAAAAAGATCTTGTTCTGACGCTTCAGCTGTACTTCCTTGTCGTCGATCCGCCGGGACAGAAACATGTTCCTGTAGGCCGCGACGAGCTGCTCTGACGAGAGCTTGGCGGCTGATCCTGAGGATGCTTTGCGATCGGGAAGCGTTCTGGTAGCCATTGTTCTCCGGCGGGGATTTAGCCTGACCCCCAAAAATAGCAGATCGTGCGCCGGACAGGCTACGCGCGGGGCCGTTTGACTGGCCGGATTCCTGCCGAAAGATGGGACCGCACCGAACTCAGGGAAAACAATGCTAAGTCGAAGTCTTTCCGCGCTTTTCGTCGTCTCGTTGACGGTAGCCGCGTGCTCCCAGGGCTCGCCTCCCCCCGTGCCCGTCGGACCAGGCGGCGACAATATCGTCTTCACCGGCGATCAGAAGGCCGACTGGGCTCAGGTCGTGGCGCTCGAAGACCAGGCCAAGGCGCTCGTGAAGGCGGGAGGATGCGGCGCAGCGTCCCAGTGCCGCACGGCACCGGTTGGGTCGAGAGCGTGCGGAGGCCCGCGCTATTATCTGGTGTACTGCGCGGCGACCACTGATTCCGTGGCGCTCTATCGGAAGCTCGATGCAGTTGCAGCCGCGGAGCGCGAATACAATTCGCGCTACAAGATCATGTCGACCTGCGAGTTCATGTTGCCGCCCAAGGTTGCGTTGAGCGGTGGGTCCTGTCAGGCGCAGCCGGCGCCCTAGTAGTCGACCGGTCTCAGGTACGACTCGCCGATTCCGGTGGCGCTGACCATCGCCACCGTCGGCAGCTTTCTCTTCCAGTGGGTACCCGCGAGGCGCTTCCGAACCAGCTCGACCTTTGTCGGGTCGAACCCGCGTGAGACGAGGAGCGTTGGGCTGTACCCGCTCACCAACCAGTTCAGAATCTCGTCCGCCTCTGCGTAGCTGATTCCGAAATCGCCTTCATCTGTCTGACCTTCGATCAAATCCGCCGACGCGGGTTTGCTCACGATGACGTCGGGAACACCGAGGAATCGAGCCAGCTGCCAGACCTGGGTCTTGAAGAGATCGCCCAGGGGATTGATCGGCGGAGAATCGTCCGCGTGCCAGGTGAAGTAGCCGAGAAGGCGCTCGGTCTTGTTGCCGGTGCCGACGGGGAGCGCATGGTATTTCGCCGATTGGTCGAATAGCACGATCATGCGCTCTCGCGCCATCACGTTTCCGCGACGCGCCGGATCCGCGTCACCCTCGTGCGCGAGATACCCGTCGACGGCTGGAGAGATGTCGATGGTTCGCGACTCCACTTTCAGCTGATCGATGACGAGCTGGGCGTGGGCAAGAGAATCCGGATTCGAGGTGCGATACGGCATTCGCACGGCGACCACGTTCTCCGGCCCGAGCGCTGCTGCGGAGAGAAATGCCGTCACGGCTGAATCGACTCCGCCCGAGAGGCCCAAAACGGCCTTCTTGAAATCCCGGCGCTCGAACTCTTCGCGCAGGAAGGACACGAGCCATCCAGCCGTGAGCTCGGGGTCGATCTCAAGCGGAGGCGGCCCGCCAGGAGAGTCGGGTGTCCTCATCACCGGAATGGGCTCGGTGCCGTTCCGGTTCCTGGCACTCGCCTGCGGGCCCGGTGCCGATTTCCTGGTGGCCGGCGCGACTGCTTTGCGCGATTTGCGACTGGGTCCGCGCGTGGTTCCCTCCGTAGATGGAGCGTCGGCGCGCTCTCCCGCTGCCCGCTTTCCCACGGGGGTAAGCGGCCCGCCATCGCTCGGCGCGTCGTCGTAAGTCAACGCCAGTGGCTCTCCCGCCTGAATCCGGTCAACGGTGCGCATCAAATGCGGCATCATGGTCTGGAGGTCGGTGAGGAGCGGCGCATCCGAACGCGCGCGGGTGAGATCTGTTGGATCGAGCGTGATCGTCATGATTGTCTCGTCCCAGAGCGGGGCCTGCGCGCGAACGTCGCCGTACGGGCCGCAGATGATCGATCCGCCGGAGAAAGTCTTGCCGCCCTCGGTCCCCACCAGATTCACCAGTGCCACGAACACGCCGTGTTCCTCGGCGATGTCCCGCGCCAAACGCTCCCAACGCTTGAGGTTGGCCGGCACCGGGCCCTCATCATCGCGCTTCCATACACCACGCGCAGGTGATGCCGACAGCACGAAGATGGTGGTGGCTCCGTCGAGCGCGGCGACAGTCCCGGTCAGGCTGTGCCAGGCGTCCTCGCAGATCAACATCGCCGCACGGCCCCAGGCAGTGTCGAATGCGCGCACTTCGAAGCCGCGATCGACGAATCTTTCCTCGTCGAACATGCCGTACGTTGGGAGAAACAGTTTGCGATGGACGTGCCTGATGAGCGGCTCGTCGCCTCCCAGCGTCAAATACAGCGCGCTATTATAGTAGGCGTTGTTCCACACCTCGTAGAATCCAATGCACACATCGAGCGTTCGCGGTGTACTAACAGCCGAGGTGTACTGCGACTGAAGGTCACGGGCGAACGCGCCCGCGGTGATTGCGACGTCGCGGATGCCACCTTCGACGAAGTATCCGGTGAGCGCGGGCTCGGCGAAGACGGCGACATCGGGTCTTGGCTCGAGGGAGTCTATCTGCGAGAAAATGCCTGCGACGCGGGCGAGGTTGGCAGCATAATCGCCCTTTCGCGGCTTCAGCTGAACTACGACGAGATGAATAGATCGATCCATCAATCTGAAGTTGCCATAGCGCAGAGGTACAATCAACCGCTCTGCGCGCTGCTCGCGGGTGTGCTTCTGTTTACACCGGCGCTACTGGGTGCCCAGCAGCCCCAGGCGGCAGATACGGAGCCCTGGACCATCGTTCCGATGGCGCAGGCGTCGCTGGTTCTGGCGCGCGACGGCTCCCTGATCGGAGAGATCGGCAAGGAGATCCGCACCAGCGTTTCGATCAAGACGGTCCCCAAGTACCTGGGACAGGCGTTCGTCGCGGTCGAGGATCATCGCTTCTATCAGCACGACGGAGTCGATGTCGTTGGAATTGCCGGCGCGCTCAAGGACAACATATTCGGCGAGCGCCGCGGAGCGAGCACCATCACCCAGCAGCTCGTCGGCAACATGCACCCGACGCTCATCGACCGCACCGACCGAAGTCTCGGCCGGAAGCTGGCCGAGCAGTCGGCGGCGCGCGAGATGGAGAAGCACTACTCGAAGGACCAGATCCTCGAGGCGTACCTGAATCAGATCCCGTTCGGTCACGGCTGGTTCGGCGTCGAAAGCGCGGCGCAACACTACTTCGGCAAGAGCGCGTCGAAGCTCTCTCTCGCCGAAGCAGCCGCGCTCGCGTCGATGCCCAAGGGTCCTGCCCTGTATGACCCGCTCAAGTATCCGGACAGGGTGCAAAAGCGCCGCAACGTCGTTCTGTCGTTGATGCAGGATCAGGGTTTCATCACGGCGGCCCAGGCGACGAGCGCCAAAGCAGCGAGACTCACGACTTCACCAAATGGCGGGTACTCCGCTTACTCGCCCTGGTTCGTAAACGTGGTTCGGGTGCAGGCGCTGCGCGCCGGGATTCCCGTGAATCAGGGTGGTTATCGGATCTACACCAGTCTGGATCCGATTCTTCAGAACGCAGCGACGAGCGCGTTGCGCGAGGGCACCGCCGCGGTCGAAGCGGAACCAGGCTACGCGCATCCGAAGTACGTCGCGGGGGAGGCAAGGCAACCCGCCCAGACGACGGACTATCTCCAGGGAATGGTGGTCGCTCTCGACCCGACGTCGGGGGACGTTCGCGCACTCGTGGGTGGACGAGACTACAACGACTCGCAGTTCGACCGTGCGGTGGATGGTATGCGACAGCCCGGATCGTCGTTCAAGCCGATCGTCTACGCGGCGGCGATCGCCGATAGCATTACACCCAATGCGCTGTTCGCTGATACGGCCCTCGCCATCACTCTCCCGAACCGGACGATCTACCGGCCAGAAAACTCGGACAGTGAGTTCCATGGCACGATGACGCTTCGCGAAGCGCTTACGATGTCTCGCAATGTCGTCGCGGTCGAGATCGCGATGAAGTTGGGAATGGATTCAATCGCGAACCTCGCGGCCCGAATGGGTATCAATTCAGTGATAGCGCCATACCCGTCGAGCGCCATCGGAGCGTCGGCAGTGCAACCGCTCGACCTGGTGGCTGCCTACACCACCTTTGCGAACCTGGGTACGCCGATGGAGCCGCGCTTCATCTACCGTGTTGAAGACAGGAACCGGAAAGTCGTGCTGAGGCGCGAAGTGCGTGCGCTCGCTCCAGCGCTGGATCCGCGGGTCACATACGTCGTGCGAGACATGATGCGCGACGTCGTCGAGCGCGGCACCGCGACGCCGATCAGAGAGTATGTACCTGCTTCGATTCCAGTCGCGGGAAAGACCGGAACCACAAACGACAACACCGATGTCTGGTTCATCGGGCTGACGCCGGACCTGGTCGCCGGCGTCTGGCTGGGATTCGACAAGCCGACTTCAATGGGGCGCGGCGCTGGCGGTGGATCTTTCGCCGCGCCGATTTGGGGGAGGATGGTCAAGCGCTACTACGCCGCGAAGCCGGAGATACTGACGTCGCGCGACTCCGCGCAGTGGACACCTCCTGTCGGTGTGATCATGGGCGACGTCGATCGCGAGACCGGCGAGCTCGCCACTGACAAGACTCCGGCTGATCGCCGGTACACCGAGTACTTCGTAGAAGGGACGGAGCCGGCATCTCTCAGAGCGGATCCGTGGAAGCTATTCGCCTGGGGCCCGATCATTTTCTGAAGACCGAGCACACTGATGCAAAACGGGGAGCCATGCTTTGGCTCCCCGTTTTGTTTCTTCAGTTAAGCTACGCGACTTCCTTCATCTCGAGCGGTGGCGCCTGCTCACCCGGCTCGGCCGGCACGAGGGCGATCTTCAGCACCTCGCTAAGGGTCTCAACCGGATGGAACGACAGCGTCTTGCGAACCTCTTCGGGCACGTCCTCGATGTCCGCCTCATTTCCTTTCGGGATGATGATGGTCTTGATACCAGCGCGATGAGCGCCGAGTACCTTCTCCTTCAAGCCGCCGATCGGCAGCACGCGACCACGAAGCGTTATTTCGCCTGTCATCGCCACATCCTGTTTTACCGGCCGGTCCGCCATCTCCGACACGAGCGCCGTGGCGATCGCGATTCCGGCTGACGGGCCATCCTTGGGAATTGCGCCCGCGGGCACGTGAATGTGTGCCTCGATTGCGCCCAATCTGTCACGCGGAATACCCAGACTGGCGGCGTTGTTCGTCGCGTACGTGAACGCGGCGCGCGCTGACTCCTTCATGACGTCACCGAGTTGGCCGGTTAGAATCAACGACACCGGACCTCCGGGGCCGACCTGAGTCGCAGCGTCTGCTTCGCGAGCTCCGTAGTAGCGCCTGATCGAAGCCTCGACGAACATGATGTCGCCACCCATCGGCGTGTAGTACATCCCCGTGGCGATTCCGACCTCGCTCTCTGGGAGCGCATGCTCCGGATGAACGCGCGGCCTGCCGAGCAGCTCCCTCACACCCTCTGCGTCGACGACGTGTTCCACCGTTTCGCTCGACGCAATCTTGCGGGCAAGCTTGCGCGCGACCGCTCCGATCTGCCGCTCCAACTGCCTCACTCCACTCTCGCGAGTGTAGTTCGACACGATCGACATGACGGCGTCTTCGGTGAAGGTGATGTTCTTGTCGTTCAGCCCGGATTCCTCGAGCTGGCGCGGCAGCAGATACTTCTTCGCGATTTCCGCCTTCTCCTTCTCCGTGTAACCGGCGAATTCGACGACTTCCATGCGGTCGAGCAGCGGACCCGGAATGTTCTGCACGAAGTTTCCGGTCGCGATGAAGATCACTTCGCTCAGGTCGAACGGAATGCCGAGATAGTGGTCTGTGAAAGTGTCATTCTGGGCAGGATCCAGAACCTCGAGCAAAGCGCTCGATGGATCGCCCTGATACGACGTTCCGAGCTTGTCGACTTCGTCGAGCAGGAACACCGGGTTCTTGGTGCCCGCCTGCTTCAGTCCCTGGATGATTCGACCCGGCATGGCGCCGACGTATGTGCGGCGATGGCCGCGAATGTCGGCCTCATCCCTGGCACCGCCGAGCGCGACGCGAACGTACTCGCGTCCGAGCGACCGGGCGATCGACTTGGCGATCGATGTCTTACCCACACCCGGAGGTCCAATGAAGAGAAGAATCGGCCCCTTCGCCATAGCGCGGGATTTCGCCTCGGCCTTGTCGGTTATCGGCCGATCCGCTTTCTCACCGACCGCGAGCGTAGGAGTCGCGTCGTCCTTCTCGGTGAACAGGCGAGCCGCCGGCACTTCGCCGGTCTTCTCGACCTCGTCAGCGAGCTGACTGGCGCGCAGCTGTCTGACCGCGAGGAACTCCAGAACGCGGTCCTTCACGTCTTTGAGACCGTAGTGGTCTTCCTCGAGCACCGCCTCTGCGCGCTTGAGCTCGAGCTGGTCGTCGGACCGCTTGTTCCACGGGAGCTCCGCGATCCACTCCAGATAGGTGCGAATCACCTGCGCTTCCATTGACTCGCGGCCGGCTCTCTCGAGTCGTCCGAGCTCGCGCTCGACTTCCGCGCGCGCATCCTTCGAGAGCTCCAGCTTCGCGAGCTTGTCGCGCAGCTCGGTGATCTCCTTGCTCGAATCATCGTCGCCGAGCTCTTTCTGGATCGCTTTGAGCTGCTCGCGCAGATACATCTCGCGCTGGCGCTCGCCCAGTTCCTCCTGAACCTGCGATTTGATGTCTTCCTGTGCTTCCAGCAGTCCGACCTGACGCTGCACGTGGACGAGAACACGCCGAAGGCGTTCCTCCACACTCAGCGTTTCGAGAAGCCCCTGCTTCTCGGGAACGGGAAGCTCGATGTAGCCGGCGACCAGGTCCGCAAAACGGCCCGGCTCCGTGACTGAATCGAGAACCTGATGGACGACTTCCTCGGGAAGTCCTCTCCGCTCGCCGAGCTCAGCCGCGCGTTCGCGGGTTTCTTTCTGTAACGCTGTGAATGCAGGATCGTTTTCTGTTTGAGGGGTCATCTCCTCCGCCGGAACGATCACGGCGCTGAGAAATCCATCCGCAGTCGAATACTGTAAAGCCGTTGCGCGCTGCTCGCCCTGCAACAGAAGCTGCACGCCACCAAGCCCGCGTTGAATCTGTCCAATGCGCGCTATTACGCCCATCGAATAGAGGATGTCGGCCGTCGGCTCCTCGGTGTTGTCGCGCTGCGCGACCGCGAAAACGAGGCGGTCGCCTTTGAGGGCCGACTCGATCGCACGAAGAGTTGATGGCCTTCCTGCCGCGATCGGCTGGGTTAGGCCCGGGAATATCACCGTCCCCCTCAATGGGAGAACAGGTAGTGTTTGACGTTGTGCCATTGTTATTCCGAAGACAAGATTCTTATTTAGATACTACTCCAGGGTCCTCCCATACTGCATCTTTTGCTCTCGTGGATTTACGCCAGCAAGGCACGAATTGCAACGCGGGACCTGCTGAATTGACGCGGCCAAATGCCAATTAGTCCAACCGACGAGCTCGGTACACATGTAGCGGAGGTTCTCTCTGCAAACTATGAGCTAGAGACCGAAGTTGGTCGTGGCGGCATGGGCGTCGTGTATTGCGCGCGCGACAAGCGTCTAAAGCGGGAAATCGCGATCAAGATCCTGCCGCCCGAGTTGAGCTTCCGGGCGGACATCCGGCAGCGATTCCTGCGCGAAGCCGAGACAGCCGCGCAGCTGAATCATCCGAACATCGTCCCGATCTACACCGTCGAAGAGAAGGACAATCTCGTCTACTTCGTGATGGCGTACATCAAGGGCGACAACCTTGGTCAGCGTCTGCAGCAGCACGGGCCGATAGCGCCGGTCGAAGTACGCCGGATTCTGCGCGAGGTCGGTGACGCTCTCGCCTACGCCCATCATCGGAACGTGATCCACCGCGACATCAAGCCGGACAACATCATCATCGATGAGGAAACAGGCCGCGCGATGGTGACGGATTTCGGCATCGCGCGGGCCCTCACCGACAGCGGCGACTCGCGTCTCACCGCCACCGGAATGGCTATCGGAACGCCGGCTTATATGTCGCCGGAGCAGTCCGCCGGAGACCGCGCGATCGATGGGCGGAGCGACCTGTACTCGCTTGGCGTCGTCGGCTACCAGATGCTGTGCGGCCAGCCACCATTCGTAGCCAGCAACACGCCGTCGATGCTCGTGAAGCACCTGTCGGAGAAGCCGGTTCCAGTCGATGAGCGCTGGCCCGATCTGCCCCAGGATCTCGCCCGCGCGGTCATGATCTGCCTCGAGAAGGATCCGAACGACCGCTTTCCTAGTGCGGCGGCCTTCTCCGCTGCGCTGAACGGCGGCTCCATGCCGACACTTGCCACCCGCGCTTCGACGGCTCCGGCTACTCCACAGCCTCGGCGAGAGATCGTGGATGTTCCGGTCTCCCCTGACCGATACAGCGCCGCCGCCCGCGACCGCGACCGGTACACTCCGGCCTCGCAGACGCCGTACGCGCCGACATCGCCAACGCCCGAAGAGCTGAGCAAGTGGAACGCGCCGATGGTGGTCGCCTTCCGCCGCAAGCTGGCGCCGTATCTGGCCGTGAACGCGATCCTAGTTCCGATCTCGCTGTTCTCGAACCACGACTTCATCGCGTTGACCGTCATCTGGACGGTCGCGCTGGCGTTCAAGTACTCGAAACTGTGGGCCGCGGGCTACGACTGGCGCGACGTGTTTCGTCAACCGCGCGACCGCCTGATCTTCGATGTCGCAGCGGAAACCATCGACGACGCCCGCGCGCTGTTCGACGACAAGAAGCGCGCGGAAGTCCGCGCCCGCGCCCGCTCGCGCGGTCAGGGGCTTTTCTCGCCGATGTCACCACTGCCTTCGATGCAGCCGTTCCAGCCCTACCCGCGGGTTGGTGGGCCGACGACGAGCCTGAGTCCGATTCCGGCCGGCGCACCTGCGCCGTACGCGGATTCCCGCTACGCCTCGGCGATTCGCGAAGCTGAGTCCGATCACCGCGAGATCCACCGGCAGCTTCTGAACATGCCGCCTGACGAAAGGGAGCAGATTCCGGAAGTCGCGTCGTCGGCCGACGCTGTTTTCAGGAAAGTCCAGCAGCTCGCGCTCTCGCTCTCCGACATGGATCGCGGAACGGGACAGGAATCGCCGGAGGTTGTCGAGAAGGAGATATCGACGCTCGAATCACAAGCGAATCCGCTCGACTACCGCGCCAGCGAAGAGCGCGTCCGGCGGCTTGCCTTTTTGCGCCGCCAGCGCCGCGCGCTTGCCGAAGTCGGCCGCAAGAAGAAGGAAGCCCAGGAGAAGCTCGACAACTGCCGTCAGCTGCTTCGATCGATGCGGCTGGAGCTGGTGCGATTCCGCACCGGCGGACTCAACGCGCAGCCGACCGGCCTCACCATGGTCACCCAACAGGCGCAGAGTGTGGTCAGAGACATGGGCTACCTCTCCGACGCCAACGCCGAGCTGAACGCTCTCTGATACCGGACGCTTCGCGCGTCCGGGAATCGGGCAAATCATGATGACACCAACGCGCATCGGGATGATCGCGTTCCTGCCGGTTTTGCTCGCCTGCCAGCATCAAGGTGATGCTTCGTCGCAGCCGGGAGCGGTCGACCTCGCTACGCAGGGTGCCCCCGGCGGTTCCTCGACGTCTCGCGCAAAGGACTCGATCGCGCCACCGGTAATCATTCGCGTCCCGGCGCCCGACACCCTTCGCGGCCTTTACGTGAACCGATGGGCGGCGCTCGGCAGAAAGCTCACCGATCTGATCGGCGTCGCCAAACGAACCGAAGTCAACGCGCTCGTGATCGACGTCAAGGACGACCGAGGATTCGTTCTCTATCGCTCGAAGGTCCCTCTCGCCCGGGAGATCGGAGCGGACACCGCTGACGGGCACTGGATGTCGAGCGCGAAGCTGCGAGCGGTTCTCGACACGATGGCTGCGCACAAGATCTATCCGATCGCACGGATCGTCGTGGCGAAGGATCCTCTGCTGGCGGAGAAGAAGCTCGATCTCGCGATCAAGAGGAAATCCGATCTCAAGCCGTGGCTCGACAAGAACGGCCATCCATGGCTCGATCCGCATCAGAGGGCGGTCTGGCAGTATGCCGTCGATCTGGCGCGCGAGGCGCACGAGCTGGGTTTCAGCGAAGTGCAATTCGATTACGTGCGATTCCCGGATGAAAAGCGTCTCATTTCCGAAACCATTTACCCGCTAGCCAACGGCCGCACCCGTGCGCAGGTGATTCGTGACCAGCTTGGGTTCGTTCGCGGCGCTCTCAAACCACTCGGAATGCGCGTCACTGCCGATGTCTTTGGATTGACCGCGACGGACACGACGGACATGGGCATCGGTCAGCGCTGGGAGATGTTCGTCGATCAGGTCGATGTCGTTCTTCCGATGATCTATCCGTCGCACTTTGCGCGCGGAACGTACAAACTCCGGAATCCGAACGCGCATCCGTACAAGACCATCGATCACGCTCTCAAGGATGCGATTGCGCGCAGCGATTCCGTTCCCAATGCGGCTATCGTGATTCCATGGTATCAGGACTTCACGCTAGGCGCGCCGCGCTACGGCGCTGCCGAGATCCGCGCGCAGAAGAAGGCCGGATACGACAACGGGTTCCAGAGCTGGATACTCTGGAACCCGAAGAGCAACTACACGCTCGCGGCTTTGGAGCCGCAATCGTAGCAGGACTCTAGCGTTTGTCCTTGCGCTGTTCGTCCATCTTCTCCTTCATCTCATGGAGATTGTGGTCGAACGTCTTCTGCTGATCGGCAGTTAGGACCGTGCGAATCTCGGCTGCCTGCTGGCTCTGAAGCTCCATCATTTTACCCCGAGTGGCTTCGTCCGGCGGACCACCAGTTGCCTGAACTGCCTTGCGCAGCTCGAGCTGCATCGGCACATACTTCTCGCGGATGGTCTTGATCTGATCCTTCTGCGCATCCGTCAAGGTGATGTCCTTGAGGAGCATTCCGCCCATTCCGCCGCCACGGCGCATCCCGCCCTGGCCCTGCTGTCCCTCGGGCTGTCCCTGCGCTGCCGCAACCGAGGTCATGCCAGCGCAAAGGGCAAATGCCAGCGTGGCGATGCGAATAACCTTCATCCTGCTCTCCTGGAGTGTGGTTTGGGCGCCCGATCGGCGTCCGAGTCTTATACGCCACAGAAGGCAAAAAGGTTGGGAAAGATCAACTCCAGTTGCCCTTGCTCTAAGTCCTTATTTGGCAAGATGTTAGCATTGAGACACTAGCGCCAGCCTGAAAAGGTGCTATTCTTCCCGCCTTGTCGGCGCCTCATGAGTGCGCCGGCTTCCTGGGTAGGCTCCTTTATGCGTGCCGAGCGCCGTTAGTGACCGCACCTAGTACCGCCCCCGAACTAGCCCCAACGATACCGACGCCGGCCCCGGAGCCGCTCACTTTCCCTCTGAGCTGGATCCTGGAACACGCATCGGCGCCGATCAAGTATCGCGCGATGACGGAAGTCGCTCAATTGACCGAGCCCGCTCCGCGCGACGTCGACTGGCTGCCGGTTTCGCACCGGCCTGCGCTCAAGCTCGCTGTCGCCCAGACTCGCGACGGGATGTGGAATCATTCGGTCCTCACCGTTCCCGGCCGACACGCTTCCGATTTTGCGAACATCGGGACTATTCCGGCGGTTCGCCGTCTCGCCGAGTACGGCTGGAACGCTGAATCTCCTCCGCTCGTCCTCGCGCGCCGGCTGCTGTTCAGACTGCTCGCCGAAGACAATGACCCGGCATTCACGTTCGAGCTCGGATCCAAGACGAAGGACGACGATCTCGTTAGGCGGACGCGCGGCCTCTTTCGCGAAGCGGCCGCCGCAACGTTGGCGCAGATCGGCTACGAGAACGATCCGCGGCTTCGCGGGGCCGCGCGCCGGATTCTCGAGAGAAACGTCACGTATCTGAACTCTCCGCTCGGCGAAAAACCGTGGATGCGTGTCGGCAATACCCACGTCCTCGCGCCGGAGTCGGCGCCGCCGTCGATCTACACGCTGACCATGCTCGCGTACATGCCGATTTTCCGTCACGAGCATTTCTCCGAAGTCGAACGGATCTACGACTGGATCACCCAGCCGCTGCCGCGACAGGAAGCGCTGCAGTTGTTCGGTAAGAAGATGGTCCCCCAGCCGCATCTCATCATGGGTGACGTGCTGCCGCACCGGAACGCGGTGGAAGCCGATGTTCCGTTCGCGCTCATGTGGCTCGAGACGATGGCGCGGTTGAACTTCCTGCGCCGGAACGACGGCTGGATGAAGCTCTACGAGCGTTTCGTCGACGACCGCGATCGCGCCGGCGTGTGGCATCCGCACAAGGGATCATCGGACCGGCCTGTCACGACGAATCCGTGGGCCTGGTCCACGTTTCCCCTCGACGACGGCGCGGGTCAGGAATCCAGGTGGGCTGACGTCACGTTCCGCGTCGGGCTCATCGGCAGACTTCTCGGCAGAGAAATCGAATTGATCTGATCCGATGATCAGATTTGGTCGCCGCGACAACCTCAGTCCCGGCGAAATGTTCCCGGCTGGCGATCCCGCCTACCGCGTCAGCTTTCCGGTGCTGTCCTCAGGAACGAAAATCCGCGTGATTGAGCGGGGCAACCCGACGTCACCGCCTGTGCTGCTCGTCCATGGATGGGGATGCTCGGCGTTTGTCTTCCGCCGCAACATGCCGGCCCTCGCCAATGCGGGTTTCCGCGCGATAGCCGTGGACCTCAAGGGTCACGGGCTGTCAGACAAGCCGATCGCGTCCAGCGAATACACGATCGACGCCCTCGTCGCGCACCTTCTGGAGATCCTCGACGCGCTCCGCCTCGAGCGTCCCGCTCTCGCCGGCCACTCGCTCGGCGGCTCGTTGATCTACCATTTCGCATCGAAGCATCCGCTGCGCGCGCGCTGCCTCGGGTTGCTGTCGCCGGTCGGGCTGACGGGTGTGCCGCGCATGCGTCTCTATCGCTCGCTCACCCCGAAAGTGCTCACCCCAGTGATCAGGAAGATCAAACCGCGACTGGTTGTGAGGCTGGCACTGAAGCGGGTCTATGGAAAGCGCGGGCATTTCACCGAGCGTGATGTGGACGAGTTTGTGGCGCCCTCACAGTTTCCGGAGTTCTCGCTCGCGATGAGGGAGCTCCTTCATACCTACGACTGGA
>Ga0193699_10000690_pt1 | contig 13833 bp, 11 predicted proteins | sample L3c2metaG_FD_160095 | JGI IMG/M metagenome (GOLD analysis project Ga0193699, IMG submission 160095) | Soil microbial communities from a riparian zone of the East river system, Colorado, United States - L3c2 | ecosystem: Environmental > Terrestrial > Soil > Riparian zone | place: USA: East... | reverse complement strand
TGGACGCAGAAGATATGCCTGCGAGTCGCGCGCGCGTCAGCGCCAGCTTCTGGAGCAAGAACGGTGTCTTTTGCCGCAGTTTCACCACGCGAAGAAATGCGCAAAGCGCGCTCGCGGGGATCGCCTGCCGTGACCGCGGTGCTTGGCGAATTGTAGCGATGGCCGCGATGGAAGCCGGAGAGACCACGGGGGCGTTGGACGCCTTGCCCGCCTCGGTGCGTACCGTCATGGAAAATTTGATCGTCGGCGAGCCGCTCAAGGAAGCGGCTGAGCGCCAGGCACGCGGTCAAGGCTGGCGACCGCAGTAAACCCCTTCTCGACCGTCTCTACACGGATCACTTGGGCCGGCAGGACGGCTAGCCGTTCCTGTCCGGCCAATTTTCTAGGCCGGGCGCGGGCTGGCACCCCGCAAGAACAAATCGACAGCGCGATTCACACTTTGCTCGATCTGCGCATCGTCCGGGGCACGAATTTCGCCCACCAGCAAGCACATCTGCAAATCCGCGATGACCATGGAAATCAGCATACTCGCCGCGCTGACCGGGTCGGCGACACGCAACGTGCCCCGGGCGTTTTGCTGCGCAAGCCAATTGCTGAGCGGGGCCCGCGCCATGCTTGGCCCCTCGCGGTGAAACGCGTGCGCGATTTCTGGCGCGCGCTGTGACTCGGCTATGACCAGGCGATAGAGTGCGGCTTGGCGTGGCGCCAAAACGAAGCGCGCAATTCCACCGAGAAAGCGGCGAAGGACAATCTCGGCGGTCTGTACATCCGCGCAATCACCCGATTCCGTGGTCGCATCCAGCGTCGCGCGACGCGCGGCGATGACGGCAGCAAACAGCGCCTCCTTGGTTTCGAAGAGGCGATAAAGCGTTTTTTTGGACATGCCCGCCCGGCGCGCAATGTCGTCCATGCTGGCAGAACTGTAACCGAGTTCCACGAATACGCTTTCCGCGGCGTCGAGAAGAAGCTGCCGCCGCTCCGGCTCTGCGATTTGGCACGGCCTCCCGCGCCTTGCACGAAACAAGCAGCCGCTTCCGACAATCGGGTCGGTCGCGAGATCCCCGATCTCGTTGCGCGGGAAAAAAATTGCTTTACTGCGCATCAGTCTAAAGTCTGTGAGGAATCGGCGTTATCCATCAGATATCCGTTCGCAAAACCTAGCCTGCTCGCGAATCCACTATAGCCATTCTTGACAAAAAATAGGGAACTATCTAGTTTCCAAATGGATAAGTTAACGTCAAATGGACGCGAGCCGGCTTAGAAAAGCACCCTTCCGCATTCCTTGGGTCAACCTATCAGGTATTTTCGGTTATAGACGGTTGGGATGAAGGGGTTCCGGGCGTGCGTCAGTCTTTCAAAAACTTTCTTATGGTTTCCGTCGGGGCAGTCGGTTTGGTCGGGTGCACGCTCGGCCCGGACTTCCTCCGCCCGGCGCCACCCGCCGTTACCGGCTATACGGCCACACCGCTGCCACCTGAGACCGTCTCAGCCGACACGATCGCGGGTGATGCGCAACGCTTCCTGCAGGACACGGATGTCCCGGGACAGTGGTGGACGCTCTTCCGTTCGCCGGTTCTCGACGGTCTGGTGGAACAGGCCCTGCGGGCGAATCCCGACATTGACGCCGCCCAGGCCTCCGTCAGGCAAGCGCACAACAATTATCTGGCGCAGGCGGGCTCGTTCTTTCCCCAGGTGAGCGGCGCCGGCTCTTTTGGGCGGCAGCAATCGACCACGACGGGCGCGTCGTTCGATCTCTTCAACGCCTCGGTCAGCGTGTCTTATGTGGCGGACGTGTTCGGCCAAGTGCGACGCTCGGTGGAAGCATCCGGCGCGCTGGAGGAAAATTCACGCTTTCAGCTCGAGGCGACCTATCTCACTTTGACCTCGAACGTCATTACCGCCGCGATCCAGGAAGCGTCGCTTTCCGCACAAATCGCCGCGCTGCAAGACATCATCACCGCCCAGGCCCAGGAGCTCGATCTCCTCAATCAGCAATTCGAGCTCGGGGCGGTGGCGCGCGGTGACGTACTGGCACAGCAATCGCAATTGGCCGCGACGCAGGCCAGTCTTCCCCCTGTCCAAAAGCAATTGGAGCAGACGCGCAACACCATCTCGATTCTGACGGGCCGCTTCCCGTCGGAAAGTCAGATTCCCAATCTCCAGCTTACCGATCTTTCATTGCCCCAGGATTTGCCGCTCAGCCTGCCCTCCAAACTGATCGAGCAGCGCCCGGACATCCGTGCCTCCGAAGCGTTGCTCCATACGGCGAGCGCACAGATCGGCGTCGCTACGGCGAATCTTTTTCCGCAATTCACGGTCACCGGCGGCTTCAGTGACAACGCCAGTGAGCTCGGCAGTTTCTTCAATGGAGCCAATACCGGCTGGAGCATCCTTGCCGGATTCACCGCGCCCATATTCCGGGGCGGCACATTGCGGGCCCAAGAACGCGCCGCCTATGACGTATTCGACCGCACGGCAGCCCAATATCGAGGCACCGTCCTCAACGCCTTTGCCAATGTCGCCAATGTGCTCGCCGCGCTCCAGCTCGACGCGGAAAATGTGAAGACCCAGCTTTACGCGGAACAGACCGCGCAGCAGAGCCTCGAGATAACACAGGAGCGGTTCCAGGCTGGTGCCATCGCCTATCTGTCCCTGCTGGACGCCCAACGTACCTATCAGCAGGCTCGCATCGCTCTGGTGATTGCGCAGGCCAACCGCTTCGCCGACACCGTAGCGCTGTTCCAGGCGCTCGGCGGCGGTTGGTGGAATCGCCAGGATCTGCCCATCATCAAGGATCCCACAGGTTTCGCGAGAATCCCATGAATCGTCCTGAACGTCCCGACCTTATGATAGCGGCGCGCCCGCCGCGTCGCCGTCGCTTATGGCTTTGGATGGTCGTCGTCGTCTTGCTCGCCGCCCTATTTTTTGCCGCGATCTTTGCATTTCCGATCGTCGCCTTCGTGAGCAAGGGGTTCCCCCCGCCGCCTCCGGCCACGGTGACGACGGCCACCGCACGGTTTGAGGAGTGGCGTCCTGAAATCCAGGTCGTCGGATCGTTGAAAGCAGTCCGCGGCGCCGATCTTTCGGTGGAAGTCGCCGGTATTGTAAATGACGTCAATTTCGATTCCGGCGGCGACGTCGCTTCGGGCGCTGCGATCATCCACCTTCGCGATGCGGACGACGTTGCCAAATTGCATACGCTCGAGGCGGCACGCGATCTTGCCCAAAGCAATTACACCCGCGATCAGATGCAGCTTCAACGGCAGCTCATCAGCCAGGCCGCCTTCGACGTTACCGCGGCGAACCTGCAATCGCTGCAGGCCCAAGTGGCCGAGCAGCAGGCCATCGTCGCCAAAAAGACCTTGCGCGCGCCATTCGCCGGTCATCTGGGCATCCGCGGCGTCAATGCCGGTCAGTATATAAGTCCGGGCACGGTGGTCGTGACGCTTCAGGCGCTCGACCCGATTTTTATCGACTTCTCCATTCCGCAGCAGCAGCTCGCCCAAATCAAGGTTGGCCAAATACTAAGCGTTAAGGTTGATGCTTATCCTCAACGTACGTTCACCGGAAAAATCACCACCATCGATCCGAAGATCGATCCGTCAACGCGCAACGTTGCAGTGCGCGCGACCCTGCCCAATGCGGATCGCAAATTGCTGCCTGGCATGTTCGCGACGGCGGGTATTACGACCGGTGGTGCGCAGCGCTATATCACGCTGCCGCAGACCGCGATCACCTTCAACCCGTACGGCAACATGGTCTATGTGGTCCAGGAAGGTGCCGATCCCACCGGCAAGAAAGGTCTCATCGGGCGCCAGACTGTGGTGACCACGGGCCTCACGCGCGGCGATCAGATTGCGGTTCTCTCGGGACTGAAAGAAGGGGATGTGGTGGTCAGTACTGGCCAGACAAAGCTGCAGAACGGCGCCTTGCTTGTTGTCAACAATACCATTCTGCCCTCGAACGACCCGAACCCGCAGCCGCACGAGAATTGAGACCGACGGATGAATTTCACCGATATCTTCGTCAAGAAGCCGGTTCTCGCGACGGTCGTCAGCCTGCTGATCCTGGTCATCGGCTTGCGCGCGGCACTCTCTCTTCCGGTACGGCAATATCCGCGCACGGAAAATGCGGTGGTGACGGTGACGACCGCCTATTACGGCGCCGACCCCGACGTGGTCGCGGGATTCATCACCCAGCCCTTGGAAAACGCCATCGCGCAGGCCAACGGCATCGACTACATCACATCATCGAGCACCAACTCTCTTTCAACGATCACGATCAATCTCCGCCTCAATTACGATTACAACCGTGCGGTCACGGAAATCACCAGCAAGATCAGCTCGGTGCTGAATCGGCTGCCGCCGCAATCGCAACAACCCTCGCTGCAGGTTCAGGTCGGCCAAGCGGTGTCGGCGATGTATCTGGGGTTTCGCAGCGACGTGTTGCAGCCCAATCAGATCACCGATTATCTCGTCCGCGTGGTACAGCCAAAATTGCAGGCGGTCCCGGGCGTGCAGACCGTCAACTTTTTCGGTGCCCGGAACTTCGCCTTACGCGCTTGGCTTGACCCGACCAAGCTCGCTTCCTATGGCCTCACCGCGTCGGACGTGAACCTGGCGCTTGCCAACAACGACTTAATTTCGGGGCTCGGCAACACCAAGGGCCAGATGGTTCAGGTGAATCTCACCGCCTCGACCGGGCTGCATTCCCTCGACGAATTTCGCGATTTGATTATCAAGCAGGCGAATGGTGCCATAGTGCGGCTCTCCGACGTCGCCACCGTCGTATTGGGCGCTGAGGATTACAACACCGCCATTTCCTATAACGGCCAGAATTCGATTGCGATGTCGATCGATATCGCACCCGATGCCAATCTGCTGGAAGTGATGCAACGGGTTCAGCAGGTTTTTCCCCAAATCCGCTCGCAACTGCCCCAGGGATTGGAAGGCGCCATCCTCTATGACGCCTCGCAATTCGTCAGCTCGGCGATCAGCGAAGTCGAAAGCACCATCATCGAGACGCTTCTTATCGTGATGCTGGTGGTGTTCGCGTTTCTGGGTTCGCTCCGCAGCGTCTTGATTCCCATCGTCGCCATTCCCCTCTCCCTCATCGGCGCTTTCATCATGATGCTGGTGCTGGGATTCTCCATCAACCTGTTGTCGCTTTTGGCGATGGTGCTCGCCATCGGACTTGTCGTGGATGATGCGATCATCGTGGTGGAGAATGTGCACCGTCACATCAACGAAGGCGCCCGGCCTTTCGATGCTGCGCTTCAGGCGGCGCGAGAATTGGGTGGGCCTATCATCGCTATGACGGCGGTCTTGATCGCCGTCTATTTGCCGATCGCCTTCCAGGGTGGTTTGACCGGCGCGCTGTTCATCGAATTCGCCTTTACTTTGGTCGGCACCATCGTGATCTCGACCGTCGTCGCTTTGACGCTCTCCCCGATGATGGCCTCAAGGCTCTTGAAACCGCAGACTCTCGAAGACACCGGCCTGCAGGCACGGATCATCCGCTTCATCGACACAAGGTTTGAGCGCCTGCAACATTTCTATAGCCGCCGCCTGAACGGCACGCTCAATTACATTCCGGTCACGGTGGCATTCGCGGTCGTCGTCATGATCGGCACCGCGGCATTGTGGATGACCACCCAGAACGAACTCGCGCCGCAGGAGGATCAGGGCTTCATCTTCAGCTTCGGGCCGCCTTCACCCACCGCCTCGGTCACCCAATACAAGGAGTTTTCGGGAGCGGTTTACGAAAAACTGAAGTCGAACCCCAATCTCGATTTCATCTTCCAGTTGGATTCGCCGAACCGCCTGTTGAAGTTCTTCGCCCTGAAGCCATGGGATCAGCGGCCCCAGAATTCCGCGCAAGTCCAGGGAACGGTGCAAAGCGATCTCACGCAGTTCCCTGTGTTCAACAATTTCCTTGTCGCCCAACCCCCTCCGCTGCCCAGCACATTCGGCGCGCCGGTGCAGTTCATCATCAGCACCACGGAATCTTACGACCGGCTCAATGAGGTTACACAGACCTTCCTTACCGAAGTCCGCAAGACCGGAAAATTCCCGTTCTACCTGGATGCCGATCTGAAGTTGGACAGGCCGCAAGTGTCGGTCGATATCGACCGCGATAAGGCCGCGCTGATGGGGCTTTCCATGAGCGATGTCGGCAACGCGCTTTCGGCCATGCTGGGTGGCGGCTACGTCAACTATTTCAGCATGGAGGGGCGGTCCTACAGGGTGATGGCGCAGGCCGATCAACCTTTCCGGCTCAATGCCAAGCAGATCCTGGACTATTATATCCGCGCGGCGAACGGCGGGTTGGTACAGCTATCGACCATTGCGACCATCACCAGCGCGACGACGCCCGAATCGCTTGCCCATTTTCAGCAGCTCAATGCCGCCACCATCAATGCCCAAATAGGGATGGGGTTGACCCAGGGCAGTAGCCTGGCTCTGCTGCAACAGATTGCCGCTCGAACGCTGCCGCAGGGCTACATCATCGATTATGCCGGCACGTCGCGGCAATACGTCCAGGAATCGAGCGGCTTCCTGACGCTCCTTTTCTTCGCGGCGGTGATCATTTTCCTGGTGCTGGCGGCGCTCTTCGAGAGCTTCCGCGATCCCTTCATCATCCTGGTGTCGGTGCCGATGTCCATCGCCGGCGCCATGGCGGCCATGCACCTGGTCGGCGGACTGCATGTGTTTTACCCGGACGTCATGCAATTCGGCGGCGCGACCATGAATATCTATACGCTTGTCGGAATCGTGACGTTGATGGGCCTGATCAGCAAGCACGGCATCTTGATCGTGGACGTGGCGAACCGGCTCCAGCGCGAAGGCCATGCCAAGCGCGAGGCTGTCGAGCTGGCGGCGAGCATCCGGCTGCGCCCGATCCTGATGACGACCGCGGCCATGGTCTTGGGGGTCGTGCCGCTGCTTCTTTCGACCGGCGCGGGCGCCGTGGCGCGCTTCGCGATGGGGCTGGTCATATTCAGCGGCATTTCCATCGGCACGCTGTTCACGCTTTTCGTGCTGCCGACGTTCTACATCCTTATCGCGAAAGACTTCTCGCGCGTGCGTGCGCGCGCAGAAGCCCTGCACCCGCAACCCGTGCCCGGCGAATGATCTAGGCTTGTAGCGCCCCGGCAGTCCGGTAGCGTTTTTCTACTTGCAGCACATCGGCCACGGTCGGCAGCCGCGCCTCATTGCCGAGATAGCGGATGGCATGCGCTGAAGCGGCGCGCGCAAAGCGGAAATGCGTCTCCCACGGCGCGTCCGGCCGAGACAGATAGGAATGAATATAGGCGCCATGGAAAACATCCCCGGCGCCATTGGTATCGACGATTTCCTCGCGCGGAACCGCGAACGCCGGCATGATCGCGACCTTGCCCGTTTCGGCATACCAGAGCAGGCCGCGCTCCCCCATGGTCACGCCACCGATCCTGCAGCCCTTCTGCTTCAAAAGCTCGAGCACCGCGGCCGGTGAAAGCTGCAATTGCTCGCAGAAGCGCTCCGACACGACGGCCACGTCGATAAAGCCAAGCAATTCGTGAGTGTTGACGCGCACCCCGCCCCCATCCAGCGAGGTAAGGATACCCGCCTCTCGGCAGGCCTTGGCGTAATAGATCGCCGCATCCGCCTGATGGCCGTCCAAATGCAGCGCCCGGCAGCCCTCGAGATTGAGAGGTGGATGGGGATGCAGATAATCGTCGTCGCGGCAGCGCACGATGGCTCGTTTGCCGTCCTTGGGCATCACGAAAGAGAGGGACGAACGGCGTACCTTTCGCGCATGTACCGAGACCTGATATTTCGATGCCATATCCAAAAACATCCGGCCAAGCCAGTCATCGGCAATGGAGGTCAAGAGATCTGGCGGAATACCCAGCCGCGCGCAGCAGAATGCCGCCGTCACCGCATTACCCCCGAAGGAAACCGCGTAATCGCGGGCGACATCCTTGTCGTCTCCGGTCGGAATATGGTCGGTCACAAAGGTGACGTCGATATAGGTCTGGCCGATGAAAAGGGCTTCCATATAGCAACCTTGAATCCTGCGAGGCGTTCAAGTTCTAGAGGGCGGCTCTCTATTCCTCAAGCGTGGGCATGTGGCGCCCCGCGATCGAGGAAAATGCTTGCCAGGTTTCCGCTGGCTGCTAACAAAATAGGCGAGGCTGGGATTTCTATCGGCTCATGCGTCAAACCCCGGCGGAAACCGGGTGGTATCGGGTAAATTTGGATGGCGAGCGATCTTGTCGGCCTTTACGCCAAGCGGTTGCGCGATGCTTTCGCGCCGCTGATTCCGCGCGATCGAAGCGCCGCTCTCGTGGATTTTCCGGATTCGGCGAATTGCGGCGAGCACGCGATTTGGCTCGGCCAAAAGCGGGTTTTATCCGAATTGGGCATCCCGATCGCCTATGAGAGTTCGGCTCAAAGCTATGACCGCGACACCATGGCGGCCAAGATCGGGACCGGCACGATTCTCATGCAGGGCGGTGGAAATCTCGGCCGCCCTCTACTTCGTCACGAGACCCGCCTCCGCGTGCTGCAGGACTTTCCCAACAACAAGATCATCTTCTTCCCGCAGCAGGTGACGTCCCGCGATAATCAGTATCTGGAACGCATCGCCGATGTGATCGGGCGGCATCCCGACGTGACGTTGTTTGCGCGCAGCACGGATACGCAGCGCATATTGGCCGAGCATTTCCCCCAAAACGCTCGCATTGAATTGGCCCCCGACATGTCTTTCCTGCTCGGCCCGTTGCCACGTCTAAGCGAGCCTCTCTACGACATCGTGTGGCTGGCGCGCACCGATCATGAACACGCCAATGACCGGACGGAAGCCGCGGCGCGGCTGGCGTCGCAGGCCGCCGAGAAAATCGTGCTGCCCAAATTTGCCGATGGCGTCGAGATCAACCTTGTCGTCAAGCAAAGGCCTCCCACGGTTCTCCTCACCGACTGGCAATCCATGGTCTTTGAGAACGAGGAGGCGCGCCTCGCCTACCAGCGCCTCGATTTCGATGCGCGCTCGCAAGCCCGTGTCAGCCGTGCAACCCACATCCTCTCGCTCGGCCGCTTGGTCATCACGGATCGTCTGCATGCCCATATTTTCTGTCTCATGATGGGAATTCCGCACGTGCTGATCGGCAACGAGTCCGGCAAAAACCGGAATTTCTATGAAACCTGGACTCGCGACTCGAATCTGTGCCGGCTCGCGCGCGTTCCTGCAGAGGCGTGGTCGATGGCGCGCACGGCGCTCAAGCAGGCGAACGGCGGCGAATGGGCATGGGAAGGCACTCCTAGCGCGGGCGGCGGCGCCGGTCAGACCTCCGGCACGTTAGAATAGGCCCGGAATCCAACGCTTCACCCGCGCTTTGTAGTCGAGGTAGGGCGAGCCAAAGCGCGATTCCAGACGCGCCTCATCCTTGAGCACGCGGCGGTGAAACCACACGGCGCTGAAAACCAGGAGCGCCGCCGCCAGCCATGATGCGAAACTCACCGCCAGCCCCGCCATGAAGATCAGATGCCCCAGATACATGGGATTGCGCGTGTAGCGGTAAGGCCCTTCGGTCACGATGTGTTTCGGTGGGACGTCGAGACCTGGACCGCCGCCGCCATTCGCCATGCGGTATCGTCCTATGAGCCGGTATTGCAGATAGCCCCAAACGATGGGAATCGCGCCGACGGGGTGAACGATGAGCGCGCCGCGATGAAAACCCAGTTCAAATGCGATGACCGCGATCGGGTAGACGATGAAGGTCCGGTTGGACGTTCCCTTGTACCAGCGTCGCACCCTCGGCCACGGCAAATCCATTGCCATCCCCCCTATCCTTCCACCTTCGCCGGCTCCACGGCGGGCCTGCGATGGCCACTTACCTCCGTGCCCGCATGCGCCGATAGACTGATAAATCCCGGCAGCGCGAGCGCCCCGACCAGCGCGACAGCCGCAAAAGCGAAACGGAAGTCGGATATGGCAAGGGCATCCTCGCCGGCGCCACGCAAGAGAAGAGATGCCTGCAGCGCGACGCTGCCAAAAGCGACGCCCAGGCCAAAACCCATCTGCTGCGTGATGTTCATCAATGTCGTGGCGGCGCTGCGTTGTTCCGGAGCGAGGTCGACGAAGGGAAGCGTGAAAAGACTCGTCAGTCCAAGCGAGCGAAAGCCGCCGGTGAGAATCAAGAGGACCATAACGGCCCATTCCGGCGTGGTATTCGATAGGAAACCGCAAAGGACAATCGAGAGCGTCGAGAGCAGACCATCGACCGCCAAAGTTGCGCGAAAGCCGAAGCGTCTCAGAATCGGCGTCGTGAAGGGCTTCATGGCGATATTGCCGATGGCATAACCCAGCGTCAGCACACCCGCCGCAAATGCGGTCATGCCAAAGCCGCGTTGGAACATGAGGGGCAAGAGGACAGGCGTGGCGCCGACCGCCATGCGGAAGAGAACGCCCCCCCACACGCTCACCGAAAATGTGTGCACCCGCATCGGAGAGAGTTCGATCAGAGGATGAGGATGGCCATGAGCGTGTTTGATTGCCAGCCACCCGAACAGCAGACCCGCGCCGACCAGTGCGGCAGCAGCCGGCCAATCCCGGATACCAATGCGGTCGAAACCGTACATCAGGGCGCCCAGCGCTAAGCCGGTAAGGGCAAATCCGGTCAGATCGAAGGGGCGTCTTTCGATCTCGCGCGCTTCGCCGACATAGCGAAGCACCATGATGATTCCGATAATTCCCAGCGGAACGTTCAGAAAGAATATCCATCGCCAACTTGCATAGGTTGTGATGAACCCGCCTATCGGCGGGCCGAGAACCGGCGCCAAAAGTCCGGGCCAAGTCGTGATCGCCGTTACCCGCAAGAGATCGCGCTTTTCGGTGCTGCGCAGTACAACCAACCGCCCGACCGGCGACATCAGGGCCGCAGATGCGCCCTGGACCACGCGCGCAGCGATGAAGCTGTAGAAATCCGGTGCGATACCACAGCCGATCGAGGTCAGCGTGAACACGCCGATCGCGCCGCAGAAGATCGTTCGCGCACCGAAGCGATCGGCCAGCCAGCCGCTAGCCGGAATGAAGATGGCAAGCGTCAACATATAGGCGGTAATGCCGATACTGAGCTGAATGGCACCGACGCCGAAGGATTGCGCCATGCTCGGCAGCGCGGTCGCGATCACGGTGCCGTCGAGCGTCTCCATGAAGAAGGCGGCCGCGACGATTAACGCGATCAGGGTCGGTCGAAACGATTGCACATGGGCCGGCGCAGGTTCGATGCTCATGGATTTCCACTTTACCGGGAAGGTGGGTGCAGCCGCCGGGCTGAAAGACGCAGAAGAAGCAAGCGTCTTAATGGCGTCCGGTTCACTCAGTGTCCAGACGGATTCCTGCCGAAGTTCGGTGGTGAATGGGGGCGAACAGCGGTGTTCAGTCGCGGTTCAGGCCAAAACTCTATGATCGCGAGCAATGACGTTAGGTGTCACTCACGCACTCGAAAAGAGTGCAGCAACGAGGAAGGAATTTTCCGATGAAACGCTTGCTCTCAATCACCTTGGCCCTGACCCTTATGGGCAGTTCGGTTGCCATGGCCCGTGGTTATCAGGGCGGCGGTTACAGCGACCGCCACGGCTATAATGGCTATTCGGCGCCTAACCACGGCGGATATGGATACCGCGACCGTGGCAATAACACTGCGGCGGCGGTCGGCGTTGGCATTCTTGCACTCGGTCTGTTTGCCGCGCTCGCCTCGCAGCACAACAATGACCATTATTACGCCCCACCCCCAAGCTACGGCTATGGCAGTTACGGCCCTGGCTACAGCTCCAGCCCCGGTTATGGCTATGGCTACGGTGGATATTACGGGTACGGCCGCTAGGCCCAATTCAACAAAGCAGTGCCGAGGATCCTCGGCACATCGCCTGAAAAAATGGCCGGCGAGGCTGTCACACCTCGCCGGCCATTCTCGTACCGAAAACGATTAGAGCGCTTTCAGGTTTGTCGCCTTCACGCCGCGTGCGTCAGGCTGCGTGTCGAAAGACACACGCTGGCCTTCGGCGAGGCTGCGCAATCCAGCCGCTTCGACGGCGGTCGCATGGACGAATACGTCCTTGCCGCCGCCTTCCGGTGCGATGAATCCAAAGCCTTTGGTGGTGTTGAAGAACTTCACTGTTCCGATGGTCATTGAATCGTTCCTGTCATCGGGTTCCACGTTGGCGACATACCAACGCAGCGCGAATAAGGCGGTCGTATCAGTTGGAGTTTCGGCTGTCTCGGCCAGGCGCGCACTTAAGCGAGTCCAGTCCACAGTGCGCTTCATCTGACGTAACGCCGTCGCACCTAATATTTAAGCGATCAGCGCTTGTTTTGCAATCGGCTCCGTCATTCCGCGGCTAATTTCCCGGTGCGCGTTTGCTGCGGGGCGGAGTCCGACTTTTTTTAGGCTTGGCCTCGGCCACTTCCGTCGCAAGCTTATCCGCCGCTTCCTTCTCGGATGCTTCCTTCGCGAGGCGTAGAGCCTTCAGCTTTGCCGTCTTAGCCGCGCTGACGGCGCGCTCTTTTTCTATTTCCTTGCGCACCAATGCATCGCGTTGCTCGGAAGCCGCGAAGTGGTTCTGCGCTTTGCGACGCGCCTGGTCTCGGCGTTCCTCGCTGTTGGCCATGTCCGAATCTTTCGGTTGGGCTCGTCGGCCGCGACCATCGCGCACCGGGTCAGCCCGTCAACATTAGAGAGAAATCAGAGGCATTGAGCGCGCCCGGATAGCGCGCAGCCTTTCGCCTAGGATAAGGGAAGGCCCGCCCGATTCAAGGGGAGCGTCCGCCTCACTGCTGTAGCACGTGACCCGCTGCGTGCCGCTCCAAATGTCGTCTAGGGCATTGTAAGCAAAGAATTTTTAAGACTGAAACCCATCGGGCATTAACCGTAGCGGCGCTGCCTTCCACGGGCCTTTGTGCCTTCCGCGTCACACGGTGGCCGGCTCTCGGGCCGGGTCATGATAAAGCGATTCATCCATGCGCGACGTGACCCCTTCCCGCGCCAAGGTCTCCTCATATTCCTTCCGCAGGAACGGATCCTCCAACCAATAGGGGATAGCGGTGCCGCCCTCGGTCACATCGATGGCGCCCTCGTCGGTGTCTTTCTCGCCCGGTATTCCCGCCCTGTCCTTGCGGTGATTGTTGGGGCCATACCACCCGATCAGGCGAAGCGGCTCCTTGCTGATTCCGAAATGAGCGTGGAACCAATCACCCCCATAGGGAGCAGCCGTGACAAGTCCCACCGGCTCGTAGTCCTGGCGAAACACCTGATCGGCCTTGCCGTCCTTCCACGGCGTCATCCCGATCGCCCGCGGCCACGTATAGGTGTAGCCCTTGCCTCTGAGGCAAACCAGCACTGCCGAGGACAGATGCGCGTGGGCCTTCGAATATCGGCCGGGCTCGTGCTCGCCCACAAAACCGTAGAACACGTTATTCGCCATGTTCGGCTCCACACGCAGATAGCCGGGCGAGCGCCGGTTATCGAGATAGAGCTGGCCATTGATGATGTCGGGAATGAGGTTGCTCTTGCGCATGGCGAGTCCGCGCAGCGGATCTGGCGCGATGTCGTCCTTCGGCTTGAAGAAGTCCGCGCTTCCATCGAAGCGCGAGGGTAGTTTGACGGGGCAGTCGAAGATCCAATCGATATCGCGGAAGAGATTCATCACATTGGGCGCCGTCGATGCGACCAGGATCAGTGCCGGGCTCGACGCAGCGTTGATGATGCGGTGCCACGTGTTCATCGGCACCGAGAACATTGAGCCCTTTTGCCATTCGAAGGTGTGGGGCTTTTTCTGATCGTCCGTCCAA
>Ga0193699_10000689_pt1 | contig 13835 bp, 11 predicted proteins | sample L3c2metaG_FD_160095 | JGI IMG/M metagenome (GOLD analysis project Ga0193699, IMG submission 160095) | Soil microbial communities from a riparian zone of the East river system, Colorado, United States - L3c2 | ecosystem: Environmental > Terrestrial > Soil > Riparian zone | place: USA: East... | reverse complement strand
TGCCACCGGCGGGCGATCGTTACGGACCAATCTCGGGTTACTGGAGGAGAACGCCGCGCTCGCGGGAGCGATCGCCGTCGAATTGGCCAGGGGTGGAAACACATCCTGATCCGGACGCGGCCCACCGCTGCACTTTCACGCCGGACGAGGTATCGAGCCGTTGAACTTGTCGCGCACCGGATGGTACAATAGGGCAACCCTCTCGAGCAGGAGGCTCTGGTAGACATGGCCACTCCGTTCCTGAGCTCCGAAGAGTACGACGAGCGCGCCCATCAGCTGTACAACGAAGGCCAGTACGACGATGCCCTCGCCGTGCTGCACGAAGGTCTGGCGCTCTACCCGAACTCGGTGGAGCTCCACATCGGTGTGGGTTACGCCCGACTGGCGCGCGAGGAGTACGCGTGGGCTCGTCGCAGCTTCGAGGAAGCGCTCGTGCTCGAGCCCGAGCACGAGGACGCCCTCGCCGGACTTGGCGAGTCGCTGCTCAAGTTCGGCCTCGAGGATGCCGCACTCCGCTGTTTCCGCCGGACACTCGAGCTTGGCTACGCCGATGACCTCGATCTGATGCTGCAGATTGGCCGCGCCCTCTTCCGCGAGGCCTCGACGCGCGACCGCCGCGAGCTGTTCAGCGCCGCGCTCGAGTTCTTCGAGGTCGCCGTGCAGCAGGTGCCGGATGGCGCCGAGGCCATCGCCTGCGTCGGCTACGCTCAGCACCGGCTGGGGGACGACGACGCGGCCATCACTTCGCTGCGCCGCTCGCTTCAGGCGGACAACGAGCATATGGAGGCGCGCATCTATCTCGCCAACATCCTGTACGACCGGGGCGACTACGACGCCTCGATCTACCACTTCGAGCGCACGGCGCCCGAGGATCACTGGGACGAGCTCGGCATCTGGCGCCTCATCGAGCTGAAGCGGTCGGCGCACAAGCTGGACGAGCACGCCCCCGAGCTGAAGCCGTGGGAGGAGCGCCTCACGGAGCTGGGCGGTGAGATGGACGACATCGACGAGCTGTTCCTCGAGGTGGACGGCGCGCTCGGTGCCGACTCGGGCGAGGTGGAGGTCGCGCGCGGCCAGCTCGAGCTGTTCGGCACCCTGCTCACCTCGCTCGCCGACGCGAAGGCTGATGAGCCAAGGGATGTCGAGGTCGACGCGCACGTCGTGCTGACGAAGGACGGCCAGCACGTCTCGGGCTCGTGGGAGGACATTGTGCGGTCGCTCCGCGACGCCGACGTCGAAGGGCTGCAGGATCGCACGACGAACGAGTTCATGGCGCGGGTCTCCAAGCGCGCCTTCCGCGAAACGGGGGTCCGGGTGCCGCACCACGATGCCGAGCTGTTCGTCCGCGCCAGCGCGGATGCGGGACTGCTGCGTATCGTGCGATGAGCACCAGCGCACAGCGGGCCGCCCTCGAGGCGCTTCATTCGGCACGCCCGCTGGTGGCACACCTCAGCGAATCGCGCAGCAGCGAGGACATCGCGGCGGACCTCATCGAGGCATGGACTGCCGTCGAGACAGGGCTCCGCTCGCTGATCGGCGGATCGGCCCTGTCGGGGCAGATGCTCATCCGCGAGCTGCGCCAGCGGCACTTCCTCTCGCTCGAGCAGGCGAACGCGCTCGCGGAGTTCCACGCGGCGCGCGAGCGCGTGGCGCGCACGGACTACCAGCCCACGGGCTCCGACATCAATGCCGCGCGCGACGCCTTCCTCAAGCTCGAGGCCGGATTGATGGGTTCCACGCCGACGCCCGGTACCGCGCCCGCGGCGGGACCGAGCTCCCCGCCCCGCGCGCCGACCGTACCGATGGACTCGGTGCCCGGCCGCGGGCCGACAATCGCCGGCGCCGGCCCGACGCCGGTGCCCGCGGTGACGACCGGACGTCCGGGCTGGCTGTTGCCCCTGCTGGGCCTGGTCGTGCTGCTCCTCGTCGGCGGCATCGCGTGGTATGCCCTCGCCAGCCGCGGCAGCAGCGACGCCTACGATCAGGGCGTCGTGGCCTTCCGCGTGGGCCGGCGCGAGGCGGCGGCTGGCGCGTTCATCAAGGCGACGAAGGACAACCCGAACGATCCGATGCCGCACGTCTATCTGTCGCGGATGGCGCGCGAGACGGGCCGGCTGCAGACCGCGCAGGAGGAAGCGGTGAAAGCGGTGTCGCTCGGCCCGACGAACGGGCCGGCGCTTCGCGAGCTCGCGTCAGTGTCGTTCGCTCAGAACAACTACGACGCCGCACGCCGCTTCTACATCCGCGCGCTCCAGGCCGACGCGACGGACAAGCTGTCGCAGGGCTACCTCGGCTGCGCGCTGATCAGGCTCGGCCGCGTCGCGGAAGGGGTGAACTGGATCCAGCGGGCGGGGAGTGGGCAGTGGTCCACCTGCGTACCGCCACCCGGTGCCGTGCCGGGCGCGCCGGCCCAGATGCCGCAGGCGGGACGGCAGTATCCGCCAGGGTATCAGCCGGCGCCCGTATCGCCGTAGCTCCCACTCGCCCGCGTTAGATTCATGACCGAGGGGCTGGCTCCCGCCCGGGGAGACCAGCCCCTCGTGCCAGCGGCCCATCACTCGTCCCGCATGATCGTCTTCGACCACGTCGGCAAGCGCTACACCAGCTGGATGGGGCGCGAGGTGCGCGCGCTCGAGGACTTCTCGCTCGAGATCCATCCAGGCGAGGTGTTCGGGCTCGCGGGGCCGAACGGCGCCGGGAAGAGCACCCTCATCTCGCTGCTCCTCGGCTTCCTTGGCCCCAGCGAGGGGACCGTCCGCATCGGTGGGCTGGATCCGCGCCGCTACGTCGAGCGGCATGGGGTGAGTTATCTCTCCGAGCTGGTGAACATCCCGCCGGCCTGGCGTGTGACGAGCGCGCTGCGTCGGTACGGGATTCTCGCCGGGGTGCCGGCTGGTGCGCTCGGCGACCGCGTCGAGCAGATGATCGTGACGCTGGGTCTCGACGAGCATCGCACGAAGCGGGTGCGCCAGCTCTCCAAGGGCAATCTGCAGCGGCTCGGCCTCGCGCAGGCGCTGCTCGGTGACGCGTCCGTCATCGTGCTCGACGAGCCCACGCACGGCCTCGATCCGGTGTGGACCCAGCGGTTCCGCGACGTCGTGGATCAGCTCCGGCGTCCTGGCCGCACTATCCTCATCGCGTCGCACAATCTCGACGAGCTCGCGCGCCTGGCCGACCGCGTCGGGATCATCGACCGCGGGCAGCTGCAGCGCGTCGTCGACGTGCGCGCCAACGAGCGCACCGTCACCGAAGGCGCTCCCTACCGCATCGTCGTGTCGCGCGGCGACGCGCTCGTGCCGGAGATCTTCGCCGGCGCGCGCGAGCTGGCGAGCGGTGAATATGAAGTGCGCGCCCTGTCGCTCGAGACGATCAACGCCGGTCTGGTGCGACTGGTGCAGGGCGGGGCGCTGGTGCGCGCCGTGTACCCCGTGCACTCGGCGCTCGAGCAGCAGTTCCGCGAGGCGGTCGGCGACCCCGAGACAACCCTGAAGGAGCGCAGCGAATGAGCACGAGCCTCGTCGTCGACACGACGCCGTCGTCGTCACACCGCTCGGAAGCGCGGCTCGGCGCGTACGCGCTGTGGCAGCTCCGCGACTACCTGGTGGACCGCGGCACGCCGACGCTGCTCATCGGCACACTGTTCGGCTACATGGTCGGCGGTCCGATGGTCTCGCTCATGAAGGTGCGCCTGGAGCGGATGTCGGACGCCGCCATTGCGCGAGCGGGAGGTGTGGACGCGGCGCGTGCGGCCATGCTCGGCGAGCTCACCAGCACCATGCTTCCGCTCGTGCTCGGTAATCTCGTCTTCCTGGGTGCGCTGTTCGCCATGAACGGCATCGTGGCGAACGACCGCAAGCAGGGCTTCTACCGATTTCTCTTCTCCAAGCCGCTCTCCCCCGAGCGCTACTATGGCCAGGCGTTCGCCGTCCACTGGGCCGGCTTTCTCGCCGTGTTCTCGTTGCTGGGGTTGATCTTCCACGCCCTCGTCGGCCCTGTGCTCACGGTGTCGCTGCTCGCGGCGGTCGGGCTGATGTTTCTGTGCTATGCGGGCATCGCGTTCGCCCTGTCGGCCGCCGCGCGGTGGGACTGGCTGTCGCTGGTCGCCGTCACGGTGGCGGCGAACTACCTGTGGGCGCGCTACGACAATTCGCGCAGCGCGCTGACCGGATTGCTCTACCTCTTCCCACCGTTGCACCGGACGTCGGAGGTCTTCACGGCCGTCGCGGACGGCGTGGCACTCCCCTGGCACCTGCTCGGCTGGTACGCGGGCTACGGCGCGGTCTGCTTCGTGATCGGCCTCGTGGTGCTGCGCTATCGGCGACTCGCCATCATCTGACACTCGATGACCATCTCTGACCTCGCGCTCGCGCTCGACCCCGCGACGGTGCGCCGTACCGTCCTCCCGAACGGCCTCCGCGTGCTCGTACGGCAGGACCGCTCCGCGCCCGTCGTCGCGATCGTCACCTACGTGAGCGCCGGCTACTTCGACGAGACCGATGACGTCGTGGGCATCGCCCACGTCCTGGAGCACATGTTCTTCAAGGGGACGCCGACGCGAGGGGTCGGGGAGATCGCGCGGCAGACGAAGGCGGCGGGCGGTTATCTCAACGCCGCCACGATCTACGATCACACGAGCTACTACGCGGTGCTCCCGTCGTCGGGGTTCGTCCAGGGGCTGGACGTGCAGTTCGACGCGTACGCCAACTCGCTGATCGACGCCGGCGAGCTCGCGCGCGAGCTCGAGGTGATCATCCAGGAGGCGAAGCGCAAGTCGGACAACCCGAGCGCGGTGGCGACGGAGACGCTGTACGAGCTGCTGCACGACCGTCATCGCATCCGGCGCTGGCGCATCGGCCGCGAGCCCGGGCTGCGCGCGCTCACACGCGGCGCGATGACGAAGTTCTACCGCAACTTCTATCATCCCGGCAACACCGTGCTCACCGTCGTCGGCGACGTCGATCCCGACGAGGCGATGCGCGAGATCGAGGCACGGTACGGCGCGCTGCCGGCCGGCACCCCGGCCCGCGTCACCGGCCCGACCGAAGAGGGGTCGGCCGGATTCCGGTACCGCGAGTGGGCGGGCGACATCGGCCAGGCGCAGGTGGCGTTCGGCTGGCGCACCCCGCCCACGCTCGACGAGGCGACGCCGGGGCTCGACATTCTCGCCACCGTGCTCGCGGGCGGACGCGCGTCGCGCCTGTACCGCGCGGTGCGAGAGCGGAAGCTCGCCACCTCGGTGTCGGCGTACGACTACACGCCGACGTCGCTCGGCGTCTTCGTCGTCCACGCCGAGACGCCGCCGGAGCATGCGGCCGACGCGGCTCGAGCGATCTGGGCACAGCTCCGCACGCTACGCGAGCATGGCGTGCACGACGCGGAGCTCGTGCGCGCGAAGCGGCTGTACGAGTCGCGCTGGGTGCGCCGGCTGGAAGACATGGAGGGGCAGGCGAACTATCTGGCCGAGTGGGAGGCGCTGGGAGACTGGCGCCGCGGCGACGAGTATCTGGAGCGCGCCTTGGCGGTGACGCCCGAAGAGCTGACGGCGCTCGCGCGCCGCTTCCTCGATCCGGACCAGGCGGGCGTGGTGGTGTATCGTCCGGAGCGCTCGCCCGCGCTGGCGGTCGACCCCGCCGCGATGCGCGCGCTGCTCGACGCCGCGCCGCCGGCGCTGGTGGAGCCGGCCTCGCTCCCCGCGATGGTGGCGCCCGCCGTGCACACCGGGATGCGCGCGCTGGAGGAGGAGGCCGGCGTCAGCGTGTTCGCGACGACAGCGGGAGTCCCGATCCTCGTGCGACGCAAGCCTGGCGCGCTGATGCACGCGGGGGTCTTCGCCCTGGGCGGCGCACGCGACGAGCCGGCGGCGCACGCCGGACTCACGTCGCTCCTCGTGCGCACGGCCATCAAGGGGACGACCAATCGCACGGTCTCGCAGATCGCGGAGGAAGGTGAGCTGCTCGGCGGCAGCGTCGGCGGCTCGGCGGGTAGCGAGAGCTTCGGATGGTCCATCAGCGTCCCGGCTCGGCACGTGGCGGCGGCCGTCGATCTGCTCTCGGACGTGGCGCAGCACGCGACGATTCCGGTGGACGCACTGGAGACGGAGCGAGCGCTGGCGCTCGCCGACCTTACCGCGCTGCGCGACGACATGTACCGCTACCCACTGCGCCTCGCCACCGGCGCGGCGTTCGCCGGCCACCCGTATGGCGTGCCGGCCACGGGCGACGAGACGACGTTGCCGGGACTCACCGTGGAGCAGGTACGCGACTGGCACCGGCGTCGCCTGCTGAACGCTCCGGCGGTGATCGGCATCGTCGGCGACGCGGATCCAGCCGAGCTGGCGGGGCTCGCGGCCGGCGCGTTCGGCCAGCTGCGCGGCGGCGCGCCGGCACCGCTGCCGGCACCGCACTGGCCCGCGGGCGTGGTGCTGCGAGTGGAGCAGCGCGAGAAGGCGCAGACGGCGCTGGCGCTCATGTTTCCCGGGCCGGCGCGCACCGACGACGCGCGCTTCGCGACGGCGATGATCGCGGGCGTGGCGAGCGGTCTCGGGGGCCGCTTCTTCGACGAGCTGCGCGACCGGCAGTCGCTCGGCTACACCGTGCACGCCTTCGCCAGCGAGCGCGCGCTGGCCGGCGCATTCGTCTCCTACATCGCGACGTCGCCGGAGAAGGAGGACGTGGCGCGGCGTGGCCTGCTGGCGGAGTTCGCGAAGCTACGCGACGAGCCGGTCACGGCACGTGAGCTCGAGCAGGCGCAGACGTACGCCATCGGCGTGCACGCCATCCGGCAGCAGAGTGGCGGCGCGGTGCTCGGTGACATGGTGGACGCGTGGCTGTTCGGCCGGCTCCCCGAGCTCGATGAGTTCGACGCGCGAGTGCGCGCGGTGACGGCGGCCGAGATGCGCCGGATCGCGCGCACCTATTTCGACGAGTCGCGGCGGGTGGAGGGGATCATCCGGGGAGTCGGGGCAACGGTCTGACCCCTTGAATTCGGAGCGCCGTAAACGCCCCGCCGTGGTGCTCACCGTCCCACGACCGGCACGAACTCCGCCGCATCCTCCAGCGATCGGCCCGGCTTGTAGCGGTACCACCGCCGCCCGCCGAACTCCTGGCGCAGCAGGCTGTCGCGCGCGCCGAAGTCCCGCGCCCAGACCACGTTTCCGGCGAGCCGCCCATCGGGGCCGACCTGCTGCTCGCGTAGGAACAGCGCGTACGGCATCGTACCGAGCGTGTCGGCGGCCATCTCGTCGCGGCAACGCGGGGAGTCGGGGCCGTTCGGCGCGCGGGCGACGCGCTCCTCGGCGATGAGGTCCAGCCGCAACTCCGCCGGGCCGGCGGCGCGAGCGCGCGCCAGCACGCGGTCGCGTCGGCTCGCGGCGGGTGCGCCGGGGTCGGCGTCCGCCTCGTCGAGCGCAAGCTGGAGGGCGCACGCGTCGGTGCCGTTCACCACACGATCGGCGTCGAACGGCCGCACGCCGATCGCGAGCAGGCGCGCCAGCAGCCGGCCGCGCCAGGGCTCGCGAACGAGGACGAGCGCGTTCGTGAGGCCCGCGTCCGCCGCCTGGCCGGCGACGTCCGTCTTCAACTTGGTGCGCTGTTCGTGCTGCGACTTCAGCCGGCCCGGTACACTGGAGAACGACAGCGGCACGAGCCAGGCGCAGACGACGCACGCGGGCACCAGGAGTCGCGCGACGCGCCGGCGCGTCGGATGGGCGATGCGCGCCGCGGCTTCGGGTGCGCGCGCCGCGTAGAGCACGAGCACCGGCACCACGGGGAAGAGGAAGCGCGGTCCGTCGAAGAAGCCGTCGTGCCAGTACGCAGCGTAGCCGGCGAGAAAGGTCCCCACCATCGCCAGCAGAAGGGTATCCCAGCGTGTGCCGCGCCGCAGCAGCGCGAGCACGCCACAGACCACGAGCAGCCCCGGCAGAGGCCATTCGAACAGGAAGCGATTGAAGCGCATGGAGTAGCCGAAGGCATACACGAGCCCGCGGCGGACGCTGTGCATCTGGCCTGTCGGATCGAGATGAAAGCCCAACCCGTGCGCCGGGCCGTGCGCGGCGTCGTACGCGAAGAGGAGCGGGGCGCCGGTGGTGCGCGAGTTCGCCCACAGCAGCACGGCGACCGGGACGAGCCCCGCGACGCATTGGATGGCGAGGCTCGCGATACGGCGCGGATCGCGGCGCAGGCGGGCGAGTTGGAAGACGCCGATCGGGAGCGCGACGAGCACTGCGTCCAGCGGCCGCACGAGGGTCATGAGACCCAACGCGAGTCCGATGGCGCCGGCATGCAGGGCGCGCGACCCGGTCTCGTCGTCCCACGCGGCCAGCTCCGCCAGGGCCACGAGCGTGAGCATCATGGCCGGCGTGTGGCTCATCTGCGTGGCCCCGAGCACGAGCACCATCGGCGTGAGCGCGAACAGCAGCGTCGCCGCGCGGGCCACCGGCTCCCCGAATGCGCGGCGCGCGAAGCGGTACAGCTGCCAGGCGGAGACGCCGAGGAACAGGGGCGAGATCAGCCACGGCGCGCGCGCGAGTTGGCCGGCGGCCAGCAGCGCCGGTCCGCCGATCGGGTACTGCGAGAACCAGCGCCCGTCGCGCATCATCACAGACACGCTGTTGAAGAACTCGGGGTGCGCCGGAGCGGGGAGCGCGACGTGACCGGCGAGCAGCATCTGTGCGTGCCACGCCATGGCCATCTCGTCGCCGGAGAAACCGCGACCCGCATAGCAGTAGAGCCCGACCCCGATCCCCAGCACCGTCGTCGCGGCGCTGACTGTCGCGACGAACACCCCGCTCCGCGGGCGCATCACCAGCTCGGCGGCGCGGGCGGTGAGGCGGTCGACCGCCGGTCCCCATCTGTTCGCGACGATCCAGAGCAGCGCCAGCAGTAGTCCGCCGTACGCGATCCAGAGCAGCACGCCCAGCCGCCACCACGGCACGGGCTGTCCCGCCCCGAGCAGCTCGGACCCGGGCAGGACCCCCAGCACTGCCAGCGCGACGGCCGCGACGCGCAGCAGTGTGGTGTGAGCGACGCGCTCTGTCAGCCGCCGACCCGCTTCGGTACGGCGAGGACGGGGATCGAATCCGGTGCGGCCGACTCGCGCAGCCCGCGCATCGCCTTCATCACGGCCACGGACGCGCGCCGCAGATGTCCATCCGCCGCGCGCAGTCCGCGGATGACGCCGTAGTCGCCCGCTTCGCTCACGATCAGCCCCTTGATGGCCGGCCGGCTCGTGGCCCACGCCAGTGCCGCCCACACTGCGCGCTCCTGGCTCGCCTCACCGTGCGCTTCGGGATATCCCCCCGCGGCGAAGACCCAGTGCTCCTTGGTGGAGCGCGACGCCTGCATCCAGCGGTCGGCCGCGCCGCGCGCCGCGTCCGCCGTCTTCACCCCGCTCGGCGATGGGTAGAGAGTGAATCCCACCACATCCACCGGTGAGCCGGGTGCCGCGGCCCACGCGTACAGCGTGCTGTCGCGCCGGTCGTACACCGACGCGGAGACGCCGATCTTCGTGCGTGGACGGACGCGCTTCGCGATCGCCGACGCCTGGGTGAGGAAATCCTCCCAGTACTCCACCGGGTGCGACCCCGCCGCGCGCGCGCCCGCGTCGAAGGGATCCTGCGCCGGAATCAGGACGTCGGGCCGGAGCCGGCGCACGATCGGATCGATCGTCGTCAGCCGGGCGGCCTCGTTGAACGTACGTCCCGGGAGGGGGATCAGCTTGCTCGGGTAGCCGAGCGTGACGAACACCAGGGTGCTGTCGAGGCGGACCGCGTCGAGCACGTGCGCGAGCGAGTCGAGTGCGGCGCGATCCATCAACTCCGGCACGATGACGACGTTGACGGCGTCGACCTGCATCGTGTCGGCGAGAAAGAGGTCGTTCCGCACCGCCAGCGTGGCCGGCGGACCCTCCAGGTCCTCGAGAATCTTCAGCCCGATGTCGAAGTCGCCGGCTGGCCGCTCCTGGAGTCGCTCGACGGCCGGGTCGTGCACCCCGTAGGAGTTCACCGCCTGGTCCGCCGGGCCCAGACGCGACAGGAAGATCACCACCCAGGCGCCCGCCACCAGCGCGAGGCCGACGCGGAGCGTGGCGGCCCAGGGGCGCAGCGCCGGGAAGGCCGGCGCGATCATCGGCGTGAAGAAGAAGAAGGGCGAGCCGATGATCAGGGGCGACTGGGCGGCAAGGGCGAACGTCGATGTGGTGGCGGCGAGGAAGACCAGCGCCAGTCCCGGGAGCGGCTGCCCGCGCGACGCGACGAAGCGCAGCACCGCGTCGGCGGCGATGAGGATGTCGTACGCCGCGATGAAGAAGCCGAGAAAGGGATTCACCAGCCGGCGCGTCGCGGCATAGAGCGCCTGGACGGCGAACAGCACGACGGTGAGCGGCCAGAGCCAGTCCACCGACGTGATCGCGCGGCCGGTGATGCTGCTCGTGGTGGCGAGATGGATGACGAGCGCCGGGACGACGAGAAAGCCGGCGAGCGCCGACAGCGTGACGAAGGGGCGCGGCAACGTATGCACCTGCGCGATGCGCGCGGCGAGCACGACGTCCCAGACGAGGATCAGCGCGACGAGCAGAAAGAGCAGCAGCGGCAGGAAGGAGAGCATCTCAACCCCGCTTCCTGGTGTCGCTGGTGACGGCCGCCGGAACGAGCCGGCGCACGAAGACGTCGAGCGCCTTGGTGGCGCCGGCGACGTCGGATGCGAGGATGTCCACGAGGGCGAGCCCGCGGTCGGGGAAGGAGTGAATGCTCACGTGACAGGGATCGAGGAGCAGCACGGCGGAGATGCCGCCGGTGGGTGCGGTGCGGACGACCGGCGCGCCGGCGGCATTCAGCCCGGCGGCTCCCGCCGCCGCGATGAGGAGTCCGCTCAGGAGCGCGGCGTCGCGCAATGCACCGGAAGCTACCCCACTGAGATCGGCGCTGACGTGCGCCAGGGTGTCAGGCTCGGTCACGAACGCTGCCCGGGACGCGCGAGGCGCGCGACGTGGCCGAAGTTCACGTGAGTGGTCTCGTCGGTCGAAGATACTGGCGCTGACGTGGTGAACCCTTCGTGAAGCGAAGTCCGGGCCAGCCCGCTTGGGCGGGCGATGGTGCGATGAGTGAGCGAGCGAGCTCGAGCGGCTGGGAGTGCGGCGCGCCCGTTCAGAACATCGACATCGCGAGGAACGATCGGAGCGAGTCGTTCGTGTTTCGCAACCGCCTCGACAGCAGACGGGTCACCGCCCAGAGCACCTTGTGCGCAAGGTCGCGGTTGAAGTCGAGCAGCATCTCGAAGTCGGCGCGCGTGATGGTGAGAACGGTGGTGCCCCCGTTGGAGATGGCGTGCGTGGAACGCTCGCTCCGGTCGAACACCGCCATCTCGCCGAACAGGGCGCCCTGCTTTAGCACCGCCAGCGCCTCCTCGCCGCTGCCGGGGACGTCCCGGCTGATCCGCACCTCGCCATCCGTGATGAGGTAGAGGCGATTGCCGCTCTCGCCCTCGTGAAAGATGTACTCGCCGCTCACGAAGCGCTCCTCGCGGCACAGGTCGGCCACCTCGGCGAGCTCGACGTCGTCGAGGTCCGTGAACAACGGAACGCTTCTGAGCAGGGCGGGGACGCCGGTGGGCATCGCGGGAGGCGGAGAGAGGGGCCAGCGGTGCGGCAAGCTAGAGAGCGGGTGAGGGAGGGGCAAGCGCCGGAGCCGCGTCGATGCGACCTCGCGGAGCGTGGGTTATGATTCGCGGTGATGACACCTCGGCGCGCGCTCGGCACCATTCCGAACCTGCTGTCCTGCTCGCGGCTCGTGCTCGCGGCGGGATTCGTCGCCGCCGGCGCCCCCGAGGCGCGGGTGGGGCTGATCGGCGCCGCCGCAGTGACCGACTTCCTGGACGGCTGGATCGCGCGCCGCGTGCGGGCCACGTCACGCTGGGGAGCGTTGCTGGACCCGATCGCCGACCGGGTGTTCGTCCTCACGGCGGTCGGAACCTTCCTGTTCAGCGGGGCGCTGAGCACGAGCGCGTACTTCATCCTGCTCATGCGCGACCTCGCCACGGCTGTGGGCTTCGTCGTGGCGCGCATCATCCCGTGGCTCCGTCCGGTGGAGTTCAAGGCGCGCGCGCTCGGCAAGGTCGTCACGGTGCTCCAGCTTCTTACGCTGGCCGCGGTGCTGGTGCTGCCGGAGGCCGTGCGGCCTCTGCTGGTCGGGGTCGCGGTGACGTCGGTGCTCTCGATTGCCGACTACACACTCGCGCTCTGGCGCGCCCGCCAGACGTGAGTCGCGCAACGACACTCGTGGGCGTACTGCTGTCTCTGCTCGTGGCGCATCCGGTGCGCGCACAGCTGGCCGTCGCACCACCGCCCGAGCCCGAGGTGCGCGCCGACGTCATCTTCGGTCATCAGCCTGCCGTGCAGGTTGGTGGCGGCGTCCAGCTCCCGTTCGGCTACTACGTGCGCCTGGGGCTCGACGCCGCGGTGGGACTGAGGATCGACGATGCAACGCGCCTCTCGGCGACGCCGCGCGTCGACGGGCGCGCGGACGTGCTCGTCCGCTTCCTGCTCGATCCCTTTCGCCAGACCGCCTATGGACTGTCGCTGGGGGGCGGCATGAGCGTCCGGGCCGAACCGGGCGATCGGCTGCGCCCGCTGCTATTGGCGGTCGTGGAGCTCGAAGGTCGGCGTCGAGCGAACGGCTGGGTGCCGGCGGTGCAGGTCGGGCTGGGCGGCGGGGTGCGGCTCGGCCTCATCCTCCGGCGTGCATCGCGGGGCGCGCGCTGACAACAGAAACGCCCCCGAGATTCCGGGGGCGTGCCGTTAGTAACCTGCGTCGAAGCGTTAGGCCGCCGACGCGGCGTCCGTCTCCGTGCGCGTCTTGGGCGGTTGCGCGAAGCGGAGCCCCAAGGTCTTCAGCTCGCCGATCTGGGTCTCGCTCAGCTCGGGGAACCGGTCGGTCATGTACTTGATCGTCTCGGCGAACCACTCTTCAACGTGCTCGGGCGCGGCGCCGACGACGCCACAACGCATGATGTGCTGGAACAGCTCGTCGCGGGCCTGCTCGAAGGGCGAGGGCTCCGCGGGACCTGCATAGCGACGCGTCGCTGTATTTCTCTGCGGCTTGGCCATGTATTGGGATGAGGTGTGAAAAGTCCGTAGAGGGAATATAACCCACTGGCCGACGTTCTCCCAGCCGAGACCCTCAAGAATCAATCCTGGAGTGCCGCGGCGCCGATGAACTCCAGCAGCAGGTTCAGGAGCTCGTCCGGAGCCTCTTCGGGCACCAGCCGACCGACACCCGGGAGCCGGACCAGCCGGCTGCCGGGGATGGTGTCGTTGAGCTTCTGCGGGAAATCGGCGGGCACCCATGGATCCTTCTCGCCCCACACGATGAGCGCCGGCTGAGGGAGCGACCCCAGCTCGCAGTCCTCCATGTCCTCGTCGTCGATCGAGCGGGCGAGCAGGAGCAGGTGGTTGAGCCCCTCCGCGCCGACGTACGGCGCGAGATAGCGGGCCACCAGCTTGTCCGGCATCTTCGCCTCGTCCGCGACGCTGCGCCGCAGCACCTCCCCGAGGATAGGCGCGGCGCCGAGGATGCCTCGCGCTGCGCGAAAGGCGAAGCGGGCGGTGTTGCGCTGGAGGCTGGTGATGTCCCCCGCCGGCACCTCATCCAACGCGATCGGGTTCACGAGCAACAGCCGCTCCACGCGCTCGGGCCGGCTGGAGGCGAGCCGGAGCGCCACCGCGCCACCGAGGTCGAGCCCGACGACCGTGGCCTTGGGGAGGCGAAGCGCCGTGAGGGCGCGATCCACCAGCTCCGCCTGTGACGCGATGCCGAAGTCGGCGTCGAACGGCCGGTCCGATTC
>Ga0193699_10000688_pt1 | contig 13841 bp, 12 predicted proteins | sample L3c2metaG_FD_160095 | JGI IMG/M metagenome (GOLD analysis project Ga0193699, IMG submission 160095) | Soil microbial communities from a riparian zone of the East river system, Colorado, United States - L3c2 | ecosystem: Environmental > Terrestrial > Soil > Riparian zone | place: USA: East... | reverse complement strand
CATCCAGCGCGTGGATCAGGGATTGCGCGTCGCGCATATCGCCTTCGACAATCTCACAGGCAAGCCCGGCGAGATTTGTCCGCTTGCTCAAGGGCCGCACAAGCGCCAATACCGCAAAGCCGCGCGCCGCCAAAGCATGCGCCACCGCCGATCCGACAAAGCCGGAGCCGCCCGTCACCAGCACCCGGTCGCCGCCCGTCATCCGCACCTCATTGCCATCAACGAAGATTGCCGTCGGGTCTTCCCGCCGCAAGCGCGCGCTGACCTTCCACGGCTTGCCAGATCAGCAATATGGGCACACCGACCGCGATGTCGCGGGCCCTTTTCAACAGGGACACGGCAAGCCCGAATTCTGCCCCGACGCCGAACAGCGGCGCAAGGACCGCATAGGCCGCTTCCTGCACGCCCAGCGCATTGGGGACGAGAACGGCGGCGCTTCTTGTCGCGTAGACCAGACTCTCGATCGCCATCACCGCCGCCAGATCGACATGCGCCCCGATCAGACGAAAGGCGATCCATGTCCCGATGGCGCTCGCAATCCATCCGGCAAAGTGGAGCGCCAAGGAAAGCCCGACGCGGAGTGGGTGGTTATAGATTGCATCGAGCGCAGCGGCCACCGCCGCCGTGGGGGCGACAGCGCCGGGAAGCAGCCGCGCCGCCAGTTTTTCCGTCATCCAATGCCCGTAGCGCTGCAAAGCGAGAAACAGCCCGCCGCCGACCGCAGCAAGAGCCAGACCGATCACGAAGATTGTCGTCAAAGACGATTGCGGCGCGCGTGCGCTCAAGATCACGATACCGAAGCCGATATAGGCGATCTGCGCCAGCATTTCGGTGGTCACATCGACGATCATGGAAGCAAAGGCGAGGGGCGGCGGCACGCCGTGCAGGATCGCCGCGCGCGCGCCGAGCACGATGCCTCCCAGTTGGGAAAAAGGCAGCACTTCCGCGGCCGCATCCCGGACCATCCGCGCCCAAACGAAAACCTTCAAAGCGCCAAGGGACGAGTCAGGCAGCAACACGTGCCACGCAGCGCCCAGCAGAAGGAACGGCGCCAAACCATAAAGGCAAAGGATTGCAAACCCGCCCCAACCGGCTGCGACGACAGCCGAGAAGACCGCGCCCAGACCGACATACATCACCAGATAAAGGGCGAGAGCGAATCCCAGAAGAGCGATGATGACGATGCGGAATTTCATACGAAGGGAGCGATTCTAAGCGAGAGGCTTCGGCCGGGATCGCATGAAACGGCGCACGAATCCCGCCAAGGCCGGAACGGCGAAGGGCCGCAGCAGGCGCCGATCATAGAGGCCCATGCGCCGTCGGTTCTCGGCCAGACAAATATCGATCAGCTCGGCGACGTTGATATCATCGCCGACCGATTTCGCTCCGGTCATGGTGAAATTGTTGTCCTGGACGCCGCTGCCCATATCGCGGGCGATGCCGATCCTCTCCCAGATGAGAAAGAGCCAGACGGCCAGCACCTTCAACTCGAAGAAGGGCCGCCGCCACAGCTTCATGGTGCGGCGATGCCACGCCGCCCAATTCACAAAAAAGAGGATGTGCCGGGCTTCCTCCTGAATGACCGGCTCGAACGTGTCGACGAGTGCTTCGGGGAAAAAACCCGAACGCTTAGCCGATTGGAAAAGCCCAAAAGCGAAGAAACTGTCGATGCATTCGCTATAACCCGTGACCATGAAGGCCCATTCCGGATCACCCTTGACCGCATATTCCGGCTCGGGCGCGAGCGCGATGCCATAGGCAGCGACGAGGTTGGAGAGCACATGTTTGTGCCGGCCCTCCTCGAAGGCGTTCAGCTCGATGGCTTTGCGCAGCAGCGGATCGGAAGTGACGGCGGCATAGGAGGCCACATTGAGCCGTGCTCGCCCTTCCGTCTGCACGGCGATGTCCCAGATGGGCAGGCTCACGAGCCGGTCGCGCGCCTCCGCATCGAGCTTGGGCCAATCGATCACCGCCGGCCGGTAGGGATTGAACGTGTCCAGTAGGGTGCGGCAGAAGAGGGTCTTGTGCGCGTCGCTCCCCAAGCGAATAGGGCCCTCGGAGAAAGAGCCTTGCGCCTTGGAAGTTTCGGAGATCGCCGATAAGGGAGGACTCACGGCATCACACTCCTGCTGGGCATCGCTCCGTGAGATGCGCCCGAGTGTACCGCCGACTCCGGCCCCAGGAAATCGCTGAATCCGCCAAGCCTGAGCGAAGGCTCGCGGCCCGCCGCGACAATTTCAGGCGCCATGAGAGCGTCAAACTCTTCCCGGTAGCGATAATCGGGTGCGGCGCCGGCGAACGGCCCGGTGGCGGGATGCAGATAAATCTCGGTCAGTCCTTCGGGCAGGTTGCGGATGAGACCCGATAAGCGGTCCTTGGTCATGTGTCCCGACCATTGCAGGCCGAATACGCGATCGGGTGAAAGCAGGCCGGCTGCGCGAAAGCGCCGGCGCAACAAAAGCGCAAACGACGAGGTAAGCCATGCGGGTGCCCGCGGCGTCTGCGGCTCGATCTTTCTCAGCACATGTCCGGGCTCTAGGGGTATGCGCACCGCGCGCAAGCCGAAGCGCCGGCCGATCTCAGCCATCAGTCGCCCGATCAACGGATGGAGATGGAAATGCTTGTGCGCGTTGCAGTGATCCAGGGTAAGGCCCGTGGCGCGAAAGGCCTCGAATTGCGCCGTGATCTCCGCCGCGAGTTCGCGGCGCGCAGCCCCGTTGAAGAACATAACCGCGCCGAGCGCCGCGATGTCGGAGCGAAAAGCGCCGGTCCCATCCACAAGATGCGGCACGTCGGTCGCGGGAAGCACCGGCTGCCCCTCCACCAGCACCAAATGCAGGCCGACCCGAAGCGAGGGCATGCGTTGCGCCCGCGCGACGGCATCGGCTGCGCTGGGCGCGCCGACCATCAAGCTCGCCGCGGTAAGAATGCCGCCGCGATGCGCCGCCTCGACGGCGTCATTCACTTCGCGAGCGGCGCCGAAATCATCCGCCGTGACGATCAAGCGCTTCAAGCAGCATCCCGCCGCGCCCGCAGGAAGTGGAAGAATTCCACGCCCTCGCGCAAACGGCGCTTCATCATTTCGGGGCTTACGATCATCTCCGCCACGATGGACGCGATCTTCGACGGCCGGAAATAGAATTTCTTGTAGAAATCCTCCACCGAAGTGAAGATCTCACCGTGGCTGAGATGCGGATAATTCAGGGGCGCGATTTGCGTGCCTTCCTGCGTCAGAAGATCGATTTCCTCATTGTACAGCCAGCCGTTTTCCTTCGCCTGCCGGTATAGGAAGGTGCCGGGATAGGGCGCGGCGAGCGAAATCTGAATCGTGTGGGGATTGATCTCTTTGGCGAAATCCATGGTCTCCTGGATGGTCTCCTTGGTCTCGCCGGGAAGGCCCAGAATGAACGTGCCATGGATGACGATGCCGAGCTCGTGGCAGTCCTTGGTGAAGCGGCGGGCGACATCCACCCGCATGCCCTTCTTAATGTTGATCAAGATCTGCTGATTGCCGGACTCATAGCCGACAAGAAATAGACGCAGGCCATTGTCCTTCAGGATCTCCAGCGTCTTACGCGGAACATTGGCTTTGGCGTTGCACGACCAAACGACGCCGAGCTTGCCGAGTTCCTTCGCCAGCGCTTCGACGCGCGGAAGATTGTCGGTCAGCGTATCGTCGTCGAAAAAGAATTCCTTCACCTGCGGGAAGGCGGCTTTCGCCCATTTCATTTCGGCGACGACATCTTCGACGGAGCGCACGCGATAGCGATGCCCTCCCACGGTCTGAGGCCACAGGCAGAAGGTGCAGCGCGATTTGCAGCCTCGCCCGGTATAGAACGAGATATAGGGATGCTTCAGATAGCCGCCGAAATAATTCTCGATGGTCAGATCGCGTTTATAGACCGGCGTCACCCAGGGAAGCGCGTCCATGTTCTCGAGAATCTCGCGATCCTCGTTGTGGACGATGACGCCCTCTCGGTTGCGGTACGAAAGTCCCTTGATGTCGCTCCATGCTATGCCGTCTGCGACGTCCTTGATCGTGAAGTCGAATTCGTTGCGGGCGACGAAATCCACGGCGCTCCCGGCGATGAGGCTTTTCTCGGGCTCGACCGCGACCTTGGCGCCGATGAGTCCGATTTTGATGTCCGGGTTGACCGCCTTGATCATCTCGGCCGTCTTGACGTCCGATTTGAAGGACGGGGTGGAGGTGTGCATCACCACGAGGTCGCGGTTCTTGAACTCGGAAGCGATGTCCTCGAATTTCAGGCGGTGCGGCGGCGCGTCGATCAGCTTGGAACCCTCGACGAGAGCCGCCGGCTGGGCCAGCCAGGTCGGGTACCAGAAGGACCGCACCTCGCGCTTCATCTGATAGCGGGCGCCGGCGCCCCCGTCGAAACCGTCAAAGGAGGGGGCCTGCAGGAACAAGCTACGCAACATGGTCAAATCCTCAGTCTCGCACCAGGGTGCCGTGGGCGCGGACCCTGTAGCGGTGCCCTTGCCAATCGACCTGCCGAATAAAAAAAGAACTTATGAACACAATAAAGGATAGCACATCGCGCTGTACAAGAAGCCAGGGCGATAAACCGCTGATATCCAAAACACGGTCGATCCGACGCTTCAACCAGAGCCGGGCAGCAATGGCGGCCAGGATGGCCAGAAGCGATGGGGTGGAAAAGCCCAACAGCAGCGCGCCGAGGATCGCCAATGGCACGGGGTGGGTAATGAGACTGCCCAGATGGCCCAGGCCATCGATTCCCAGAATGGTACGTGCCCAGCGAAGCTCATGCCGGAACAGCTCGGTCGCGCTGTCCTCGTTGGCGCTGTGGGTCACGACAAAGGGCGGCATTGCGATTCTGTAACCTCTCGCCCGAATCGCCCGCCCGATTTCGTAATCATCGGCCAGGTGCTCGCCGAACGCGGCAAAGCCGCCGACTTCCGCAAGAACGGGCTTCCGGACCGCGATGGTCGAGCCGAAACATGGCGCGGCAAGGCCAATGCCGACGCCATACAGCACAGAGGGGAGAAATTGATAATCGATCCCCATCGCGGACATCTTGGACCAGAAACGGGCCGATGCGCGTCCGGTATAACAGCACGTTACCGCACCGATTCCCGGCTCTGCCAGCGTGGCTACGACGTTTCGCAAGTAGCGGACAGGAACGCCGATATCGCTGTCGCTGAGAACCAGAATGTCATGCTTGGCATGAGGAAGCATGGCGACGAGATTGGCGATTTTCGGATTGGCCGCTTCGCAATAGGTGCCGGTGATCAGGGTGATATCGAGATGCCGATACTTCTGCCGCAGCGTCTCGACGATTTCGATGGCCGGATCCTTCGCGTCCTGAACCCCAAAAAGGATTTGCACCGGCGACGGGTAATCCTGGGCGCAGAAGCTTGCCAAATTTTCCGCAAGGCCGCGTTCGGCGCCGTGTAGCGGTTTCAGCACGGTCACGGGCGGAAGTTCGGTTTCCGCTGGGCTGGGGTTCCGGAAAAAATGTTCCACCGCGCGGGCAGATGCCACCGCATAACATGCCCCGATCAACGCGCAGGCCACCAAAAGCCAGCCCAATGCGGTGGCAAATACGAGCATTTGCAGCCTTCTCGCACTGTGCGGCCGGCCCGCACAGAATTGTCCTGTCGTCCGTCCGGAAGCTAGTCGAAGGGATTGATCCGATCCAGCCCCGGCCCAAATGACTCCGCAGGCTCGCTCCGATCGTCTAAATTGAAAGCAAGATACGGAGTTTCCCGGTTCGATGCCGGGCCTAAAGTCCTGGACAGAAAGGGCGGGTTGCCGCCCATCGATCCGGAGTGAGCTATGACGATGTCAGCGACGAAAAAAGTTCCACCTACCTCGCCGGTCTTCCGGACGGATGACGAAAAATGGCGGGCGATCCTCAAGCGCGATTCCACAGCGGATGAGCAATTCTATTTCTCGGTGCGGACGACCGGAGTTTACTGCAGGCCGTCTTGCGCCGCCCGCGTGGCGCGCAGGGAAAACGTCAACTTCCACGCGAGCATTGCAGACGCGGAAAGAGCGGGATTTCGGGCGTGCAAGCGCTGCAAGCCCAAGGAGGCTCCATTGCGCGCGCGCCAAGCCGCAGCAGTCGCCGAAGCGTGCCGTCTCATCGAGAACGCCGACGAGCCGCCTTCTTTGGAAAACCTGGCCAACGCCGTCGGATTAAGTCGATTTCATCTGCACAGGCTGTTCCGTGAGATCACCGGTGTCACGCCCAAGGCTTACGCGGTTGCGCGTCGGGCCAATCGCGTCCGAAAGGCACTCACGCAAAGCGCGACCGTGACGGAAGCGATCTATGCTGCGGGGTTCAATTCCAATGGGCGGTTTTATGCCAAATCCTCGAAAATCCTGGGCATGACCCCGCGCGCTTTTCGCGAGGGCGGACCCGCGACCGCCATCCGCTTTGCGTTAAGCGAATGCTCGCTCGGCTCGATCCTCGTTGCCGCCAGCGCGAAGGGGATCTGTGCCATTCTGATGGGCGATGATCCGGATGCGCTTCTGCACGAGCTGCAGGATCGGTTTCCACAGGCGGCATTCGCGCCCGGCGACTCAGCGTTTGAAACATGGGTCGCGAAAGTGGTGGCCTTCGTCGATAGGCCGGGAACCGGGCTTGATCTGCCGCTGGATATTCGCGGCACCGCTTTTCAGCAGCGCGTATGGGAGGCTCTGTGCGACATCCCGGTTGGGTCGACGGCTAGCTACACGCAGATCGCGCAAAAAATCGGCGCCCCGAAAGCGGTGCGTGCCGTGGCTCAAGCATGCGCCGCCAACCCGCTTGCGGTCGCGATTCCCTGCCACCGCGTTGTACGCAACGATGGCGGAATTTCCGGTTATCGCTGGGGCGTGGAGCGAAAACGCAGCTTATTGAAGCGTGAGGCAGCGGAATGAAGCACGCCTTGGCTGCGGACGTGGGCCAGGCGCGGTTTGCTCTTTCGGATTGGAACGCGATCTCCGAACAGCTCGATGCGTTCGGCTACACCGTCCTTGATCACGCACTTTCGGGCGAGGAATGCCGCATCTTGCGCAGCTATTACGCCAAGGATGATGCATTCCGCCGCCGGGTCGTCATGAGCCGGCATGGCTTCGGCCGAGGCGAATACAAATATTTCGCCTATCCCCTGCCGGAAATCGTGGCAGCTCTGCGGAGCGCCATGTACCCGCCGCTGGCGCAAATCGCGAACCGCTGGAACAGCGCCTTGGGATTACGTTCGCGCTATCCCGATGATCACGCCGAGTTCTTGGCGCGTTGTCATGAGGCTGGGCAAACCAAGCCGACGCCTTTGCTTCTGCAATATGCGCAAGGCGATTACAACTGCCTGCACAAGGATCTGTATGGTGAGCATGTCTTTCCGCTGCAGGCGACCTTTCTGCTCTCCGAGCCGGAACGCGATTTCGCCGGGGGAGAATTCATCCTGACCGAACAGCGGCCCGGGATGCAATCACGTGCCGAAATCGTACCGCTTGCTCTTGGAAGCGGTGTGATCTTCGCGGTCGACGCGCGGCCCGTGAACGGTACGCGTGGAACCTATCGCGTCAATATGCGGCACGGAGTCAGCCGCTTGCGCTCCGGCAATCGCCATACGCTGGGCATCATCTTTCACGACGCAGAATGAATCGGCTAAGCGATACGACTTAGAGGTCGCATTGTCGCCGGGGTCCGACATTCATCGGGCCCATCATCATGGCCGCTTTCATCTCTGCGTCGTTGGCGTAGCTTTTCGGCAGTGACCGCAAGAGGACCGCGTAATTGCCGTTCCCCATATCCTGGGCTCCGATTTCCGGGTGCCGCGGATCGTCGGCCTCGACCGGCGCGACGACCGCGATCTTCAGACCAGGCGCACGCAGCTTCAACCGCTCGACGGTGCCTAGAAAGCCCTCGACGTGGAATGCGCCCGTGATGTGCACCACCTTCTGGCCTGGATGTTTCTGCAGAGAGAGGAAAATCGATTCCGCCATGGTGTCGTCGCGCGTCACTTGGGCGGCGAAACTGCGCAGCGCAGCCGCGGTCGGCGCGCCCGTCATGTCCGTCGGCGCGCCTTCGCCATGTCCATTGTCTTCGGCAAGGAAGCGGAAGAATTTGTCCCGGTAGGCGCCGCCATCGAGATGCAATTCCGCCGCCGCCCAATGTCTTTGCTCGGGGCGCATTCGCGAGAGGAATTCTGCCCCTTCCTGGCCGACGCAGCGCACAACCCTGGCAGGTGCTTCGGCGGCGATGACCGGAAGCGCGTTCTCTTTGGCGTACTCGACCAGCGGGCGGTAGCTCTCCGGATAATTGTTCCAGGCACGACCGCGGCGCTGCAGAGCTTCCTCGCCGATGCGTCCGGCCATGTAATCGTCGACCACCGGCTGCACATCCCGTTCGAACTGTTCTAGCGAAAGCGCCAGGTGCGGGCTGCGCTGATGAATGGCGCGGAACAACGCCATTTCGGCAAGGTGATTGCCGGGATGGTCGTGCCACTCCCCGAAGAAGACGACGTCGTAATCCTTCAGGGCATCGGCAAGCTGATCGACGCTGAGGGGAGCGGATGTGCGGTTGCCTTGGTCGATCCGCATCAGCGCGAAGGAGGTCAGATCATTCAGCGCCGGCGATGCCGCGGCACTAGCGTTGTCGCGCGCCGCCGTGGTGCAGGCGATGAGGGACACGGACAAGAAAAGGGCTGGCAACAATCGGCGCACAACAAACTCCATCATCCCGCAAGCTTAGACTGCGTGCCGCCGGGAAACCAAGGACAGGCGACCCTGATCATAGGCTGAATCCAGAATAGGCGTGCCATCGGCTTGATGTTAAATTGGAGACGGATATGTCAAATCCTTGTGGGATGAAGGGGCAAGATTTGAAACGCCGGATCGCTTTGCTTCTGGGCGCAAGTTTGGCCGGCGCGATGCTGGCGAACACGACCGCGAGCCCAGCGCCGGCGCCCGCGCAAGACGTATCGGGGATCTGGTGGGCGAGCCAATATAGCGGCGAGATCCGCCCCTTGGGCGGCGGTCCTGTCCCCTTCACCCCCGCCGGCTTGGCCGCCTATCGCAAGAACACCGCCGGCCTGAAGGACGGCAGTATCGAGGACAATGCGAGGAAATTCTGCGTCCCCGACGGCGTACCGCGCATTCTTGGGACGCCCTATCCCTTTCAATTGTTCCAGTCGCCGGGATTCGTGACGTTGGTCTACGAACAGAACCATGTGTTCCGCACGGTGCCCTTGGATCGGCCGGTTCCGAAGGATGAGGATCTGATCGCCTATCCCTATTATTCCGGCAATTCTTTCGGCCATTGGGAGGGCGATACGCTGGTCGTCGTGACCAAGGGTTTCAACGAAAAGACCTTCATCGACGCAACCGGGATTCCGCACAGCGATCAGCTCCGCGTCACCGAGCACATCCGCAAGATCAATGGCGGCAAAGAGCTCGAGGATGTCGCGACGGTGGAAGATCCGCAGGTTTTCGCAAAATCCTGGAGCGCGCGCTTTGTCTATCAATGGCATCCGGAATTGCGCATCGATACGTCATTCATTTGCGGCGAGAAGCATCGCGATCTCTCGATGGTCAAGGGAGCGCCGCGATGAGGCGCCGCACAATCCGTGTGGCGGCCGCACTTTTGTGCGCAGGCGGGGCCTTGGTCTCCGGCTTCGCCGTCTCCCAGGTGGCGAATGGGCCCGCGCCGGCAGTGGCGGATTTGAACGGCTTCTGGACCCATGGCTTCAGTCTCGGTTTCGATCCGCCGCCGGAAGGTGGGGCCGGCCCGATCCAGGATATCAAGGGCAAACCGGCCATGCGGGCGATGGGCCAATTCGTCATCTATGAAGGCGACGCGAACAATCCCATCCTGCAGCCTTGGGCGGCCGCGGCGGTGAAGAAGCGCGCCGACGAGGAAAAGCGCGGCATCCATACGCCGACCAAACAGGAGATCTGCTTTCCGTCGGGCGTGCCGAATTATTGGACGCATCCTTTGCTGATGCAGGTGGTGCAAACCAAGGACTATGTCGTCTTCCTGCATGCGCGCGATCACCAGATACGGATCGTGCATCTCAACAAACCGCATGTGCCCAATCCGCAGCCGAGCTGGTATGGCGATTCCATCGGCCATTTCGAAGGCGATACGCTCGTCATCGATACGATCGGCCTCAACGACAAGACGCCGGTGGATGTCTTCAACACGCCGCACACCACGCAGGAACATGTCGTAGAACGTATCCGAGTCGTCGCCGGCCCGAACGGTCAGAAGAATCTGCAGGTGCGCTTTACGGTTGACGACCCGGGCGCCTTCACCATGCCATGGACGGGCGTAGAGACGTACCGCGCGGTTGGCGGACCGGCAGGCGCGGCCGATCCGGTCGGCGGCGGCGATGTGCTGCAGGAAGAAGTCTGCGCCGAGAACAACCGTGTCATCGGCATCCCCGATGTCAGCATCCCGACGGAGCTTTCGCCGCAGGGGCGATAGCGCGACAGCTGCGCCAAAAGCGACGCACGCGCGGTCAGAAATTGCCGAAGCTGAAGGGACCCGACGTATTGTCGCAGCGGTTGGAAAACTCATTCTGAGTCGCGCCCAAAATCGGTGGGGCAGGGGCATTGCGCGGCGCCGGCGCTTGAACCACCTTGGTCAGCAGGGTTTTGTCGAGCGCGCCCAGTCTCGTCCCATTGGTCTCGGCGTCGTTCTGCGAAATCTCCAGGATGAGTTTGCGCCGCATGCCCAGGCTGTAATCTTTGTAATTGTGGACAACCACGACGAACGAGCCTTTTCCGCCTGCGACGCACGCCGCGTAATATTTGTCCAGATCGGGGAAATACCCGTTGGCCTGCTGATCCATGACAGGCAGGCCATTGATGATAATGCCATTCGCAACCGTTCTGTCGTGCACGGGGGTCATGTGATCCCCGGCATTGTTGGCTCCGTCGCCGGAAACATCGATGACCTTGCGGGTTGCCGTAATGTCCTTGTCGCTGCTTTCCAAGAGCAGCGTTCCAAGCTCGAGCGCGCTGCTGATCGAAGTGCGGTGGCCTTCGGTACGGGGCAGGCGCCGGACTTTCTCGGCGAAGGCTGCGGCGCTTGCCTGATCGCGAATGATCTGCCAATCGACGACGATCTTATTATATTGCGACATCGAGAAATCGATCATCGTCACGGCGATCCGTCCGACCGATCCGTTCTGGATGGCCTTGATCACGTCCGGGTCGAGGAACGCATCGGCGGTTCCCTCACGTTCCAGACGGAGCTCCTCGGTATCGATGCTGCCCGAGACGTCCATGGCCAGGACAAGCTTCAGATCGACCTGTTGCTGCGCCGCAGGCGCGGGCGCCGCGACAAACGCCGCCAGAACTCCGCAAAGCGAGAAAAGCCGCAGGGGCTTCCGCGAACTCTTGACCTTCATCGATGACGCCATTCTACGCCTCCGCATGTGCACGCGCCGGAACTCAAACCAAACCGTCAGGGAAGACGAAAACCATAAACCGCTTTCGACGGACCGTCGCCGCCGCAGACGCTGTTTCCGCCGATAAAATACGCGGTGTCCCGCACGGTCACTGCCGCATGTGCGTGAAGGCCGGTTGTAGGGTGGGCGAACGTCGTCCACCGATTCGCCTTGGGATCGTAGCCCTCGACCTCGTCGAATGTGGCGCGCGTCGCCGTACTTTTGCATTCGCCGCCGTAATAAAGGATCAGGCCGCGATACAAGGTGATGGCGCCGCTGCTGCGCTTGGTCGGCATCGGGGCGAGACTCTGCCATTTGTCCGCAGACGGATCATAGGCGTCGGTGTAGGCGGTGTTGTCGACGGTTGCATCCGTACGGCCGCCGACCACGTAAATCTTCCCATCCACCGCGATGATGCCCAGATGGTCGCGCGCGACGGGAAGCGGGGCGGCCATCGTCCATGTGTTTGTCGCGGGGTCGTACACTTCATGGGTTGCGAGGGTCTTCGCGTCCGGACCACGCCCGCCGATCACGTGCAACTTGCCGGCCAGCGCGACCAGTCCCACCGATCCCCGTGGACCGGAAAGGGGCGCGAGCTGCCGCCACTGGTCCTTGGCGACATCATATTCGGCGAATTGGTCGAGCGGGTTCTTATGGACGTTCGCGGTGAAGCCTCCCGCGACATAAATCTTGCCGTTCAGCGTCGCGACGCCGACATGCGATGTGCCGCGCGGCATCGGGGCCAAATCGCGCCAACGCCCCGTCGCCGGATCGAATTCCTGGTTGATCGGCGAATCTTCTCTGCCGAGCGCTACGCCGCCGAGCAAATAGACCTTACCGTTGAGCTCAGCTGCCCCGGTTTCCGTGCGCTCTGCCGTTGTTTGCGCAATCACCGACCACGTGCCCTGGGCGGCGCCGCCCTGGGCATAGGCCGTCGCCGCCGCAACGGCAAACAACGCGCACAAGATGCCGCTTCTCAGACCCGTCTTTGTCGACATCCGCATCGCGGTCTCCCGTGAATGGAGCCCCGACGTTACCACGTTGCGCAGAGAAATAATCCTTCCGACGATGGGTTTGTCGAGCGCAAATCCCCACGCGCCCAAGCTGCGAGCGTGGAGGGACCAGGCGCGAATTTCTACCAGGTCTTGGTCAGCGTCACCGACCATATGCGTCCCAGATCGGGTTTCAGAATGTCATAGGCCGCAGGGGAGCGGCCCGAATTGCTGGGTCCGTATTGGAAGGCCGGATGTTTGCCCATGACGTTCTGGACGATCACCTGGACGCCGACGTTCTTGAGATAATCATTGGCGGGCGTATCGCCGGTGTCATATCCGAAGGACAGATCGAAAGTGTACCAGGCGGGCTGAATGTTCGAATAGTTGCTGATCAAGCACGGGAATGTTCCGCCCGGAAGCGTGCCGCCCGCCGCGATGCACTGGAAGTTCACGTTCGGCGGCCCACCTTGCGTGTGATAATAGTGGGACTGGTAATCCATGAAGCCGGTGACGCTCCACGCGCCGTTGCTCCAGCCGAGCCGGGCGCGGTAGCGCATGCGCGGCAGCGTTTCAACGCCCGCCTGGGCCAAGCCCCCGATGGGTGAGATGGTCTGGTGGTAGTGGTCGAAAATGGGGGCCCCTGGGACGATTTGTTGGTCCCGGTGCAGATAATAGGTGCCGGTGATGCCTGTGTTCCAAGCGCCGAGGTCGCCCCAATCCCAATCATAACTTGCCTGCCAGTCGATCCCCTGAATCCTGAGGAAGCCGGCGTTGACGGTACCGCCATCGTTGATCCACAGAATGGATGTCAGCGCGGTGGTGGGCGCGTTGGCGTTGTTTGCGTCGGATAGGATTGCGCCGACCATCTGCTCGAATGGCGCGCAGAGCGTGGGGGTCTTATTCGCTGCAACCGGGCAACCGAGGTCGCTTGGCGTGATGAAGTGGAATCTCTGATTGGGATCGTTGAACGAACTTGCGGTCGGATTGTTGAAGTTCGTCAATGTTCCATTGATCTTGATGCTGTACCAGGTCGCCTGCAGGTCGAGGCCGCGCAAGAAATCGATCTGCGGAGCGAGTTCGCCGCCGATGCTCCAGTTGGTCGATTTCTCAGGCTGCAGAGTGGTGCCGCCTTCACGGCTTGCAGGAAGGCCGGTAACGGGATCGGTGTAGAACCGGATTTCCTTATGCGGAGCGCCGCCAAAGCTGAGACCGGGGGGCAGATTATTGGTGCAGTTAAATGTCCCGGCGGCGAATACCGTTGCAGCCGCCGACCCGGGGGCGGGAATGCCGCCTGTGCACTGGATGGTGATGATGGCAGCATTCGAGGCGGGAAGTCCGAAATCCTGAACGTTGGCGCTCGCGACGGGGGAATATTCGCCCGCGTTGGCGAAACGGAACGACGTCCCCCATGAGCCTCTGACGGTC
>Ga0193699_10000687_pt1 | contig 13847 bp, 6 predicted proteins | sample L3c2metaG_FD_160095 | JGI IMG/M metagenome (GOLD analysis project Ga0193699, IMG submission 160095) | Soil microbial communities from a riparian zone of the East river system, Colorado, United States - L3c2 | ecosystem: Environmental > Terrestrial > Soil > Riparian zone | place: USA: East River... | reverse complement strand
GGCGGCGTTGTCGGTGATCTTCGGCGTCCAGCATCTGCCGGCGGCGGCGCTCATCTTCGTGAGCGCGGCCGCCGGGGGGGTTCTGCGCCGCGGTCTGGCACCACTCAGCGCAAACGTCTTCCTGCAACCATTCTGTGCGGCGTTGCTCGCTGGAGTCATCGGGGCGCTGGCGGTCCGCTATGAATTGAGCTCGTCGCTCCGCCTCGTCGCGGTCTGCCCATGCATGGTGCTGGTGCCGGGGCCGCACCTGCTCAACGGCGCGATGGACCTCATCGAGGCCCGCATCCATCTCGGCGCGACGCGTCTGATCTACGCGGGCGTCGTGCTCGCGGCGATCGCCGTGGGATTGCTCGTTGGCCTCGCGCTCCTGGGCGTCTCCTTGCCGGTAGACCCGCCTGGCCGGACCGTTCCACTGTGGGAAGACATCATCGCCGCCGGCGTCGCCGTTGCCGCCTACGGCGTCTTCTTCAACACGCCACTGCACATGCTGCCTTCACCCATGGCGGTCGGCATGGTGGCCCATGCGCTCCGGTGGTGGGCGCTCATCGTTCTTGGCGCCAGCGCCGCGATCGGAGCCATGGTCGCGTGCGTGCTCGTCGGGCTGATCATCACGCCGGTCGCCAACCGGTGGCGCATGCCGTTCGCGGCCATTGGCTTCGCGTCCGTGGTGTCCATGATGCCGGGCGTCTACGTGTTCAGAATGGCCAGCGGCATTCTGGAGATCACCAATGGCACGGATGCGTCGCCGGCACTGGTCAGCGCGACCGTCGCCGCCGGCGCGACGGCCGTCATGATCATTCTGGCAATGAGCGTCGGGCTCCTCGTCCCGCATCTGGTCATCGATCGTCTGAGTGAACGAGCGACGCCGGCGCAGTCCCGCAGGGCGAAGGAATAGTGCCGATGCCGACTACGGACTCGAGTGTGACGACGCATCCGTCGGCGCACCCGCCGACTGACTCGGCTCCGGCGCCGCAGTGGGAGACGCGGCTTCCCACACTGCTCAGCGTCATTGCGGGTATGGTGGACCTCATTGGCTTCCTGACGCTCGGCCACATCTTCACCGCCCACATCACGGGCAACATCGTGGTGCTGGCGGCTGCGTTGGTGAGTGGCGGGCCAGTGAACCTGGCGCAGGCACTGGCGATTCCCGTCTTCATGCTGGCCGTGGCTGCGGTCTGGCTGCTCACCAAAGCGGCGGGCACGCGCGGTCCGCACCTGACCCGGATGCTTCTCGTCATTCAGTTTCTACTGCTCGCCGGCGTTCTGATGTTCAGCGTCGTGACGCACCCTTCCGTCAATCCGCATGGCTTGATGGCTGGCATCACCATCGAGATCGCCGTCTCCGCCATGGCGTGTCAGTTCGCTCTCCTGCGCCTTGCCCTGCCGGGCGCGCCTTCGACGGCCGTCATGACCGGCAATCTGACCACTACCGTGCTGTCACTGCTGGACACGCTGTGGTCGCGCCACCCGGTGATGGAGGGCGCCGCTCAACGGCTGCGAACCTTCCTCCCGGTCGTCATCGGCTTTTTCGGGGGTTGTGTTGCGGCCGCCATCGCCGTCACGTGGCTGGGAGACTGGGTCTGGTCACTTCCAACCGTGCTGGCCGGTGCGGCAGTCGCGTCGGGCCAGTCAAGTAGTCGTTCATCGCCGCCGAACCTGAGATAGCCACTCGGGACCGCCGCTGCTCGCCCTGGACGCGTCATACCTTCGCGGAATGGAGCAGTCCGCTGCCCGCCTGTCTTGCGAACCGCCGCTCCGTAGGCAACAGTGATATAGAGATTGCTTCGCCGTCGCGTTTACCTCATGCATGTCGGTGCGGTGGGTGTGTGCGACGGACGCGCGAAGAGGCTCCTCATGACAGAGCTCTCGGCGTACGAGTTCTCGCGGTTGCGGGATGGTCAGCTCACGCTGTCGCGCGGGCTCGGCGGTGGCCTGGCTCCGATCCTCCTTGTCGCTCCCGCTGGCGACTACCCCGCGCAGGAGTACCTGCAGCGCCTCGAGCATGAGTACGCGCTGCGCACGGAGCTCGACGCCGACTGGGCGGCCCGGCCGGTCGAGTTGCTCCGGCACGAGGCGCGCCCCGTGCTGGTGCTCGAGGACCGGGGAGGCGAGCCGCTCGAGCGCCTTCTGGGGGGGCCACTGGATGTCGCGGCGTTCCTGCACATCGCCGTCCCGCTCGCAGCAGCGCTCGGGCAGGTGCACGCGCGGGGGCTCATCCATAATGATGTCACACCGACCAACATCCTCGTGGACGTGGCCACGGACGGCGTGTGGCTCACTGGCTTCGGCATCGCCTCGCGCTCGCCGCGCGAGCATCGGCCGCCCGCGCTGCCGGCGGTGATCGCGGGCACGCTCGCCTACATGGCGCCCGAGCAGACCGGCCGGATGAACCGTTCTGTCGACTCGCGGAGCGATCTTTATGCGTTGGGCGTGACCTTCTACGAGATGCTCACTGGGTCGCTCCCCTTCACCGCTGCCGATCCCATGGAGTGGGTGCACTCGCACATCGCGCGGCAGCCGGTGCCGCCGCGCGAACGGGTGCCGTCAGTGCCAACCCAGCTCTCGGCGATGGTGATGAAGCTGTTGTCGAAGACGGCCGAGGATCGCTACCAGACCGCCGCCGGGCTCACCTCCGACCTGCGGCAATGCCTCGCCGACTGGGAGACGTCGGGCTGCATCGCATCATTCCCGATCGGTATGCAGGACATGTCGGACCGGCTCCAGATCCCCGAGCGGCTGTACGGGCGCGAACGAGAGATTGACGCGCTGGCTGCCGCCTTCGATCGCGTGGCGGCACAGGGCACGCCGGAGCTCGTGCTCGTCTCCGGCTACTCCGGTGTCGGCAAGTCCTCGGTCGTGCACGAGCTGCACAAGCGGCTCGTGCCGCCGCGCGGGCTCTTCGCCTCCGGCAAGTTCGATCAGTACAAGCGCGACATTCCGTACGCGACGCTGGCACAGGCGTTCCAGAGTCTTGTCCGCCCGCTGCTCGCACAGAGTGAGGCGGAGCTCGGCCGGTGGCGCGACGCGCTGCGCGACGCGCTCGGCCCGAATGGGCAGCTCATCGTCCATCTCGTGCCCGAGCTGGAGCTCGTGATCGGGACACAGCCACCGGTCGCGGAACTGGCGTCGCACGACGCGAAGACCCGATTCCAGATGGTGTTCCGGCGTTTCGTCGCCGTCTTCTCGCGACCGGAGCACCCGCTCGTCCTGTTCCTCGATGATCTACAGTGGCTCGACGCGGCGACGCTCGACCTCCTCGATCACCTGGTCACGCATTCCGACGTGCGGCACCTGCTGCTCGTCGGCGCCTATCGGGACAACGAGGTTGGCCCTGCGCACCCGCTGATGCACACGCTGGCGGCGATTCGTGCGGCGGGCGCGCCGGTGCACGAGATTCTCATGGCCCCCCTGAACCGCGACGATGTGGGCCGGCTCGTCGCCGATGCGCTGCATTGCGAGCCGGAACGCTCCGAGCCGCTCGCGCGACTCGTGCACGAGAAGACCGCTGGCAATCCGTTCTTCACGCTCCAGTTCTTCACGGCGCTGGCTGACGAGGGTCTGCTCACGCTCGACCCCGTTGCGCCGGCATGGCGATGGGACATCGATCGCATCCACGGCAGGAGCTACACGGACAACGTGGTGGAGCTCATGACCGGGAAGCTGAAGCGGCTGTCCGCCACGACCCAGGACGCGCTGCAACAGCTCGCCTGCCTGGGCAACGTTGCCGAGCTCGCGACGCTGACCCTGGCGCACGGGGACACCGCGGAGGCGATGCACGCGGCACTCGCGGAAGCCGTCCAGGCCGGACTCGTCGTTCGCCTGGACGGCGCTTACGCGTTCCTGCACGACCGGATACACCAGGCGGCGTATTCGCTGATCCCCGACGAGCGTCGTGCCGACGTCCACTTGCGCATCGGTCGCACGCTGCTGGCGAACATGACGGCGGACCAGCTCGGCGAGCACTTGTTCGATGTCGCGAACCAGTTCCATCGGAGCGCCGCGCTCCTCGTCGATACGGACGAGAAGGCACAGGTGGCGATGGTCGATCTGCGTGCCGGACGCAAGGCGAAGGCGTCGACGGCGTATGAGTCGGCGCGCGAGTATTTCTTCGCCGGTGTCGCGCTGTTGGACGAACGGGACTGGGACCGTCAGTATGCGTTGACGTTCAGCCTGCGGCTCGAATGCGCGGAGTGCGAGTTCCTGAGTCGCCACTTCGACGAAGCCGAGCGACTGATCGCGGAGTTGCTGCGGCGCGGGGCGTCGAACGCGGACCTGGCGGTCGTCTACTACCTGAAGGTCCAGCTCCACGTCATGAAGTCGGACAGCCCGCAGGCGGTGGACAGCGCGCTCGCGTGCCTGCGCCTGTTCGGCATCGACATCCCCGCACACCCGACATGGGAGCAGGTCCAGGCCGAATACGAGACGCTCTGGCGGACCCTCGGTGAGCGGCCGATCGAGAGCCTGATCGATCTGCCGCTGATGACCGATCCGGAGCTGCTGGCCGCCATGCGGCCGTTCTCGGCCGTCACTCCAGCCGCCTACTTCACCGACTTTCGTTTGTCCTGCCTGCAGACGTGCCGCATGGTGAACGTCAGCATGAGGTATGGCGTGAGCGGCCCGTGCGCGCACGCCTATGGCTATTGGGGATCCCTGCTCGGACCCGTCTTTCACCGGTACCACGATGCCCACCGTTTCGTCAAGCTCGCCTGCGACCTCGTCGAGAAGCACGGCTTCGTCGCCTACCGGGCGAAGGTGCAGTACACGATGGGAAAGGTCGCCTTCTGGACGCAGCCGATCGCGACCGCGATCGATCACATGCGGCAGACCTCTCGCGTCGTGATCGAGACGGGTGACGTGACCCTCGCTTGCTACGGCACTATCCAATCCGTCACCGGCCTTCTCCTGCGGAACGATCCACTCGACGCCGTGTGGCGCGAATCGGAGATGGCATTGGACTTCGCTCGGCAAGCCGGCTACGGCGATGCCGCGGACATGATCGGATGTCAACGACGCTTCATAGCGACCATGCAGGGCCGGACCGCGACCGTCTCCCCCCTCAGCGACGCGGAGCTCGACGACGCAACGTTCGAGACACAGCTGACCAGGGACCGGATGCCCCTGGTCGTCGGCTGGTACTGGATCCTCGAGCTGAAGGCGCGGTTCCTGTCGGGCGACTACGCCGATGCTCTCGTGGCAGCGGACAAGGCGACGCCGCTGCTGCCGGCCGCCCCCGGCCAGATCCATCTGCTCGACTACTACTACTACGCCGCGCTGACGCTGGCGGCACTCTTCGAGCGTGGTTCGGCCGACGAGCAGACCGTGTGGCGCGATCTCCTGACGGCGCACCGGGAGCAGCTGCGCGAGTGGGCCGACGTCTATCTCCCGACCTTCGGGGACAAGCACGCGCTGGTGTCTGCCGAGCTCGCGCGCCTCGAAGGCCGCGAGCTGGACGCGATGCGCCTCTACGAACGAGCCATCGCGCTGGCGCACGAACATGGCTTCGTGCAGAACGAGGGTCTGGCTCACGAGACGGCTGCGCGGTTCTACGCCACGATCGGCTGCGCGAAGATCGCGCACGTCTACGCGAGGGACGCGCGGTCCTGCTATCGCCGTTGGGGCGCCGCGGGCAAAGTCCGACAGCTCGAGCAGCTCTACCCGCGTCTCCGCGAGGACCCTGGTCCGGCGCCCACCGCCATCGTCGGCGCCTCCGTCGCGCAGCTGGACCTCGGCGCGGTGGTCAAGGCGTCGCAAGCCATCTCCGGGGAGATCGTGCTCGACCGGGTCGTCGAAACGCTGATGACGATCGCGCTCGAGGATGCCGGCGCCGAGCGCGGCCTGCTCATTCTGCTCCGCGGCGACACGCCGCAGATCGAAGCGGAGGCGCGCATCGACCGGAAGACCGTCGCCGTCACGCTCCGGCACGACGCGGTCACCCCGCACGAGCTCCCTGAATCGCTGCTCCACACCGTGCTCCGGACGCGCGAGAGCGTGATCCTGGATGATGCCTCGGCCCCGAACCCGTTCTCGGCGGACGCGTACATCCGTGAGAACCGTACCCGATCCATCCTCTGCCTGCCCCTGATGAAGCAGGCGACGCTGATCGGCGTGCTGTATCTCGAGAACAATCTGGCGTCGCGCGTGTTCACCCCGGCACGGATCTCGGTGCTCGAGCTGCTGTCGTCCCAGGCGGCGATCTCGCTGGAGAACGCCCGGCTCTATGCCGGTCTGCTCACGGAGAACCGGGATCGGCAGACGGCCGAAGAGGCACTGCGGGCCAGTGAAGAGCGGTGGCGGAATCTGTTCGAGAACGCGCCGGTCGGTATCGGCTTGACCGACTCGCAGGGATGCTTCGCCGCGGTGAACCCTGCCTTACAGCGAATGCTCGGTTATTCCGAGGCAGAGCTCCGCGGCCTCTCCGCCGCCGACATCACCCACGAGGACGACCGGGCCGTTACCGCGGAGATCATCGCGGCGCACGCGGCAGGGCAGTCCCGCACGCCACGTTGGGAGAAGCGCTACCGGCGTAAGGATGGCCGTGTGATCTGGGCGGAGGTCAGCGCCTTTCTGGTCCCGGTTGCGGGGAGCACGCCGCTTCTGGGAGGGATTGCGGTCGACATCACCGACCGGAAACGGGCCGAGGACGAGCTGCGCCGGAGCGAAGCCTCGCTCGCCGAAGCGCAGCAGATCAGCCACACCGGGAGCTGGCGCTGGAAGGTCGACACCGACGAGATCTCCTGGTCCGCCGAGGTCCGGCGCATCCATGCATTCGATCCGGTGGCACCGCTGCCATCGTCGGCGACATTCATGGCCATGGTGCACGCCGACGATCGGCCCGCGTTCCAGGACGTGCTCGACCGAGCCCTGCGCGAACGAAGCCGGTTCCAACACGAGTATCGCATGGTGCTCGTCGACGGGTCGGTCAAGCGTCTGTATATCGTGGGGCGCCCCGACGTTGCCGGATCGGGTGCGCTCGAATACGTCGGGGTCGTCATGGACGTCACCGAGCGCCGACGCGCCGAAGAGGCAGTTCGAGAGGCACAGGCGGAGCTCGCCCGCGTGGCGCGGTTGACGACGATGGGCGAGCTTGCGGCGTCGATTGCCCACGAGATCAATCAACCGCTCGCGGCGATCGTGATGAACGGCTCCGCGGGGTTGCGCTGGCTGAACGAAGCGACGCCCGATCTCGACGAAGCGCGGGAGGCGTTCGAGCGCGTCGTGAGCGACGGGCAGCGTGCAGGAGACGTGATCCGCGCACTCCGCGGGCTCGCGAAGAAATCCGGACCGCAGCTCACGACGCTCGACGTCAATGACGTCATCCGCGAGGTGCTGACGCTCACCCACGGCGAGCTCCAGCGGCACGGCGTCGTGCTGCGCACCGACCTCGCGGCCGATGATCGGCCCGTGATGGGCGATCGGGTGCAGTTGCAGCAGGTGCTGTTGAACCTGATCCTGAACGGCATCGACGCCATGAAAGCTGTCACGGACACGAAGGAGCTCACGGTGTCGTCGGCGCTCACCGAGCCAGGCAGCGTTCTCGTCGCGGTCGAGGACCGCGGACCGGGACTGGACCTGGCCATCGCGCATCGGATCTTCGAGCCCTTCTTCACGACGAAGTCCGACGGCCTCGGGATGGGGCTCTCGATCTGCCGCTCGATCATCGACGCCCACGGCGGGCGCTTGTGGGTGTCGTCGTGCGAGCCGCACGGCACGGTCTTCCGCTTCACGGTCCCCATCGGTGTCGTGACGTAGCGTCCGCTCCCCGATCCTCACCTATCTCACCCATCGGATCACCAACGCGGTGACCGAGGGACCCGTCGCTTCATGAGAATGCTCTCATAAAGCGCACACCCACACCAAAGCAGGAAGACCCGAACTTTTCAAAGAGCGCGACTCGAGCATTCGGCCGCAAGCAGGCACATCTTCGTTAGGCATCTCCGCTGAATGACGGAGAGCAACGACAATCCGGTTTATCATCACGTGGTGATGTGGCCCCAACGCCACAGCATCGTGCTGCGCGACCGCAACGCCGCCGCTCCATTACTTACCACACGAGAGACGTCGACGGTCGGTTCGTCGTTGGGCTACACGGTGAACCCAGCCGCGGCCCACGTCACTCACGTCGTTGGCAGGAGCGGCTCTGCGCGCGTCGCGCCTCGCGCGTGCGCACGCCAGGAGCGGTGCCTTTCATTCGTTAGGTCAGATCGCCCAACGCATGGCATGCTCGATGCTGAGGCGCTTGTCCGCCGCCCTTCGTCTCCCCGCCGTCATCAGCCGCGCGCCAAGCGGACCGCTGTTTACAATTTTCATCATCGAGGCAACACCATGCTGACACTATCCAATATCCTAACGGGGCTGAGCGAGCACGAGATGGATCGCGTCCTCGTGCTGGACGAGCGCGCTGGAGGCGGAGACTGCGGAAGCACCAAGAGCAGCAATAAGTCGAGCAAGCGCAAGAGCAGTGGCTCACACAAGGGGTCGAGCAAGGGTAGCAGCAAGCGCTGCTGATGTGGCTGTTGCGGGACTGACTGCTGAAGGATGACCGGCTTGGCGCGCGGCTCCGACCCTCTCTTTCCTATGCCTCTCAGCGCTTCCTCTCGATCAGGAAGCTCCACCGGATCGGCCGGCGCGCAGTACGGCGACGCCCGCCTCTCTCGCTGGTACGTGCTCCCCCAAGACATCGAGATTCGCCCCCTCACCGACACCGAGGCGCGCGCACTCTACCCTGTCGACACCGAAGCCTTGGGGGCGGGACGGATGCTGTTGCGCGACAGAGGCCACGACTCACACCGCTTCGTCGTCAACGCAGTCATCGCGCGCTACCTCGAGCTGTTTCGTGAGCCTACCACACCGCGGTTCGCCGCGGAACGGCTCGCTGCCGAGGCGCGCTGCGATGTGGACGCCATCATCGCAACGACATCGGCGTTCTTCACTCGGATGCGTGATCTCGCCGTACTGAGACGCGCGGCACCCGAGGCGCAGTGCAATCACGAGCCACTCACCATCGATGTCGGCGCGCCACTGGGGCGGTATCGTGTCACCGAGTGCCTGGTCGCCAAGATGGACGTCACTATCTGCCGCGCCGAGGACCCGGAGGGTGGGCGTGTGGTCCTCAAGATCCTCACCGCTCCGCACCGACATTCCTCCGAGCTGCGCGAGGACTTTCGCCGCGAGTTCGCGCTCATGCGCTCAGTGGCTCCGCACCCGGCGCTCTGTCGCTGCATCGCGTTCGAAGAGGGTGAGTGCATGTACGCCGTGCTCGAGGACATCGACGGCCGTCCGCTGCGGCGGCAGTTCGCCCGCGCGACGTTCTCGCTCGGCGAGCGGCTGCAGGTCTGCCGGGAGTCCGTGAACGCGCTCGCCCATTTGCACGCGCATGGGTTCCTGCACGGCGACGTGCATGCGAGGAACTTTCTACGCGACGCGAATGGGCGCGTGAGGCTCATCGACCTCGGCCTGGCCTGCACGATCGAGGAGGGAGGGCCTGACGGCGACGTCGTCCACGGTGGAGTGCCACTCTTCATGCCCCCGGAACGGATCAGCGAGCGGACGCTCTCCGTCAGTCAGCAACCGGGCGACCTCCGGTCGGAAGTCTACCAGCTCGCTGCGGTCTGCTACGAGGTCCTGTCGGGCGCCGCCCCCTTCTCCGCGCTCCGCACCTGGAACCAGCTCGCGCGGGCCATTCGGGAGATCATGCCTCCCCCGTTGGCCATCACGCCGGAAGGCGAGACGATTCCGCCAGCGGTCTCGCGGGTGATGGAGCGAGCGATGGCGAAGGCTCCGCGCGCGCGCTTCGCATCCGCTGTCGCATTCAGCCAGGTACTTGCCGATGCCATTTCGCCAGCCCCGCGTCGATCAGCAGCTCCGCCATAACGACTGCGGCATCAGCGCGGTCAAGACGGTCTGCGACCTCCTCGGCGTGCCCATCAGCCGGCGCTTCATCGAGGCCGGCGTGCCGTTGGAGAGCGACGGCTCTCGCCTCGATGGCCTGAAGGGCTTTTTCGACGAACACGGCTTCGAGGCGCATTGCCACGTGCTCGACCCCAATGCGCCCGGAGAGATCGAGGAGCGCTTGCGTACCCTCGCGCCGTGCATCGCGGTCGTCAGGCAGGGTGAGCACGAGCGCCTTCATTATGTCGTCGTCAGCAAGGCCGGACTCGGACGGGTCCACGTGCTCGACCCGTCGCGCGGAAGCTCTTACCGCTGGTCTACCGCGGAGTTCGTCCGGCGTGCGCATCGCTCGAGGGCCACCGTCACCGACCCGACGTTTCAGGATCAGGTTCACGCCGCGGTGGTCGCGGAGCTCGCGTCGCACGGCATCAGGTTGGAGCGAGATCCCACGCCGCGGGAAACCGCGGAGCTCTTCAACAAGCTCGCCTACTTCACCTTTGTGAAGGTTCGCTTCGGGATCCGGGAGGAGGGTGCCTTCCTCGAGGATCTCGTCTTCGAGCAGCAGCTCTCCAGCCTTCCGAGCCGCTTCCGGACGCTGACGGATTCCCCGAGAGGGCTGGAGCTCCGCACACCCGTCGTACTCGCGGTGCGTGCTCCGCGCGCGCCAGTCGCGCCGCCGGCGCTGGCCGACGAACCCTCGCCGATCCGACGCCTCCTGCGCGAAGTCGTTCATTTGCGGAGCCTCTGGTACGTCTTCCTCTTCGCGGCGGTCCTCTCGTCGGTGACCACGCACGCCGCGGTGTTCGTGAACCAGATCCTCGTGGACGACGTGCTCCCTCAGCTGGACGCGACCATCCTCGGGTCATTCCTGGCCGGTCTTGCGCTATTCCGGCTCTTCGACCTGGCGACGTACGTCTATACGAAGCTTGTCGGGATCCATCTCGGCCTCGCGCTCGACCGCTTCTTCCTCCTCAGGTTCGGAGACACGCTCCTCGCCAGTCGCCTCTCCTACCTGCATTCCTTCACCCGCGGCGATCTGATCGAGCGCGTCGGCGACAGTCTGCGGATCAAGGCGTTCTTCACGCGGTTCCTATCGCGCATCCTGGTGAACACGGTCGTGTCGCTCAACGCGCTCATCGTTCTCTTCGTCCTCGACGTTCGGATCGCGTCGCTGGTCCTCGTGGTCGTCGCGCTCCTCACCGCCGTCTTCTTCGTGGTCACGCCACGGCTCCGCCGCGTGGAGAACGAGCGCTTCACCCGGAAAGCAGCCCTCTTCTCCAGGCTCGTTGACGTGATCGACGGACTCCAACCGATCCGCGTATTCGGACTGGAGGCACACTTCGGACGCGAAGTTGGCGCCCAGGCCTCAGCCTACAACGCGGTGCAGCAGCGGGGCAAAAGGCTCGATCTCCTGAGCACGACGGCGGTGTCTCTCATCAGTCTGGGCTTCTCCCTTCTGATCCTGCTGCTCTGTGCTCGCCGCATGATGGTCGATCACGCCATGAGCCTCGGCCAACTGCTCACGTTCGTCGCGCTTTCAATGAAGATCTTCTCCTCGCTCTCCACGCTGCTCGACGAGAATCTGTCGCTGCAGGAGAACCTCGTCATTCTGAAGCGCTATTTCGACTTCGGTCAAACGACGGCCCCCGGCTCGGCGAATGCCGACCCCGAGGACGTGCGCGTGGAATCGTTGGAGGCGCGCGAGCTGAGATACGCGTATCCACTCGGGGCACCGGTGCTGGACGGTGTGAGCCTGTCGCTCCGCGTCGGCGAGAAGATCGCGCTCGTCGGTCGGAACGGCAGCGGGAAGTCCACCCTCGTGAGGATCCTCGCAGACATTCAGGATCCCAGCAGCGGCTCGGTGTTGGTGAACGGAGCCCACCGCGAGCTCTTCGACCGCGATCGGCTGCGCAAGCACATCGTCCTCGTGAGCGCCGACGACGCGCTCTTCAACGACTCCCTGCGCTTCAACATCGTCGTCGGCAAGTCGCGCAGCACGCGCCAGATCATCGACCTGGCCCAACGCATCGGCTTGTATGAGTGCATCGTTGCACATCCCGATCGGCTGGACCGCGTGATCGACGAAGGGGGACGCAACCTCTCCACTGGCCAGAAGCGCATGGTGCTCGTGCTCCGCGCGCTGCTCTGCGACGCGGACGTGCTCCTTTTCGACGAGATCTTCCGCGGCATCGATACCACCTCGAAAGCGGCGATCATCGGTCTGCTGAATCAGATCACCGACCGCGCGATGCTCTTCATCTCCCACGAGCCGTTGGGCGACCTGCGCCTGACGCGCACACTCGTGCTACAGCACGGACTGATGCACCCCGGATCGCCGAATGCGCTAGAGGTACCCCACCAGGAGCCGCTGCCATGGCCGAGCATCGCCTGATCCACGCGTTCTTCTGGCTTCTCATGGTCATCGTCGTCTGCATCGGGGGCGCGCTCTTCGGGCTCGACATCAACGAGACCGTGCGCGTGAATGGCGGTGAGCTCCTCTCAGCCACACCGAGGTTCGTTGCGCGCGCACCGTTCGAGGCGCGCGTGGACACCGTGCTGGTGACGGAAGGCGCTCGCGTTAGGCGCGGCGCGCTGCTGATGGTGCTCGCGAACGATGCGGTGGAGGCCGCGCTGTCGCAGTCGCGGGCCGAGGACAAGGCGCTGACAGAGGAGCTCAGCCAGGTAGAGCGGCAGCTCGGCAACGCCAGCGAGCGCGTGTCGACGCTCGATGCGCGGATCGCCACGACCCGTGAGCAGTTCCGCGTCGAGCGCAAGATCACCGCCGATGGGGCGCGGGCACTCGAGGAGCAGCATACGATGGCGCGGCAGGGGGACTCGCTGGTGCACAAGCAGGTGGAGCGCGCCCGGGAGCTGTACTCCCGAGGCATGCTCTCGCCGGCCGAGTTCGATGAAGCACAGCGGGCGCTCCTCGAGAGGCGCAATGCGACTCGCGCGCTGGAGATGCGCTACGGGGAGCAGGCGGCCATGGGCGACAAGCTCATCGTGGGCTCGCGGGCGAGCCAGCTTCAACTGCGGACGGATCGCCTCACGATGGACGCGACGCGCCTCGGGCTGGTGGAGCGCGCGCAGCGGCTGCTGCGCGCGATCGAGAAGCAACGCGACGAGGTGAAGCTCCGCGAGCAGGCAGCGGCTCGAGAGCAGGTGCGCGCCGAGATCGACGGCACCGTGCGGTACGTGTACAACACGAAATCCGCGCGCGATTTTCTGGACGTGGGAGAGGTACTGGTGGAGGTATCGCCGCTGGACAGCGCGTCGTCCGCCCTCTATGCGCGGGTCAAGGTCGATCAGCAGGCGGTGAAGCAGCTTCGGTCGGGGCTGCGGGCAAACCTACGGCTCGATGCCTACCAGTTCTACAAGTACGGTGGCCTGCGCGGCACGGTGCGCTATGTGTCGCCGCCGAACGACGACAACGAGTTCTTCGCTGTGGTAGACCTGGAGCGGCGCGCCGACCTGCAGCTTCGTCCCGGCTACCGGGTGAGCGGCGGGATCGTGCTTGGGCGTCTCAAACTGTACGAGTACATCTTGAAGAAGCTGTTCCTGGGAATGGAGGCGAGTCCCGACGCGCAGCGTGACTCGGCGCGGGTGCCGCGAGGCGGGGAGTAGAGCGCGTCCGTCTCTCCGTCCCGACTACGGCCTCCAGGCGGTGGCGCTGAATCCCACGAGCGAGCCGAGGGGCAGGCGCGCGCCGGTCTGGGTGTCGAAGAGGATCACGGGGCCGAGCCCCGGCGCGGCGAGCAGCCATCGCCCGTCTGGGCTCCAGTCCAGCCACTGGACGCTGTAGACGTCGTCGGCGAGCGTGACCTGGCCCGTGCCGTCCGGCCGAATGAGCCCGACGACGCCCGGTTCGGTGTACGCGATCACGTCACCCGTGGGCGACCAGGCGGCAGTAGTACCCCGAACGAGATAGTCATTGGTGCCGTACGTGCGTATCGTCCGCG
>Ga0193699_10000686_pt1 | contig 13848 bp, 12 predicted proteins | sample L3c2metaG_FD_160095 | JGI IMG/M metagenome (GOLD analysis project Ga0193699, IMG submission 160095) | Soil microbial communities from a riparian zone of the East river system, Colorado, United States - L3c2 | ecosystem: Environmental > Terrestrial > Soil > Riparian zone | place: USA: East... | reverse complement strand
GCATGAGGCCAAGCTGGAACTGTACCAGGTCCATGCCGTCACGCAGGGCACCGACGCGCAGGCCGAAGTCTCGGTGCGGCTCGCCCATGAGGGCCGCTCGATGACGGCGCGGGCGGCCGATCCGGACACGCTGGTGGCCTCGGCCAAGGCCTATCTCGGCGCGCTCAACAAGATCGTCATGAAGCGCCAGCGCGACATGCCGGCGGCGGCGGCGAGCTGATCGCTCCTCCGATACCACAATGAAAACGCGACGCTTCCGGCGCCGCGTTTTTGCATTTCGCCGCCCAATAAACGCGCCGGGGACACCATGTCTCGTTTTGCATTGCAGCAAAGTCAGCAAAATGGCCCCTGCTAACGGGCAATAGCCTTTGCCGGCGATCATCTGTATTGGTGCCGCCGGCATACAAGGTCGGAAGCCGCGCAGCGCGCGCTTCGTGGAAAACACGTGGGAGGAAACATGCATAAATTGATTTTGGCCGCTGCGTCGGTCGCGGCGATGGCTCTGATCGGGCCGGCGTCAGCGCAGGCGCCGATCGTCATCAAGTTCAGCCATGTGGTGGCTGCGAACACGCCGAAGGGGCTTGCCGCCGAGAAATTCAAGGAACTGGCGGAGAAATACACCGACGGCAAGGTCAAGGTCGAAATCTATCCGAATTCGACGCTCTATAAGGATAAGGAGGAACTGGAGGCGCTGCAGCTCGGCGCGGTGCAGATGCTGGCACCCTCGAACTCCAAGTTCGGTCCGATCGGCGTCCGCGAGTTCGAGGTGTTCGATCTACCCTATATCCTTCCCGACCTCGCGACCCTGCGCAAAGTGACCGACGGGCCGCTCGGCGCCAGACTGCTCAAACTGCTCGAGCCAAAGGGAATGACCGGCCTCGCTTACTGGGACAACGGTTTCAAGGAGATGAGCGCCAACAAGAAGCTGGTCACGCCCGCGGACTACAAGAGTCTGAAATTCCGCATCCAGTCGTCGAAGGTTCTCGAGGCCCAGTTCCGGTCGCTCGGTTCGATCCCGCAGGTCATGGCGTTCGGTGAGGTGTACCAGGCGCTGCAGACCGGCGTTGTCGATGGCCAGGAGAACACCTGGTCGAACATTCTCACCCAGAAAATGCATGAGGTGCAGAAGTTCGCCACGGTCACCAATCACGGCTACATCGGCTATGTCGTGGTCGTGAACAAGAAGTTCTGGGATGGTCTTCCCGCTGATATTCGTGGTCAGCTGGAAAAGGCCATGAAGGAGGCCACCGCTTACGGCAACGGCCAATCGGCGAAGGAAAACGAGGACGCGCTTGCGGAGATCAAGAAATCCGGCAAGACCGAGATCGTCACCTTGACGCCTGAACAGGACGCAGCGATGCGCAAGGCGATGGAGCCGGTGTACAAGGACGTTGCCGGCCGGGTCGGTCAGCCCTTGATCGATGAGTTCGTCAAGGAGACCGGCGGCGCCAGCCACTGACGTCATGCGGGCGAGCCCTCGCGGCGCTGTCGCGGGGGCTCGCTTTTTAATTTGGCCGACGCCTGTTCGTGGGAACGACCGGCGTAGCGCCGTAGAAAATAGTGGCGACGCGCCCGGAGTTGGCTGGGCGTATGAGGGGGAGAGATGCTTCGTATCCTTGATCGGCTCGAGGAAATTCTGATCACCTCGCTGATGGCGGCGGCGACGATTCTGATTTTCATTTCCGTCGTGCACCGGTTCGGCACCGGCGTGCCGTTTCTGTATCCATTTCTGATCGGGATCCACATTTCCTGGGCGCAGGAACTGTGCATCTACATGTTCATCTGGATGGCGAAGTTCGGCGCCGCCTATGGCGTGCGCACCGGCATCCATGTCGGCGTCGACGTGCTGATCAACCAGCTCAATCCGCGCTGGCAGAAGCGCGTGATTCTGTTCGGCCTGCTCGGCGGCGCGCTGTTCACCTTCATCGTCGGCTCGATGGGCGCGAAATTCGTCTATGAATTGATGAGCACCGACCAGGTCTCGCCCGATCTGGAACTGCCGAGCTGGCTGGTCTACGCCTGCATACCGCTCGGCTCCTATTTGATGTGCTTCCGGTTTCTGCAGGTGTGCTGGACCTACTTCTGGACCGGCGAACTGCCGCATCATGACGCGACGCATGTCGATGGCATCGAAGTCAGCCCGAAAGCGCCGGTCGCGCTGGGAGAAGCGTGATGAGCGCCGCCCTGATCTTCGGACTGCTGTTTGCCCTGATGCTGACGGGCATGCCGATCTCGATTTCGCTCGGCCTGACCGTGCTCACCTTCCTGTTCACGATGACGCAGGTGCCGATCGAGAGCGTCGGACTGAAACTGTTTTCCGGTCTCGACAATTTCGGAATCATGGCGATTCCGTTTTTCATCCTCGCCGGCACCTTCCTGACCCGCGGCGGCGTCGCCCGCCGCATGATCGCCTTCACCACCTCGATGGTCGGCCATTTTCCGGGCGGGCTGGGCCTTGCCGGCGTGGCGGCCTGCGCGATGTTCGCCGCGATCTCGGGATCGAGCGTCGCCACCGTGGTGGCGATCGGCTCGATCATGATGCCTGCGATGGTGGAACACGGCTATCCGCGCCGCTTCGGCGTCGGCGTGATCTCGACCTCAGGCGCGCTCGGCATCCTGGTGCCGCCGTCGATCATCCTGGTGCTGTACGGCGTCTCCACCAACACCTCGATCGGGGCGCTGTTCATGGCCGGTATCGTGCCGGGGATCATGCTGGCGTCGATGCTGGCCGCCGTGACCTGGTTCATCGCCTGGCGGAACGGCTACCCGCGGATGCAAAAGGCCACGCTTGGGGAGCAATGGACCGCGTTCCGCGAAAGTCTCTGGGGCCTGCTGCTGATCGTCATCGTGCTCGGCGGCATCTATGGCGGCATCTTTACGCCGACCGAGGCCGCCGCCGTGGCCGCGGTCTACGCCTTCTTCATTACCGTGTTCGTTTACAAGGAACTGAAGCTGCGCGAAGTATCGAAGGTGCTGCTGCAGGCGGCGAGCATGAGCTCGATGCTGCTCTACATCATCACCAACGCGGTGCTGTTCTCGTTCCTGATGACGCATGAGCAGATCCCGCAGGAGATGGCGGCCTGGATCATCGACAAGAATTTCTCGATCTGGATGTTCCTGCTGGTAGTGAACATCATTCTGCTGCTGGCCGGAAATGTGATGGATCCGTCATCCATTCTTCTGATCATGGCGCCGATCCTGTTCCCGCTCGCCACCAAGATCGGCATTCATCCGGTGCATCTAGGTGTGTTGATGATCGTGAATACCGAAGTCGGATTGTGTCATCCACCGGTGGGTCTCAACCTCTACATCGCCAGCAGTATCGCCAAAATGGGGATCAGCGAAATCACCGTTGCGGTGCTGCCGTGGCTGTTTGCGATGCTGGTGTTCCTGGGGCTGATTACCTACATCCCCGAGATTTCGCTGTGGCTGCCGCGGCTGCTCGGAATGATCTGAACGAACGCTTAACGGCGCGACATTACATCTTGGTAAGAGAAGCCACTCTGTCCAAACTGTAAGTTGAATGCGCCCTTGAGCGGGCTCATCCTCAGGCAACCTTTCAAAGGAGGTTCGCATGAAGAAGTTCGCTATCGCCGGCATTGCCGCGCTCGCCATCGCCGGTTCGACGGCGGTCTATGCCCAGCACCGTCCGTGGTTCCAGCACCACGAAAGAATGAGCTCCGAGGACAGGGCTGCCTTTACCGACGCGCACATCGCCGCCGTGAAAGCGGGGCTCAAGCTCAACGCCGACCAGGAAAAACTGTGGCCGCCGGTCGAGACCGCGGTGCGGGATTTCGCAAAACTGCGGATCGATCGCGCCAATGCGCGGATGAATGCGCAGCGCGATGATTCGAAGGATTCCCAGAAGCCGGATGATCCGGTAGCGCGTCTGCGCGACCGTGCCGAAACCATGGCGACCACGGCGGCGGCGATGAAGAAGATCGCCGACGCGGCCGACCCACTCTACAAGACCCTCGACGACGGCCAGAAACGCCGCCTCGCCCTCCTGACGCATAAGGAAGGCCGGTTCGGTGGCGGAGGCTGGCGGCACCGGGGATTCGAGCGCGGCGGCATGGATCGTGGTGACGGAGACGGCGACGGCGGCCGGGGTCGCGGCTTTGAGCGGGATCGTTACGATCGCGACGGTGGGCGGGGTGATCGCAGCGGCCCGGAACGGCTCTAGCGGCCATAACCTTCAATCGATTGAAACGCAGCAAAAGCCGCCGGATTCCGGCGGCTTTTTTGTTTTCCGTTTCAGCGGGTTATGGCCGGGGATATCCGGTCAGTTTGCTGGACATCGCAAGGTCACTTTGCTAAACGACGCCCTCTTGCAAAGGCTTTCCGGGCCGGGTTCCGGGCGCATAGCTCAGTTGGTAGAGCAGATGACTCTTAATCATCGGGTCCCAGGTTCGAGCCCTGGTGCGCCCACCAAGCTTTTCAAGGACTTAGCGATCTGACCGACTCGAGAACCAGCCGCGGTTTACACCACAGTTTACCGTTTTGTTCGCTTTTCGAGCTTCAGCACCGCCGCTTCGGCGAGCTGCACGTCGCGGCCGAGGTAGTGGGCATCGAGAATCGCCTCTACGTCCTTGAGGCTGTGTCCGGTGAACGTCGCGATCTGCGGCACCGTGGCCTCAGCGAGCGCTAGCCGAACGACCGCTGATCCCCTCAGATCATGAAACGTCAGGCCGGTGACGTTGGCGCGGGCGCAGGCTTTTGACCACGACGTCCGAAAGCCATCCGAGGTCCAGGAACGGCCATAGGAGTTCGTCAGGATCAGCGGGCTCCGCCGCTCGGTGGTATCGAGTAGTTCCTTAAGCGGCGCGCCGGCGGGCATCGTAACGCGCCGGCCCGTCTTGGACTGCCGAAACCGAATATGAGCGCCGTCGTACGATGACCAGGGCAGCCGAAGTAGGTCGCCTTGCCGTTGGCCCGTCCAGAGGGCCAGAATCAGTGCCAACCTGATCTCTTTTGGCGCAACGGAGAGCAGGGCGGCGATTTCCGTTTCTCCCCAGACCTTGTCCGTACGGTCGGCCGCGTACAAACGACCACCCCTCTCACAAGGGTTGGTTGTGATCATGCCGCGGTCCTTGGCGAACGACATGATGCGCGCCAGCGTCGTCCAAGCGTAGTCGGCCTTACGCGGCGTTGCCGCAAAGGAGTCCCGCCACGTTTTGAATTCGCCGCGTACCCGCCGATCCGCAAGAGCTGCGAGCGGCAGATCGCCGAAGGCGTCCTCGATCAGCTTGATGTAGATCAGGTAAGCGCGCCGACTCGTCGGCGCGAGTCGAGTGAACTCTGGTGCCGCCTTGTACTCGGCGATGACGGTCATCAGCGTGCCGGCGCGAGGCTGCCTGATGTTGCTGTGAGCTTCGTTGTAGGCATGCACGAACTCGGATGTGCCCGGCTTTGCATGGATCGCAGGACCGCCGCGCCAAGCGTAATAGTGAATTTTGATATCGCCGCTCGCGAGGCGCTTTTTGACCTTATGAATTCCCTTCAGAACGATGCGCACGTTTCGCCCTCCAGTCATCTAACGGTGAAGCAGCTATTTGGAGCTCAATTCCACTAAGTCTGTCTAAGGCAATATCGATAGCCTTCAAGTCCCACCGGGCTGTACCCGGAATTGGACTTGGTAATCGGCCCATCTTGACCCAGTTAGAGAATGCTCCGGTCGATAGGCCACAATAGAGGGCCGCATTCTCTCTGTTCACTAGTCTCGGAATAACTCGAAGATCAACTTGACCTTTCACCGGTCAGCGCTTCATTACCTAAGAATCTCAAAAGCCAGTTGCATGTTAACCTCTGTCTCGTTCGCCCAACTTGGCGGTTATTATCTTGCGCACCTCAAAGATTGCTCCGGCGGTAAGCCCCCGGACGGTTGTTCTAACGCCGATCAGCTTGAGCACCGTGCCGGTATCTAGCGATCGTATCTTTCTTTTCATCTTGGATCCGATCTTGCAAAGCAACAAATCAGACGTGATGACTGACGCATTTTTTCGGAAGTCGCCGACGTCATTTTTCTTGCGGCGAGGATTCTCTTGGGCAGCCAATCCCGTAAGGCGCTCGATACCACCGCGAACTTTCATCTCCCTCGCAAGGTGTGCGAGCGGCACTTTCTTCTTGTCATGCAGGTATTCAAGCACGCGGGCGTACTTCCACGCGAGTTTGACGGAGTTCGGAGTTCTTGCACCCGTGACATAGGCCAGGACGGATGCCGTCAAGCTTGCCGCCACCTGCGACGACCCGTCGAGTAACTTACTGCGCCAAGGCCGAAGAAATTTCGGAAGATTGGCCTCGCTGCGCAATTCGACCGCCACCTTCATGGTAGAGGCGAGCAGCTCATACTTCCAGTTCCGATAGTCGCTCCTTCGCCTTCGGCAGTCGGCCCTGAGTAGATCGAGAGCCTCTTTGACGGCGTCCACACCATGCTTGCTCATCGTGAATCTCCTGTTGGCTCCGGGAGAGTTCAATCTCTCCCATGGCGAGGAGCACGCTAGCAGCAGCTGGCAATTTCATCAGGAATGAGAATTAATTTTTTTGGTGCGGGTTAAATTCTCGCTAGAGCGCAAGCGACGCATCTGCGTTTGGATTCGGAATGTAACTCTGCCAGGTTGGAAAAAATTTCCTCCGCGAGTTACGTCCAAGAAACCAAAGTCGCCGGCGTGCCATGCGCGGAGAATTGATTTCAACTCAAACACCGGAGATCCTTGCGCAATCGGCAGCGCCAAGATTATGCCTTTGTGAATAGAATCGAATTTTACGCGAGGCACATAATCGGGAGGCAATAATTCTTGAAGCTCTTGCACGAGGTGAATAAACGGTTTGCCAATTCCCTTCGTGCGCCCCTTGGTCCAAGCGACTTTGATTGTTCCGTCCTTCCTTGTCATCGAGATAAGCAGAGATACCCAAACCAACCAATACTCGATCGGATCAGCGCCTTTAGCCCGGCATATTTGTTTCCATAGCGACCTTGAAAAGGCGACTGAGCCCTCAAGCATAGATGATAGGTCATGAGTAGACAGTCCTGGCTTGGAATATCGCTCCAATGTGAAGTGGCGTTGTATGATTTGCCTCAGGCTTTGCTGACCTTTCCGAGCTGGCTCACGTTTGGACTGCAGCCGAGTCTTTTCCGAAAGTTGGCTCCGGAATAGGTTCGTCCTATTCTCCCAAACATCTAGTTGTTTATCTAATACAGATTTGCGTGCCCATCTTTTTGAACCCGGACCGCACGCGGCATAGAGATTTAATGCGCGCTGGTATTCCAATCTCAATTTGCGTCTAATGGGAACGCCACACTGGTCCTCAATATCTTCCCATTGTTGCTGGCTTATTGGCTTTATGGGGTTTCTCGTGTGTCCGATGGCGACGACTTGGCTGTTGGTTTTCCGCATCTTGGTTGACCATTTTTTTCGATTGTGAGCCGTTGCTCGGGCTAAAGATATACCGTGACTAGATGTCAGTGAAAATGGGCCGCATCTCGCGAGTGTGCCAATGGACGGCTCAAGGGATAGATGCGTGGATCGTACTGACGAAGGCGCGCTGTCAGCTCGCTTTCGAATCGGCGTTCTCGTTAAGAGGTTGCGACGAAATTCTGCGGTTTGCGTCGACCGCCAAGTATGTCGAGCTCACTTTCCAAATAAAGTTAACCTGGTTTACAACAGGAAAGGACCGCGCCCGCTATGAATGGGCTAAGGTTGAGGTCCGAATGGTCCTCGAATCTGTGACGCTGCAAATAGACGAGCTTCGGAGCAAACATTTCGAGTTGGTTCTTTGCCCGGCTCATGGCGACGAACAGCAGCCTTCTCTCCTCGTCGAGCTCCGCACGCGACGTGATTCTGTGGCTTGGGATCATGCCGTTTACGACGTCCAGGATCCTGACAACTTGCCATTCCCGACCTTTTGCCGAGTGAATCGTTGAGATGGTGAGAACGTCATCTGGCTGCTTATCATTATCGTCATCGTCTGCCTCCGCAAGCCCGTCTAAATAGCCTAGCCAGTCGTCACTTTGTGCGGCACCTTCGCACAGACAGTCTTTTTCTTTCTTTGAGAAAGCGACGGCGCCTACCTTTTCCAGCCAAGCTATGATTTTCTGGGTCACCTGCCGTCTGGGCCTGTTTCGTTTGCGGACCTCTCTGCCAATCAACACGAGGGCGTTCCAAGCGGGTCGGCTCGCAGCCGGGACGCGGACATGTTGATCTACCTCCTCCACGCCGACATTCTTTGCCGTCTCGCAGATCATGCTCGACTTTGTTGCGCCGATTCCAGGAACTAGCCGAACAACGGATAGGCCGGATATGAAGTCTAGCGGATTCACGAGCCATCCGACGGTACGAATAAAGGATTTTATCGCTTCCGAGTCCGAGATGCGCGCGCCGCCGTTTCTCACGAACGGCACGCCCAGGCGCTCAAGTTCCCTCGCCAGCAGATCCGCTTCGAGAAGGATCCGAACGAGAACAGCCTGCTCTCGCAGCGGCACGCCAGCACAAAGAGATCGCTTGATCGCAGCGGCTACCAGCTTTGCCTGACGAAGACCGTCCGGCATATGTCTTATGAGCGGCCACTTGCCCTTAGGCCGGATCGCACGCATTGGTGCGCCATAGTTCTCCATGAGCGCATTGCCCGCGGCAACAGTTCGCGCTTGGGAGCGATAATTCTTTGTTAAACGGATTGTGTAGGCCGGTCGCAAGAACAGGTGCTTTGCTTGCTTCAGGCTACGGGCATTAGCGCCGCGAAAGGAAAAGATAGCCTGTCTGCTATCACCGACAATCGTAACGCCTTCGCCCGAGGGCCGAAGCCGTTGCAAAATCAATGCCTGTATTCGGCTCGTATCTTGATATTCGTCAACGTAAATACGCGCGTATCGATGCCGCAGTTTGTCTCCGACGTTCCGCTGACGAAGTAGCTTTAGGCACAAGCGCAGCAGGTCGTCAAAATCGACGACATCATTCTGACGCTTCAACCGTTGATATTGTCGATAGACAGCACGAACGGGACCTGATGCCGGCTCATACCGAGGTGCAATTCGTTTAAGTACCGTGGCGAGTTTACGGCAGCTATTGGCCCGGTAAGAAAAAACGCGTTTCAGCTCTGATACAGGAGGCAGTCGTTCTCGGTCTTTTGATGAAAGCTTTAGTCGTGCCAAAGATAGCAGGTTGTAGACTGCGTCGCCGCTAACGACGGTAAAGTTCGATCCTAACCCGCAGTCCTTGTGAAACTCTCGGACGGTAGTCAGCGCGAGGCTATGAAAAGTGGTACAGGTAACGTCATCGCAATTTATCTCGTGTGATCGAAGTCCGGTTAGCCGCTGCCGAAGTTCACGCCTCGCTTTCCTGCCGAAAGCTAACAAGAGAATCTTAGAAGGGCTAACACCGGTTGATATTGCATGGCCAACGCACGAAGCCAGCAAGTGCGTCTTTCCTGCGCCGGGGCCTGCATGAACGATAAGCGGACGATTGCGTCTCTTTATACTTCGGTGGCTCGTATACAGAACCGCGCGGCGTTGATCGGCGTCCAAGCCTGATAAGTAATTCATGAAATCACCCATGCGTAGTGAGCTGGGGAGTCGCACCCAGCAAGGAAACGCTGAAAAATCGAAGAGGGTCGCTAGCGCAAAAGCGAATGGATGCGCTGAGTGAGCTGACGGCCGTCACGGCCGCCGACGAGAAGATCGGATGGATCAATATCTTTGAGGGCGTGAAGGAGACGAACACGTTCGCCGGGTCGAAGGGCTTGACTACGCTGCTCATAAGTAGCTGGAGTCTCGATACCTAGTACTCGTTCGCGCTCCTTCTGCCTTTTACGGTGGCAAAACACGCGATAGGCTTTCGCGGGCGGCTTTGCCATGTAACCGACAAACCTCGGAAGGTGCCGCTGTTTCACGGCAACAGAATGCGCCGGAGTGCGGGTTGGAATCATTGTTCGGTATTTTGCAGAATGATTGATACCGTCAACCAGCGCCCGCATACCATCGGCATTGATACCCCACATCAGACCGTGGACATGCCAAGAGATGCAAGTTCTGTCGGGAAACAACCCGTTTTGTATATTCGCGTAGTAGCCAGGTTCGATAACAAAGATACACGAATGGCCGCTAACTGCAGTCCGGATCTTGCGTTTCATCTGCACAAGATCAACGGGCGAGTTTACTGACGTCAGCCAATCGCGATCAATAAGCGTGACAAAAAAGAGATCGGGTCGATGATGGAGGTGCTGCGTACAAAACTGATCTTCAAGTACGTCGCTGATGGTCGTGGCCCAATCCAGCCGACTTGCCGGATTTGCAGCTGATGGAGTTCCGGTGCGATTTCTCCGGATGATCCGCTGCGATATAGGAGAAACAGAGTCTGCATTTCTGGCTGTTTCAAATGCAGCAATTAGAGAAGTCCGGTAATTTTCTTCATTATCCGCTATTCTTGTAGCGTCAAAAAAATCCGACATTTCAACCTCGTTTTGTGAGTTACGAGGTTATTTACAAGATCGAAAATTCGGCTAATTCGTCGAATATCCCCTATAAATGGCCAATTATAGCCTCTAATTGGAGGTTTAGAGATCGATAGCGTGCTTACAAGAGAAGGGCCCCAAAAATCAGCCGTCCACGTTTCGCATGCAGACAAGTTCGTCTGTCGCATACTTTGATTCACGACCCGAATATCACTGCAGCTGCGCTGCCTCGCAGATATCGGAGAAAATTTGTGCAGAATGCCGTAAGAGAAGGTCCACTTGCGAATTTGTACAATCTAGCTTGCGGCTCGACGAAAACGCTAACTCCGTGTTTGTTGATGGCCACCCCTTCCGGGGCCGCATGCGAAAAATAAGCTTCTCTTTAAGAGAAGTCCTCGCTACGGCCTAGGACCTGGCAAGCAGCAGTGTCCAGGCAACGCAATTTCCGTTCCCTGGACACATTTTTTGTTTTGCCGAGGTGGGATTGTTATCGCCGATCCCTGGCCCGCAAGCGTCGACCTTTAGCAGTATCGGCTATCACCGATCAATCCAGAATTCGTAAGGCTCTTGGCGGGTTTTCTTAGGGTCCGCGTTGGCAGCTTTACGAGCGCAGTTAGCCACGCCACCTTCCTGTTTTAGAAAATCAGGTAACCCCGACGGCGCTATGTCCTGCAAAAGTGCGAATTCCAGTGCGCGGGTCCAGCGGCTGGCCATTTTCGCCTCAAGCGATGGATACGTTGCATCGATAATGACTCTTGATGGCTGCAAATCAATTCGGTTCGGTTTACCGACGAGCTTTGCCAGTGCCGTTGTCTTGCGGCGCTTCAATAATCCCCACCGCCAAACAACGCGATACACGGCTTTCAGATACTTATAGAAAGCGAAACGGGCTTTGGTGCGGTGAGCGCGTGCCGCGGCCAATTGAACGGCTTCCAGTTCAGGGAACTGTTCGACGAGTCTTCTTGATGCGGTGGACATATCGATTTCCATTTCGGTTAAGCGACATGTCAAATTAGCGTTTTCGCCTCGGCCGAAAATACTATTTGGTTTGCATTGGCCTTTGGCTCAAAACGGCTGCGTACAGGTTGCCGACGGCCAAGGAGATCGATGAGTCTCGCGGTAGTGAAAGCATGGTAAATGAGGGGTGCCGGCGACCCCGAATGACGGGTGTTTGGGCTCGTGGAGGCGAACAGCTTCAAGACGGGCGTTTCGACTCAGGCGAAAATGCCATCCTTTCGGCGACCAAAATCTGCCTGAAATCGATCATGTAAATGTATCAGGCTGTCGCATTCGCGCCGGTGATCAATTCGTTGAATCGAAACTGGAGATCCCGGGGAGATACTCAAGGAATTTCGTGAACCAACGTCAATACGAGGGGCTGATGAGCGTCAGTTCGTCACGATCGGATGAACTGCGGTGGGAATTCGCAAAGCCCAGACCATTCTCCGGGTGAAAGCGGCACCGAGTGTGAGATCCGAGAAAAGAGTGACAGACGAAATGAGGAAATCCGGAAATTTGCAGGGCGAACGCGGTAGCTACGAGATCAGCAGCGGCCTCCCCCGTGGGCAAAAACGAGGGTGACCTGCTAAGACCGGTCGCCCCTAAGAGCTCGTTCCAGTACCATTGGTGGGGGAAGCGGCACAAAAACGCGCAAATCAGTATTCTTCCGCCAGCATGATGGTGATGACGCGTTCGGTGACGGTGGGATCAGTCGGATCGGGGGAGTGAAAGCTGAGGGTTCTGTCGTAATAGTCGATCTTGAACATGATGCTCGCACCGTCAAAATCAAAGGTGCCAAAGTCGTGTTCGCCATGCGGGTCGTTGGCGTGGCAAAAGTCGTCGTAAGTGGCGATGATCTGGACGATGCGTTGGACGGCCTCACGGCCGAGAGCTGCGACGCCGGGCGTCATCACGGCGCCACCGCTAAGCAGGTGCCGGCGAAGTTCGTCGTTGAGCGCACGTATTCGATCGGTGGTTGCGGTCATGGTGATCTCCTGATTGCAAATGATGATGGGAAGTCGAAGGTGTCGACGGTCCCCAGCGGGTTGCACGGCGAATCAAAGAAATCGGCCCGGAGATGTTTTCCGGGCCGATTTGGTGATTAGGCAGTGCCGGGATTGATCAGGGCGACCGTGCCGACGTGGCGCTGAACCGTTCCCTCGTCGGGGTAGTCGCGCCAGCGCAGCTTCAAAATATCGCCTGCGCGCTCGGTCACGATGGCCTCCCACCAGCCCTCGACGTGACTCGATTGCGCGATGATCAGGTTGCCAGGCTCAATGGACTGCCAATCGCGAGGCAGGTTGTTTGCTATCGGAATGCCGAGTTCTGCACCGCTGACAGTCTCACCGATTTTGTGGCTCTCGATGGTGATCGGCACCCCGCCCTCGATGCGCTCGGTCGGACGGCTCTGGGCGGCCTTGAGCTTGTCGTAGAGGTCGCGCCGGATCGGCGGAATGAATGACTTCCCACTTCCGTAGATGCGACCGACGGGCAGCTTCATGCCGAGCGCCGTAAACTCCGCCGAGTGGTCGTGCACGAGGTTGAACTTCATATCGATGGCGGCGGCTGCGATATCGTCCTTGAGGCCCTGAGGAAACCGGGCTCCCCGCGGTTTGCCATTCTCGTCGAGCCCAAATACGAACGCCTGGCTTACAGATTTCTTGTCCGACTTCTTGATCATGAAAGCCTCCCGGAAAAGCAAAAGGGAGCCGAAATGGCTCCCTTGCGAATGCTTGCAGATGTGTAGGTTCGACCCCTTGGATCGGGCGGTTTTGGCACAATCATGGAAGTAACTCCTAGGTTAGATTGAAATCTTGCGCGAACAATTAGCCTGCACCATAACTATGCCTAAATTATGTTAGAGATTTAGAACATTTAATACTTTACATGCACCAAAATGTACTTGCTGTTATTTTACAATTACGCTGTAACGAGCAATGTTTTGCTGCATTTATCGAATATACTACAGTAATGCTGGGTACAACCACTGCGGTCATCGATACGATTGCCATTGCAGATATCGAGGCCATCAGCCGCGCAGTATTGCCAAATTGCGTGCTGTACAAACCGCGGAAAGACCCTGGGAAATGCCGGATTGAATGGGCGCGCATCGATCAGGTTTGCCACCGACCTGAGGATATCGGCACAGCCGCCCGATTTGTAGCATCCGGTGCCATAGGCATGCTCGGCACTACATCCCGTGAGGATGCCAGTTCGGTGCAAGAAATTATGCACCAGCGTATCCACCGCGATCATGGCCTTGCCGACCGCAAACCAGTGCGGTCGAACCTTCCGAGCACCCATCAGCAGTTCTGACAACGTCATGGTCAGGGTGTGCGCCGTGCAAAGGCGGCGCTTTCCAGTGGGTGCAAGTCCCACCCGGCAATCGCTCCAGCCGGAAGCAAT
>Ga0193699_10000685_pt1 | contig 13880 bp, 15 predicted proteins | sample L3c2metaG_FD_160095 | JGI IMG/M metagenome (GOLD analysis project Ga0193699, IMG submission 160095) | Soil microbial communities from a riparian zone of the East river system, Colorado, United States - L3c2 | ecosystem: Environmental > Terrestrial > Soil > Riparian zone | place: USA: East... | reverse complement strand
TCTCAACCGCTAACTGATTCTCACAGGACCTCGCCCGCGACCTTTTGAATCAGACACTTTTCTGACTCAGTAAGACTAATGAAACAGAATAGCCGCTTTCGCGGTCACTTGGCTACAGGCGACCGTCTCAATGGGATATGTGCGCGGCTATCTGGCCTGGCCCTCAACGTCCGCTTGGCAACCACGCTTCCGATTTGGCAATCACGCTTCCGATAAGGTAAAAGGCCGCCTTTCTACTTGGCTAACGCGCACCTCTCAGTGTGCAAGGGGGGTCGAGCAAGTGGTGGGAATGCCGGTATTGCATTTGCGGCAAGCCGTCTGATGGGAAGATAGACTGCACTTGCGTTGGCGAAGGCGAGGTAGTTAGGCCGATTGGCGCTTCCATGACGTTTCCCGGAAAACCCGCTGTACGACCGACGTGCCAATGCCGAGTTGTTTGCCGATTCTCAGAATGCCGTGCCCCTTATCCCTGAGCGCCAGGATTTGTGCCTCGACCGATGGCTTCACGCGGCGCCGCCCTAATTTCACGCCGTTTGCCCTAGCTCGTGCGAGTCCTGCGTTCACCCGTTCGCGAATGATGCCCCGCTCGAACTCGGCAAACACGCCGAGCATTTGAAACATGGCTTTGCCCGCGGTCGTCGTTGTGTCGAGTCCTTGCTGATGAAGAAACAGTCCAACCCCCTTTTCATGAAGGGCCTGGAGTATGCTGAGCAAGTCGGTGAGCGACCGGCCTAGCCGATCTACTGACCACGACGCCACCATGTCGAACTCTTTCGAGTTAACCGCCTTCATCAGGGCGTCGAGTCCAGGGCGCTGATCCCTCCCCTTAGCGCCGCTGATGCCGGCATCCTCGTAGACTTTGGCGACCTTCCATCCGGACCTCTCCGCCACCGCCTCCAACTCTCGGCGCTGATTATCAGTATCCTGCTTTGAGGTGGAGACACGGAGGTAAATAGCGACGCGCTTCATTGGTGACCTTCCCTGTAGGGAAACCACCTTCGCACATCATTATACGTAAATCAAATGTTTTCCGTATATACATCCGGTGATGACTGCCGTCCCGTAAAATAGCCCGTTCTCCAGTTACAAATTTTCGAGGGTTTTCCGTATGGCTGGATTTGGGTAAGCCACCAACGCGGTTCGGGCTGGTAGGCAATCTCCACAAGCGCTTTGTTTGCATTGCCTCGGCCTGCTACGTTATCTAGTAAAAATACAGACTCGTCAGTTCGCGCGATCCTCTCGAGGGCTTGTGAAAGCGTGCCTCGAGGTATTTCAATGCGATCGGCTTCTGCGAGCCCCCATTTCGACCATCGCTCGATCACGTCTGGCGATATTGATGTCGCTTGGCTCGCAAGGGTGGTTCTGACGGCAGCGACGTGAGCCCGGATGTCCATCGCTCGTCGCAACGAAGCTCAGCGACGAAGCGGTTGATGGCGACTTGCAGGTCAACGACGGATCGGAACACGCCGCGCTCGAGGCGACGGCGCGTGAGTTGGCGAAAAGCCTTCGACCGCGTTGGGGTGAAGTGGAACGTCCAGCGGGGATGCCGGGCCAGCCATTGGCGCACCTTCGGATGCTTGTGGGTCGCTAGTTGTCGACGATGGCGTGGATCACATTCCCACCGGGACCTGCTCCTCGATCGTGTTGAGGAAGCGGACGAAATCCTGGTGGCGATGGCGCTGCATGTTGCGGCCGATGACGGTGCCGTCGTGGACGTTGAGGGCTGCGAACAGCGTGGTGGTGCCGTGACGTTTGTAGTCGTGCGTGGCGAACTCCCGCAACAGGTTCGGCACTAAAATGGTGCGCTGGGAGGATGTCGATTCTTTCATGAATCGCAAGACCTTACCGCAAAGGCGCGGGAGAAAACATCGCTTGAAGCGGAAAGGTTATTTGAGCGGCCCCTTACCTATTCGCCGCTGCTCGTGTCTCGCCGCCTTTGTAAAGATGCAAGCCAGGCCCCGAAAAGGTCAACTACATGGATGCAGAAATTAACGGCCACCGAGAGCCGTATGGATTGTCTCGGCAGCTTGGTAGCCTTCACCCATAGCATCTGACATGGCAGCCAAACTGGCCGTACCGTGACGACCGACAGACCAAAGTCTTTCAATCTTCGTTATTTCGGCTTTCGCTTGCTGAACCCAGTCAGCAGAACCTTGGTGATGTCCGGGATGGGTGCTCCGCAGCCGCTCAATGTGCCACCGCAGCACGGCTGATGATTTCATAATGCCAACGACTTGCATTTCGCGTTCTGCTTGGGAAGCCAGCTCTTGATCAGTGCTAATCCAAAGCGGGTCGCCCGCATCGCACGAATATTCGATACACAAAGTCTTCGTATAACCTTTCGGACTCGCGCCAGGGTTCCACGCCGAAACATTGGTGACGCGACCAGCGCAAACTCCTTTATCGAGCAGATACAACCAAAGTCCTGGAAATTTCTCGTCCTCTGAAAGGTCCAAATATACCAGTATCGTACTCCGCGGCTTCATCGCCGTCGGCAGGATTGGCGACTTCGTGATTGCTTTATACAACGTCGGAAGCGGAAGACTCGAAATTACAAAATCCGCACCAATCACCGTTTCTCCAATTTCAAGCCCCTGCACTCGTCTTCCTTCAATGACTACGCGATCAACCTTAGCCAAAAGGTGAATCTCTCCACCTAGAACACGGATCTTATCCGCCATGCCTCGCCAAAGCGCGCCCGTACCTCCGACAGGATAGGGAAAGAGCGAGGAGCGGGATTCCTTGGATTGTCGAAAAATCAGGCGATGCGCTGCATTTACTAATGCGCTGCCCGGCGAAGTTGGAACCGAACCTAATAAGCTTTGGGCAAAGGAAGCATCTAACTCACTCCCGGCGGTGCCCCACAACTTTTCTATGTAAGTTCGTAGCAGTCGATCATATGCCCGCCGGCCATAACGGCTAATAATCAAATCCTCCGCAGATTTGATGGAAGATCGACGTTCTCGAAAGGCCCAGCTCAGCGCGCATTTAGCGATTTCCGTGACACCAAGCGTGGCAAAAAGCTTGAATGGATCGAACGGGTGCTGATGAATCCTTCCAGAGTCTAGCAACCCACGTTTTAACTCCAAGAAATATTGCCGGTCCCCTAAAGTTTCATGCCAGATACGATCAATCTCGGGAATCCCGAGGTGAAAGATATGGGATCCAAGATCAACTTGAGTTCCCCATAAAGTTATTGATCGAGCAAGGCCACCTACATTCTGTGAAGCCTCGAAAACATCAACTCGGTGTCCAAGCTCTGACAGCCGATACGCCGCGGTGAGCCCCGCGGGACCCGCCCCGATAATCGCAATGCGGCCTGCATGGCTCACGCGAGCGAGCCACTGTTTATGTTCGACAGCATCAAAAACGTCATCCTTGTAGCCGTAGGGATGCAGATGTTTTTAGTTAAGCGCGCGTGCTCGACCCGTTAATTTCAAGCTTATGGAAAGGGTCAAGCGAGAGCAAACGACCATTTGCATACTACAGCCCGCTATAAATATTTAATGTCAAGTTTTGTTTTTATTAAAAACACCCTTGACTACACCGTCGTGCAACCATGAAGCTACATTCGCAATCTACAGTTGGCGTTCAAATGCACCCGGAGTTGAAGCAAGCCTTCCCTTATACGGCACCGGATTCAAGAACCCGTGCAAAGTATGCTCGTATTTTTTTGCTTGTCTCAGTAGACGAGCGATTTAGTAAACTCGTTTTCGATAAGGCCATCGCCCTGTTAGCGCTTGCGGCTGTATCGCCGATATTCTGTGCAGTCGTTGGAGTTCATTTGGTCATCTCTGTTTTTTTTCCTGAGCAGCGCGGCAGTCTTCTCATCAATTATAAAGCAATCAGCAAAGGCAGAATTTTTCGCAAATACAAATTTCGAGTAATCAAACAAGCATTCATCGACAAAGAGGCAGCACTGCGGGGTGATTGGCATGCCCATGCTGCCGAGTGGATCCCGGAGAGCCGCACTTACCTCGGCGTTGTGCTAAAGAGATTCTATTTGGACGAACTTCCGCAATTGTTCAGTATTCTCCTTGGCCACATGAGCCTAGTGGGGCCGCGGCCACTAGCGACACACCACTATGAGCGCGATCTCGCTCAAGGCAATGTATATCGAAAGCTCGTGAGGGCGGGTCTATTTGGGCCGTCGCAAGCCTTGAAGGGCACCAGATCGTTCGGAAGTCCCAAGTCTGAATACGAGTATTTGGACAAATACGTTAATTCATCTCCGCTTGCGCTCCTTAGGTATGACCTCACTGTAATTGCCCGCTGCCTTCGCGTTGTATTTCAAGCCAAGGGATTATAGTTGGTGTTTGATGAGAGCCTGAGTTACGCGGCGCGCGGGACAAATCTCGGGCCAATTGTTTTTTTCGGACAACGTTTTTGCATCGACACCGCCGACGGTATCCTACTCAGACTTGGGCGCGCGGTCGCCGCACCACCGGAAAGCGGAATGGTGATTTTACACGCTAACCTTCACTCAATGTTTAACCGCTCACGGAACGGCACGCTACGCGCAATAATGGGAGAATCTACGACTGTCGTGTTGTTTGAGGGCATTGCCTTGAAGCTTGCTCGATTATCGACCTCCCTAGAGTGGATTCCCGATGTCAGCGGAACTGATCTCGTACCGCTCTTTCTGAGGCGCACCGACCGTTCTCCATTGCGCGTCGCACTGGTTGGCGGAAAACCAGCCATCGCCCAGCGGGCCGCGGCGGCGATGGCGCGCTCCGCGCCGAGCGTAAAAATCGTGGCAGTCGCCGAAGGCTATGGCGACCTCAGTCCTACTGGCAGGATTCAAAAGCTTGTCGCTGAAAGCAAGCCGGATGTCGTGCTGCTTGGGCTCGGAACGCCGTTGCAGGAGATAACGGCCGAGAGTTGGCGAGAAGCTGGGACCGCGCCACTAATTTGGTGTGTGGGAGGATTATTTGATTATTGGGCAGGAGCACGCCGGCGATCCCCGATTTGGATCCAACGGTGCCGAATGGAGTGGCTCTGGCGGTTGGCCCGACACCCCACATTTTTCTGGCGGCGCACATTGGTTGAAGGCCCTTGGCTCCTAATGCAACTGATGGGAGAAGCAAAAAGTTGGAAGATCCACATTGGACGCCCTTATTGGCTACGATCGATGTCGAAATCGCGTACGACCGGGACATACGCGCCCAGGAAAAAGCACTTTGGCGGCTAAGTTCAGATTTCCGCAGTTTTCCGTCAACATGGTTCTGTACAGCCGACGCGGCGGAGCGTTTCGCGGCCCCGCTCCGAGAGCTGTCGGCGGCCGGCCATACGATTGCTTGCCATGGTCGCGACCACGGCACTTGGGAGGATTACCGGATCCTTCCGTACGCCACGATTGTGAAAACGTTGGATGAAGCGACTTCTCGTATAGAAGCCGCCATCGGGGTCCGACCCCGCATGTTCCGCGGACCGCGCATGACAACTTCAGAGTCCACACAAGCAGCGCTCCGCCAACTCGGCTATATTGCGGACTTTTCGCCCTGTTCCCGACGATGGGATTTCTTGACAGCCAGTTGCTTTAGTTGGCAGTGGCCGAGCACGCCAAATTCACCCTACAGACCAACGTCATATAGCGCTTTCCGGCGAGCTGGTCCGCCCAGCGCCGACGACCTCGTTGCCGTGCCGCTGTCCGGGCTTGTACTACCACTGTGTTCGGGAACCCTTTATTTGATGGGCGAATCGGTGACGCGCAGATTGGCCGCAGCACTGAACCAGCATAACGGCAGCCCCTTGGTTTACTTATTTCACAGCTATGAGTTTTGCGGCATCTCACATTCGACGGACGACCGACCTCTACATCATCGGCTTTTCCCGCAAGACGCCGACACTCGCTATCGATCTAATTGGAAATTTCTCACAGGGCTGCAAGCAAGCGGCGCGACGCCGCTCGCTGCTTCCGCATTTATAGAAAGCCTAGGATATGGTAAAAGCTTATAAGTCGGTTGCCCAAGCATCGGTTGGACGCGCAGCAATCACGCGCATCCCCATCAGATCAGACCAAGCTAGTGCCCATCACTCATTGCGCACGAAGGCGTATGCGCTCACTACTGAGGCTGTAGCCCGAGCGTTTCAAACCCCACAATATCTTATTCTCTTTGTTAGTGACCAGTGTTGGATGAAATGCGCGCACTGCTGGTTCAACGAGGAGTGGAAGGAAGCGGAACTAACGCAGCCCGCTCTGACCTTCGATGAATATGAGAGGGTTGCACAGTCAATGTCGAGGGTGACATTTCTTTCAATTACGGGGGGCGAAGCTTTCCATAGAGCCGACATTGCCGAGTTGGCGACAATGGTTTGCAAATCGACTCGGGTTGGTCGCTATCAAATTCCCACATCCGGCTATCGAACCGACAAAATTTTGGCTGATACAGAAAAGATGTTACTTGCCAATCCGAACACGCCACTTCGGATCGATGTGTCTCTCGATGGACCGCGTGACATTCACAACGAGATTCGACGCATCCGCGATGGCTACGAGCGTGCAATCGAGACGATAGCGGCGCTCACGAAGCTAAAGCGAAAACATGCCCATTTTGACGTCGGTGTCATTACTACCATCTCGAAGTCGAACCAGCATGTAGTAGCGGAAATGGCAGCGTTAGTTGAAACGGTGCACCCTGCGGGTGAATGGATGATCAATATAGCGCGCGGGGCATCTCGTGACCCTGCGGCCATCGAGGTAAATCCCGAAGCTTACAGAGAGGCTCATCTATTGTTGCAGGCGCGAATTGAGCGCGGAAAATACAACGGACATAGTGGCCATTTAGCAGCCAAATGGCTTTCAGCCAAGAATGCAGCACGTCGGGAAATTATCTACGATATTATTACGGGGAAGCGCGAAGGTGGGGGCTGCGCTGCGGGCGCAGCTGCCGGCGTCATTCATTCAGACGGGGAAGTTAGGGCCTGCGAAATGCTTGATGACTCGATGGGTAATGTTAGAAACTTCGACTATGATCTCCGCCGGATGTGGCAGTCTCATGGTGCCCGTGCACTGCGCGATCGTATTCAGACTACGAGGTGTCAGTGCACGCAAGAGTGCTTTCTTTCAACAAGTATGCTACTTTCGCCGGATGCGTGGCGAAGGATGACCCACGCCCGTTGGACCATGGGCAATTCCAAGGGAACCTCGTGAGACAAAACTCCGGCCGCCCGCGCGAGCTGAGTGGAAGCACCTTTGCAACACCGGATCGCGTAAAACTGCTCGAACTCGAACTCGATCGGATCGACCTTGTTGGCGTAATGCAGCGCATTCAGCATGCGTGTCAGCATCGATTGCCTCTCCAAATTGCCACTGTCAGTGTACACTTTTTCAGCTTGGCGAGACGAGATCATGGTTTTCGCGATGCTATAAATCGCAGTGACATTTCAGTTGTTGACGGCAGGCTGCTGCTTTGGGCAACCTGGCTGGCCGCCTGTCCCGCGCCTGAGCAAATTACCGGGCACGATATTTTTCGGGAATCGATAGCATTGGCTCATGCGCATCGCTTCAAGGTCTACCTTCTCGGAGGCCAATACGGCGTCGCTGACGAGTTGGCGTGCCTTCTGCAGAAAAATTTACCCGGCTTGCAGGTTGGGAGTGATTCTGGAGGAAGATTTTCTGTAAAGGGCCAAAACGAACACAACGATGATTTGGTGGAGCGTATCCGGTCGTTCGACCCCCATCTGATCTTTGTTGCGCTAGGTGCACCTAAGCAAGATCTTTGGATTGCTAACAATCTTTCGCGTTTATCTGGATGTGTGGCGGTTGGCGTCGGTGGAGTGTTCGACACCCAAACGGGATCATTACCGCGAGCGCCACGCTGGATGCAAGTTGCGGGGTTCGAATCTGCTTTTCAATTGTTGGTAGCGCCGCGCCGTTACGGCCGCCGGTACTTGATTGAGGATCCTCCTACTCTCGGGCGCATTCTGGCGCTGGCGCTCCGAAGGAGGCTCCGCTTGTGCCGGATTGCAAAAATGGTGATTTCGCCGACAATGAAAGGTGACTGTTAGATGGATTGGCAGGGTGGGAGCGAAATCTGACACACTAGATTTCAAGCAGATCGTGGGCCAGCTCTCTGCAAGAGTTGGCCGAGGTTGGGCAAGACTGTCTGCGAGTAAACTGAATGAGCAGCCATTAAGTTTCGGGCGGCCTAAGTTCGCGCGCTTGCTCGCTGAACACTCGCTGCACATCTCTGGTGCCGATGCCGAGTTTTCTGCCGATCTTGAGCATGCCGTCACCTTAGCCCTCAATTCCAGGATCCGCTGCTCCACCGCGGGTTTGACCCGACGTCGGCCTAATTTCGTGCCGTTCGCCCTGGCGCGGACGAGTCCCGCGTTGACTCGCTCGCAAATTATGCCTCGCTCGAACTCGGCAAACACGTCGAGCATTTTAAACATGGCTTTGCCCGCGGTCGTCGTTGTGTCGAGTCCTTGCTGATGAAGAAACAGTCCAACTCCCTTTTCAGGAAGGGCCTGGAGTTGACCTGCCCCTGCAAAGTTCCTCCAAGTGGAGTTAGAGTTCGGCCTTCTGAAGGACGGACAAATGAAGCGAGCCAGGTTTACGGAAGAGCAGATTATTGGGGTGCTGCGCGAGCATGAGGCGGGGCAAAGACCGCCGATCTCGCGCGCAAGCACGGCGTCTCGGAAGCGACGCTGTATAACTGGAAGGCCAAGTACGGCGGGATGGACGTCCCCGAGGCCAAGCGGCTGAGGCAGCTCGAGGATGAGAATGCCAAGCTGACTCGTCGCTCTCAACGTTATTAAACGAATGGCCAATCTCGGTCAGTATCTCTGAGCGGCAATCGGTCCAATGGGCCCTGCGGCTCACCGTTTCTGTCGTCCAAACGTCGTCACAATGTCAGGTACACGCCCGATCAAGGCTGCCCGATGCCTGTTTGAAAACCCTAGTTGCTTCCCGACTCAGGAACATCTTGAATTGGATCTCGAACGATCAAAACGACGTCTGTTAGGATCTCCGCAATTTGCTTAGGAGTGTCTTTGCTCCGCATCCAATTTCTGTGAACGAATCCCGTATTGTTTCTTTTCGTATTCTTGTATGCCATTACGACGCCCGCCTTAGCGTCTTTGTAGATCTGCAAGAAGATTTTGCCCCTAGTGCCGATACCTAATTCCCAATCACCACGGTATGCCTTCGCCAACTGTGCTCGCCAGCGGTTTTGGTAGTAGTGCTCGAAGACTTTTCGCGAAGCATACATGAGCATCCACTTTCGCTCCATGGCAGCTCGAACATCTGCGTCTTGTTCCTGAAGGCGGTCCGACTTCATCTGCTTGGTAAATTTTTGGGTTAGCCAATAGATAGCAGCTCGAACCCTGAACTCCTCCTCTGGCATAGATTCCCAAATCTTTGTTCCGTCGCCGAAAATCGATCGATAGCCACCACCTTGATCATCGAACAGGAACGAAGTCGCTCCAGAAAAAGATACTGGGTCAACAAGAAACGCAAAGATCGTTTTTGCGAATTCTTCAAATCGAACGACCTCAGAGTTTCTTATTTTTTTGTCTGTTCTCTTGGGCTGGTAATGGACTTGTTTGCCTTCGTACTTCAATTTAGCGAACTGATCTCTCAAGCTCATTTGAACCGGATCGTTGCTCCGAAAATCCGAAACCTTGATCACGTTTTGCGTGTTATTAAACTGAGTGATGCTTTCTCGCATGCTTCCCGACGAGCCGTATCCACCTGGTATTTCAGTTATTCGCACCAGGACTTTGGGGACACCATTCGCCCATTGGGGCGGCGCTCCTCTGGCATTGTTAACGACGTTCACCAACGCCTTGACGGTTTGAGCGCCATTGATCACCTGCAGACCTGTTACTTCGAGACGGTCAGGATAAGAATCCAGCTTATTGCAAAGGCAAGAAATTCCATTATTAAACAAGAAAAAGGAACCTGGAGCCTCTTTTGCGGTCTCGATGATTTTCTTATTTGTGCCCGTGTTGCCAATAAAGTTGCGGATGTTGAGCGAGAAAAGTGCTTCGCCCTCAAGCGCACGATAGGCATTGACGATCTGATTTGCGTCGAGAGCCATGATGTAAGATTGGTAACCGCTCGCATCCAAACTTATTACCGAGGAAGTGCCCCTTTTTCCTTTGTCTCCCTCGGGAAAAAGTTTAATCAATTTCTCTGAAGGACCGCGTTCGTAAGCAACGGCGTTACGAAATTCATCGTTAAGTTTCGACTCATCGACGAAGAGCCATTCGCACCGATCCACCAGATCCGGAAACGACGCTGGGTAATCTGGCGGAAGATCTGCAAGATCGCCGGCCTGATTGTTTAACGAGCCAAGCGTGATAAATACCAAACGAAACCTATCGTTGACCCAGTCAATTGTACTGATCTGATCCAAGACCTGCTGGTTCGCTCTAAGATTCCGATCAAGGAGACGGTTGAGAACGGCCCGAAAATGAGAAATCTCTTCCGGCTTTTCGCTGTTGCCTGAACTTCGGTACTTGCTTTGAATTATGAGGACCTGATTGTCGTCGCGATGAATCAAGTCGCAACCTAGGTCGCTTCCTCCGTCAACGATTGCCAGTTCGAGATCGTCGTCTGAAATCTCTGTCTTAATTCGGTTGTGAATTTCCTTAACATAAAAGCGCGTCAACTCGTGAGATTGCTGCACGCCACTCAATTTATGGAATTTCTGTTCAGTTTCTTCCTCGGCGAACCTGATTAGTTCATCGCGCGCCTTAGTCTTCTTAATTTCTCCGGGCATACAGTCTTTTCCTTGGGCACGTATGGTCTGGAGCCTATCGGCTCTAACTGAGGCGTAAGCTAAAGGTTATTCCACGCGATGAGAAGTGCCCAGCCGGCGGATGGGTTCACAAGCCCGCTCCCAAGTTTAGACAAAGATGGCCTTGCATTTGCGATAGGCGGAACGATGCGCCTGATCGATCACAGATTAGATCGAAATGGCCGACGCCGAATTGGCGTTGCTCGGTGCCGACGTCGTTGATCAAGCTTGGTCGGGTAGGTCGAGACATAGACCCTGCCTTCTTGGGTGTTGTCATCCACCAGATTGACGAGGCTGCGCCGGGCATTGCGTCTTAAAGACATTGGCCGCGCGCTTCACCGCCGCGCTGCGATTGTTGCTGGGCGCCGCTAGCTCAATCTGCTGATCGTGCTGTGACTCACATTATACGACCGAGCGATGTCTGTTAACACCTCCCCCGCCTCCCGGCGAGCGATTGCCTCGCGCCGCTGATGGCCGGTAAGCTTCGGCTTGCGACCGAGAATCACCCCCCTCGCCTTCGCACGCGCGCGGCCCTCCCCCGTCCGTGTCCGGATCAGTTCTCGCTCAAACTCGGCAAGACCACCCAATACGGTTAGCATCAAGCGACCATGCGCCGTCGTGGTGTCCGCCCAAGTATCTCGCAGCGATTTGAACCCAGCCCCTTTTTCGGCGATCGTCCCTAGCAGATTAAGGAGATCGCGCGTAGACCGCGCCAACCGATCCAGCCGTGTGACGACCAACACGTCCCCTTTTGCGAGAACCGCCATCAGGCGCGCAAGCTGCTTGCGGTCGGATCGAGCGCCACTGATCTTTTCCTGAAAGACCTTTTCGCATTTCCCTGCTTTCAGCTCGGCTAATTGGGCGGATAGAGATTGACCGTCGGTGCTCACGCGCGCGTACCCATAAACCGCCATTTCGCCCTCCATTTCGCACGTATAATATGCACAGCATAAGTCCGCGTTTTATATGGGTCAAGCATTCCGTGCATAAATCATGATTTTTGCACAGGCGGACTTTCATCGTAAGCGCGGTACCATCTATCAAAGGTGCCAGTAGTGGCGGCCCCAAACCATATCCACGGCGGCGAAGTGATCCTGAAACGAACAGGTCTCATCCTCTCGCCATCAAAAGACGGGGACCGACCATGTTCGCCAGCATCATCAACTCGATTTACCGCGAATTTCTCAAATCCTCATTGTCCCGCGCAGGCCGCCGGCCTGAGGTTCGGGCCCGGTTTCCGCAATTGGACTTCTCAATGTCTTTGTGGTTGTGTCTCCCCTTAAAAGACAACCATGGGGAGGGGCTTGGAATGAAGAAGCTGATTTTGGCTGGCGCGCTGGCGCTTTTGGCTACGGGGGCGATGGCCCAGACGCGCGACCTCTACGGATCGGGTAGCGGCTCTGGGTCGAGCGGGTTCGGCTCGAACTCCCAAAGCCACACCGTCTCCCCCTACGTCAACAGCCGCGGCTCCTATGTCCAGGGCTCCCACGCGACCAATCCGAACAACACCCAGATGGACAACTACGGCACCCGCGGGAACGTCAACCCGTACACCGGCGCCGTCGGCACGCGCACACCGCGATACTAAGTGTAGCCGTCCGCTAATATGCACCAAGATTCCGTTCTCTTTTGGAATTGCTGCGGCGTGCCCTCGGCCGCAGCATGGTACGATCGCCTGTTGCCTTACGCACCCTATCGCACCGTGCTTATGGCGAGTTGTGCGCTCATCAACCGAGCCCAGAAGTGGCGAGACAAGCAGGCCAAGCGCGCACGCCGTCGGTTGTTCTTCCGCGGCCCTCATGCGCTGTGAATGCTGTGCAACGCATTGATCTCGCTCGCCCCGCCCAGTCGCGTTCTTGTTCTCATTGAGCTTCAGTGATCAAATTTAGGATTATTGCTATACCTTGGGAGAAACCACTTTGCGTCGAAATTTGTGGAAAGAAGATTTTCTCGAAAACGAGCCCCCTTTTTGGCCTTGTCCTGCTTGCGGAAGAGAAACCCTGAAGCCCATTCCACGCTCTTTAAGTGTCTTGGAACCGTCTGGTTATAAGCACACTGAATTGTCACCGTTTGAATATACGTTTCGGTTCAAGCAGTTTTTCAAATGCTCCGTAGATGAGTGTGGGGACATCGTGGGCGTTGCCGGTGACGCGGAGTTGGTGGTCAATTCTGACCCGACCCGCGATGAAGGTGATGACTACATTTACCGGCTATTTCCTATGGCCGTTCATCGAGGGCCGCCTATTATCAACCTGCCAGCGGAAACACCTGACAGTGTGCGCGAAGAGTTGGAGACCGCGTTTAAGCTTTTTTGGACGGACTTGGGGTCGTGCGCAAACAAAATGCGAATAAGCGTCGAGCGCGCGCTGGATGAACTCGGTATAGCTGCTGCTCACACCCTAAACTTACGAATCAAAGCGTTCGAGACCATAGACCCGGGCCACGCCCAAACGTTTCACGCCCTGCGCGAGGTAGGGAATGTCGGCAGTCATCTTGGAGACAACACCCGCGAAACGGTACTCGATGCATTTGAGGTTTATGAGGATGCACTTCGTAACTTGTTCGGCGGTCACCGGGATCGCATCGAAGCCCTAAAAACAAAAATACGCGCGGTTAAAGGAAAATGAACTTCACGGCACATCCCCCTCCCGCCATCCATACGGCCGGTTCAGAAAGTAATTCCCGGTTGCCCAAGGCACTTTCCGCGTACTGGTCGATGGATACGATGATCGCCTGGACGTGGTACACCAACCCTCATAGCAGGCTAAGTGCCGGACCTCTGCAAGGGCTTTGATCCGCGGCGGGTTCTCCGCGTCGTGACTTTCCGGGGGTCGGCCCGATGCTGGCAACCGCTCTGGTCGCGAGTGTTGCTAACCCCAGAACGTTCCGATCAGGGCGTAACTTCTCGGCCTGGATTGGGCTCGTTCCCAAACAGCACTCAAGTGGGGGCAAGGAGCGGCTCGGCAACATCAACAAACAGGGTGACCGCTATCTGCGCAGCCTGTTCGTGGCTGGAGCACTCGCCGTCATCCGCTACGCCAAGATCCATGGCACCAGGCATCGGCCTTGGCTCACGGCGCTGTTGGCGCGGCGCCCGACCAAGGTCGCCGCCATCGCGCTTGCCAACAAGAT
>Ga0193699_10000684_pt1 | contig 13882 bp, 14 predicted proteins | sample L3c2metaG_FD_160095 | JGI IMG/M metagenome (GOLD analysis project Ga0193699, IMG submission 160095) | Soil microbial communities from a riparian zone of the East river system, Colorado, United States - L3c2 | ecosystem: Environmental > Terrestrial > Soil > Riparian zone | place: USA: East... | reverse complement strand
GGGCGGCGGCGGCTTGCCGGGCTCGGACAAGGTGCATGCGGGGCTTCGTGCCGAAGCGGTCGAACGCGACGAACAACTCGTCAAGCAGGGCGATTCGGCGCCCCTGTTGCGCGCGGGTTCCGCCCGGCGCTTTGCGGCGAGCTATGAATGGCCGGCGCAATCCCACGCTTCGATGGGGCCTTCCTGCGCCGTGGCCGATATCAGGAATGGCAGGGCGACGGTCTGGTCGGCTTCACAGGGGACGCACAAATTGCGCCAAGTGCTGGCGCGCGGCTTGTCGATGCCCGAAGCTTCGGTGCGCGTCGTCTATCTTGATGGGGCGGGCTGCTATGGCATGAACGGCCATGACGATGCCGCCGCCGATGCCGCGCTTCTATCGCGCGAGACCGGCCGCCCCGTGCGCGTACAGTGGATGCGCGAGGACGAACACGGCTACGACCCGAAGGGTCCGCCTCAGCTTCTGGATCTGCGCGCTGCGCTCGACGCCAAAGGCGATATCGCAGCTTGGGAGAGCGAAGCCTGGCTGCCGGTGAACACGCCCAATCTTTTCAACCGGGCGATGCTCGCCTTCACCGCCGCCGGAATTCCCCAGCCGCAAGGCCAGGCGGTCGCCCAGGTCCAGGGCAATGTCTATCCGCCCTATGCGGTGCCCAATCTCACCGCGACGGTGCACTGGCTAAAGACGACGCCGCTACGCTCATCCAATCTGCGCGCGCCCGGGAAGCTTGGAAATTGCTATGCGGTGGAGTGTTTCCTGGACGAGCTTGCCGTCGCGGCCAAGCGCGATCCGCTGGAATTCCGTCTGGCGCATCTAAAGGACGATGTCGGCGTCTCGCTGCTGAAGAGAGTCGCCGAGCGCATGGATTGGAAACCGCGCGCCTCGCCCAATCCCGCCAGCGGCAATGGGAATTTGGCGTTCGGCCGCGGCCTTGCCTATGTGCATTACAAACATGTCGACAACCGCATCGGCCTGGGCATCGAGGTCGCCGTCGACCGCACAAGCGGCAAGGTGCGCGTAACGCGTGTGGTGTGCGCCTATGAGGCAGGGCTGATGATCAATCCCGATGCGGTCCGCGCCCAGGTCGAAGGCAACATCATCCAAGCCGTGAGCCGCACCCTGAATGAGGAAGTGATCTTCGATTCTGCCGGCGTGACGAGCGTGGATTGGGCGAGCTATCCGATCCTCACCTTCCCCGATGTGCCGGTGCTGGAGGTGGAGCTGATCGGAACCGTGCGCGACAAGCCGCTCGGCGCTGGGGAAGCGGCCTCCGCGCCGGTGCCTGCGGCGATCGGCAATGCGGTGTTCGATGCCGTGGGCTTGCGCATGCGCAAGGTGCCCCTCACGGCTGCGCGCGTTCGCGCCGCCCTGGTGAGTCAGCGCCAGACATGAGCGTGTTAATCTGTTTGCTTTTGCGACATTGACCTCACCTGCTTATTTTGCGCAGGGAGCCGACCGTGCGGATGCTAAAGGGTGCCATTGCCGGAATTGCCGTCGTGATGTCGATAGCTGCCTGCACGGAGCAGAAGACGGGAATCGAAGCCGCCGCCGACGCGATGGGAGCCACGACCCTCAACTCGATCGAATATTCCGGCAGCGGCTCCCTGTTCGGCTTCGGACAGGCCTTCGTTCCCGGCGAGCGTTGGCCGCGGTTCGAACAGAGAAGCTATGTCGCCTCGATCAATTACCAGACGCCGGCGATGCGGCTGAACAGTGTCCGCTCGCAAGGCGAGCACCCCCCTCGCGGTGGAGCGGCGCAGCCCGTGGCGGCGGATCAGAGAGCCATTCAGGTGGTCAGCGGCAAATCCGCCTGGACGGAAGGCGGCGCCGAACCGGTTGCCACTCCGAACGCGGTCGGCGACCGCTTGCGCGCGCTGTGGGCGACACCGCATGGCGTGATCAAAGCGGCACTGGCGAACGGTGGGACTCTGGACGGCAAGGTTATCAGCCTCAATGTCGAGGGACGCGCGGTGAAGGCGACCCTCAATGACCAGAACCTCGTTGAAAAGGTCGCTTTCCTGAGCACGAATGAGGTGGTCGGGGACTATCCCATCGAGATCACCTATTCCGATTATGCGGATTATGGCGGCGTCAAATTTCCGACGCACATCGTGCAGACGGAGGATGGCTTCCCGACCTTGGATATCAAGGTCAGCGAGGTGAAGCCCAATGCCGCCGTCGCCATCGATGTGCCGGGCGGCGTTACGCAGGCGATTCCACCACCGCAGACACCCGAGGTGAAGATGGACAAGCTCGCCGATGGCGTGTGGTTCCTCTACGCGGCCGGCGTCGGCAGCTGGGCCGTGGAGTTCAAGGATTATATCGTCGTGGTCGAAGGACCCGCCAGCGAAGCGCGGTCGCTCGCCGTCAACGATGCGATCCGCAAGGCGGTACCGGAGAAGCCGATCAAATATGTCGTCAACACCCACGCTCATTACGATCATGCGGGCGGCCTTCGCACCTACCCTGCCCAAGGCATCACCGTGATCACGCAGGAGATGAACAAGCCGTTCTTCGAGAATGTGTGGGCGCGTCCGCGCACGCTTGCTCCCGATACGTTGTCGAAATCGCCTATGCCGTTAATGTTCGAAACGGTGGACGACAAGAAGGTGTTGAGCGATGAGGCGCGGACGCTGGAAATCTATCGTCTCAAGGACAGCCGCCATAACGCTGCGAATCTCATGGTCTTTCTGCCGAAAGAGGGGCTGCTCTATTACGGCGACGGCTACAATCCGCCCCCTGGACCCGATCCGAGGGACCCTGCCCGTACGCCCGAATATGGCATCGATCTGTACCTCAACATATTGCTGCGCAACCTCAATGTGACGAGGATCGCGCCGGCTCATACCGCCCGCGCGGTGCCCTACGACAATCTGAAGAAGGCGATCGGCGTGCTTCCGGTCGACGCAGAGTAAGATTGTCCGGCGTACGGTATCGGCGAGCCACGCGGCTCGCCGATACGTCTACGATGCGCTTCGCAAAGATCGCGCTCCGCGCGGCCGCGCATGACACGGCTGCGGCCATTTTCGGAACGACGGAAGCTCGGTCTCGCTATCCTCGAATGAACGACAACAGGTCCGCATTCACTCTGTCCTTCAGGGTCGAACACATGCCATGCGGCGCGCCCTTGTAAACTTCCAGACGCGCGTTAGGAATGAGCTTGGACGAAAGCGAAGCGGACGCGCCGATCGGAACGATCTGATCGTCGTCGCCGTGGAGAACGAGTGTCGGCACATCGATTTCCTTGAGGTCTCTCGTGAAGTCCGTTTCGGAAAAGGCCTTGATGCAAAAGTAAGCAGCGGGGAAACCGGCGCGCATTCCCTGCAGCCAGAACGAATCCCGAAGTCCCTGGCTGACTTTGGCCCCCGACCTGTTGGCGCCGTAGAACGGCGCGCTCAAATCCTTGAAGAACTGCGAGCGGTCGGCGAGGACCGCGGCGCGGATCTCGTTGAACGCGGCCATCGGAAGGCCGCCCGGATTGGCCGCGGTCTTGAGCATCAGCGGCGGCACCGCTCCGATCAGCACGGCTTTGGCTACGCGTTTTGTGCCGTGGCGCCCGATATAGCGGGCGACTTCACCGCCGCCCGTGGAATGACCGACATGGATCGCACTGTTCAGATCGAGCGTTTCGACAAGCGCCGCGAGATCATCGGCGTAGGTGTCCATGTCATTGCCGTTCCAGGGTTGGCTCGAACGGCCATGGCCGCGGCGATCATGGGCGATGCAGCGGTATCCGTTGGACGCGAGGAAGAACATCTGATCTTCAAACGCATCCGCGGAGAGCGGCCAACCATGGCTGAAGACGACGGGCTGACCCGTGCCCCAATCGTTGAAATAGATCTTTGTGCCATCCTTGGTCTTGAACGTCGCCATGTCGTGTTCTCCTTTTCAACAATGATACGGAGCCCACCTCACGCGAAGCTTAGACCAACTTGCTTGGCGGCTCACTTCACAATGATCCCTCTCACGGCGATTTCGTCGCGCGTCTTGAGCGGTGCTTGTTTGGCCAGCCGACGGGGCACATGAATGGCGCCAGGTGATGGCGCGGCGCGCCGAAGTGCTTTATCTTTCGATGTCTCTGCAACGGGAGGAATCGATGAACAAATTGATAGTCCCGGCCATCATTGTGGCCAGTGGGATCATGGCGGCAACCGCATGGTCTGCGTCCGAGCAACCGGGTTCGGGATTCCAGCCCAAGCCCTATTTCGAAATGCCGCTCGAGAAAGATCCGTCCCGCGTTGTGCGCCTGCAATCGGTCGTCATTCCAGCCGGCGCCGGCAACCAGTTCCATCGCCATCCCGGAGATCAATGGTGGGCCGTGCAGGAAGGCGAAGTCACCTTCACCATCAAGGGCCAGGCGCCGCGTGTGCTCAAGGTGGGCGACTATGTCTATGTTCCGCGCGGCACGATTCACCGCAACCAAAACCTGACGAACAGGCCGGTGCGTTCGATCGAGCTCAACATCACCGACAAGGGCAAGCCGCAAACGGAGCCGGTGCCCGATTAGGCCGGTTTAGAGGCACCGCTCGCGTGACGCGCAGTGCGGTTCCAAATCAGGTGATCCAACGAAAACCGGCCCGGTCCGCGGCAGAGCAAAATGAGGAGCATCGCGGCCCATTGAATATGGGTGGGCCACGCTTGGGGATAAACGAAAATCTCGATCACCGTCGTCATGCCGAGCAGAACGAAGGCGGCAGGCCGCGTCAGCAATCCCAAAACCAGCAGCACAGGTGTCGTCAGCTCGATCGACGACGCCATATAGGCCGCAAGTTCCGGCGGCAAGAGCGGCACGCGATACTCGTCGGCGAAAAGTTGCAGCGTCGTGTCCCAGCTCGCGAGCTTTGTCATGCCGGAATTCCAGAATACCGTGGCGACGGCCAGGCGTAGGGGGATGGCGAGCGCCGAGTAAGGAACCGACTCCAACAATGATCGCAGACGCAAAAGGCCCGCCGTAAGCGACGAAGGCGCCGGCGCCGAGGCGGATATATTTGTCATGTGGGGCTCTCCCAGGAAGGAAATTGCGTCGCGACAATGCGGAATCCGACGAAACGGCCGGCGGCAAGGTGGCCTGCGAACAGCAGAGGCATATCGATTGTTCCTGCACGATCCGTAGCGGTTGCAAAGGTTTCTCCGGCAGACAAAGCAGATGCAAATCGCCATTCCGCTTCGCTAAGCCGGGAAACCTCAATGCCTTCCGCGTCGCGTTCCACAAGCAGCCAACAGGGCCCCGCTGCAAGATTGATCGCGCTCAAGGCCTCATCGTCTTCGGCGAGAACCGCGCGCCATATCGCGTCCGCGGGATATTCCAGCCGCAGCATTGTCAATGAGGGATGCGGCGCCAGCATCAAACGCGCCGGATCAGCCTCCGCGATAGCGGTGTAGCATTCCGGGGCAAGCGGCGCGGCATCGGAAGCGTGCAGAGCGCAATTCACCGCCCATTCCAAATGAGCGACATCGGGGAGATAGACAAGCGACGCAGCCGGGGAAAATCGTGCCAAGAAATCCGCAAAGCCCGCGCCATACAGGTAGAGATTGGCGCTTTGCGGAGGTTCAGCTTCGATGAAGCATTGGGCGGCACCATCGAAGAATTCCGCACCAACCAAGCGATGCACGGCGGGAAAAGAAATCCTCAAGGCCGAAGTCAGGCCCGCAAGGAACGTGTTTCGATAGATGTTCAGCCGCTCGTGAGGAATCAGTCCGTCGCCAACAAAGAGATGCGCGGCCTCGTCAGTCTCTCGTGAGAGGATGGCCTTCGAAATCGAACGTTGAAGCTCAAGCAGCGTCGGCATGCCCCGCTCCCCTCGCGCGTTCGAGCGCGGATTCGGCCCGTGCCGCTTCTTCGATCAACACGGCAAGCGTGGGAATATTCGTGTCCCATTCGATCAGCGTCGGCACGGGGCCAAAAAGCCGCAGTGCTTCGGCATAGAGCGCCCAAACAGCTTCGTCGACGCGCGAACCGTGATCGTCGATGCGAAGCGTGCACCCGTTGTGCTCCGTCACCGCATGGCCGGCGAGATGAATTTCTCCAACAGCGTTTGCCGGCAAGCCCGCCAAATAACGCGATGCGTCCCAACCGTGATTGCATGCGCTGACATAGACATTGTTGACGTCGCACAGAATGCCGCAGCCCGTGCGTGCGGCGACAGCCGTCAGGAATTGCCATTCGGGAATGGTCGAATGCTGGAACTGCAGATAGGTGGACGGATTTTCAATGAGAATCCGATGGCCGATCGCGCTCTGCACTTGATCGACATGGCGGCAGACGATTTCGAGGGCCTCCTCGGTCATCGGGAGGGGCAACAAATCGGCGAGATAGACTCCACCTGCGGCGCTCCAGGACAGATGTTCCGACACAAGGCCTGGTTCAACACGCGCGGCGACCTCCCGCACGCGCAGAAGGTGCGCGGCGTCAATTCCCTCCGCGCTGCCAAGCGACAGACCCACGCCGTGCAGCGAGATCGGATAATCGCGCCGGATAACATCGAGGTAATGAAGGGGCGTGCCGCCACCCATGTAATTCTCGGCGTGAACCTCGAACCACGCTATGTCCGGGTGGGATTCCGCCACAACCCGATGATGCGGGAAACGCAACCCGATCCCCGCACGCGCTGGAATTGGGCTGCGTTCCGCGAGTTGCGCGGCAGAAGAGGGAGGAGACGACCACCGCGCGCTCATGGTCAGGCCGATTTCGTGCTGCCGCCTTGGATCTTGCCGCAGACGCCCGCGGGAAGAAGGACGAAGGATTTGGAATCGCGCGCCTGGGTGGCTTGGCCGGCGCAGGAATGGACGCCTTCGGCGCAGTCGTTCTTGCTGACGGCGTTGATGCCGTAACATTTCTCGAGGTGGTCTTTGGCCATGCGGTCCATATTGTCCTTCACGATCTGCGGCATCTGTTGCGCCGCCTGGCCAGGCACAACCTGCATGGCGATGGCCAGGCCGATAGCCGTCGAAAGAGCCGTCGCGGCCGTGATACGATTCATGATGGGTACTCCTGTTGAGGGGCGTCTCTCTTCGAGACTCACAGCAACAGGTTCGGCCGCGCGGCGGAAAGGTTACGGCGCATGGCACAAATAATTGCTGCCGCGGCCGATGCGGGCGGTGTAATGAGTCCGGGCGGATGAGCGACGCACACGGACGTGGCGAAGACGAATGGGCCGGCCTCATGGCACGGGCGCAAGAGGGTGATGCGGCCGCCTATCGGCATCTGCTTGCCGCCATCGCGCCCTATCTGCGCCGGTTGGCAGGGCGTTATCACCGCGTGCCGCAGGATGTGGAGGATTCGGTTCAGGATATCCTGTTGACCGTTCACGCTATCCGGCACACCTATGATCCGAAGCGGCCGTTCAAGCCTTGGCTGGTGGCGATCGGCCGACGGCGCATCTTCGACCGGCTGCGCGGCCAGGGGCGTATCCGAGCGCGCGAAACTTTTCTTTCGCCCGAACATGAAACCTTTGCCGCTCCTGAAGCGAACCTATATGAGGCGGAGCCTGATGCGGCGGCTTTGCGTGAAGCTGTCGCGCGGCTCCCCGAGGCCCAACGCCGAGCGGTAACCATGCTGAAGATTGAGGAAAAATCCTTGAAGGAGGTTTCGGCGGCGACAGGAATGTCGATCGTGGCGTTGAAAGTGTCGACACACCGGGCCGTAAAGACTTTGAGGAAGCTCCTGGACAGAAAGGGCAAGAAGATTTGATCACGACGCCGCAACTCATCGCCTCGCTCGCCGCGGATGCGAAGCCGGTCCGCCGCCTGCGCCCGCCGCTTGCGCGCGCCGGTCTTTGGCTTGGCGCGTTTGTGGCGATTGTCGCTGCGGTGACATGGGCGACGGGGAGCTGGCCGTTGATGATCGAGCGGCTGAAGCTGACGCGTTTTGCGGTCGAGATGACCGCGACCCTTCTCACCGGCATCGCCGCAGTGGTCGCGGCGTTCTACCTCAGCCTGCCGGACCGCAGCCGGTTCTGGATGCTCCTGCCGCTCCCCCCGCTTGTGCTGTGGCTCGCCAGCAGCGGCTATGGCTGCTACGAAAACTGGATCACCGAGGGACCGCAGGGCTGGCGGTTGGGCCGCTCGTCGGACTGCTTCATCTTCATATTGACGATGAGCATCCCGGTGGGCGTCGCCCTGTATCTGGCCTTGCGCCGGGCATTGCCGCTGGATCCTTTGCGCGTGATGGCAGTGGGTGGATTAGGCGTGGCGGCCTTGGCCGCAACCGCGCTGCAATTCTATCACCCCTTCGACGTGACAATAATCGACCTCGCGGTACATGTGACCGCGGTTCTCATCGTGATTGGGTGCGTCACGCTCGGCGGACGCTGGGATTTGGCGCGGCTGCGGTAAGACCTATTTCTTCCGCGCCGGTACGGGCACGCCGGCAATTTTCACATTGACCATATTCAGTGTGCCGCGCGTCGTGAAATAGAGCGTTTTCCAATCATCTCCGCCGAAGGCGATGTTGGTCGTTGCCGGCGCGCCGTGCACGATGCGGCCGAGCTTCTTGCCGGTCTTGTCCATGATGTAGAGGCCACCCGCGCCCCCGCAATAGACATTGCCGGCGGTGTCCACCTTCATGCCGTCGGGACCGCCCGGCTCCGGCCCGCTCATATCGGCGAAAACGCGGCTGGTCTGTCTGGCGAGCGTGCCGTTGGGCAGAACGTCGAAGGCTTTGATGTGACGCCGCCGCGCGTCGTCGATGTAGAGCACGCTTTCGTCGGGAGTGAAGGCGAGGCCGTTTGGCCCAATCAACTCATCGGTCAAAAGCGTGATGGAGCCGAGATCGGCCGTCACGCGATAGACGCCGCCGAAGGGCACGTCCCACTGCTCGGGCGCAAGCGGACCACCCGGATCGGTGAAATAGATCGAGCCGTCGGATTTGACGACGACATCGTTGGGACGCAAGAGGCGCTTACCCTGGAAAGAATTGGCGACGACCGTGATGCTGCCGTCCAATTCGGTGCGGGTGACGCGTCGCGTCAGATGTTCGGCGGAAATGATCCGCCCCTGCAGATCGCGGGTGAGGCCGTTGGCTTCGTTCGTCTTCTGCATCGCGACGGTGACACCTTGCCCCGGTGTGTATTTCATGCGCCGCGCGGTCTGGATGTCGTCAAAGACGAGATACTTGCCTTCCGCCCACCAGAGCGGTCCTTCGGCAGGACCGATGTCGCCGCCAAAGCCGCTCGCAAGTTCGCGGATCTGTTGGTTGGTGTCGATGATGTTGCCGAGTTCCGGCGCCATCTGTTCGATGCGTTTGGCGCCTTGCGCATGAGCGCGCCAGCCGCCCGCCGCAAAGGCGACGCCGCCCGCCGCACCGGTCAGCAGCATGTCGCGGCGTGAAATCCTGTAACGCGTGCGCATGGCGAATTCCCTCCCTAGCAAAAGAAACTCACCCCTGATCCGGCTTGTGTTACCGGTCCGGCAAAGCGAACACGTAAAGCGCGTTGCCGTTCAGCGGATGCTTCAAGTCCGGCGCAATGGCCCGCAGGACATTTCGCGGGCTGCCGCCGCCGAGCCCGGCGGGCACGGCGACATATTGCTTTCCGTTGACCGTGAAGGTGACGGGGAAGCCCTGCACCGAAGTGCCGAGCCGCGTCTTCCACAGTTCCTTGCCCGTCGACGTGTCGATGGCGTGGAAATAGCGATCGATGTCGCCAACGAAGGCCAAGCCGCTGTCGGTCGTCATCACGCCGGTCAGCCATTCGGGGCGCTGATCGAAGCTCCATTTCTGCTGCATGGTGCGCACGTCGAAGGCAGCGAGATGGCCGATATTGCCGTTGCTGCCCGGCATCTCGAAGAATTTCCGGTCTGCCTGCGTGCCGCCGCCGCCGTCCTTGGCTTCGACGACGCGCCCGTTCATCTCCATGCAAGCCTGGGTGAGCGGAATGATGAGCGTCGCCGTCTGCGGGTCATAGCTCATCGCCTGCCAGTCCTTGCCCCCCGCGGTACCCGGACAGGCAGGAACCCAATAGCCGGTCTTCTGCTCCAGGATGTCGGGCCGATAGGCGATCTGCCCCTTGCTCTTGTCCTTCCAGACGAAAACGTTCTGGTAGACCGTTTCCTTCGCGTCGATGAACGCGCCGGTCTGGCGGTCGAGCTTCCACAGAATACCGGGCTTGCCGATGTTGAACGACAGCTTCTTGCCGTCGACATCGACGAGCACGCGCTCATAGACCTCGTCAAGATCCAGCGACTCGCCGGGAATATATTGGTGATACCACGCAAGCTGCCCGGAATCGGGCCGCAGTGCCAAGGTCGATGTGGTGTAGAGCGCGGCGTCGTTGCCGCCGGTGCCGCGGCTCGCCTGCATCCAGGGCTTCGCGTTCGCGACGCCCCAATAGGTCAGATTGAGATCGGGATCGTAAGTCCCGGTGATCCAAGTGTCGCCGCCGGCGCGCAGCATGGCGGGAAGCTTGCCCCAGGTATCGCCGCCGGGCATGCCGTCGCGCGGTGTCGTGATGAAGCGCCAAAGCTGCTTTCCCGTCTGCGCGTCATAGGCGCTGATGAAGCAGCCCTGGTCTTTCTCGGCCGCCTTGTACATTTCGCAGCCGCCAAGGCCCTGGACGACTTTGCCGTTGATGATGATCGGGCCGCTGGAATTGCCGAAGCCTTTGGATTCATCGGCAATGACCGTGTCCCAAACCGTGCGGCCGGTCTTGGCATCCAGCGCCATGATATGCGCGTCCGACGAGGCGACATAAATCTTGTCGCCATAGATAGCGAGGTTGCGCATCGCGCCATTGCCGCCGGTGACCGCGCCCGACGGGCGGATGCGATTCTCCCAGAGAAGCTCGCCGGTCGCCGCATCGAGCGCTTGCACCAGATTGTCGACATGGACGAGATACATGATGCCGCCATGCACCAATGGGGTCGGTTCATTGGCGCCGACGCCGTCATTCATCGCCCAGACCCAGGCGAGCTGGAGTTGTTTGACGTTCTGCTTGTTGACTTGCGTCAGCGCGCTGTGGCTCCAGCCTTTGTAATTGCCGCGCACCATCAGCCAGTCGTTCGGGCTGGGATTGAGCAGCATCTGATCGGTGACCGGAATGAAGTTCTGGATGTTGCCTTCGATGGTGAGGCGGGCGGGCGCGCTAGGCGCACGGGCGGGAGTCGCGGCCGCCGTTTGTGTCGCACCCGGCGGAGGCGCTGCGCCCGTCGCAACTTGCCCGATGGGTACCGCCGTTGCGGCGCTGAGCTGCTGGCCGCCTGCGGGGGCGCCATTCTGGCGCAGAATGAAGGCGACAAGCGCACCGACCGCTTGATCGGAGAGCGTGCGCGGATTGTCGGCCGGCATCGAGGTCGCGATCTTGGTGTACAGCTCGTTCGTCGTGCGGCCGCGCCACGCGCTGATGAAGCTCGCGCCGGAAAGCGGCGGCGCTTCCGAGCCGCCCCTCAAATCGGGCTGATGGCATTTCGCGCACGTCGCCTGATATGCGGTTGCACCGATGGTCGCCTGGTCGGCGGTATAAACGCCGTTTGCCGCAGGTTGCGGTTGCGCCGTGGCGATGGCGATTCCGAGCGCTGCCGTCGCCGCGCCCGACACCAAGAGGTAACCCTTCAGTCCCCGCATCATCTGCTCCTCAATTTGCGTGCATGAGCCAGCCCCGGAGATTTCCGTCGGGGGCGCGCTCGGAGTTGAGCTGAACGTATAATTGGCCGTTCTTCAGATCATCGACCATCGAAGGTGTGAGGTCGACCGTGCCGCCGATGGTCGGCGTGGTCGTCTTGGTGATCGTCAGATCGAGAATCGCAGGACCCGGAATGCCCGGCGGGCCGCGGTGGATATGCGCCACGGTCGCCGGCGAGCGCAGGCCTTGGGCGGTGCCGCTGACCGTGAGCTTGTTGCCGGCGAGCGTGGCCGTCACCGAGCCCTGCCCCGCGACCGTCGTCTGCATCCCCACATCGAGCGGTACCACCGAAAGCCGCGTCCTGTAGGTATCGCCGTTCGGAGCCGCGTCGACGCGGGCTCCCAGAAAAATCGCGGCGGCCATTACGAGCGCCGTCCATCCATGATGCTGGGTCATGATCATCTTCATGTTCGAAGTGGGCCGGTTCAGGCGCCCCCGGTTGTGGAGCCTGCTCCCGCGAAATCTATACAAGAGGGCTGTGCAGTTCCAGGGCCGCGGGCCGAATCGCTCACTCGGGCTTTTCGAAAAACAGGGCAAGCTGGCCGCTTTCCGCTTTCGCACCTGCGAAGTCCGCGGCCAGCCGCTCGTAGAGATGCGCGGTGCCGATGAACAGCTCTTGGGCGGCCGGGTCCGCTCCGACGAACTCCGCGATTTCCTCCATTTCGGCAACCCAGCGATAGGCCTTGCCGAACATCGAGGGAATCTGGCGCTCGAACCAGGCGAGGAGCATCGGCTGGCTGTCGGCAAGCTCGCGGCGGAGCGCATCGGCCGCCCCCGCCCGCGTGGCGGCGAGGATCATCATGCTCGCAAGCGCGGTCAGCCCCTTGGTGATTCCGGCATAGGACATCTTGAGTGCCGAGGCGGCGCCGATGGGTCCGTCGAGCACTTTGCAGGTGAGCCCAAACTCGCCAAGCGCGGCGACGTCACCTGCCTTCTCTCCCGAAAGGTAGAAGATCGGGCCGGCTGTGCCCGGTTTCGGCGGTCCGCCGATGATCCCTGCGTCGACGAAGGGCGCACCGGTGGCCTTCACGATGGCCCCGATGGCCTCGACAGTCCGCGGACTGACGGCGTTGCAATCGACATAGACGGGTTTCTTCGGCGCGCGAGCGAGGATAGGCGCGAGACGATGCGCCAGGAGCTCCGCCTCGCCGGGCGGTACGATGGATAGGAAGAAATCGCACCCCGCAAGCTCGTCCAGCGAAATGGGACTCATCGATGCCATCGCGGCGCGGCCGATGCTGTCGCGGCTGCGTCCTTCGAGGCAGGTCACGACTTGGATGCCATTGTCCGTCAGGCGCTTGGCGACGGCAGATCCCATCTGGCCGGGCGCGATAATTGCGACATTTGGCTTCATGGGCCACCTACCGATCCTTGCGGGGCTTCTCTTCGATCATTCATCCCGTAATCGCGCAACACCGAGACGACGCGCAGCCGGTAGTCGCGAAATATGGATTCGCGACCGGCATGCTGGGCTTCGCGATGATGGAGATTCTCGCGCCAGCGCCGCACGGATTCTTCGTCCCGCCAGAAGGAGAGCGACAGGAGTTTTCCGTCCTCCGAGAGACTCGAAAACCGTTCGATCGACAGGAAGCCATCGGTCGCTTCGAGTTCGGGGCGCAACGACGCCGCGATCGCGAGATAGTCCTGTTGCCTATTCGGCTTGGTCCAGACTTCGAAGATGACCGCGATCATGGACTCGACCCCAGAACTTTGCCGGCTTGCCAAGCTCGGAATCGAGGTTGCCGACAATCAACCCGTAAGAGCCACAACCAAAAACGAGCGCGACGCCTGCCGCGACAAGGAGCGGAAGCGTGAAGTCTCCGGAGCTCGAAATCAACAGGCCCGTGACGATGGGCGCAAAAGATCCGCCGACATTGCCGCCGAAATTCTGCAAGGAGACGAGGGAGGAGACGATATGGGGCGGCGCCACATCGATAGGCATGGAATTCACCGCGGCCGTCGAAAAGCTCACGCTCGCCACCGAAAGGATGAGGAATGAAATCGCCAGCACATCGTCCGGCGTGTAGGCGCCGGCGATGGTGAAGAGCGTTGCGCCGAACAACCCACCAACCGCGAAGCCCTTGCGCACCAGCGTTATGGGATATCCCGCGGCGATCAGCCTATCGCCCGCCCAACCACCGAGGATCACGCAGATGGTTCCGACCAGGAACGGCAGCATGCCGACCCAGCCCGTCTGCAGCGCCGACATTCCGCGCTGCAGGACGAGATAGCCGGGGAGCCAGGTCGCGAAGACATAATAGATATAGAG